>OMEQ01001490.1_pt1 | contig 10667 bp, 10 predicted proteins | sample 1645451 | NCBI WGS metagenome assembly OMEQ01 (sample SAMEA103958142, study PRJEB25191) | human gut metagenome | biome: human-associated habitat [ENVO:00009003]; feature: intestine environment [ENVO:2100002]; material: feces | place: Germany | collected 2013/2015
ATTTAACGAACCGGTGCACCATCAACAAATATTATGTGCCTAAATATTCTCTGTGGAAAAGAGCTTGATGATTCCCATTTAATGAAATGGTCCCGGTTATTCTTATAAAACAGAAATAACCCTCTGCGATCACAGAATAAATTAAAGCCAAAAGAAGGGTAGTTTTAGTTATAGACCTTCCAGGCATCAAGACAAAAATATCGCAGCTTAAAAAATCAATTATCGCGTTCAAAGCTTTGTACTTCCGTACATCATTGATGGTTTCCTGCCAATGACCCGGCTCTAATGCCGGCACACTGAAGGAAACTCACCTAAAACGGAATACTGAAGATGTAAGAGCGTTCTTCTATACGAAGAACCGAGGCCTCCTCGGCGTCTTCCCACCTATGCCCCATGCCAAAGTCTCCAATGCCGCAGCGCATGGAGGAATAAATGGGAAGACTTTATTGTTTGTTATTTATTGATTTTCCAGTGCCTTATTTTTATTGTTGAGAATATCAATCTCCAGACGGTTGTATGGAATCTCGATGCCGGCTTCAGCAAATCGGCGAAGCAGGTTCATCATGATGTCGGTCTTAATGCCTGCCGTGCCGTTCACCGGATCTTCAACCCAGAAATTGACATTGAGATCAATCCCAGAACTTGCAAATCGCGAAACGGAAGCCCAGGGTTTGCGGTCCTTCGGAATACGAGGGCGATCTCTGCCGGCTTCATCGAGCATCAGTTCAAGCGCTTTTTTCACATCGGCGTTGTAAGCCACTGAGATCTCGACCGTCTGAAGCGTCGGCGAATCCGAATAGGAAAGGTTCTGTACCTGCGAGGTAACGAACGACTCATTCGGAACGATGCTTTCAACGCCGCCCGCACTCCTCACGACCGTAAAGCGCGTATTGATTTCCGTCACCTTGCCGGTAAAGCCGCCGACCGTTACGAGGTCGCCGATCTTCACAGACTTGTCAAGCAGGATGATGAAGCCCGACACGTAATTCGAAGCAATCTTCTGGAGTCCGAAGCCTAAGCCGACGCCAAGCGCACCGCCGAAGACCGAGAGAATGGTGAGATCAATGCCGACCGTGCCCAAGCCGATGATGACCGCGATCACCATCAGGAAAATTCGAACAACGCGGCCGAGCACAACCTTGATGTTGCCCGTCAGACTCTTCGCATCGGTGATCGTCTGTTCGATCATCTCGCTGATCCAATTAGCAGCAGCAACGGTGAGCAGGACCGAGCAGACTGCCATAAAGAGCTTCCATACGGTCATGTTGCCCGAGCCGATTGGAATGGCTGTCGCGTCAAGCACATCAACGAGATGCGTGAGGACCCCGAAGAACTGCAGGATCGCCAAAATCCAGAAAGTGACGACGATCGACTTCGTAATGCGGGGTGAAATGATGCTCGAACCCACCATTGCCTGCAGAAGTCCCAAAACGATTGCAAGCAGTGAGTAGGCATAAAAGAAGCTGTAGGCGATCTTTAAGAGCACCAGACTAGATGCCTGATACCCCATCATCACTGCGCCGTAAGCGCAGCACGCCGTTACGGAACCGGCCGCAAGTCCGAAAGCAATGGCATTGACAACGCTCAGCGCAAGACGTTTCATGCGTTGCGTAAACCGCTCTTTAAGCTCATGCGGCGGCATATGCCGGGCAACGACGCTGCGCACAAGCTTTGAACACATCAGGCCGGCCAATACGGCAACGACGATAACGCAGAGCTGGAAAAGGACATTGCCCCAAGTGAGGCCTTCCAAAAGCTTTTCAAAGAAAACGACAAAGTAATTGGTCGTATCGGCAATGGCGTCAGTGAGGTGTTCCGTACCCATCGACAAATCAGGCCCATGCACAGCAGCATCGGCCGCTTCTGCTGCTGCGGATGAGGCTGCAGCGGTTTCAGTAATTGCCATATATTCAACTCCAATCGGTGTCTAATCTGATGAATTGCAAAAAATAAATGGCAGCCGCATCTCTGCAGGCAAAGCGGGCTGTCCAAAAGCTGCACGGATCATAACGGCACAATGCGATTTTTGGCGGATACAAATGATTGGGGTTTAATTACACCCCTGTCTTCCTTTCTGCTCGCTTTCCCGAAGATGGTTTACAAATACAGCGCCATTGCAAAGAAAAAGCCATATTCACGGGAAACCCGCCGAACAGCAAAAATTCCGGAACAAGACATTGTTAAGCACAAACTATCAGGAATCGTCTGTCACTTCTATCCTAACAACGTTGACGCCTGCATTGAACATTCTGGCTCTATAGTGGAGTCAGTTCCTCACTCTCATCGCACCGAGCCGCCTCATGCGACGCATCTTCGAGCAGCTTCCCTACTTTCTGCCGGCCGAACCCGCTCCTTTCGCACGGCTTTTCCTCACCGAAGGCATTCGCCGCGAGGTTGCCAAAGGCGAACTCCTCAAACGCGGCGGAGAATCCCAGCGACTTTTCTTTTTGGAGTCGGGGCTTTGCGCTTATTACGCTGCGGAAGCGGAGAATCACCGTCCGACGATCCTCTCTGTTTTGCTCCCCGGCCGCGCGATGGGTGACCTTACAGCCAGCGTGGGCACACGCTGCAATGTATTTACGCGGGCGCTTGAAAAAAGCGTCGTGCGCGTCGTGCCGCCCGCGGTGCTCACCGCCGCACTGATGAAGGATCCGGCACTCGCTCAGCTTGAAATCCGCTCCGTCATTGCCAAAGAGGAATCCATTCTGGAAGGCATGACGGCGAACTTCATTCGTCCGCCGGCCGAACGGATTGTGATCTGTGCCAAGGCCCTCTGCCGAGCAGAAAATGTGTCGCCCAGCAGCGGCTGGCACAGACTGCCGCTCATGATTTCTGCCGAGCGCATCGGCGAGATTGTCAACCTCAACCGCGTGAGCGTTGCCCGACAGCTGTCCTCCTGGATGAAAGCAGATCTTGTTCGCCGAGACGGGCGAAAACTGCTTTTTTCCGACCAGCTCTTTGCCGCCGTTGACGACTGGATTGAGAATCCCGTGCCGAAATGCCCGCTGCCGGCCTAAACGGCAAACGGCTCCGAGGTCATGAGACCAAGAAGCCGTTTGAGCTTAGCCGGATGAAGATCGAATGGCTTCGATCTGACTGGAATGACGTTACTTCAGAGTGCGGATGTACTCTGCCGCAGAATCCACAGCGATGCGTCCCGAATTAACGGCGAAGCCGACCGTCGAGCCCGCCATCAAAAGATCATATGAGTCGCCGTACATGCCGCCCACATCGTTCCCGGCCGCGTAAAGCCCCGGAATCGGGTCCTCTTCGGGCGTAACGACTTCAAAGCGTTCATTGGCCTTAATGCCGCCCAAGGTCCCAAGAGAGCTCGCCACGGACTTGATGGCATAGAAAGGACCGGTTTTCACTTCACGCAGATATTTCGGATCCTTGGCAAATTCCGCATCGTGACGAACGTCACAGTAGCCGTTATATTCCGCCACTGTCTTCTTGAGCTTATCGGCATTCATGCCGGTCGCTTTCGCAAGACCGTCAAGCGTATCAGCTTTAAACGCCCAGCCAGCCTGCACCGCACCATCCCAGTCCTTCTGGAACTCGGTTAGCTTAGTGCCGACCAGCACCATTACGCCGACGCCGAGGTCAATGCCTTGATCCTTTTCCATATGATCAAGCGTCTTCTGGTCATAGACCACGAACATCGTTCCTCCGATGCGTTCCAGGGCGTTGCCGGCAAACGGCCATTCGAGCATGATTTCTTCGTTGCAGAACCGCTCGCCCTTAGGCGACAGCCAGAGATGCGGCTGTTTGGCGGTAGCGCTGACCTGATTGGTCGTGGATACGCCTCGGGGCCCCGGACGATAAGAGGCCTGCACCTCTTGTTGTCAAAGAAGCCGCCCGTCGCAATGATGGTCGCCTTGGAACGGATGGTGATCTTGTCGCCCGCTTTGTTCGTCGCTTCAACGCCGACCACGCGGCCGTTTTCGGTAATGAGCTTCTGTCCCCAAGTGTTCGTCAGAAGCGTCTGCCCGGCTTTCTTGTACTTGTCGATAAAGAGGTTGATCCAGCCCGCACCGCGGCCCTCGTAAATGTGCCAGGTGTACAGACCGTTGGGATAGTTGGAAAAGAGCTTTTCGAATTTCACGCCGTTCTTGATCATCCAGTCAATCGTGTCGGCGGAGCGGTCAACGAAGGCCCGGACCATGCGCGCATTGCCGCGCCAATGACCGTAATTCATGATTTTCATGAATGCTTCGTCTTTGGTGAGACCGTAGTTCCAGTTGCGCTGCATAGCACTCTCAACGGCAAAGATGCCTTCGGAATATTTGCCGGTGCCGCCTGGAAGACCAGACTTTTCAAGCGTGATGACCTTCATGCCCTTTTCGGCGGCTGCCCAGGCAGCTGCGGTGCCGGACGCACCCGCGCCGATCACGCAGAGGTCGGCTTCATAAGCCGCATCCGCAGCAAATGCAGGATTCATCATCATGACTGCTGCCGCGGCAGCAGCCGTCATCGCGAATTGTTTCATTCTTGCTCTCCTTTGAATCAGCGGGCGTCCCTAGAGACGCGGGCTCTTTTTCAAAGGAAGAGTGTTGATCAGCAAGACAAATTTCGTCTGTAGCACAAACTACAAAATGAGCTTAGGAAAAACGCGCAGGCCGCAAACGGATAAACGCATCCTTCACCGTCTGCGCCGAAAATAAACATATGCAGGCTCCCTACTGCCTGCGGCCATTCAAAAGGAGAATGACATGTCCAACCTCTCTCGGCGCAAGTGGCTTAAAACCGCTGCGCTTACCACAACACTCTTTGCCGGCGCTTCATCTGCTTCTGCCAAAGCTTTTGATCCGATGCCCGAAAAGTGGGATGAAACGTTCGATGTTGTCGTCATCGGTTCCGGGTTTGCCGGTCTTGCCGCCGCTATTGAAGCTCGGCTGGCCGGCGCTTCGGTCTGCGTATTGGAGAAGATGCGCGTCATCGGCGGCAATTCCATCATTAACGGCGGCATCATGGGCGTTCCGGGAACACCCATGCAGAAAAAAGAAGGCCTGGAAGACTCGCCGGAACTCATGGCCAAAGACATGATGACCGAAGGGGGCGGACTCAACCAGCCCGAAAAAGTGCGGCACCTCTGCGAAGAGGCGCTCCCAACCTGGGAGTGGACCATCCAAACGCTCGGCGTTGAATGGGTCGAGGAGCGCGTGGCGCAGGAAGGCGGTCATTCCGTGCCGCGCTGCGCCATTGTTAAAAACGGCTCCGGTTCCGGCATTGTCCTCAAGGAAGCTGCCAAGCTTGAAGCGCTTGGGGTAAAACCGCGCACCCGCACCTATTTGGAACGCATCATTCGGGATGCCGACGGCCGTGTGAAAGGCGTTCAAGTTCGTGAGGGCTACAGCTTCCCGAAGACCGAATCGGGGAAGGTGAAGTTCATCGCCGCCCGCAGAGCCGTTGTACTCTGCCACGGCGGCTTCGGAGCTGATATCAAATACCGCTCCATTCAGGATCCGAAGCTCACGGAGAAACTCGGCACCACTTGCCAGCCGGGCGCTACCTCTGAAGCCTGGCGCGAGGCTGCCCGCATCGGCTGCCAATTGATTCAAACGGACTGGATCCAGTGCGCGCCTTGGACCTCACCCGTCGAAAAAGGGATGGGCATTGCGCTTTTCTTTGCTCAGGGCGCCGCGGCCATGTTCGGCGTGTGGGTGCAGGATAAGACCGGAGAACGTTTCGTGGATGAACTTGCCAACCGAAAAGTTCGAGCCGATGCCATCATGACGCTCCTCAATGAAGGTATTCACTGCTACGCGGTAGCGGATGCCAAAGGCGTCGAACCGATGGGCATTTCTCGCCCCGGCCTGCTGCAGAAAATGCTCGAACGAGGCTGCGTGAAGCAGTATGAAACGCTCGAAGCGCTCGCCGCCGGTGAAAAAATCAATATTGAGGGTCTTCGAAAGAGTGTCGAGGAATGGAACAGCGCCGTTAAGAGCGGCACAGATGCACATTTCAAACGCTATGTCAATAAGAAGGCCCAGCCAATGGGAACCGGACCTTGGTACGTTTCGACAATGGTGCCTAAAGTTCATCACTGCATGGGCGGGATCTATACGGATATGCAGGCGCGGGCGCTCGATATCTCGACCGATGAACCGATCCCAGGCCTTTTCGCTGCCGGCGAAGCGACGGGCGGCGTGCACGGTGCTGTTCGCCTCGGCTCCTGCGCCGTCACAGACTGCTTGGTCTACGGCCGCGTAGCGGGTCAGACGGCGGCCAAGGCCTAAACCTTAAAAATCGGGATTTTGGGTGCGCAGGCACCTAAAGTTCCGCAGAGCCTTAAAAGCCCGGTTTCTTCTTTTCGGAGAGGAACCGGGCTTTCGCGTAAAGCGCAAAGCGACTGCTTCGCCGATCAAGCGTTTGGCCTATCGATGAGTGGACGGTTTGTCGCGCAGCATTTTCCTTTTGCCCGGCGGTTGAGCCCTCCATGGAAACTTTGCTTCATGCCTTTGTGGAATATGTCCAAAGCCCGGCCTGTTGAAGATTCTGTCGGGCTTAAGCGTCTCGTCCGATTCGAAGCGCACATTGAAGAGCAGACCATGTGCAAGGCCAGATTTGTCAATGCCGTGCAGAAATTGCTTCAATGGGAAGGCTGCACTCGTTAGTCCCATCCGCGGACGTGGTCCAAAACCTCCGCGACACGGCTGTTCTCGATCAGTACGAGCGAAGCATAGGGGGCGGCTGTGGGGCAGGCGTGGTTCGGCAGAATGCGAAGACGTCTGCCGATCGGGAAGTCCTCCTGCGTGAGGGGAGAATTCTCCGGAAGGGTGAGAATGCCGTGCTCCTGATTGGTGCCCGTCAGGACGATCGTGCCGTCGGCGAGCGGCTTCCCGTCAATGCCGCAGACCAAGCCGTAGCCGTAGTCGTGTGTCTGACGAGCCGTGCCGCGGTCTCGGGAAAGCGCGAGGAAGCCGCAGTCCAAAATGACGCGGCGCTTATCGACCTGACGGCCGATGACGGTAGCTAGGACGGATCCGGCGATGTCGTCAACGGTGCATGCGCCGACATTGGACATGAAGAGGTCAAATAGCGCACATACGCCGGCACGCATCTCCGTGACGCCGGTTTCGTCTTTGGCAAACATCAGGGTCGGCGTAGAACCCGCGGAGACAATTTTGACGATATGGCCGGCAGCGCGCAGTCTTTCTGCAGCCAGAACGATCCCGGCGCGTTCGGCTTCCGCGGCAGCTTCAATTTCCGCAGTTGACTTGCATTCGTAGCTGTCTCCGGCATGGGTGAGGACGCCCACGAGTTCTGCTCCGTCAGCGAGCGCCGCCGCAGCCGGCAAAAGCTCTGCACCGTCAGGACGAATACCGGAGCGGTGACCATCAACATCGATCTCCAAGAGCACGGGAATCGTCGTTTTTTCCCTGCGGCAGAATGCCGAAACGGCGCGCGCGGCTTCTGCACTGTCGAGAATGATCTTAATGTCGGCGCCGAGACTGCGCAGACGGCTGACCTCGGCGAGCTTTTGCGGCGCAATGCCTACGGCGTAGATGAGGTCAGTCACGCCCCTCGCGCCGAAATAACGGGCTTCGGCGAGCGTGGATACCGTGGCCGGACCTTGCGGCGTCGTCATTTGGCGCAGCGCAATGCCGATCGATTTATGCGTCTTCAGATGAGGGCGGAAGGCCACGCCGAGCTTTGCCGCTCGGTCCTTCGCGCGTCGAAGGTTCTTCTCGAGCTTTTGGCTGTCGATCACAAAGAGCGGCGTCGGAAGGCGCGGATCATCGAGCGCACAATCCTTGAGACTGGCGAGTGCCGGAGCGGCAAAACGGGAATCAACAGACATTGCGTTTTCCTTTGGGGCTTGCGGAGAAAAGGGTATATAAAAAATTCTATACCATTGGCGAGACAAACGGTCTGACAGGCGATTTTCTAATCATCATGGGTGTATTTCTATAACTTTCAAAGCATATTGCATATAAAAAAATCTATGTTAAGATGCCTCTATCCGAGTTTTCCTGCTGTATGCCTAAGACGCTGGACAGCCATATCTCAATTTATGAGCACGAATCGAGCCCTTCAGCCGCCGCTTCCTGCGGCCCTTCGTCCCTATGAAGATGTGATGAAACTCATTGCGGCATTCTGCGGGCCGAACTGTGAAGTCGTGCTTCATGATCTTTCGGATCCCGTGCACTCCGTCGTGCGTGTGGAAAACGGTGAAGTGACGGGGCGTGCTGTCGGTCAGGGACTGCGTCACTTAGTGCCCAACCTCTTGCGAATGTCCAGAACCGATGACGGCGGGCTTAGTGCTGAGAGCCCCAATCTCCTGCCGGTTTATTGGCTCAGAAGCCGCGGACGTCTGATTCGTGCACTGTCGCTCCTGATTCGGGACGATGCGGGCGAGGTGGTCGGCGTTCTCTGCATCAATCAGGATGTCACCAATGTGTCTGCTGCCGCGGGGCAGCTTCAGGCGCTTTTAGCGCTTCTGCCGCCCGCAGAGGCTTCCATCCTTCCGGAGGCATCGGCATCTGCAGATGCTCTCGCGTCCGAACACGCTGCGGCGCAATTGGCGTCTGCCGTCTCGAGAGACACAGAGACCAAAGATCTTCAAAAAGATGCAGATATCGAACTGGAAGGCAGCGTACTCAAAACGGTTTACGCCATGATCGACCGCATGACGGAACGTGTTCGGGCCGGAAGGTCGTCGTCGGCCGTTCTGACCCGTGAAGAACGGCTTCCGCTCGTTCGCTTCATGGATACGCGCGGCGTGTTTCTTGTGAAGGGCGCGCTCGACTATGCCGCAGAGCGTTTAGGCGTCTCAAAGGTGACGCTCTACAGCGATTTGGATCTCCTCAGGCGCGAATCGGAATCTGCCGGCTCTTCCGGCTCAGGACGGCAGAAAAAGTGAAGAACACGCCAAAACCATAAAACATCCTTCAGCGCCGGAAACGGCTGGGAGTAAACAACATGAAATTCATCGATCCCGGATTCAAGGGGAAGAACCCCGGCCATTACAGCACGGCAGTGGTCTCAAACGGCATGCTTTACGTTTCCGGGCTGCTCTCTATGGACCCGGATACGCGCGAGGTCTGTACGGGCGACATTGAGGCGCATGCTGCGCAGGCCCTCCAAAACCTCGACCGAGTGCTTCAAGCCGCGGGTGTCGAGCGCAGTCAAGTGGTTTTCTGCCGCGTCTATACCCCGTCAAACGAATACTGGGGGCCCATCAATGCTGTATACGCCCAGTTTTTTGGCGAACACAAACCCGGCCGGGTTGTCGTTTCGACTACTCCGCTTCACTTCGGCTGCCTCGTTGAAATCGAATGCATTGCCGAACTCGAAGCCCATGACTGATTCCAACTGATTCAAAGGGGAAGAACAACTATGTTCAGCTATGTCTGCACCGCCTGCGGCAAAAAAACACCTGCCGATACGCTTGCGCCCGTCTGCGGCTGCGGCGGGCTCTTCGAACTCGATTTCAAGAGTCCGCCAAGATTGATCAGAAGTGCTGGAGTATTTTCCGCTACCGCGACTTTATGGCCGTTGACGGTGATGCTTGGCAGAGCGTCTCACTGGGTGAAGGCATGACGCCCTTGGTGGAACTCGAACCGGGTCTCTACGTCAAGGTCGACTACGCCATGCCGACGCTCTCCTTTAAGGATCGCGGCGCGGCTACGCTGGTTGCTCATATGAAGGCGATCGGGGTGAAGTCTTGTGTGCAAGACTCGAGCGGCAATGCCGGCAACGCCGTAGCAGCCTACTGCGCGAGGGCAGGCATTCAGTGCGAAATCTATGTTCCGGAAGGAACGAGCCCCAAGAAGATCACCATGATTGAGGCGCACGGCGCCAAAGTGCATGTTATTCCCGGGTCGCGTGACCACTGTGCCGATGTTTGCCGCGCTCGAGTGCGTGAAGAGGGCATCTACTACGCCAACCACGTGGTGAATCCCTTCTTTTATGAAGGCATGAAAGCCTATATCTATGAGGTGTATGAAGAGCTCGGCCGTATCCCGGAACACGTTGTTCTGCCCGTCGGCAACGGCACGCTCTTTATCGGTGCGGTGAAAGCGCTCGAACATCTTCTGGAATCCGGCGCGATTGACCATTTCCCGAAGATTGTGGCGCTTCAGAGCGAATACTGCGATCCGCTCCTTAAAGCGCGCGAATTGGGGCTGGACGCACCGGTCTCCATCGACGTGAAGCCGACGATTGCCGAAGGCATCGCGATCGGCAAGCCGCTTCGCGGCAGCGAGCTGCTTGAAATGATGAAAAAGCACGACATTACCGTTGTAGCAGCTCCCGAGGACAAGATTCTTGCTGCCCGCGCCAAGATTGCACGGGCCGGGCTCTATATCGAGCACACGACTGCCGCCAACTTTGCCGCTTGGGATCATTACTGCGAACTTTACGGACCGAGCACTGACGTGCTGATTACGCTCTGCGGCGCAGGGATTAAATCAGACCACTAATGGAGCCGGGTCCGAAAGCCAAGATCTGCAGGTCGACCTCGCAGCTGATCTGCAGATAACCAAAAAAAGCAAACCGCCACCACCACTGGAGACCTACCGCTATGCTCGGAATCCTCATAACCCTTCTTGTGATCGCAGGGGTTGCGTACTGCGTCCTCAAGAATTATTACCCGCCGATTATCCTGCTGCTTGCTGGTTTCGTGATGCTTATCTGCGCAGCCCTGAACGGAACCATGCCGG
>OMEQ01001494.1_pt1 | contig 10653 bp, 7 predicted proteins | sample 1645451 | NCBI WGS metagenome assembly OMEQ01 (sample SAMEA103958142, study PRJEB25191) | human gut metagenome | biome: human-associated habitat [ENVO:00009003]; feature: intestine environment [ENVO:2100002]; material: feces | place: Germany | collected 2013/2015
GCCGAGCCGCTCAAAACGCTGACGCGTGACGTCCGCGCGAACGCGGACGCCATCGCCGCCTACTGCTATCAGTCCCCCGCGCTCTTTCCCTTTGTCACCACGACCATCGCTCCCACCGTCATTCAGGGCAGCAGCAGGGCCTGCAACGTGATGCCGCAGGATATGCAGGCGGTCATCAATTTCCGTCTTGCCGACGGCGACACGGTCGAGAGCGTGATGGCACACTGCCGTGCGGCGGTGCAGGACCCGACCGTGGAGCTGCGCTACCAGCAGGCCAACGATCCCTCCGCCACGGCCCGGCGCGATGGCTACGGCTACCGCACGGTGGTGGACAGTATGCGGCGCTACTACCCCGACGTGGTGTTCGTTCCGTCCATGACCGCCGGTGCGACTGACGCGCACCAATACGAGCAGATCTGCGACACCTGCCTGCGCTGCTCGCCCTTCATGGCGGAGCCAGAGGAGGCCGCCTCCGGCGTCCACGGGACGAACGAACGCATTCTGGTCCGCGCCTATCTGCAGGGCATCCGCGTGCTCATCGACCTGATGGAGCACGCCAACCTCTGAGACACGACCTCAGCCCGCGTTCCGAGCCGCGAACACGCAAAAGAGCCGCGTTCCCAGCACCGGGAACGCGGCTCTTTCCTTTTCAGCAGCTTTCTTTACCACGCGGCGACCGCGCCGTCGCAGCGCGGCTCGGTGCCCGCCGTGTAAACGCCGTCCTCTCCGCGCCAGATGATCTGACCGCGGCCCATCGAAATGCGGTCATCCACGACCGTGACCTCGTGGCCCATCGCGCGCAGCTCGTCGGCAATGGCCTCGCCCGCCTCACGCTCCAGTTCGAGCCTCCTGCCGCCGATCCATTGGATGCGCGGCGCGTCAAGCGCCTCCTGCGGGTTCATGTGATAATCGAGCGTGTTGACGAGGATCTCGGTCTGACCCTGCGGCTGCATGAATGCGCCCATCACACCGAATGGGCCGACGGCGGCGCCGTCCCTGAGCAGGAAGCCGGGAATGATGGTGTGGTAGGACCTCTTGCCGCCGGCAAGGCAGTTGTCACTCGCGGGGTCGAGCGAGAAGTTCGCGCCGCGGTTTTGGAGCGAGATGCCCGTCCCCGGCACGGCGACGCCCGCGCCGAAGGTGGTGTAGTTGCTCTGGATGAACGAGACCATGTTGCCCTCGCGGTCGGCGGTGCAGAGATAGATGGTGCCGCCGCAGTGCGGGGCGCCCGCCCTCGGCTCCAGCGCGCGGTCGGTGATGAGCGCGCGGCGCGCGGCGAGATAGGCGGGATCCAGCAGCTCGCTGACCTTTGTTTTCATATAGCGCGGGTCGGCGACGTAGGTCCTCGTGTCGGCAAAGGCCAGCTTGATGGCCTCCATCACCTTGTGATAGTGCTCGGCGCTCTCGCGATTTCCCGGCATGGTCATGCCGTTCAGGATGCCGAGCGCCATGAGCACCGTGATGCCGTGGCCGTTCGGTGGGATCTCGCAGACCGTATAGCCGCGGTAGTCCTGCGTGATGGGCTCGACCCATTCGGGGTGGTAATTGCGGAAGTCGTCCTCGCAGAAGTACCCGCCGGTCGCGCGGGAGAACGCGACGATCCGCTCCATCAGCGCGCCGCGGTAATAGCTCTCGCAGTCCGTCGCGGCGAGAGAGCACAGCGTCGCGGCATAGTCCGGAAAGCGGAACAGCTCGCCCGCGCGGTAGGGCGTGCCGTCCGGCTTCATAAAGCTCTGCCACCAGTATTCGTGCGGCGCGGCGTTCTCCGCCATCGCCTTGGCAATGCGGCGGCTGTCGCGCTCCCACTGCCGCGCGACGTTCACCGGCACGGGATAGCCCTCCTCGGCATAGGAAATGGCAGGCGCAAACAGCTCGGCGAGCGGCTTCGTGCCGAAGCGGCGGTTCAGCTCCGCCCAGCCCGCGGGCGCTCCGGGCACCATCGTCGGCAGCCATCCGGCCTTCGGCATCTCTGTATAGCCCATCGCACGGACCTTCTCCGCGCTCAGCGCCATCGGCGCGACACCGCTGGCGTTGAGGCCGTAGAGCCGTTTGTCCCGCTCGATCCACACGAGCGCAAAGCAGTCCGAGCCGAGGCCGTTGCCGGTCGGCTCGAGCAGCGGCATAGCCGCGGCCATCGCCACAGCGGCGTCCACGGCGTTGCCGCCGGATTTCATCACGTCCAGTCCGATCTGTGCGCCGAGCGGCACAGACGTGCAGGCGACGGCATTTTTGGCGTAGACGACATTGCGCCGCGAGGCATAGCGGTAAGTCAGCGGATCGAAGGCAGGCATGGGAAGCGTTCTCCTTTTCTCTTTTATAACAGGCCTAGTATAGCACACCGACATGGGAAGAGCAAGGCGGCGGTTAGGCTCCCGCCCGGACGGTTATAATATTTTCCGCATTATTACCCGGTTTTTAGGCATTATTGAAAAAATGAATCATTCTATTTCTTTGCATTTTCTTGATTTCTTTGGTGTTGTGCGCTATATTTTAGTTTGATTACGAAATTTTACTCACATAAACAAAGAAAGGCGGATTTTATGGAGCTTCAAATTCAGGATCTGGTATCCTCCATCAAAAAGGACGGCATCGAGAGCGCGAACCGCGAGGCCGCGCAGATCCTTGCCGACGCCAAGGCCCAGGCGGAAAAGATCGTCGCCGACGCGAGGAGCGAGGCGGACAAGCTGCGTGCGGACGCGCAGGCGGAGATCGGCGTGTTCAAGGCCAGCGCTCAGCTCAGCGCAGAGCAGGCGAAGCGCGACGCGGTGCTCGCCTTCCGGCAGGAGATCGGCGCGGAGCTGACGAAGCTGCTCGCGCAGGATACCCATAAGGCGCTCGACGACAAGGCGCTCGCCGCGCTCATCACCGCCGCGCTGCAGGGCGAGGACACCTCCGCCTACGCCGCAGAGGTCGCCTCCGTCACGGACGCGCTCAAAAGCGAGCTCGCCGGCGAGCTCAAGGCGGGGCTGGAGCTGCGGCTCTCCAAAAAGGTCCACACGGGCTTCCGCCTGTGCGCCAAGGACGGCTCGGGCTACATCGACTGCTCCGACGAGGAGCTGGCGGAGCAGCTTGCCCCCTTCTTCCGCGAGCTGCGCATTTAAGGAGGGACGCTCTTGGCTTCCTATTACTACTTGATCTCGAGCCTGCCGATGCTCCGCGCGGGCGACGCCCCGCCGCTGGATTACGCTGCGTTTCTCGACCAATGCCGGGGCGCGGTGAGCGACAGGGTCTACCGCTCGCTCGAGGAGCTGACGGTGCGCTCGGAGGACGGCGGCTTCGTGAGCCGGTGGGCGGTCTTCTACCGCGTGCTGCAGGGCGAGCTGACCTATCAGCGGCGTGTGAAGCGCGGCGAGAGCTGTGCCGCGCCGAACAAGCGCGACGCCGCCGTGACGCAGACCGTCACCGCGGCAGTGAACGCAAAGGACCCGCTCGAAGGCGAGCGGCTGCTGCTCGCGCTGGAATTTGACCGGCTGGATGAGCTGGTGGGACTGCACAGCTTCGACGACTGCGCGCTCTACGGCTACGCGCTGAAGCTGCGGCTGCTCGAACGGCAGCGCATCTTCCGCCATGACGAGGGCAAGGCCGCCTTCGACACCCTGCTCGGACAGGTCCGTCAGCAGATATTCAGCCTATAAGAAAACGGGAGAAACGAAATGGAGAAAGTGACAGGCTATGTGACCGGAGTCAACGGCAACCTTGTCTCGGCAAGATTCTCGGGCTCCGTTCGGAAAAACGAAGTCGGCTTCGTCAAGATCGGCAATGACCGCCTCAAGGGCGAGGTCATCCGCATCAGCGGCGACGCCGTGAGTATGCAGATCTATGAAATGACCAACGGCATTCAGGTCGGCGACGAGGTCGAGCTGACCGGCGAGCTGCTGAGCGTCGAGCTCGGCCCCGGCCTTCTGACGCAGGTGTACGACGGCTTGCAGAACCCTCTGCCGAAGCTTGCCGAGCAATGCGGCTTCTTCCTCGAGCGCGGCGTATACCTTGACCCCATCCCCGATAAGGAATGGGAGTTCACCCCCTGCGTCAAGCCCGGCGACGCCGTGCTCGCGGGCGACGCAGTCGGCAGCGTACCGGAGGGGCAGTTCACGCACCTCATCATGGCGCCCTTCGACCTCAAGGACGAGGGCTGGCGCGTAAAGAGCGTGAAGGAAAAGGGCGTCTATCACGTCCGCTCCACCGTTGCGGTGCTGGAAAACGGCGCGGGCGAGGAGAAGGCGCTGAGCATGGTCTTTTCCTGGCCGGTCAAGCAGCCCATCCGCTGCTATGAGGAGCGTCTGCGTCCCGACGAGACGCTGGTGACCAAGATCCGCTGCATCGACACCTTCCTGCCGGTCGCCAAGGGCGGCACCTTCTGCGTGCCCGGTCCCTTCGGCGCGGGCAAGACCGTGCTGCAGCACATGGAGGCGAAGAACGCTGACGTCGACATCGTCATCGTCGCCGCCTGCGGCGAGCGCGCCGGCGAGGTCGTGGAGGTACTCAAGGAGTTCCCCGAGCTGACCGACCCGCGCACGGGCCGCTCGCTGATGGAGCGTACCATCATCATCTGCAACACCTCGTCCATGCCGGTCGCGGCGCGTGAAGCGTCCGTGTACACGGCAGTGACGATGGCCGAATATTACCGCCAGATGGGACTCAACGTCCTGCTGCTGGCGGACTCCACGAGCCGCTGGGCGCAGGCCATGCGCGAGATGAGCGGCCGATTGGAGGAGATCCCCGGCGAGGAAGCCTTCCCTGCCTACCTCGAATCCGTCATCGCCGCGTTCTATGAGCGTGCGGGCAAGGTCCGGCTAAGAAACGGCAAAATCGCCTCCGTCACCATCGGCGGCACGGTCTCCCCCGCGGGCGGCAACTTTGAAGAGCCGGTCACGCAGGCGACGCTCAAGGTCGTCGGCGCGTTCCACGGCCTCTCCCGCGAGCGCTCCGACGCGCGCAAGTATCCCTCCATCCACCCCATCGACTCGTGGTCAAAGTATCAGGGCGTGGTGGACATGGCGCGCGTGGAGGAGGCCCGCGGCATCCTCCGCCGCAGCAGCGAGATCAATCAGATGATGAAGGTCATCGGCGAAGAGGGCACCTCGGCCGAGGACTACATCCTCTACCAGAAGGGCGAGCTGCTCGATGCCGTGTACCTGCAGCAGAACTCCTTCGATCCCATCGATGCAGCCTGCGAGCCGGAGCGTCAGGCGCATGAGTTCAACGTGCTCTACGATGTGCTCACGCGCGATTACGCGCTCAGCGACAAAAAGGAGATCCGCGCCTTCTTCAATCAGGTGCGTCAGGAATTCCTCGACTGGCACGGCACGGTCTACGGTACGCCGGAATTTGCGGCGCAGGAAACGAAGCTCACGGACCTCTACCGGAGCAAGGTAACGGGTTAAGGAGGGTTTCAGAATGCAGAAGGTTTATACCAAGATCGAATCCATCGTCGGCAACGTCGTGACCGTGCGCGCCTCGGGCGTGCGCAGCGGCGACCTTGCCCTCGTCGGCGAGAGCTACGCAAGCGTCATCAAGCTCAGCGGCGACCTCGTCTCCCTGCAGGTCTTTGCCGGCACGCAGGGCGTCAGCACGACCGACACCGTGCGCTTCCTTGGGCGGCCCATGATGGTCTCGTTTTCCGACGACCTGCTCGGGCGCGTGTTCGACGGCGCGGGCGTGCCGCGCGACAACGGCCCCGCGCTGACCGAAAATATGATCCCCATCGGCGGGCGCATCGTGCCCAAGCGCATGATCCGCACCGGCATCCCGATGATCGACGTGTTCAACACGCTCGTCGAGAGCCAGAAGCTGCCCATCTTCTCCGTCTCCGGCGAGCCCTACAACCAGCTGCTCGCCCGCATCGCCATGCAGGCGGAGGTCGACGTCATCGTCCTCGGCGGCATGGGCCTGAAATACGACGACTACCTCTTCTTCCGCGACACGCTCGAAAAGAGCGGCGCGATGGGCCGCACGGTCATGTTCGTCCACACGGCGTCTGATCCGACGGTGGAATGTACGCTCGTGCCCGACCTGTCGCTCGCCGTGGCGGAGCAGTTCGCCCTTGCCGGCAAGCGCGTGCTCGTGCTGCTGACCGACATGACCAACTTCGCCGACGCGCAGAAGGAAATGGCCATCACGATGGAGCAGGTGCCGTCCAACCGCGGCTACCCCGGCGACCTCTACAGCTGCCTTGCCTCGCGCTATGAGAAGGCGGTCGACTTCGAGGGCGCGGGCTCCATCACCATCCTCGGCGTCACCACGATGCCCGGCGACGACGTCACCCACCCCGTGCCGGACAACACAGGCTATATCACCGAGGGGCAGTATTACCTCAAAAACGGCCACATCGAGCCGTTCGGCTCGCTCTCGCGTCTCAAGCAGAACGTCAACGGCACGACGCGCAGCGACCACCGCGCCCTGATGGACGGCATGATCCGTCTCTACAGCGCCTACAAGGAAAGCCTTGAAAAGAAGTCCATGGGCTTCATGATGTCCGAATGGGACGAGAAGCTGCTCAAGTACGGCCACCTCTTTGAAACGAAGCTGATGGACCTGAGCGTGAACATCCCTCTGGAGGAGGCGCTGGACCTTGGCTGGGGGATCCTCGCCGAGTGCTTCGAGCCGAACGAAACGGGTCTGAAGACCAGTCTCCTGCAGGAAAGATGGCCGAAAAAGGACGCCTTGAACTGAGGGAGCGCGTATGGCTGTCAAACTAACAAAAAATGAACTGAAGGTCCAGAAGGACCGGCTCAAGCAGTTTCAACGCTATCTGCCGACGCTGCAGCTGAAAAAGCAGCAGCTCCAATCGGTCGTGATGCAGGTGACGGCGCAGCTTGAGAAGGTCGAAGCCGAGCGGCTGAAGATCGTCGACGGTCTGGACGGCTGGATCGCGGTGTTCGCCGAAAACGGCAGCTTCCCCGAGGGGATGCGGCTCGATTCGCTCATCCGTCCGAAGGACGTCGTCTGCCGCGACCACAACATCGCCGGCGTGATCGTGCCGGTCTTTGAGGAGCTGACCTTCGAGGAGATCTCCTACGACGTCGCGGACTATCCGCTCTGGGTGGACACCGCCGTGGTCACGCTGCGCGAGATCGCGCGGCTGGACGCGCTGGTCAAGACGCTGCGCACGCAGGTCGAGCTGCTCGAGCGGGAGCTGCGCTCCACCGCGCAGCGCGTGAACCTGTTTGAAAAGGTCAAGATCCCCGAGGCGAGGGAAAACATCCGCGTCATCGGCATTTACCTCGGCGACCAGCAGACCTCCGCGGTCGTGCGCGGCAAGATCGCCAAGAAAAAGCTACAGGAGGCGGCGCGATGATCGAGAAAATGAAGGTCGTTCACATCGTCGCCGCGCAGACGCAGAAAACGGAGCTGCTCGACGCGCTGCGCGCGCTCGGCATCGTCCATTTCGCGGAAAAGGCGGATGCCGACCAGACCTATCTGGAGCGCTTCGCCGCGCTCTCGCGGCTCATCACCGTGCTCGAGGAGCAGGGGGTGAGCGAGGTCGAAGCGGAAACGCTCGACGACGATCAATTTAAAGTGCTCTTCGACGAGCTCAACGCATGTCTGGAGCGCAAAAAAGCATTGGAGACCGAGCGCGCTGCCGCGGTCAGCGTGTGCGACACGCTCGCCGGCTGGGGCAGCTTCTCCCCCGCCGAGATCAAGGAATTGAAGGCGCAGGGCTTCGAGCTGCACTTCTGCCGCGTGGACAAAAAGCTCCTCGCTTCGCTCGAAGCGGACGAGGAGATACGCTTCCTCCGACTCGCGCCGGTCGGGAAGCAGCAGACCGTCGCCATCCTCGGTGCGCTGCCCGCCTCCTGCGCCGCCGGCGAGTTCATCCCGCCGGAAAAGAGCCTTGACGAATACCGGCAGGAGATCGTCGACTGTGAGCGCGGTCTTTCTGAGTGCGGCGCGCAGCTCAAGGCCGCCGCGAAGCACCTGCCCAGCTTCCGCGAGCAGCTGCTCAAAACGCAGAACGACGCGGACTACTCCTCCGTGCGCAATACCTCGGAGAGCGGGGACGGACTCGTGTGGCTGACCGGCTACCTCCCCGTCGACGAGGCGGAGCGCTTCAAGGCCGCCGCCGCGAAGGAGCATTGGGCGTGGGCGATGGACGATCCGGCGGCAGACGACGACAAGGTGCCGACCAAGATCAAGTACACCAGGGTCACGCGGCTCATCGCGCCGGTGTTCGACATTCTCGGCACCGTGCCGGGCTACCGCGAGTACGATATTTCGTTCTGGTTCCTCGGCTTCTTCACGCTCTTTTTCGCCATGATCATCGGCGACGCGGGCTACGGCTGCCTGTTCCTGCTGACCGCCGCAGCCCTGACGGTGAAGAGCAAGAAGCCCTCCGATGCCGTGCAGCTTTTGTGGGTGCTCTCCATCGCCACCATCGTCTGGGGCGCGATGACCGGCACCTGGTTCGGGCTTGAGGGCGCGATGGACGTGCCGCTGCTCCGCTCGCTGGTCGTTCCGACCTTTGCGAACTACCCCGAGTATTTCAACGTCACCACCACCCAGCAGCAGAACAGCGTCATGAAATTCTGCTTCATCCTCGGCACCGTCCAGCTCTCGCTGGCGTGTGTGATGAACATCCGCCGCAAGACGCGGGAGAAGGACCTCAGCTGGGTCGCCGACCTCGGCTGGCTGTGCGCGATCTGCGCGCTGTACTTCGTGGTGCTCTACCTCGTCATCGGCGAGCAGGTGAACCTCACGCCCATTGCCGCGGTGGTCCTTCTCGGCTTCGTGCTGGTCGTGTGCTTCGGCGGTATGTCGCCGGACAAGACCTTCGCGCAGGGTCTCAAGGCGGGCCTTGGCAACGCCTTCACAGTGTTTCTCAACACCATCAGCGCCTTCGGCAACATCATGAGCTACATCCGACTGTTTGCCGTCGGCATGGCGTCGCTCGCTATCGCGCAGAGCTTTAACAACATGGCGCTCGGCTTCAAGGGGCCGCTGGTCGTCGTCGGCATCCTCATCATGCTCGTCGGTCACGGGCTGAACATCGTGATGGGCCTGCTGTCCGTGGTGGTCCACGGCGTGCGATTGAATCTGCTGGAATTCTCCGGTCAGCTTGGCATGGAGTGGACCGGCACCGCCTACGCACCGTTCAAAAAACTGGATAAGATCAGAAAATAATCAAAAAGAGGAGAAACGTATTATGAGCATTGAATTTATTGGTATGGCGTGTGCGCTGGGCCTGTCCGCCATGGGCAGCGCGTTCGGCGCGGGCTTCGCGGCGCAGGCGAGCGTCGGCGCGTGGAAGAAGTGCTACGCGAACGGCAAGCCCGCTCCCTTCATCATGGTCGCCTTCTCCGGCGCGCCCCTGACGCAGACCATCTACGGCTTCCTGCTGATGAACTTCATCCGCAGCGCCGTGGCCTCCGGCGCCGATCCCGCGCTCGCCATGTTTACGGGCATCTTCGCGGGTCTCGCCATCGGCCTGTCCGCGTTCTTCCAGGGCAAGGTCGCCGCGGCGAGCGCCGACGCGCTCGGCGAGACCGGCAAGGGCACGGCGAACTTCTTCATCGTCATCGGCATCATCGAAACGGTCGCGCTCTTCACGCTCGTCTTCAGCCTCCTGCTGTTACAGTAAGCGCAAGGAGAAATTTCATAGCGACACAGCAAGGGAGCCGGAGGATGTCCGGCTCCCTTCTTGCAGCATTTTCTTCACGATACCCCCATTTTCCGCCAAAGGCGCAGGCTTTTTTTGTCGAGATCTGCAATGTCCTCCTCCCTTCATTTCATCATTAGCTGTGCAAATGATAAGTATATTAAATTGATTCTTTTCTTATGCCTTTGTATCCCGTATAATACTAAGGCTGGCGTTTTGACGCAAACCGTATCTCTCATAGTACGGAGGAAATATTCAGGAGGCTATTATCATGGCGAATTGTGCGATCGTAGGCATCAACTGGGGCGACGAGGGCAAGGGCCGCATGGTCGACTACCTCACCGACCATTTCGACGTGGTCGTGCGCTATCAGGGCGGCGGCAACGCGGGCCACACCGTCGTGAACGATAAGGGCAAGTTCGCCCTGCACCTGCTGCCCAGCGGCATCTTCCGCGAGGGCGTGGTGAACATTCTCGGCAACGGCGTGGCACTCGACTGCGAGAACCTGTATAACGAGATCGAGACCCTGCGCGCCGCAGGCGTGGCGATCACGCCGGAGAACCTGAAGGTCAGCGAGCGCGCCTCGCTGCTGCTGCCATGGCACCGCGAGCTGGACGCGCTGGAGGAAGCGCGGCTCAAGGACAAGAAGTACGGCTCCACCAAGCAGGGCATCGCGCCGTTCTATTCCGACAAGTATCAAAAAAAGACCGTGCTCGCCGGCGAGCTGCTCCACCCCGAGCACCTCAAGGCGCATCTGGCCGACCTGCTCGAGTGGAAGAACCTCACGCTCACCCGCGTCTACGGTGCAAAGGGCTATACCATGGACGAGCTGACGGCGTGGATCGACGACTTCGGCGCGAAGATCAAGCCCTTTGTCGCCAACACCACGGCGTTCCTGCGCGAGGCGCAGGCAAACGGCAAGCGCATCCTCTTCGAGGCCCAGCTCGGCGCGCTGCGCGATCTGGACTACGGCATCTATCCCTACACCACCTCCTCCAACGCCATCGCCGCCTATGCGCCGGTCGGCTCGGGTCTGCCCACCGCAAAGCTCGACGAGG
>OMEQ01001500.1_pt1 | contig 10592 bp, 7 predicted proteins | sample 1645451 | NCBI WGS metagenome assembly OMEQ01 (sample SAMEA103958142, study PRJEB25191) | human gut metagenome | biome: human-associated habitat [ENVO:00009003]; feature: intestine environment [ENVO:2100002]; material: feces | place: Germany | collected 2013/2015
AAGGCCTCGGCCTTCTCGCGCACGCGCTCGATGGCGGCGACGAGCTCCTGGTCGCGGAAGGGCTTCAACAGATAGTCCGCCGCGCCGAAGCGGAGCGCCGAGCGGGCATAGTCGAAGTCGTTGTAGGCGGTGAGCACGATGACGTGAGCGGTGCTGCCGCGCTCACGCAGGACGCGCATCATCTCGATGCCGTCCATGTGCGGCATCCGCACGTCGGTGATGATGAGGTTGGGGCTGTAGCGCTCGGCGGCGGCCAGACCCTCCTCGCCGTTGGCGGCTTCGCCGACCACGGCACAGCCGAGCGAGGCCCAGTCGATGCCGAGCACGATGCCGCGGCGCACCACGGCCTCGTCGTCAACGATCAGTACCTTGAGCATGGTCCTCTCCTTTCTGCATCGGGAGCCGCAGCTGCACGCAGCTGCCGCCGCCCTCGTTCGGATATGCGCTCAGACCGCAGCTCTCACCGTAGCTCAGGCGCACGATGCGGTCCACGTTGTTCAGGCCCAGATGGCCGCCGGGAATAAGCTCATGGCTGTTGAGCCGTTCGAGCACCTCCGGCGGGATGCCGCTGCCGTTGTCGGACACCTTGAGCAGCAGATAGCCCTCCGCGTCCTCCTCCGCCCAGAGCTTGATGAAGCCCTCGTCGCTGTCGGCCACGCCGTGGATGATGGCGTTTTCCACCAGCGGCTGTAAAATGAGCTTGGGCACCACGCAGTGCTGGAAGCGCTCGTCCACATCAAGCTCACAGACGAAGCGGTCGCCGAAGCGGACCTCCTGAATGGCGAGGTAGCGCCCGATCAGCTCAAGCTCCTCCTCAAGCGTGATGTACTCGCTGCCGGAGATGCCCGCGCGCAGCAGCGCGGCGAGGTCGGCGGCCAGCTCCGCCACCTGCGGCACGCCGCCGGTTACGCCCAGCCACTTCATGCAGTCGAGCGTGTTGTAGAGAAAGTGCGGGTTGAGCTGGGACTGGAGCATCCGCAGGCGCGTTTCGTTCAGCTCGCGCTCGCGCTGCACGCTGCGCTCAAGGTTCTGGCGGTACTCCGCCGTCATGCGGTCGAAGCTCGCCGCGAGGCGGCCCATTTCATCCTGCCGTGTGCTTTCGATGCGCACATCGTAATCGCCGCCCTCGACGCGGCGCATCGCGCCGTCGAGCTCGTTGACCGGCTCAAAGAGACGGCGGCTGAGCCACCAGGCGCACACGAGACAGAGCACCAGACACAGCGCGCCCATCAGCGCGGCGACGAGGTAGATCGACCGGACGACCTGCGCGGTATAGGTCTGCGGCTGCTGCAGAATGAGCGAAAAGCCGCTTTCCGCGCAGGCGCCGACGTAGTAGCTGCGCTCGCCGTCCCCATCGGAGAGAGATTTGCCGGAGAGCAGCTGCGCGCGCAGCAGGGCAAGGGTATCGTCGGCGCGCAGGGGTTGGGAGGCGTAGAGCAACCGCCACGTCGCATCGACGAGCAGCAGATCGTCCGCGCCGCGCAGCAGGGGCGCGAAGAAGGCGTCGAAGTTGGCGTCGTCCATGCGGAACACGGCATAGCCGAGCACCGCACCGCCGCGCGCGGTCACGGGACAGGCTCCGGCGAGCCCGCCGTTTCCGGCGCGCAGCACAATGCCGTCTGCCGCGCGGGCCGCGCTGAGTATGCCCCAGCCGGTGCTTTGCGCGGCGGGCCATACGTTCGCCGTGGTATAGAGGCAGTCGCCGTCCTCGCCGTAGACCTCAAAGTCGGCGTATTCGCGCAGCGCGACCGTGCTGCGGTTCAAAAGCTGATAGAGCGTGCGCGAGTCACTGCCGCCGCGGCGCAGGGCGCTGCGCGTCACGGTGCTGCCGGCCAGGGCGCGCGTGACGTCGCCGCAGTCGGTAAGCAGCGCGTCGAGCTGCGTGGTGAGCAGCGCCATCTCCTCCTGCGCGTCGGTACGCAGGGTGTGCTCGCTGCGGAAGATCATCACCTGCGTCATCAGCACGTCGCACAGCAGCAGCGGCACGAGCGCGACGAGCAGGACGGTGAGAAAAATGCGGTTTCGGAAGGACCGCTCAAGCCATGCTCTCATGCTTCCACCTCCCCGCACAGCGCCTGCCAGGCGTCGAAGAGCTCCTGCCGCCGCTCATCCGCGCGGCGCAGATCGTAGGGGAGGACGGTCAGCTCGGGCAGCGCGTCGGAGGCGGTATCCGTGCGCACGCTGCGGCGGCTGAGCTCCGCGCCCAGCAGCTGCTGAACATCGGGCGAGAGCAGAAAGTCGATGAATTTCCGCGCGTTTTCCTCGTGCGCGCAGCCGCGGACGATGGCCGCGCCGTCCGGCAGGACGCTCGTGCCCTCGGCGGGGTAGACGATGGCGACGTCGAGCCCATCGGCGATGGCCTTGCGGGCGTTTTCCTCCAGCGTCACGCCGACGTAGCAGCTGCCGTCTGCCACGGCGGGGACCACGCCGCCGCTGTCGGCGATGATGCGTCCGTCAAGATTGCGGAAGAACGCGGCGAGGGTGTTGTCGGTGTTGCCGCCGACGGCCTGCAGAAGGGTGCCGAGCGCGGTGCAGCTCGAGCCGGAAACGGTCGGGTCGGCAAAGGCGATGCGCCCGCGCCAGCCCGCGTCGAGCAGGTCGGCCCAGCGCTCGGGCGGATTCTGCCGCACGAGCTTGGTGTTGTAGATCAGCACGACCGGCAAAGCTCCACTATGCGGTCACCCATCATACCGCCGCCGAGATCGTATTCCGGCGCAACGTCGCCGGCGTATTCGCTCACATAGGGCGCGAAGCACGCGCTGTACGCGCTCAGACTGTCCGCGCCGCCGCCGAACATCAGGTCGGCGCCGCTTTCCCCCGCGGCGATGCGCTCAAGGAGCGTCACGGTGCCGCCGGTCTCCAGCTCGACCCAGATGCCGGTGCGCTGCTCAAATTCCTTGAGGATGGGCTCATAGATCGTTTCCTTGTGCGAGGTGAAAATGACCAGACGGTCCCCCTCAGCGGGCGCGAAGGAGGAGACGTCCTGCGTGTCCGCGCGGCCGCAGCCGGTGAGCAGAAGCAGGCAGACGAGCAGCAGACAGCAGCGGCGCATAACGGGCATCCCTCCTGATCCGACGAATTTCTTTACCATTTTAACAGGAAAAAGCGCACTTTGCAATCCATTCTTCTGGACGAAGCGGGCAAAGCGTGCTTTAATAATAAAGTAAAATTTTCTGCTGGAGGAAGACGATGACCGCTCTGAACACTTACCGCCGCTGGCTCGCGCGTGTGGAGGATGACGCGCTGCGCGCGGAGCTTTCCGCGCTCGACGAGGTGCGCGACGCCGCACAGATCGAGGACCGCTTTTACCGTGACCTTGCCTTCGGCACCGGCGGACTGCGCGGCGTGCTCGGCGCGGGCACAAACCGCATGAATGTTTACGTTGTCCGCCGCGCGACGCAGGGACTTGCCGCTTACCTCAAGGCGGCGGGACTGCCGCTGCGCTGCGCCATTGCCTACGACAGCCGCATCGGCTCGGCGCGCTTCGCGCGCCAGACCGCGCGTGTGCTTGCCGCCAACGGCGTGACCGCCTATCTCTATCCGCGCCTGGAGCCGACGCCCGCGCTGAGCTGGGCAGTGCGCTATTACGGATGCGGGGCGGGCGTGTGCGTTACGGCGAGCCACAACCCCGCCGCCTACAACGGCTACAAGGTCTACGGTCCCGACGGCTGCCAGATCACGCTCGAGGCGGCGGATGCCGTATCGAAGCACATCGGGGCCGCAGATCATTTTGACGGCGTGCGTCTGTGCGGCTTTGCCGATGCGCTGGCGGACGGAACCATCCGCATGATCGGTGAGGACTGCCTGGAGGCCTTCCTCGACGCGGTGGAGCGCCGGAGCGTCTGGGATGGCGACAGATCCGCGCTGCGCGTGGTCTATACGCCGCTCAATGGCACGGGGCGCGAGTGCGTGACAAAGATCCTGCGCCGCATCGGCGTGACGGACGTGACGCTCGTGCCCGAGCAGGCGTGGCCCGACGGGAGCTTTCCGACCTGTCCCTACCCGAATCCCGAGGAGCGCGCGGCGCTGGAGCACGGCCTCGCGCTCGCGCGCGAAACGCGCGCCGATCTGCTGCTCGGCACCGACCCCGACTGCGACCGCATGGGCGCGGCGGTGCCCGACGGCGAGGACTACCGCCTGCTCACGGGCAACGAGATGGGCGTGCTGCTGCTCGATTACCTCTGCCGCCGGCGGAGCGAAAACGGCACGATGCCCGCGCGTCCCGTGGCGGTGACGACCATCGTTTCCACCGACATGGCGGACGCGGTCGCCGCGCATTACGGCGTTGAGCTGCGCCGCACGCTCACGGGCTTCAAATTCATCGGCGAGCAGATCGGCGAGCTGGAAAGGGCGGGGGAGGCGGAGCGCTATCTCTTCGGCTTTGAGGAGAGCTATGGCTATCTCTCCGGCCCGCACGTCCGCGACAAGGACGCGGTGAACGCCGCGCTGCTCTGCTGCGAAATGGCTGCATGGTACCGCGCGCAGGGCATGACGCTCGCGCAGGCGATGGGCGCGCTGTACGAGAAATTCGGCTATTACCGCAATGAGCTGCAAAGCATCGTCCTGCCCGGCGAGGACAGCATGGAGCGCATGAGCGCCATTCTGACGGCCCTGCGCGCGGCTCCGCCGCACACGCTCGCGGGCGAGCGCGTCACGAGGGTGCGCGACTACCTCGGCGGTCTGGACGGCCTGCCGGCAAGCGACGTGCTGGAGCTGCGCACGGCGCACGTTAAGGTCATCGTCCGCCCGAGCGGTACGGAACCAAAGCTCAAGCTCTACTACTCCGCGCACGCGCGGACGATGGCGGAGGCCGCGGCCCTCTGCGCCGCCGCGCGGCGGGACATGAGCGCAAGGCTCGGGGAATAGGAAAGCGCTGCGCGGCCTGACCGCAGGATGAAAAAAAGAGTCCGCTGCCGAGGACAGCGGACTCCTTTTTTGCAGTCAGATAGGTTTTACAGAACGTGGACGGTGTCGGGCGCGAAGGTCAGATGGCACTGCTCGCCCACGCGGTAGATGCGCTTGTTGCGCGGATCGTTCTCGGCGAGCTTGACGAGCGTATTGCCCACGCGGACGTGATAGTTCTGGTACGAGCCCATGAAGCAGGAAAGCTCAACGGTGCAGGGCAGCCCGCCCTCGTCGGAGAGCGCCGCGGACTCGGGACGCAGCACGACGGTGTACTCCTCGCCGACGCGCATCCCCTCGCGCGGGACGACGGCCAGACGCTCGCCCTCGACGTCCAGCACAGCCAGACCGTTCTCCGTGCCGGTCATTTTGCCGCGCAGGAAGTTCGCCTCGCCGATGAAGTCGGCGACGAACTCGCTCACGGGGTGATAGTAGATCTCCTGCGGCGTGCCGATCTGAGCGACGACGCCCTTGTTCATGATGATGATCTGGTCCGAGAGCGCCATCGCCTCGCTCTGGTCGTGCGTGACGTAGATGGCGGTGATGCCGACCTCCTGCTGGATGCGGCGGATCTCGGTGCGCATGGAAACGCGCAGCTTGGCGTCGAGGTTCGAGAGCGGCTCGTCGAAGAGCAGCACGCTCGGCTCGATGACCAGCGCGCGGGCAAGCGCCACGCGCTGCTGCTGACCGCCGGAGAGCTGGTTGGTCATGCGGCCCTCCATGCCCGTCAGCTCGACGAGGTCGAGGATGTGCATGACGCGCTCGCGGATCTCGTCCTTCGGCACCTTGCGCAGCTTCAAGCCGTAGGCCACATTGTCGAACACGTTGTAGTGCGGCAGCAGGGCGTAGGACTGGAACACCATCGCGGTGTCGCGCTTGTTGGGCGTGAGGGCGTTGATCGGCTCGTCACCAAGGTAGATCTCGCCCTCGTCGGGGCTTTCAAAGCCCGCGATCATGCGCAGCGTGGTGGTCTTGCCGCAGCCGGAGGGGCCGAGCAGCGTGACGAAGGAACCCGGCTCGATGGTCAGCGAGGTGTCCTTAACGGCATAGAAGTCCTTGCCGGTCTTGGGGTCCTGATAGATTTTGGAGATATGGTCGAGGCGAACGCCCTTCTTGATCTTATCCATGGCTTAGTCCTCCTTCATTTTTTTGCTGGTGCCGAAATGGTTCATAAAGAGATTCATCAGCAGCACCGCGCCGTAGGTGATGACGATGAGGATCGTCGCGAACGCGCAGGCGAGGCTGTAGGAGCCCTTTTCGGCAAACTCGTTGATCTGCACCGTGATGAGCAGGAACTGCGGCGTCACGAGCAGGATGATGGCGGAAATTGCGGTGATGGAGCGCACGAACGCGGTCACAAGGCCGGAGAGGAAGGAGTCCTTGATGAGCGGCAGCGTGACGGTCATAAAGACCTTGAAGCTGTCCGCGCCCATGTCGTAGGCGGATTCCTCGATGGACTTGTCGATCTGACGCAGGGCGGAGATGCCGCTGCGCGTGCCGGTCGGCAGCGAACGCACGACAAAGACGATGATGAGGATCAATCCCGTGCCGTAAAGCCCCTGCAGGAAGCCGGTGCGGAACACGCCCGCGGAGAAGCCGCGGATGTAGCCGACGCCGAGCACCGTGCCGGGCACGGCCATGGCGAGCATGGACACCGCCTCGATGAAGCCCTTGGACTTAAAGCTCCGCTTGACGACGAGGTAGGAGATGATCATGCTCAGCAGCGCCGTGATGGGGGCGGAGATGAGGCTCAGGCGGAAGGAATCCCAGAACGCCTGCAGACCGTGGTAGCGCGTGAAGATGAGCTTGAACCATTTGCCGGTGAGCGGGAAGAACTTGTAGCCCCAGGTGGGGAAGAACGCGCCGATGGGCACGCACAGGTACATGAGGATGACGAAGGTGGCGGCAAGACCGCAGAGAATGGTCAGCGGGATCTTGACGCTCTTATCCTCGATGAGCATACGGCCGCGGGAGGCCTTGCCGGTCAGGGTCGCGGCGGTCTTGCGCTCAAGGTAATACTTCTGCACCGCGAACATCGCCAGCGTGATGCACAGCAGCACGACCGCCATCGCCGCCGCGCCCGGCTTATCGTAGGAGCCGGTGATCTGCAGATAAATGGTGGTGGCGAGGGTATCGTAGGAGCCGCCGATGAGCATGGGGTTGGCGAAGTCGGCGATGGACTCGATGAAGGTGACGAGGAAGGCGTTGCCGAGACCGGGGAGCATCAGCGGCAGCGTGACGCTGGTGAAGACCTTCCAGCGGCTCGCGCCCATGTCGCGCGCGGCCTCCTCAAGCGAGGGGTCGATGTTCTTCAAAAGACCCTTGAGCATCATGTAGCACACGGGGAAGAAGGTGAGCGTCTGCACGACGGCGATGCCCCAGAAGCCGTAGACGCTGTTGTCGTAGATGCCGAGCAGGAAGCGGGTGATGATGCCCGACTTGCCGAAGAGCATGATCATGGAAAGCGACAGCACGAACGGCGGGGAGACGACCGGCAGCATCGAGACGACCTTGAAAAGGCCGCCAACGAATTTACCGACGCGGACGTAGACTTCGACATAGGCAAAGAGCAGGCCGAGCAGCGCCGAGAGGATGCCGACGAGGAAGCCGACCTTGAGCGTGTTGGTGATGGCCTTGGTAAAGGTGGGCATGGCGAAGATGCGCTCGAAGATGCCGAAGCCGAAGCTGCCGTCGCCCACGAAGCTGTCCACCAGCAGGATCGCCAGCGGATAGAGAATGAACAGAGTCAGAAAGGTGATGAGCACGACGATGGTGGTGACCATGATGGGATCGGCCATCAGCTTTTTCCGGTCCAGCGCCGCGCTTTGAGAACGTGCCATAGGGAGCTCCTTTCTTGGTGGTTTGGAGGAAAACGCAGGCGGGGCAGCGGCTCATGCCGCCGCCCCGTCGGGATCGTTGGGTCGATGCAATAGACGATGTAGGGAGAATTACTTCACCTGGAAGCGGTTCTCGTCGCCGGTGTTCGCGCCGGAGGCGGCCAGAGCATTCATGACCTCCTCAACGTAGGTCTTGATGTTCTTGGTGGCGTCGTCGAAGTCATAGTCCATGACGTTCTCGGGGTCCAGACCGAACTCCGCGGCAGCCTCGGGCTGGGTGGCGTTGTCAATGACCAGGAACTGATAGGAGCCGTTCTGAGCGGCGAGGTTCACGCAGTCGGGAGAGAGCGCGTACTCGATCCACAGCTTCGCGGCGTTGGGGTGCGCGGCGCCCTTGAAGATGGCGGTAGCGCCGATCTCACAGGAGGTGCCGGAGGACGGGATGATCAGCTCGATGTTATCGTAGCCGTTGTCGATGATCTGGGTGATGCCGTCATGCAGGAAGCCGATGCCGATGACGCACTCGCCGGTGCCGACGTTCTTGCTCGGGCCGGAGCCGGACTTGGTGTAGACCTCAATGTTCTTATCGAGGTCGACGAGGTACTGGATGCCCTCATCGTGGCCGTACTTCTGGATCATGGTGTTGATGACCAGCTTGGCGGTGCCGGCGGTGTTGTAGTTGGACAGCCAGATCAGGCCCTTGTACTCGGGCTTGAGCAGGTCGGGCCAATCCTGAGGAGCCTCAAGACCCATGCGCTCGAGCTCGTCGGTGTTGACCATGAAGCCAAGGATGCCGGTGTAGATGCCGTACCAGTAGCCGTCAGCGTTCTTGTACTGGGGCTTGGCGATGTGAGAGGCGTTCTCCGCCTGATAGGCCTCGAGCAGACCCTCGGCCGCGCAGACGTTGTAGGGATCGGTCGTGCCGCCGAACCAGACGTCGGCAGACGGATTGCCGTTCTCTTCCTCGATCTTGGCCTGCACCTCACCGGTGGACAGACGCTGATACTCGACCTCGATGCCGTACATCTTCTCGAAGTTCTCACAGGCGGCGGCGAGGTACTCCTCCTCGCAGGAGCCGTAGACCACGAGCTTGCCCTCGGCCTTGGCGGCGTCGACGAGGCTGGTCTCTTCGGCGCCCTGCTGATCGTCAGCGGGGGCCTGGGTGTCGTCCTGCTTGCTGCCGCAGGCGACCAGGCTGAGCGCCATCACCAGGCAGAGGAGCAGAGCAATGAGCTTTTTCATGCAAATTTTCCTCCAATTCAAAATTTATCCGGGGGCCATCGGGAACGTTCCCGATCCCATCAGATTGCAAAAATATTACAACTTATACGGAACGATGGCAAGAAAATTTGCCGAACTTAGCAGTTTTACACGCAATTTATCAGATTTGTCCGGTGCCCTTGTCAGAATCGTCCCACATTGTCAAAAATGTGACAAAATTGCAGGGGAAGGAGGGGCTGCGGGCGGGGGCGCTAAGACTCTGTGCCGGGGGCGTTCTGATAAAAAATGTCCTCCCGCGTGCGCATCGGGTAGCGGATGAGCGCGGCGGCGTCGAGGTCCTCGCGGCGCAGCTCCACCGCCGAAATGCGGCGGTTGGTGTAGGTCGTGTAGTAATAGATGCCGCGGTCTGCGTTCCAGCAGGAGGTGTAGATGGTCCGCTCGTATTCGCCGGGGCGGACCTCGCAGCAGCCGTTCTGCTGCTCGACCGCGCCGAGGATGTGGAAGAACTGCCCGACGCTGTCGGCTTCGCCCTCGCCGGAGACGGAATGGAGCCGCGTGAACGCCGCGCGCACAAAGCGCGAGGCGGAGGAGAGGTCGCCGGGCAGTCCCAGCGCGCCCATGCCGCGGCTGTAGGTGGCAAGCGGAAGCTCCGGAGAAAAATGATTTTCCGGCTGGCGCGGGGAAAGTCCGAGATAGTTATTTAAATGGAACATCTGCAGATCGAAGGGCGGATTGTTTGTGAGAACACCGGCAGGATCATCATGGACATGGAGTCCATCAGTCATGGATTCCACGACGATCGCCTCGTTTTTATCCGCAATGATCCAGTGGAGGCTTGCGGCAGGCATCTGCGGACTAAAAGGTGTTCCGACAAGATTCATGCGGGCAAGCGCTTCGCGGACCTCCGGAATAGTTGCGCACCGGCTTAAGATCCAGGGGATAAATTCAAACTGAGCAACATTCTGCATTCCATCCACCGGCTCTGCATAGGCGGCGTTTCCGACAAAGTTAAGTCCTGCCATGCCGAGTCCCTTTTCGTTCATGGCATCATAATACAGAGGATAATTGTCTGCAACGTGCGCCATGCCGATGATGGCATAGTGGGATGTAAGTGTACCCATATGGCGGAACGGGATCGGGTAATTGCGGGGAGTGATCGTGATCTCCTCGCCGTAGGAAAACTCGTAGTCTAAGGTCCTTCCAAAATAAAAGCCTTTTGTCTTGTAAGTTGCTGCTGTACACATAAGACAGGAACCTCCTTAAAAATAGTAAATTCGCAGCGCGTTTATCTCATTCGGAGACCTGACTCCCACTGAGACAAATTTGCTGTTACTCACCACATGAAAGAGGCGGGAATCTTCTCGCCTGAGATAAATACGGATATAGTTTCTTCTGCATAAAAAAGATTATACCGCATTTTTTTGAAAAATTCATTAAAAAAGAGCTTTACAAAAATACTTTAGTATGGTAACATGATAGCACGATGAAAACAGAGAGGTAAAACCGGACAGAAAAATGCGGCCGGTTTTCGGATATGACAAAAAGCTGGTCCGGGCAGCCGGATCACGGACAGATAAGAGGAGGAAATAATGATGAAAAAGAGATTATTAAGCGCAGTTATGGCATCTGCAA
>OMEQ01001501.1_pt1 | contig 10591 bp, 9 predicted proteins | sample 1645451 | NCBI WGS metagenome assembly OMEQ01 (sample SAMEA103958142, study PRJEB25191) | human gut metagenome | biome: human-associated habitat [ENVO:00009003]; feature: intestine environment [ENVO:2100002]; material: feces | place: Germany | collected 2013/2015
TGGCTTGCCGGCGTTCTTGCGGCGAAAGCCGAGTGCGCGGGCGGGTGGATGAAGTTTCGCAGGATGGTGTCATGAAGGTGGGGCGGCGTAAAAAGAGAAAACTGTTCAGATACTGAAGCAGGACTAGAATCGCCGATCAAATCGGTTTAACAATTGAATTTCTTATTATCCTGCAGGCGCTGGGGGCAGACCAAATCGGCCTGAGTGAACAAATGCCCCGACCGTATAATTGCAGCTGTTCCCAGACTTTAAAGGGACGGTTTATGTGTTGAACCGCAGCCCGAGCTTTCCATGACTGACACCTTGATTCCTCATATTCTGGCGCTTGATACAGCGCAGGAAGACTGCGGCGCTGCGATTCTTCTTGCGGACGGTTCGCTTTTCATGCATGTGGAGCACGTAGGCAGCCGCCACAGCGAACGACTGCTGCCGATGGTGCGGGATCTCATTCATGAAGCCGGTATTGAAAAAACGGATTTGGGATTGATTGCGTTCGGCGAAGGCCCGGGAAGCTTTACCGGACTGCGCGTCGCCTGCGGCGCAGCACAAGGACTCGCCTGGGCGCTTGAAGTTCCGGTGGCGCAAGTCTCCAACTTGGAAGCGCTGGCTGAATGGCTTCGAGAGACTCATTTGGAGGCTTCTCGTCCGGGAACCCGCATTGCGGTTTTAAACGATGCCCGCATGCACGAGTGCTATGCCGGGATGTGGCGCGTGCCCGCCGTTGCAGAGGATCGCCTCGAGCGGCTGGATGGTCCCGTATTGGTTGCACCCGAAGATGCTCAGACCTATCTGGAGCGTTTTAAAGCAGATATGCTCTGCGGCAGCGGTTCCAAGGTGTATTCGGAGGCAATGAAGATCAGGAGCGATGGCGGCATCCGCATGGTTAATGCGGCGGATTCGCATCCGGACGCTATTGCCCGCATTGCCCGCCGTATGGCGCTTTCGGGCGGCACCATTCGTCCCGAACTTGCTCATCCCGTCTATGTTCGCAACCGCGTGGCGCTGACGATGGCCGAACGTGCGGCAGGGGAGCGTTTGTGACGACGGCTCCGGCGCCGAATCATTTTTCTGGCGGCCGTCCGCTGAGCGGTCGGTCGGATCTCATCGTGCGCGCAATGCGTCCAGACGATGTCGAAACACTGGCTCTATTGGAGGGGCGGGTGGAAGAGTCGCCTTGGAGTGCCGGAAACTTTTTGGATTCGCTCAATACGGGACACCTTTGCCTCGTTGTTCAGTCCGCTTCTGCCTCGGCGTCCGAAGCGGGCTTGGCTGCATGGGCGGTGGCGAGTCTCGTACTCGACGAAAGTGAACTCCTTATCATCGGTACTGCACCCACCATGCAGCGTCAAGGCATTGGCCGTGCGCTGCTTGCTGAACTAGAAGCCGAGCTCGCGCGGCGCGGTGCATCGTCTCTCTATCTGGAGGTGCGCGAAAGCAATATCCCGGCACGCCGTCTCTATGAGCAGAACGGATTTGTTGTCGTCGGCCGACGCCGAGGTTATTACCGCCATCTGAGCGGTCGGGAAGATGCCGTGCTGATGCGCCGCGAACTTCCGGGAGCCTCTAAAGCGCCGGCAGCGTTAATCGTTGAGGAGGCACTATGACGCAAGAGCTTCAGCAGCCTGCCTTCAGCCGAGAATCGATAGAAATGCTCGATGCCATGGGACTGGGTCCTGTATGGCTTCTGCGTGATTCGATGGATCCGCTGGTGCCGACAGGGGCTTTGCGGCCTGCAGGGCGGCCGCAGTCCCCATCACCGAAACGATCTGCTGTGCCGGCACGGGCTGAACTCACTGCAGCAAAAACGGGAAGTCTCCCGCAGGCTCCTCAATCTGCTCGGGCGGCACAGACTTCCGCAGCTTCTCCGACTGCACCCCAGGCAGTTTCACAGCCGGCGGTCGGTATGAGTACGGAGCTTCTGAGCAAAATTGCTTCGGCCGATTGGCAGGCGCTGCAGACACTTTCACAGCACTGCACTGCTTGTGCGCTTTCTGCGATGGGCCGTCAGCATGTTGTCTTTTCCGACGGCGGACCCGGACCTAAACTCGTTGTGGTGGGAGAGGCACCGGGGGCAGAGGAGGATCTTCAGGGCATTCCTTTTGTCGGCAAATCCGGCAAGCTCCTGACCGCCATGCTCGATTCGCTCGGACTGGTACGCCGACGCGACTGTGTGATTTTGAATGTGCTCAAATGCCGCCCGCCGCGCAACCGAAATCCTCAGCCCGAAGAGATTGTTTGCTGCGGACACTGGCTTGCCCGGCAGCTTGAATTGCTCAAGCCCGATGTGCTTTTCCTCGCAGGGCGATTTGCCATTTCGTCGCTTCTGAAGCCTGCTGATGAAATGTTTTCGATCTCTAAGATGCGGGGGCGCATTCATCTGGCGCAGCTTCCCGATGGACGGCAGGTGCCGGCGGTTGCGACCTACCATCCCTCCTATTTGCTTCGATCGCCGGCAGCCAAGTCGAAAGCTTGGGAAGATCTGCTGCTGCTCAAGGCGATGAAGCAGGCAGGGCTGACGCTGCCTGTTCGGGAAAAGCATTGGGATTAAGCCTATTGAGGCTGCGGTTTCAAGTTCTTTTTTGCAGTCCTCTTCGTTTGCAGCGACCAATTTGCTGCTTCCTCATCCAGACGGCCGAATGCGGATGATGCAGGTTTATGCCCTATAGATGATTTGTGCGTCGGGCGAGTATTATCTGAACGCTGAGGCTTAAAGTTGCCGAGCTTGACTGGATGACCTTTGCTTCTGCCTTTGATCTCCCTAAAGAGGAATACGAATTCAAATTCAAATGACTTCGTCCAATGACGCTTTCCCTCGAAAAGCGGCCCCCCGCAGTGTGCCTTCAACCCCAACGTATGATGAGGCTCTGCGAATCTGCGGCCGCGAAGCGGCTGTGACGTTCATTGCCGCTTTGGGGCTTTTTGCTTTCTTCTGGGGGAGCATTGCGCTCTTTAAAGATGTTCATGAACGTTTTTGGGGGCTGCCGCTGTGGTTTTGGGTCGCCGTCTGCGGCGGGTATGTGCTCTCAGTGCTGGTGGTGATGTTCATTGTGAAGCGGTATTTCAAGGCGATGCCGCTTGATATGGTGCCCGAGGAGAGGGCGTTTGCCGGTGATCACGAAGACTCTTCAGCAGAAAAGGCAGCGCAATGACCAGCCGGACAATCCTCATTTTCATTCCGATCCTGCTCTTCTTCGCGGCGCTTGCGGTGACTGCGGTGTGGACGGAGCGTCGCCGCAGCCGAGAAAAAGAAAAGCAACGCTTTGCCGACGAGTATTTTTTAGGCAGCCGCAGTCTTTCCGGTGTTGTGCTCGCAATGACTTTAGTAGCCACTTACGGGTCCGTCAGCTCGTTTGTGTCTGGTCCAGGCATCGCCTGGAAGCTTGGGCTTGGCTGGGTAGTTTTTGCTGCGCCACAGATCATTGCAGGTTTTTTTATTCTGGGTCTCTTAGGTAAAAAGATGGCGCTGGCATCCCGAGCCTCCGGCGCAATTACCGTAACGGGGCTTCTTGAGGTGCGCTTCGGCAGCCGTGCATTGACGGTGCTGCTGTCGCTTGCATTACTTATCTGCTTTTGCGCCATGATGACCGGACAGTTCATCGGCGGCGCTGCGATCTTTGCGGAGGCGGCCGGCATTGATCCCGTTTTGGGGCTTCTGCTGTTTGGCCTCCTAACTGTTTTCTATACGACCTTCGGCGGTTTTCGAGCGGTTGCATGGACTGACTTTGTTTGTGCAGTCCTGATGATTGTCGGCATGGTGATGCTGGGATGGTCCGTCCTCGGGGAGGCCGGCGGACTGACTGCCGCTATGGAGCGCGCTGCTGCCGCCCAACTTGCAGATCCGGCAGCGGATTTGTCTTCGAGCCCCATCTTTTCACCCAATGCCAATGGCGCACTTCCCTGGACGTTATTGTTTTCGGCTTGGATTTTGGTGGGTTTCGGAACGGCCGGGCTGCCGCAGTCGGCTGTGCGGTGCATGAGTTACCAGTCTTCTGCTGATCTTCATCGCGCGATGATCGTGAGTACGATAGTGTGCGGTGCACTGATGATCGGCATCACCGTAATCGGTGTTTTTGCGCGCGGGCTGCCTGACTTTGATCTTGCAGGCGCATCCACGGATCACGTCGTACCGCGCCTCATTACTCAGCATCTCACGCCGATAGAGGCCGGAATAACCTTGATCGGCCCGCTGGCAGCCACCATGTCGACAGTGAGTTCGCTTTTGATCGCAGCCTCATCGGCGGTTGTGAAGGATTTGCTTTTGGCTGCACGTCCGGAGCTTGAACATCAGCCTAAGGTCCTTCTGCGCATTTCGCGCTGGGCAACGTTGGTGCTGGGACTTGCCGCCATGGCGGCTGCCGCTCGTCCCTTTGATCTCATTGCCTGGATCAACATGGGCAGCTTCGGAGGATTGGAAGTTGCCTTCTTATTCCCATTAGTCTTGGGACTTTTCTGGCGGCGAGCCACAGCCAAGGGATGCGTAGCTTCGATCTCGGTTGGGCTCATGCTCTATGCGGGACTGTTGCTTTTCAAGCCCAACCTTTGGGGATTCCATGCAATCGTTCCGGGGCTCTTAGTGACGGCAGTGGTCTTTGCTCTAGTGAGCTTGCTCACAAAGCAGCACCCCAACGCCAAACTCAGATACTTCTTTCCCAAACCGCGCGGCGCCTAAAGCTGCCGGCTGGACGTGCGGCAAATAAAATGCGCCGTCTTGAGGCGTTCAAAGGATCAAGACGGCGCTGATGCCTGACGGATGCAGCCGCTTTGCGTTTCACCTAAGAGCGGTGGCGGCTTTCATTTCTTTAACAAATGCGGTGAGGCGCTCAAGCATCACAGGGACATTGCTGAGATTCTCCGTGATCACCTGAGCGACGGCAGATCCGGCAATGGCGCCGTCTGCACCTGCTTCAAGCGCAGCACGGACATGTTCAGGGCGCGACACGCCAAACCCCAAAAGCAATGGCGCCGAGCCGGCAGCGCGAAGTGCAGCAATTTCGGCTTCACCGGGACGCCCAGCAGTTTTATCCGTGCCAGTAATGCCTGCGCGGGAGAGGAGATAAACATATCCCGTAGAGCGCTGAGCGACTTCTTTATAGAGGTCCGGAGTACCGTTGGGCGGTGCGATGGCAATCAGATGAATGCCGTGCGCTTTGGCGGCAGCGTCCCATTCAGGTTCGGCTTCGCGCATTGAAATCGGAACGTCAGGGATAAGGACAGCATCAACGCCGGCATCCTTGGCGGCCGCAAAGAAGTGTTCGACGCCGGGCGCTGTCACGAGGTTTACATAGAGCATAAGGCTCACTGGAATATCCGGGTGTTTTGCGCGGAACGCTTTGATAATTCCCAGACATTTGGCGGTCGTTGAGCCCGCTGCGAGTGCGCGCTGAGCTGAAGCTTCAATGACCGGACCGTCTGCGCAGGGGTCGGAAAAAGGAATGCCGAGTTCAAGTGCATCGGCTCCGCCGGCTGCTAACGCTTCCAAAATTTGGGACGAGATTTCCGGTGTTGGATCGCAAAGATTGACAAAGGGGACAAAGGCGCCTTCCTTCTTTTGTGCCAGCACGGCAAAACGTGCAGCGAAACGGTCTGACTGCGTCATGAGAGGGAATCCTTGAAAAATTTGAGTTGAATTCATTTCGAGAGATATATCGGGTGATCAGCCTTCCAGGACGGCCTGGGCAGCATCGGCGGCAAGACGGCCGTTCACAAAAAGTCCCTCGTCTTCCAAACGCTGCGAGACCTGAAAGATATCCTTATCGCCGCGGCCGGAGAGATTGACGACAAATTTTTGCTCGCGTTCAGGATTTTGACGTGCCAGCTTGAGGGCATAGGCGAGTGCGTGAGCGCTTTCCAGAGCGGGAATAATGCCTTCGCGCTGGGAGAGTTCAATGAAGGCGGACAGTGCCTCACGGTCTGTGATGCCGTGATATTCAGCCCGGCCGATTTCCTGCAGGTAAGCGTGTTCGGGTCCTACGGACGGGAAATCAAGGCCAGCTGATATAGAGAAGGATTCTTCAATCTGACCGTCCGGCGTCTGCATATTGTAGGAGCGGGCGCCAAAGAAGATGCCGGGCGTTCCTTTTTCAAGCGTGGCACCATGATCCGGTGTATCAAGACCGCGTCCGGCAGGTTCAACACCGATCAGCTTGACGCTCTTATGCGGTACGAAATCGGTAAAAAGGCCAATCGCGTTTGAACCGCCTCCCACGCAGGCGATGACGGCATCGGGCAGACCGCCCTCGAGTTTGGCAAACTGCGCACGAGCTTCTTCACCGATGATTTTCTGGAATTCACGCACGATGGTGGGGAAGGGATGCGGACCCGCGGCGGTGCCGAGCATGTAATGCGTATCGGCAAATGAACCAGCCCAGTCACGAAGAGCAGCATTGCAGGCTTCTTTAAGCGTGCTGCGGCCGTTATGTACCGGCACAACCTCGGCGCCCATCAATTCCATACGGAAGACATTGGGTTTTTGCCGTTCGACGTCTTTTGCGCCCATATAGACGCGGCACTTGAATCCAAGCAGTGCACAGGCAATAGCGGTGGCAACGCCGTGCTGCCCGGCACCTGTTTCGGCAATGATTCGGGTCTTGCCCATGCGGCGTGCCAGAAGCGCTTGACCCAGCACTTGATTGGTCTTGTGTGCGCCGCCGTGAACCAGATCTTCGCGTTTGAGATAGATCGTGGTTTTGGTGCCTTGTGTCAGGTTGCGGCACTTTGTCAAAGGTGTCGGACGACCGGCATAGTCAGTGAGCAGTGTGTGAAGTTCCTGTTGGAATGTCGGATCATCCTTGGCGGCGATGAAGGCTTCTTCGAGCTGATCAAGAGCGGGAATAAGAATTTCCGGGACGAACTGGCCGCCGAATCGGCCGAAATAAGGGTTGAGCTTCATGATGGACTGTCCGTTGTAAATGAGAGTTCTGTATAGAGCTGGACTCACAATCAGTGGTGAGGCTTCGGCGCAGGAATGCCGCGGAGAGCGGCAAAGGCCGAATGAATTTTTTCGGCTGATTTAATGCCCGGCGCCTCTTCAACGCCGGAATTGAAATCAAAGCCCGCAGCGCCGGTAAAGGCTGCTTCGGCTGCATTGACGGGCGATAACCCCCCGGCGAGCAAAATCTGGGCAAGTACTTGGGGATCCGTTTGGAGTCCTTCCAGCACGGTGTGATCAAAAGTCGTTCCGGTGCCGCCGGAGCCAGAGGCATTGGCAGCATCAAGGAGCACGTTGGCTGCACCGGCGTCCAGAAGGCTGCGAACTGCTCTGAGAAGGTGAGCATCCGTTTCGTCTGCGCGGCGGCACTGAATGCTTACGCCAATGACGGGTACGAAGGCCGTGTTGGGATGTGAGTGAACAAGGTTTTCGAGTGCTTCTGCGGAAAGCGTGCCGTGGATTTGGATGCGTTCAGGGGCAAATGTTTGCAGGATAGTTGGAATCTGAGAAAGTTCGGCGGCGTCGATTACTGCACAAATCGCTACGGGCAGTTGGAAGCGTTGAGCATTGTCTTTTGCCAGTCGCTTCGCCTCCGAGAGGACAACACAGCGCTTTGATCGTGCCGCGAGGATGATTCCAACCGTTGAACCCCCCGCCTCAGCAGCGGCCATTGCATCTTCTGGGCGCGTAATGCCGCAGACTTTTGAATGACCGAACAACAGTTCCCGCACGGCCAGAGACAAGTTGGAGGCTTGTGACAGGGCTGAGCCGCAAAGGAACGCATTTAACCGCGGAGCTGCTGCGACGGCTTTTGCAATGGCGGTGAAGGACGTATAGCCTGATTCAGCAACCAGTACGACATCCTCAGGCAGATCGCCGGTTAATTCTGACGCTACATTCGGCGCGCGGTTGACATCTACTTCGAGCGTACGAAGATTGCGGTTATTGATGCCGATTATTTTGGCACCGAGCTCAAGCGCCACGCGAGCTTCTTCAACGGATGAGGCTTCGGTAAGCACCTCGAGTCCGAGTGCTTTGGCTTTGGCTGCCAAGTCTCGGTAACCGTCGGGGGCTAATACTGAAAGCATCAAGAGGACGGCATCGGCTCCGCAGCGGTATGCGGCGAGCAGCTGCCGATCACTCACAATGAAATCCTTTGCCAGCAGGGGACGTGTGGTGCGTTCACGGACGGCGGCCAGGCGCTCAAAACTGCCGCGGAAGAATTCTGGCTCCGTCAGTACAGAAATGGCATCGGCGTAGGTGCCATAGACCTTCGCATAATCATCCAGATCAATGGCAGTCTTCATGACGCCTTTTGACGGCGATGCGGCCTTGATCTCCAGAATCACTCTGCGGCCAGGAAGGCGCAGGGCAGCCGAAAAAACACCATATCGCTGCGCGAGCGCATTGCCATCAATGCCGACAGCGGCAAAATGTTGGCGCCGCTCCAATTCGGCCGCATCGAATTCGGCGCGTGTGACGGCAGGAAGCGCTGCCGCTCGCTGAACAGACGAGGCAGCAATTTTTTCAAGCACGGTGCTCACCATGGACGCGTGGTTCAGTGCGGCGACGGCGTCAGCGGCTTGGGCATTACGAAAAAGATCAACCTGCATTTTGTCGTTTTCGGTTGTGAATGATGTGGCTAGGCTCAGGCAGCTTTCTGTGAGGATGCCGTATGGGATGTGGCATATGCACGATGAGCGTTGAGCACTTCGAGCCCCTTGCCGGAAGCCATGGTGCGGCGAGCAAGTTCAACGGCCTCAGGCAGGCTCTTCGCAAGATCGCCGATTTTCAGCAGCAGTGCCAGATTGGCTGCCACGAAGGCTTGCTGTGCTTCTGTACCCTTACCCGCCAGGATCGCTTCCGTAATGAGGGCGTTGTCTGCAGGGGCGCCGCCTTTGATTTCTTCAATGGAATAGAGGCGCTTTGCCCCAAGGTCGGCCGGTGTGAGCGTGTTGCGCTCGATCGTACCGTCTTCCTTCAATTCTGCAAGTTCGGTCGTGCCGTGGACAGCAGCCTCATCGAGACCGCTGCCATGTACAACGTAGGCACGCTTGACGCCGAGAAGACGCAAAGTTTGTGCGACCGTTTCGAGAAGAGCTGGAGAGTAAACGCCGATCAGCGCATAGTCTGGGTGAGCGGGATTGGTAAGCGGCCCCAGAATGTTGAAGATCGTGCGGGTTTTTAAAGCAGCGCGCACAGGACCGGCAAAACGCATGGCCGGATGGTAGAGCTGTGCAAAGCAGAAGCAAAATCCCGTGGCGTCGAGCAGTTGTGCGCTTTCATCGGGCGTCAGACGAATGTCGACGCCAAGAGCCGTGAGGAGGTCTGATGCCCCGGTAGGGGAAGAGACGCCGCGGTTGCCGTGCTTGGCAATCTTGAGTCCCGCTGCAGCAGCCAGAAGCGCTGTTGTAGTCGAAACGTTGATCGTCTTCATCCCATCGCCGCCGGTGCCGACGATTTCCCCGATTTCCACTCCCCGCGGACGCGGGAAGTGAGCCGCTGCAGCCACCATGGCTCTGGCTGCGCCTTCGATTTCTTCAGGCGTTTCGCCTTTGATCTTCAGCGCAGTGAGAATGCCGGCCAAAAGCGCAGGATCGATCTTGCCCTCGAAGACCTGAGTAAAGAGCGCTTGGGATTCTTCCGTGGTGAGGCTGCGGCCGGCGCAAAGCGTATTGAAATTGAAGGTGGTCATGGTGAAGTACTCCGAATGAATTGCTTGAGAATGGCTTGGAGGATCTCGTTGGGCTCACCGCGACTCGATAAAGCAAAAGCCCGCTGGACTCGAGATCCGCGGGCTTATGGATGCTTTTGAAAGTTCGAAAGCTTTAAGGAACAGCTTCTTTTCTCAGCACGCACACCGACTGAACGCCCGCTCTGTTGAGGGGCGCCACCAATACGCCGTCATGGCGATGGAGGTGCGGGCGTTGTGCTGCATGATGAGAGGACTCAAAAGTATGGGTATTCAACTTGATGGGAAGTGCAATGACTGCACTGACGGAACAAATCATCCCTCAAGGTTTATGAAGGCGTCAATAGGATAAAGAGCGTAGAGGCCGTTGCCTGTTTCTCGAGAGCTCAAAAATGACAGAGACTGGCTTCTTTGGGGCAGTGATGTTCCTGTGAGGGCTCAAAGTCCTCTTTCTCCGCATTCCAGACGTAAAGGGTGCCGGACTTGAGGTCGTAGTAAAGCGCATGAAGGGACAGCGTTCCCTCTTGAACTTTGGCTTCGATCCAGTCGTATGAAAGGAGGTTTTCGATTGACTGCAGCACAGCCCCTTCTTCGACGCGACGAACAAAATCCGGTGCGGAGGGATCGGGCAGCACTTCCGACGTCGGTTCTGCAGTAAGTTCTCGCCGAAGTTCTTCAGAAACGGGGTGAGCCATCTGCACCCAACGTGACAAGAAAAACTCTTTTTCTATTTTTTCGGGGAAGAGCGCTGCGTGAATGCCGCCGCAGGCAGAGTGCCCCATAACGATCAGATGGTCTACGTCGAGGTGTTTCACACCATATTCCAAGGCCGACATGACCGCATCACGCGGCGACGAAAGTCCGACCGGCGGGATGAGTGCGGCAATGCTTCTCACAACAAACAGATCACCGGGTTTGCCGCCCAAAAGGATAGCGGGATCTACACGCGAGTCACAGCAGGCAATGACAAG
>OMEQ01001511.1_pt1 | contig 10517 bp, 9 predicted proteins | sample 1645451 | NCBI WGS metagenome assembly OMEQ01 (sample SAMEA103958142, study PRJEB25191) | human gut metagenome | biome: human-associated habitat [ENVO:00009003]; feature: intestine environment [ENVO:2100002]; material: feces | place: Germany | collected 2013/2015
GCGCGGGCGGCCCGGTCGTAGCCCCGACGTGCGCCTGTCTGGTGATCTCGCCGCTGGCGCCGCACAACCTGACGATGCGCCCCGTGGTCATTCCCGACACCGCCGTCATCACGCTTCACGTACACACGCGCCGCTCGGACGCATTCGTCACTCTGGACAACCGCGTCTATGCCGTCGGGCAGGAGGCGACATTCACCGTCAAACGCGCCGAACAGAAGATTTTTTTGGCCGTACCGCACAATATATCATTTTACGACACGTTACGGAATAAAATGATGTGGGGCATCGACATCCGCAGTTAATGCCCTGCACAAAAACGGTGTAAAGTTGTTCATTTAATAGGTATTTTTCATTTTTATTCCCTATATTTGTGCCCTAATATGAGCGAGCAGAATCGCATACCGCAACACGTCGCCATCATCATGGACGGCAACGGCCGCTGGGCCGAGTTGCGCGGCAAAGAGCGTTACGAAGGCCATGTCGCCGGCGTCGAACCCGTACGGGCGTCGCTGCGCGCCGCCGCGCGCTGGGGTGTGAAGTACCTGACGCTCTATGCGTTCTCGACCGAAAACTGGGGACGTCCCGCGCAGGAGGTCGATGCGCTGATGGAACTTTTCTGCAAAAGCGTGGTCAACGAAACGCCCGAACTGATCCGTCAGGGGGTGGAGATCCGGATGATCGGCGACCGCACGCGTTTTTCGGAAAAGGTGCAGCGTTATCTGGCCGAAGCCGAGCAGCGGACCGCCGGGGGCAAGACCCTGACGCTGATACTGGCGCTCAACTACTCCTCACGCAGCGAGATCACCCGCGCCGTACGCCAAATCGCCGCGCGGGCCGCATCGGGAGAGCTGGCGCCGGAGGAGATTTCGGAAGGCACGATCAGCGCGGCGCTCGACACGGCGCCCTACCCCAACCCGGACCTGATCGTCCGCACGAGCGGCGAACACCGGCTCAGCAACTTCCTGCTCTGGCAGGCGTCCTACGCCGAACTCTACTTCCCGGAGGTGCTGTGGCCCGATTTCACCGAGGAGGAGTTCGACCGTGCAATGGAGGAATACGCCCGGCGCGACCGCCGTTTCGGGCTAGTAAAATAGATGAAGTTAAGATTAGATTTAAATAGATGAATTATTTCGGTAAGATATTCACGGCAGCCGCTGCCCTCGTGCTGTGCTGCACGAATATATTCGCCCAAGAGCAGAATCCTGCTGACACCGCGGCATCGGCCAAGCCCGCATTCCCGGAAGACGCACCCATATTGCGGCAGGACGGCGCGCAGAAACTCTACTACATCCGCGACGTCAACATTCACGGCGTGCAGTACCTCAACCCCGACATTCTCAAGTCTTCGGCCGGGCTGATCCCCGGCGATTCGATTTACCTGCCGAGCAACTTCATCGCAAACGCCATCTCGCGTCTGTGGAGCCAGCGGTTTTTCTCGGACGTGAAGATCGGAGCCGAGATCGAGGGCGACAGCCTCGATCTGGAGGTGTTCCTCAAAGAGCGGCCGCGCGTCAACAACTGGGACTTCGAAGGCATCTCGAAGGGCAAGAAGAAAGACCTGCTCGAAAAGCTCAAGCTCAAACGCGGCAGCGAGCTTTCGGATTACGTCATCGACAAGAACCAGAAACTCATCAAGGCCTACTGGTCCGAGAAGGGCTTCCGCAACACGGAGGTCTCGACGCGCATCACCAACGACACGCTGCGCCCGCAGATGGTCAACGTAACCTTCCTGATCGACCGCAAACACAAAGTCAAGATCGGCAAGATCAACTTCACGGGCAACGAGCAGTTCAAGGACAAGCGCCTGCGCCGGACCTTCAAGAAGACGCACCAGAAGAGCATCAACTTCTTCCGCGGCACCAAACTCAACGAGAGCGACTACGAGAACGACAAGGACCTGCTGATCGACTTCTACAACTCGAAAGGCTACCGCAACGCCACGATCGTCAGCGACTCGATCTATCCGATCAGCGACAAGCGGCTGGCCATCGACCTCGACATTTCGGAAGGCAACAAATACTACATCCGCAACGTGTCGTGGGTCGGCAACTCGGTGTACGAAACCGACGACCTGCAGCGCATGTTCGGCGTCAACAAGGGCGACACGTACGACAAGAAGTCGATGCACAAGCGTCTGGGCATCGGCAAGGAGACCGATCCCGAAGCAATGTCCGTATCGTCGCTCTACCAGAACAAGGGCTACCTGATGTCGCAGATCGAACCCGCCGAAACCATCATCGGCGCCGACTCGATCGACATCGAGGTCAAGGTATTCGAAGGCAAGCAGTTCACCATCAACGAAGTCGGCATCACGGGCAACCAGCGCGTGGACGACGAGGTGATACGCCGCGAGCTTTACACCCGTCCGGGCGAGCTTTACGACCGCTCGCTGCTCATGCAGACCATCCGCACGCTCGGCTCGCTGGGCCACTTCAACCCCGAAGCGATCATGCCCGACATCAAACCCGTTTCGAACGAGCTGGTGAACGTCAACTGGCCGCTCGAAGAGCAGGCCTCCGACCAGTTCAACATCGCCGGCGGCTGGGGTTCGGGAACGTTCGTCGGATCGGTGGGCATCACGCTCAACAACCTTTCGATCAAGAACTTCTTCAAGAAGGGCGCATGGCGCCCCTACCCGATGGGCCAGAACCAGCGGCTGTCGCTGTCGGCGCAGACCAACGGCACCTACTACAAGGCGTTCGCCCTGAGTTTCACCGACCCGTGGCTGGGCGGCAAGAAGCCCAATTCGTTCACCATATCGGCCCACTTCTCCGAGCAGAACAACGCCTATTACGTATGGCAGAAGAGTACGCAGTACTTCCGCACGTACGGTCTGGCGGCAGGTCTGGGCAAGCGTCTCAACTGGCCCGACCCCTACTTCACGCTTTACGGCGAGGCGAGCTACGAACGCTTCTCGCTCAAAAACTGGAATACGTTCGGCATGACCAACGGCGCCGCCAACCTGCTCTCGCTCAAATTCGTCTTCGCACGCAACTCGGTGGACCAGCCGATCTATCCGCGCCGCGGTTCGGAGTTCAGCGCATCGGTGCAGTTCACGCCCCCCTACTCGCTCTGGGACGGCAAAGACTACAAGAAGCTGGCGGAGCTTGCCAACAGCACGGACAGCAAGGTGGCGGACAAAGCCAATCAGGAGCGTTACCGCTGGGTAGAATTCCACAAGTGGCAGTTCAAGGCGCAGTGGTTCCAAGCCCTGACCAAGAACTCGAATCTCGTGCTGATGCTCAAGGCCGAAATGGGTTACCTCGGCAACTACAACAAATATAAGGTTTCGCCTTTCGAACGCTTCGAAGTCGGCGGCGACGGCATGTCGGGATACAACATCTACGGTATCGACATCATCTCGATGCGCGGTTACGAGGACGGCGCGCTCGATCCGTCGAGCTACTATTCGCGCGGATACAACAAATATACGGCCGAACTGCGCTACCCGGTCATCCTGAAGCCTTCGTCGCAGATCTACGTGCTGGGCTTCCTCGAGGGCGGTAACGCGTTCGACTCGTGGAAGAGTTTCTCGCCGTTCAAGATCAAGCGTGCGGCCGGTTTCGGCGTGCGGCTCTACCTGCCGGTGGTGGGTATGCTCGGCATCGACTGGGGTTACGGATTCGATCCCCCCGCCAATTCGACCAAGAAGAGCGGCAGTCAGTTCCACTTTGTCATGGGCCAGCAGTTCTAAAATCTGCGGCGTGGCAATAAATTTGGAAGAAAAGAGTTATATTTATGGTACGGTTCCGGAGAATCCGGTCCCGGGAAACGACTAAAAAGACCAAAGACTATGAAACGGCTGATTTTGATTGCGGCGTTCCTGCTGACCGCCGGCGCGCTTTCGGCGCAGAACTACATAATCGTGAACAGCGAGAAGGTCTTCAAATCCGTCGAGGCCTACAATACGGCGATTTCCGATCTGGATTCGCTCGCCAAGCAGTACCAGGAGCAGGTCGATGCCAAGTTCGACGAGGTGGAGACGCTCTACAACAACTACATGGCGCAGAAAGCTTCGCTTTCGGCTTCGGCCCGTCAGGCCCGCGAGGCGCTGATCCTGGCCCGCGAGAAGGAGGCGCAGCAGTTCCAGGAGAGCCTTTTCGGGCAGGAGGGCGTCCTGATGCAGAAACGGCTCGAGCTGATCCAGCCGATTCAGAAACGGGTGTTCGCGGCCATCGAGGCGTATGCCGGGCAGGCGGGCGCCGATCTGGTGCTCGATTCGTCGAACAACCCCACGCTGCTCTACAACAACCCTTCGGTGGAGCGTACGCAGCAGGTGATCGAGGCACTGAAATGAAAATCCGACATCAAAACAATTAACCGATAAAATTTTATGAAAAAGGCACTTAAACTGACCCTTGCCGTTGCGCTGATGATGGGCGCGACATCGCTTTACGCACAGAAATTCGGACGGATCAATTCCCAGGAAATCGTCATGGCGATGCCTGAGACCAAGGAGATGCAGACCAATCTGGAGACCTTCGGGAAGGAGTTGAATGAGAATATCGAGACGATCAACGTCGAGTTCAACAACAAGTTGCAGGAGTACCAGAAGACAGCCAATACGCTGACCGATGCCGTCCGCGAGATGAAGGCCAAGGAGCTGGAGGATTTGCAGCGTCGCAGCCAGGAGTTCCAGCAGATGGCCCAGCGCGACTATGCGAAGAAGCAGGAGGAACTGCTCCAGCCGATTATCGAGAAAGCCAAGGCTGCCATCGACAAGATCGCCGCTGCGGGCGGCTATCTCTTCGTGTTCGACACCTCGGCCGGTTCGCTGGCCTATTTCGACGAGGCCGCGCTGACGGACCTCGCTCCCGAGGTGCGCAAGGAGCTGGGCATTACCGACGCCCCGGCAGCCGCTCCGGCAGCCCCGGCCGACGCTTCGAAATAATTCCGCACGCGGGGCGGAGGATTTTTCCGCCCGGCGGCGGACCGCATGGCCGGACCCTTTCGGGGGTCCGGTTTTTCATTGGTTCGAAAGTGGTCCGTAATTCTTCGAATTGTCCTAAAACAGTTCTTTTCGGCCCTATTATGCGGATTATTGCTATATTTGTCGAAATGTCAGCGAACAGTGAGATGAACAAGATAAACGAAGAGACTCCGATCACGAGTTTCACCCTGAACGATTTGCTTTCGATGTCCGGCAGCCGGAGCCGGCTCGGGCTGATGAGCTCCTGCCTCGCGGCGAACAGCGCTTCGGTGATGCAGACTTTCCGCTATCCGTGCCGGATCGATGCCTTCATTATCGGCGTGGGAACCGAAGGCGAGGCGACCGTGTCGTTCAACCTGCGCGAATACAAGCTCCAGAAAGACACCCTGTTCGTATCGACTCCGAAAAACATAGTCCAGGTCCATTCTTCGGGGCATTTCCGGTGTCATATCGTCCATGTCTCTCCCGGTCTGCTGGAACAGATCAGCGTCGATACCAAGCGTATGATGCCGCTTTTCCTGAAGATCGCGATGCATCCCTGCCTGGGGCTGACGCCTGAAGAGGCCCGGACCGTGCGGGAGTTCATTTCGTTGATCGAACGGGTGACCGACGGGCCGGAGACTCCGTTCGGAATGGAGGTCGTCGGCGGGCTGATCGGCGCCACGATCTACAAGGTCGGGGATATTCTGGCGCATTATCTGGCCGAGCATCCCGAGGTCGAGAACCCCGTGCACAGCCGGGCCGAGGAGTATTTCCGGCAGTTCATGCAGTTGCTCGGCGAACACTACAAGGAGGAGCGCAGCGTCGGATTCTATGCCCGGAAGCTCTGCATCACGCCCAAGTACCTCACGACGCTCATCAAGCAGATCAGCGGCAAATCCGTCTCGGAATGGATCGACAGCTACGTGATTCTCGAGGCCAAGACGCTGCTCAAATACTCGAACATGAGCGTACAAGAGATCTCCTACTATCTGAATTTTCCGAACCAGTCCTTCTTCGGCAGCTATTTCAAACGCAATACCGGCATGTCGCCTTCGCAGTACAAGACGATGATATGATGACGGAACACCCCCGCAGCCATGACGGCTGCGGGGGTGTTTCATGTCGGGCGGGATAGTTGTCCGGGCCGGGATCTGCCGTCCGTGCGTGTGCACGGCGGCATGCCGTTTGGCGCGATGTACGGGTTCCGCGTCAGGCCTCGTCGGGCGCCTTGTCCCGCGAGAACTTGATGCCCAGCTCGTAGAGCAGGTACAGCGGCAGGAAGACGATCATCAGCGTGAACGGATCGCCCGAAGGGGTGATGATGGCCGAGAGCACCAGCAGGACGACGACGGCGTGCCGCCGGTATTTCTTGAAGAACGACTTGGTGACGAGTCCCATCTTGGAGAGAAGCCACGCCAGCAGCGGCAGCTCGAAGACGATTCCCATGATGAATATGAGCATCAGGAAGTTGCCCATATAGGAGGTCAGCGAAATCTGATTGACGATCGTCGTGCTGAGCTGGTATTCCGTGAGGAAGCGGAACGTGAAGGGGAAAACCAGACAGTAGCCCACGGCGCATCCCAGGAAGAACATGCCCGTGCCGAAGACGAAGGCCCAGCCGACGTTCTTTTTCTCGTCGTCGAACAGCGCGGGCTGCACGAACCGCCAGATTTCGAAAACCAGGTAGGGGAACATGAGCACCAGCGCGAACCAGAACGACGTGCTGATATGGGTCAGGAATTGCGAGGCGACGTTGATGTTGATGATCTCCACATGGTAGTTGTCGTCGCTGAAGTCGGGGAAGAAGGGGCCTAGACTGCCCAGTTTCGAGAGCCAGCGGTACAACGGGAAATCGGCGGTCGTCGGTGCCAGCACGATGTGATCGAACAGGTAGGGCATGGCGCAGAAACAGACGACCATGAACAGGAACAGGACGGCCACCACGCGGATCAGCACCCAGCGCAGCGCTTCGAGGTGTCCCCAGAACGTCATATCCTTGTCTTCCATTCTTTCTTGCGGGTTTCGGTTGGCTCCGCCGGCCGGTTGCGGGCGGCGGAAATTGCGGACGCTCCGGGCGGAAAAACAGCATCTCCGGCTATCCGACTGATAGCCGGAGATGCGCTCTGCCGGGACCGGATTTACTTGCTGTAGGATGCCTTGACGAAGGGAGCCTCCATCAGGTAGTCCAGACTCATCTTGACGCTCTTCTCGACGTCGTAGCTGTACTGCTCGACTTCGACGACGATCTGCTCCACGCCGGCGACGTCGGCATTGCGGAAGATGGCGTCGAAACCGACCATGCCGCTCTGTCCGATCTCACGGAGGTCCTTGATGTGGAGCATCTTGAACCGTCCGGGGTATTTGTGGAACAGGTCCACCGGGCTGTTCTGGCCGATAACCACCCAATATACGTCCATCTCGAAGAGGACGTTCTCCGGATCGGTGTGCCGGATCATGTACTCCAGCATCACCTGGTCCTCGATCTTCTGGAATTCGAAGGCGTGGTTGTGGTAGCCGTACTTGATGCCGTTCTCGCGGCAGCGCTTGCCGATCTCGTTGAAGTAGTCGCAGTAAACCTGCAACTCCTTGAGCGATTTGAGGAAGGGCATCGAGGGGGTTACGAGGTACTTCATGCCTGCGGCCTTGTGGGCGGCGATGCACTCGTCCCACCACTTGAGGGACTCCGAGAAGTCGCCGCTCGCCAGCTCCTCGTCCGAGAGGTTGCGCGTGCAGTGCGACGAGAGTACCTTCATGCCGACGGCCTCGACGTCGGCCTTGAACTGTTCGGGCGTCTGTCCGTAGAATTTGCCGTCGTTGTAGCTGGCGGCCTCCACGGAGGAGTAGCCCATGTCGGCGAGGTCTTTCAGCACCTTCTTGTAGTCGTGCTGGTTCTGTCCGAAACTGCCGATCAGGTCGCGGACGGAGTAGAGCTGGATGGCTATGTCTTTCTTGGGGGCCTTTTTGGCCGATGCGGCGTCGGGCGCGAAGGCTGCGATGCACGCGAGCAGGCCGAGTGCCATGAATTGCGTTTTCATCGTTCGGGTCGGTTTTCGGGAAACGGTCGCCGGGCCGTCTCCCGTCCGGAATGTTCCACGGACGGGAGACGGCTGGCGGCTGCCGTTCGCGGTTTTAGTCGAGAATCTTTACGCGGATGTTGCGGAACCAGACGTCGTCGCCGTGATCCTGGAATCCGATGTAACCCTCGTGGTTGTCGCCTCCGCAGTTGTTCAGCAACTCGAATGCCAGCGGCCACTTCTCGGGGCTGAACTTGCTGTTCTCGAGCATCTCGGTCCACTGGGGAGTCCAGAGGTGGTACTCCACGACGTTCTTGTCGTTCTGTCCGTGTACGACGGTGCCTTTATAGACCATGATCTTGGCCTTGTTCCACTCGCCGTAGGGCTTCGCGTTCTGCGGAACGGCCGGGATCATGTCGTAGAGCGACGCCGACTTGCGGTTGCCGTCCACGCCCAGCTTGGCGTCGGGATGGTTCTCGTTGTCGAGCACCTGGTACTCGGGGCTGGAGATGTAGATCGGCTCGATCTGCTGCTTGCCGTCCTTCGTCGTGGCGACCTCCTGGGCGAGGTAGAGAATGCCCGAGTTACCGCCCTTCGACACCTTCCACTCGAGCTCGAGCTCGAAATTCTTGAACTTGTGCGCGAAGATCAGGTCGCCGCCGTCGCCCGTCTGGGCTTCGCCGCCGCCCGAGCCGTTGAACTTGATGGCTCCGTCGTCGATCGTCCAGCGCGAAGGCACCTTGTCCTTGCCGTAGCCGCGCCAGCCGTTGAAGGTCTTGCCGTCGAAGATCACGTAGTAGCCGTCCTTGTCCTTGGGATAGGTCGAGAGATCTACCGTCGGGTTGTTGAGCACGGTGTATTCGGGAACCGCGGGAGCGGCCTTGGTCTCGGCGGCCGAGTCGTTGCCGGCGGTCTTCGCCTTGCCGGCGTTGCCACCGCAGGATGCCAGCGTCAGGGCGAGCGCTGCGCATGTCGAAGATAAGATGATCTTTTTCATATTCGGTTGATTTTTAGTGTTGTCGTTCGTTTTCGTGCCGTTACCGGGGCATGTCGGGCAGTTTGTAGCCGTTGTGGTAGGTGTGCTTGATGAGCTCCTCGGCGAACTGGTTGGCGTCCACCGGATCGGTCCACGTCTTGTCGAAGGTCGGGTGTCCGTCCTTGATGTGGAAGCCGTCCTTGATGACCGACCGCACCTTGGCGTCGGACGGGATGTTCGTGAAGCGCATGTTCTCGCCGTCCCAGTCGAGCACCTGGTTGAGGCCTTGCAGACGGATGGCCAGTACGCCCATGGCGACCATTTCGTTGAACGGTCCGGCCTCGCTGAAGTCCGAAGCGCACGGGATGCGGTCCTCGGGATCCTCCTTGCAGGCGCGTACCCAGTCCATCTGGTGCGACTCCTTGACTTCGCGGCAAACCTTCGGGGCGTTGGGCACGCGGCCCGAAACCAGATAGGGGTTCACGCCGTAGCAGCCGCAGATGAGCGTATCCTTCGTACCGTAGAAGATCACGGCGCCGCCGGCGTCGTTGAGGTTCTTGCCTGCGGGCAGCCCTGCGGGACGCGTCGGCATCAGGCCGCCGTCGTACCAGTGCACCTCCACCTCGGGCATGCCGACCTTCGGCATGTTGTCGCGGGCCGGGAAGGTGAGTTTCACGCGCTGAGCCGAGGGGGCCGAATCCGAGAGAAGCAGCGTCGAGCTGCCCTCGACCTTCGTCGGGTAGCCCAGCTTGAGCGCCTTGAACACCGGGTGCAGGATGTGGCAGGCCATGTCGCCCAAAGCGCCCGTGCCGAAGTCCCACCATCCGCGGAAGTTCCACGGCGTGTAGGCGGCGTTGTAGGGGCGGAAGGCGGCCGGACCGATGAATGCCTCCCAGTTCATCGTCTTCGGAACGCGCATGTCGCCCTCGGGACGGGCCAGACCCTGCGGCCAGATCGGACGGTCGGTGAAGGTTTCGACACGCGTCACCTCGCCGATCTCGCCGTTCCAGATCCACTCGCAGACCTTGCGGACGCCCTCGCCCGACGCGCCCTGGTTACCCATCTGCGTGGCGATCTTGTGCTTGGCGGCCAGCTTGGTCAGCAGGCGCGACTCGTACACCGAGTGCGTCAGCGGCTTCTCGACGTAAACGTGCTTGCCTGCGGTCATGGCCTCGGCGGCGATGATCGCGTGCGTGTGGTCGGCCGTGGCCACCATCACCGCATCGGCCGACTTGAGCATCTCGTCGTACATGCGGCGGTAGTCGTTGTATTTCTTGGCTGCGGGATAGCGCTTGAAGACGTGGTCGGCGTACTTCCAGTCCACGTCGCAGAGTCCTATGATGTTCTGGCTCTCCATTTCCTGCAGGTCGGCCGCGCCGCGGCCGCCGATGCCGACGCCCAGAATGTTGAGCTTGTCGCTGGGAGCGGTGTAGCCGAATTTCTTACCTAATACCGTGCTGGGCACAACGGCCAGCCCGAGAGCGGCGGCAGCTCCCGTTTTGAGGAAGTTGCGTCTTGAGATTTCCTTTGCCATGGTTTTTGAGTTTAAGTTAGTTATTTGGGGATGACTCCTATTTCTTGTCCTGGTCGGCCGTCGTGTTCTCAATATCCTTCT
>OMEQ01001513.1_pt1 | contig 10514 bp, 10 predicted proteins | sample 1645451 | NCBI WGS metagenome assembly OMEQ01 (sample SAMEA103958142, study PRJEB25191) | human gut metagenome | biome: human-associated habitat [ENVO:00009003]; feature: intestine environment [ENVO:2100002]; material: feces | place: Germany | collected 2013/2015
ATTTTTTTAAAAAAAGTAAAATAAAAGTAAAATAATTTTTTTTGTGTATATATGAAAGAGATTTCGCACAAAATAATGCTGTACTAAAAAGAAAGGAGAATGAACATGGCAAAGAATTGTTCGAATTCAAGTAACAAAAATCAGTCTTCCAATACAAGCAACAGCGGAGGATCTAACAGATCAAAGAACCAGAATAAAAACAAAAGTCAGAATAGTTCAACAAACAGCAGCAAAAATGCAAATGATGAGTATTAATTAGAAAAGAGGAATCCTTGTGCAATCGGCATAAGGATTCCTCTTTTCTATAGAAAATACTTGTTAGTTCCAAGAGTCTGTGATGTGCATATGCTAACAAAAAGAGGACTTTTATGGAATTTGAAAATATATCATTAAAAGAAGGGATCAAGCTTTCAAGAGATAAAAAGCATTATATTTTGATGGATGTCAGAGAGGAAGAACGGTACAAAGAAGGGCATTTAGAAAATGCGATCAGCTGTCCCTATGGAATCTTAAAAGAGTGTTATGAACAGATGGATGGGAAAAAGATCATTGTTTATTGTGATTTCGGCGGACAGAGTATGATGGCAGCCAGACACTTGAGGAAAGATGGATTTGAAGTTTATAATATCATCGGTGGTGTCTATTATTATATGAAAGAAAAAGAACAAAATAAGTCAGAGGCTTAGCATGTTACAAAAGTTGACAGTTGACGAAAAATAAGGAAAACGGTAGAATAGGAACAGAATAAAAATACAAAGGAGAATTGAGTGAAGACAGTTGAACTGATTGCACCATGCCATTTTGGGCTGGAAGCAGTATTAAAAAGAGAGATCCTGGACTTAGGATATGAAATTGTTAAAGTAGAAGACGGGCGAATAACATTTCGTACAGATTTAGATGGGATTGCCCGTGCGAATATATTTTTAAGAACAGCAGAAAGAATCTTATTAAAAATAGGTTCTTTTAAAGCATATACATTTGATGATCTGTTTGAAGGAACAAAGAAACTTCCATGGGAAGATTATATTCCAGAGAATGGACGTTTCTGGGTAAAGAAGGCATCAACAGCGAAGAGTAAATTGTTTAGCGCACCGGATATCCAGTCAATTGTCAAGAAGGCTATGGTTGATCGTATGAAGTCTAAATACAAAGTATCATGGTTTAATGAAGATGGAGATGATTATCCGGTCCGCGTATTTATTTTAAAGGATCAGGTGACGATTAGTTTAGATACAACAGGTATACCGCTTCATAAGAGAGGATACCGTAAGTTGGTCAGTGAAGCACCAATCCGTGAGACACTGGCAGCAGCTCTTCTTATGCTCACACCATGGCATAAGGATCGAATCTTAGTCGATCCATTCTGCGGAAGTGGAACATTTTTGATCGAAGCGGCAATGATGGGGATGAATATGGCACCAGGAATGAATCGTTCTTTTGAATCTGAACATTGGAATAATTTCCTGCCAAAGAAAGCATGGTATGATGCTATTGATGAGGCAAATGATCTGGTTGATCATGATGTAGAGATGGATCTTCAGGGATATGACAAAGATCCAAGAATGTTAAAGATCGCAAGACAGAATGCTCAGGATGCAGAAGTTGATCACTTGATTCATTTTCAGCAAAGAGAAGTCAAAGATTTACGACATCCAAAGCCATATGGATTTATCATTGCAAACCCTCCATATGGAGAACGACTGGAAGATCAGGAGACTCTCCCACAGCTATATACAGAGATGAAAGAAGCATTTGACCGCTTGGATACATGGTCTAAGTATGTCATCACTTCTTATGAGGATACAGAAAAATATCTTGGAAAACCAACAAAGAAACGTAAAGTTTACAATGGAATGATCCGAGGAGAGTTTTACCAGTACCTTGGACCGAAACCGCCAAGAAGGAGAAAATAATGAAACAGAGATTAATCTTTGCCACGGGCAACGAACATAAGATGAAAGAGATCAGAGAGATCCTTGATGAATCCAAATACGAGATCATTTCTATGAAAGAAGCAGGAGTAGACATTGACATTGTAGAAGATGGAAAAACATTTGAAGAAAATGCGTTGATCAAAGCAAAAGCAGTGATGGAAGTCACAGGACAGTTAACACTTGCAGATGATTCAGGATTAGAAATTGATGCACTAAATGGAGAACCTGGAATCTATTCTTCCAGATATCTTGGAGAAGATACTTCTTATGTGAAGAAAAACAGTGTGATCCTTGAAAGATTAAAAGATGTACCAGAAGAGAAGAGAAGCGCGAGATTCGTTTGTGCGGTCGCAGCTGCATTTCCAGATGGACAAACGAAGGTAATTCGTGGTACTATGGAAGGAATTATAGGATATGAGATCAAAGGAGAGAATGGATTTGGATATGATCCGATCTTCTATTTACCACAATATGGGAAGTATAGTGCCGAACTGAGCAGTGATGAGAAGAATGCGATCAGTCACAGAGGCGAAGCACTGAGACGTATACGAGAAGTTTTGTAAATAAAACAAGGAGAAAGTTTATGAGGATATTGGTGATCAGTGATTCCCATGGACGCAATGATGATATCGAGGGAGTTTTAAAACAGGTAGGCGACATCGATATGATGATCCATTGCGGAGATGTGGAACGTGGAGATTCATACATACGAGAAATAGCGGACTGCCCAGTAGTTATGGTCGCAGGCAACAATGATTACTACTTAGATCTGCCAAGCGAAGAAGAAGTGAGAATTGGCGATTATAAAGTATTAGTGACTCATGGACATGGCTATTATGTAAACTCAGGTGTGGATTATTTAAGAGAACATGCTTTGGAATATGGATATGATGTTGTAATGTATGGACATACTCATGTGCCATATATTGAGATTGGGGATGATGTAACGATCTTGAATCCAGGAAGTATATCTTATCCTCGTCAGCCAGGAAGGAAGCCAACATTTCTTATTATGGAGATTGACGAAGAAGGACAGGCACATTATGCCCATGGATATTACAAAGAACAGTTTGACGAATTAATGCTATAATATGAATGATGGAAGTATCGTAGGTGGTATTTCCATCTTTTTTCTGCGATAGGTTTGATTTGATAAGATAAGAAAGGGATGACAATGAAGAAAAAAGATATCATTGAAGGAAAGATCATAAAGACAGAATTCCCGAATAAGGGAACATTTATCTGCGAAGATCAGAAAGTTACAGTCAAAGGTGTCATTGATGGGCAGACGATCAAAGGGCAGGTTACCAAGAAGAGAAAAAGTGGCTGTGTGGTAAGATTGTTAGATGTATTAGAGAAATCTCCATTAGAAGATGCAAAACCAGTCTGTCCACACTTTGGAATATGCGGTGGATGTTTTTATCAGACGGTATCTTATGAAAACCAGTTAAAGATCAAAGAAGGAATGGTACGTGATCTGTTAAAAGATTATGTCAATGATGATATATGGGAAGAAATTAAAGGAAGTCCCAAAGTGCATGGGTATCGCAATAAAATGGAATTCTCTTTTGGTGATGAGGTAAAAGACGGTCCATTAGCATTGGGAATGCACAAAAAGAACACATTCCATGATATTGTAAACATCACAGACTGCCAGATTGTGGACAATGATTACAATCTGATCGTAAAATGTGCATTAAATATCGCACAACAGATGGAGCTGCCATTCTATCATAAGATGCGACATGAAGGATATTTCAGACATTTAGTTGTAAGAAGAGCAGAAAGTTCTGGAGATATTTTGGTAAATATTGTAACGACATCGCAGGTAGAAGCAGATCTTACCAAACTTCGAGATACATTATTAGAATTACCATTGAGTGGAAAGATCATTGGGATTCTTCATACAACAAACGACAGCCTTGCAGATGTGGTACAGGCAGACAAAATAGATATTTTATATGGACAGGATTATTTCTATGAGGAAATTTTAGGATTAAAATTCAAGATTTCACCATTTTCATTCTTCCAGACAAACACATTAGGGGCGGAGATACTTTATAAGACTGCCAGAGATTTTGTTGGGGAGACAAAAGATAAAGTGATCTTTGATCTGTATAGTGGAACTGGAACGATCGCGCAGATGTTAGCACCAGTTGCTAAGAAAGTTGTTGGAGTTGAGATCGTTGAGGAAGCGGTAGAGGCAGCGAAAGTCAACGCAGAATTAAATGGATTGGATAATTGTGAATTTATTGCAGGAGATGTATTAAAGGTTGTGGATGAATTAGAAGATAAGCCAGACTTTATCGTACTTGACCCTCCTAGAGATGGAATCCATCCAAAAGCGATTCAGAAGATTATTGATTTTGGGGTTGAACAGATGGTATATATCAGTTGTAAACCGACAAGTCTTGCGAGAGATCTGGAAGTGTTTGAGGCAGCAGGATATAAAGTTAAGCGAGCTACAGCGGTAGATCAGTTCCCGAATACGGTTCATATCGAGACAGTTGTTCTTTTGTCCCAACAGAAGCCGGATGACACGATAGAGATCGACTTAGACCTGGACGAGCTGGATGCTACCAGTGCCGAGTTGAAAGCAACCTATCAGGAAATCAAAGATTATGTGCTGAAAGAATTTGGCTTGAAGGTTTCAAGTTTATATATTTCTCAGGTAAAACGCAAATGTGGAATTGAAGTGGGAGAAAACTATAATCTTCCAAAATCAGAAAATGCAAGAGTTCCACAATGCCCGAAAGAGAAGGAAGAAGCTATCAAGGCTGCCCTGAAATATTTTGCGATGATCTAAGGACATCGCTGATTTCAAGGAGGAATAACACATGAAAAGCACATTTGAAAAAATGGGTGGAACCTACACACTTGGCGCAGACGGAATTTACTATCCGAATCTTGTCAGTACAGATGAAGAACCGCATTATGGGAAATATGGAATGATGCGGAAAACATATCTGAAAGAGCATCGTCCGGCAATGTATTCACTGTATATGTTGGAAGACAGACTGACAGAACATCTGAATGCTGTAGACAACGAAGCACAGGAGAGGATGGGTATTCTGGTGCGTCAGATGATGGAGAGGCAGAGCATTACGGAAGAATTGAAAGCTCGTGACCAGATGGCATGGGTCAGAGCAGTAAATGGTATTCGTAATATGGCAGAAGAGATTGTGTTAAATGAATTGATTTACAGGTAAACAAAGAGCTGAACAGGTAGGAAGAAAAATCCTATTTGTTCAGCTTTTGTGTTTATAAGAGTTCTAAGAAGAATCGAATTACAATTCCATATCAGGTGACTTTTTCTAAGTTCCGGAAGGCTGGTTTTTTCCGTCATAGTCATAAGTTGCCGATTTAATTATTCCATAGTATGCCTTAAAAAATATTCGAAGATAACTTTATAGAAATAATCATGATGGGGAGATTATTTGATGAATTTTGTGTTAATATTCTGCAATTCTACTGCTGGTCGATTGATTTATGCGTACTCCCATTATAATATGTGTGCAGGAGGTGGATGTATGTATCAAATTAGTAATGAAAAATTTGGTTTATTTGTAACCGAATTAAGAAAGGAAAAGAATTTAACTCAAAAGGATTTGGCTGAAAAATTATATGTATCAGATAAAACAGTTAGTAAATGGGAACGTGGTCTTAGTATGCCTAATGTCGTATTACTCATACCAATAGCTGATATATTAGATGTTACCGTTACAGAATTGTTACGTGGAGAAAAAATAGATACACAGAAAAATATTGATACAAAAGAAGTCGAGGAATTGGTAGTAGGCTCTCTCGATATGGCTGTTAGGAATTCTATTCATCAGCATAGAAAAAACTGGATATTAGCATATTTGCTATGTTTTTTAATATCTATTACAGAAATTATTATGTTAGTTGCATCTGGGAATTCAATAGCAGAGATGAAAGGTGATATATTGCTGGTTACAGGGTTAATGCTTTTATTTGGTGCATGGTTTTGTTTCTTTGCCAAAGACATGTTACCAACATATTATGATGCCAACAAGATAAATTATGTTTCACAAGGAATTTTTAGAATACATCTAGTGGGTTTATCCTTTAACAATGGAAATTGGATGTACATCTGTACAACTTTAAAAATTTGGACACTTGCAACGGTTGTTCTATATCCTCTTGCAGGTATTATAATAATCAATTGTCTCAATATAGCTTTATGGGATATTTTAAATAAAATTTTCTTAATTATGATATTAGGTGGTATGGTAGTTTCGATTTACATTATCGGGAAAAAATACGAATAATTAAATTACCTGCTATCGTTGTGGATATTACTAATTTACAACATTCTTCATGGGAAATAAGGAATGATGCAGAAGAGATTGTGTTAAGCGAATTAGCGTACATTTAAAACGTGGAAAGCTCCTTCGGGAGCTTTTTGCTGGTTATCAAGAAAGTATATAGAAAATGCATTAATCATATGGTATGATTTGAACAGAAGATAGAATCTTATGAAGTAAGAAGAATATTTTGGAGGAACGTAACTTAGAAGTTACAGAATTAAGTTAATCGTGCCATATGGCTTGATTATAAACGCAAAGATAAAAACGCAACGTACATCTTTGATGTGCCAGAGCCGGTAGGTAGCCCGGCCGTCCTATATAAATAGGGTAAGTAACCTGCCCCTCCGGGTTGTCCATTCTTTGTTCAATCAATTTTAGGAGGGATTCTTATGGACAAAGTAAATGGAAAGCTGACAGTATTTTTTGAAGAGCCGTTTTGGGTGGGAATCTTTGAACGCATCGAAGATGGTAAATTATCTGTGGCAAAGGTAACATTTGGTGCAGAGCCAAAAGATTATGAAGTACAGGAATATATTCAAAAGTGCTATTTCAGTTTGAAATTCAGTCCGGTTGTTGAAACTGTTGTAAAGGATATCAAAAGAAATCCGAAACGGATGCAGCGGGAAGCAAAGAAACAGATGCTGGAAATAGGCATTGGTACAAAATCGCAACAGGCGTTGAAATTACAGCAGGAACAGAACAAGCAGGAACGCAAAGAGAAAAGACGCAAGAAAAAAGAGGCAGAAGAGCAGCGAATGTTTGAACTGAAACAGCGACAGAAAAGAGAAAAGCGTAAGGGACATTAAAGTCCCTTGGGCTTTTACTCAAATCGAAAAGTGTTGAATAAAGCTTTCGGGAGGTGTTTCTATGAAGAAAAAAGTACTTGCAATTATGTTAGTTGCCATGTCAATAATGTTGATTTCGGCGTGTGGAAAAAAAGAAAATCTGTACGAAATTCCTGATCTATCGCAGTATAAGACAGATTATGTAGGAGATTCTTCGAATGTTATAAATATTGTAAGCGGTCAAGAGTATCCGGAGGGATACTCATATGATAGTATAGAGATACAGTCTGAAACAGAGCCTTATGGATTAACAGTTTTTCTAAAAGATGAGCCGTCTGCAGTCAAGCTTGAAGATGAATTGCAGGTTAATGCAGATATGACATTTGATTTGATTGGTAATTTGGGAACAATTGATTATAAAACAGCAGATAGCAAAGAAATTATTGTATCATATGAACGGTGATATATTTTTAGTCAACTTTTAGACAATTTGAAGAGCAGAATATAAAAAGGCGTATGGAAGTTTTGATTTCCATACGCCTTTTTGAAAGGAGTTTATTTTTGAACAAGAGATTTGTAAGAGTATATTATCTACTCGAAGATGATTACAATTCCATATCATAGGACTTTTTCTTAGCCCAAGCAGGCTGATTTCGCCGCATCTCCTGTTTCCTCTGACATTCAAGTTCCCAGGCACGATGGGAGAAGACATCAGGATCTTCAACATTCAGATAATCCACTTCATTGGCGGCAATATCACGGCGGTGATAGTCATAATACTTACCAAAAGTACCTTTGAGCTGCTCGATCAGCTTATCCCGGAAATCAGGACGTATCTGGATTCTGGTGTCCAGTAATTCTGTATACTGTTCAGGTTCAGGACGAAATTTTTCTTCCCGGAAAGCGGCAGCATCTTTTTCAAGCTGTTTTTTGAGCGAGATGTCCTGAGAATCCAGGATATCAAGATTGTTATTCATCTGGCCGTATTTCTTGGATAGATTCGTCATATCTTTATCGGTAGAGCATTGTGCCTGGAAGATTAGCTGCTCTTTCCTTGATTTCAGTTCTTCAATTTCTTCGGTAACAGTGGTAAGCTGCTGATTCAATTTTATATGCTGGATGGGATTCAAAATACTGGTTTTCTCTTTTTTCACATTCAGTTCTTTCCGCTCTGTAACTTTAGCTTTGAGTTTCTTTTTAACGGTGTTGTATTTATTCAGTATTGGATTAAAATGATTCATCCAGTCATGGATCACTTCTTTTTGCATCTCATTGTGGAGCAAATGATATTGTGTAAAAATCATGTGATTTCGGATTGCTTCCAAGGTTTCTGCAATTATTGGAATAGACTTTTCTACAGCTTCAGCCAGTTTTGCTACTTTTGCTTTTAATTCTCGGAGCATTTTGTTATCCGCACGAATCTGACGGTTGATTTCACAGCGGTCTGCTATCATGCCTTTCTTTTCCATATTCTGGGCAATGTAGCCTTCATGGATGGTTGGCTGTTCGGTGATTCCCTGAGCTGCAAAGCTGCGGTGATCAATGGCGGCATTTATCTGATTACGTGCAAGCATTTTATTTACGGCATCTGCCCAGTTTGCTCTCCAGATATGGAGTTGTTCATCACTGTTCCATTGTTCGGAAATAGGATTCTGTCTGCCATATCGGCTGCTCTTGGGGTGTTTATCAATCCGTTCATATCCTTTTTCCTGTGCGGCAGAGGAAGTCAGATATTCTTTCTTTTTCCCAACTTTATAGCGATATTGCTTTTCCCATCCCTGTTTCTGAGCAGTTTTAAATTCAGAAGCAGTAAATCCTTTTTCTTCTCCATCTTTGATACAGAGATATTCTTTTTCGGTTTTATACTGCCATGTTCCATTTTCATTTAGTGGTCGGACAGTAAGAAGAATGTGTGCATGGGGATTGTGACCATCTGTATCGTGAATGGCAAAATCAGCACACATTCCCATATCTACAAAATTCTTTTGAATAAAATTTTGAAGAAGAGAAATATTGCTGTCTTTATCCAACTCAACGGGGAGTGCGACAACAAATTCTCTTGCAAGTCGGCTGTCTTTGGTCTTTTCGTTTTCTTCCACAGCATTCCAGAGTTGTTCCCGGTCATTCCATTCCAATGGAGCCATTGAAGGAAGCATCACCTCCTGATAGATCAGCCCCTGCTTTCTGGTATAGTCATGCTGGATGCCGTCATAATCATTGTACATGCGGCTACAGCTCATATAAGCAGAAGCAGCAACAGCAGACCGACCGGAACCACGGCTGACGACTTTGGCTTGCATATGATAAATTGCCATATCTGGCACCTCCTTTCGATGTTGCCTGCAACAGCGGATAAAGCCCTCGGCAGAGCGCACGAGCCCCGAAGGGGATACCACTGCCTGATTTATCAGGTGGTGAGTAAGTGCGCCCTTCGGGAGTAGAACTTGTGCGTTTACATTCCCCGTAACCGGATCATCAGCTCCCGTTTTAGGGAATCTAAATCCATTTCTTTAATATGGGGAACAATACTTTCCAGAATTGCTCCTTCCTGGACTAATCGGTGTGTTCTGGCATCACGCTCTTTTTTCCGATTTCTTGCTTCAGCTTCTTCCTGACGGTGTTTTGCCTGTAAAAGTGCCTTTTCTTCTGGTGTTATTGTCCTTTTATCTGCCATATCTGGCACCTCCTTTTTATGCCCGTATCCGGGCAATTTTGGTTTCAAAATCTTCTGGTCTAGTACTATAGTTTCGGATAACTGACAGTGGCATATTTCTGGTGATGAATATGAAAAGAAAGTAGCACCACTGCCAGTGAGAAATAACTATTGAGTTATACTCCGTTGTTTCAATTCTGGTTCAAATCAGGATTGCTTAGCAGGATTTTCTTCGCCTCTTTCAAATTGGCGGAAGCGTTGTCCTGACGAATATTCCGGTTATTGATACGGACAGGAATACATCTCTCCAGAATACGGTCATAAATTCGTTTGTGTGCGATATCAGCGGCGTTATTCAGCTCTGATAAAGTGAGATTGGTCGTTATGATCAGGGGCTTTTTACTTCGGTAACGACTGTCGATCACATTGAATACCTGTTCCAGTGCAAAGTCAGAGTTCCGCTCAATTCCGAGATCATCAATAATCAGAAGACTGTAGCGGTTTAAGCTGTTGATGAACTGGTTTCTGTCTTCAAAATGCATTCCGGTAAGGGTATTCAGAATCCGGGAAAAGTTGGTCATCAGTACAGGAACGCCTTTTTCCAGAAGGGCATTGGCAATGCAGCCTGCAAAAAAAGATTTTCCAGTACCGACATCACCCCAGATGAGAAGTCCGGAAGCATTTGCTCTCATCTCTTCCCAGTTGCTTACATAATTGTGTGCCAGTTTTATTTCCGAATTGATGCCGTTATCCCTAGCAAAAGTGTAGTCATAGAGTGCTTTGTCCTGTAAGCCGCTGGTTTTAAGATGCT
>OMEQ01001514.1_pt1 | contig 10514 bp, 8 predicted proteins | sample 1645451 | NCBI WGS metagenome assembly OMEQ01 (sample SAMEA103958142, study PRJEB25191) | human gut metagenome | biome: human-associated habitat [ENVO:00009003]; feature: intestine environment [ENVO:2100002]; material: feces | place: Germany | collected 2013/2015
TGGAAACTGCCCGAGAGCTTATGCGATGGATGTAAATAAAGAACCATTAAGCCGTGCCAAAACACATATTGAAGAAGAGAATGCAGGAGAGGTTGTATCCTGCATTCTTTCCGATGGATTACATGAACTGCCGCAAGATGATGTAGATTCTATTGTAATCGCAGGAATGGGTGGAGATCTGGTTGTCAGAATCTTAGAGCAGGACTTTGATAAATTAGCGAATGTAAAAGAATTGATCTTATCCCCACAGTCTCATTTAGAACGAGTGAGACATTTCTTAAATAATCATGGATTTCGGATTTTAGAAGAAGAATTCTTAAAAGAAGATGGAAAATACTACGTTGTGATCCGTGCAGTTCATGGAAAGCAACAGTATGACAAAGAGTGTTTTTATCGTTTTGGAGAAGAACTGATCCTCGCAAAACATCCAGTACTTCTTGAGTACTTAGATCAGGAATATGTCAAATATTCAAAAATCAAAGAAAGTCTTACAGACGATTCAAAAGAACACATCAGAAGACGAAAAGAAGAAGTGGAAGATTTACTTGGAGATATCATGGAGGCACTTTGTTATTATGAATTGTAGAGAACTGATCACATTTTTAGAAACAGAAGTTCCGTTAGAGACAGCAGAAGGCTGGGATAATCCGGGATTTCTTGTTGGAGATAAAGATAAAGAGATAAAGAAAGTTTTAGTTGTATTAGATATCACAAATGAAGTTGTAGATTATGCGATTGATCAAAAGGCAGATTTTATCCTTGCACATCATCCGATCATTTTTTCAAAGATCAACAAATGCACGAGTGATGATTTTCTTCAGAAGAAATTATTAAAACTGATCCGCCACGATATATGTGCATATGGAATGCATACATGTTACGATGTCTGCAGAATGGGAGATCAAGTAGCAGATCGCTTGAATTTGAAGGAAATACAGGGACCAGTTGAGCTATCTAAAAGCCACAATGAGAAAGCGTTTGGAAAAGGAATAGGGATTGTTGCCAAGATTGAAGATGAGATCAGTGTTGGAGAATACGCAAAGAAAGTAAAAGAAGCATTTTCTTTGGAAAATGTCATGGTATTTGGCAATCTAGATACAAAGATCTCTAAACTTGCAGTTGTTCCAGGATCAGGGAGAAGTATGATCAGTGAAGCGAAAAGTACAGGAGCAGATGTATTTTTAACTGGAGATATCGGGCATCATGAAGGCCTTGATGCAGTCGATATGGGAATGTGTGTGATCGATGCAGGACATTATGGATTAGAACAGGTATTTATTGATGATATGAAAGATCTGATTAGGACTCATTTCAGTGATATGAATGTGATCACATATAAGGCAGGAAGCCCTTATAAAGTTGTTTAAATAGTAGTTATATAAAAAGGAAGTGATGGCGTATGATCAAAGCCACAGTGAATCAAAGCATTTATGAAGTAAAAGAAGGAACAACACTTTCTGATCTTGCGAAGCAGGTACAGCTGCCTCAGGAGCCGATCATTTTGCTTGCCTATATGGATGGAAAGTTAAGAGAATTATTTACTCCTATGACAAAAGACTGCCATGTGCGTTTTGTAACATTAAAAGAACAGGCAGGGTATATGGCATATAAACGAACTGCCACGCTTATGTTTCTGAAAGCATGCGAAGATCTGCTTGGAACTGGTGCAACGACAAAGATCGCATTAGATTATTCAATCGGAAATAGTATTTTTTGTGATTTCCTAGAAGATCGTGTGATAGATGATGCTTTTGCTCAATCCATTCAAAAACGTATGGAAGAGCTAGCCAAAGCGAATCTTCCGATCACAAAAAGATCGTTAGACACAGATCAGGCCGCAAAATATTTTGACAGAATAGGCCTTAAGGGAAAGAAAGAATTATTTCAGTTCCGCAGGGAATCAAAGACGAATATTTACTCGTTAGACGGATATGATAATTATTTTTATGGATATATGGCACCATCGACAGGATATATTCCAGCATTTTTGGTGTCTGCTTATCAGCATGGGGTAGTACTTCAGATTCCCAAAAGGAAACAGACAGAGGAAATCGTACCATTTACACCACAGCCAAAACTTTTCCATGTGATGCAGCGTTCCAGAGAATGGACGAAGACGATGGGTGTTGACACAGTAGGTGCCCTAAATGACGAGATCACACATGGAAATATCAATCATCTGATTTTATTACAAGAAGGATTGCAGGAAAAACTTCTTGCAGATATTGCGGATGAGATTGTAAGCAAGAACAAGAGAATCATCCTGATCGCAGGGCCGTCATCCTCAGGGAAGACAACATTTTCCCATAGATTATCCATTCAATTGCAGATTGCTGGATTAACACCACACCCAGTTTCTATGGATGATTATTTCTTAGACAGGGAATTATCTCCAAGAGATGAAAATGGAAATTATAATTTCGAGACGATCGCATCATTGGATGTGGATCTTTTAACAAAACATATCAATCAGTTGCTAGATGGGGAAGAGATTGATGTGCCAAGTTATAACTTTATCACGGGAAAAAGAGAATACCACGGACACAAATTAAAGATTGGAGAAAAAGATGTCCTGGTCATGGAAGGAATCCATGGATTAAATGGTACTCTTACGAATGAAATACCAGAAGATGCAAAATATAGAATCTATGTCAGTGCATTAAACCAGATCAACTTGGATGAACATAATAGAATACCAAGTTCGGATGGAAGATTGTTGCGAAGGATCGTGCGAGATGCCATGACGAGAGGAAATGATGCGAGAGAGACGATCTCCAGATGGGATTCCGTAAGAAAGGGAGAAGAAGACAATATTTTCCCATATCAGGAAGAAGCAGATGTAATGTTTAATTCGGCACAGATCTACGAGATTGCAGTCTTAAAACAATATGCGGAACCTTTGTTATTTGCGGTTCCAAGAGATTGTCCAGAATATCAGGAAGCAAAAAGATTATTAAAATTCTTAGAATATTTCTTAAATATTCCAAGCGAAGCAATTCCAAAAACATCTCTTTTAAGAGAATTTATCGGTGGTAGTTGCTTTGAAGTGTAAGATATGATATAATAATTGGCGCTTAGTCGGACAAATGGTCGCGCCGTTTCAGACGAAAGGGAAACGGTGAGGAAAGTCCGGGCTTCACAGGGCAGGATGCCGGATAACGTCCGGTAGGGGCAACCCTCAAGCTAGTGCAACAGAAATATACCGCCACATTCGTGGTAAGGGTGAAATGGTAAGGTAAGAGCTTACCGCCTGGCTGGTAACAGGCAGGGCATATGTAAACCTCATCCGAAGCAAGACCGAGATGAAAACGATAGATCGGCCCGATCTGTTTTCAGGTGGGTCGCTGGAGCTTGCTGGTAACAGTAAGTCGAGATAGATGACCATTCAACGACATAACCCGGCTTATCGTCTGGCTAAGCATTATGAATAAGAATGATAGAGAAGTTGTAAGAGAAATCATAAGTAGATCTTACAACTTCTTTTTTTGATATGTAAAAAGAAGTTATAACAAATGTATTTCTTTCAGAAACCAGAAAAATCTTGAAAGAAATTGCAGATATATATAAAAATGACGATAAAATGGATAAATCAAGCTATTCGTGAAAGAACTTTCAAAATATCAAAAAAACTTGAAATTAATTTTAAAACAGATATACTAAAGATAACGAAAGCAGGAAAGGGAGGAATTAAAAATGAATCCGAAAGTTGAGAATTTAAAAGGAAAACTGATCGTATCCTGCCAGGCATTGCCAGATGAACCATTACATTCTTCTTTCATCATGGGAAGAATGGCACTTGCTGCAAAACAGGGTGGAGCATCGGGAATCCGCGCAAATACACCAGAGGATATCAAAGAGATCAAAACACAGGTAGATCTTCCGGTGATCGGAATTATTAAAAAAGACTATGAAGGAACACCAATGTATATTACGGTGACGATGAAAGAGGTGGATGCCTTAGTCGCATGTGGTGTGGAGATTGTAGCAGTGCAGGGAACCGGTTCCAGACGCCCGGACGGAAGCAGTGCACCGGAATTCATCCGCGCGATCAAAGAAAAGTACCCGCAGCAGTTGGTGATGGCAGACTGCGCAACGATAGAAGAAGGGATCACATGTGCACAGGCAGGAGCCGATTTTGTGGGGACTACGATGCGTGGCTATACACCGGAGACAAAGGGATGTGATGATATTGATTATGCGTTTATCCATGAACTTTCTGAGAAATGTCCGGCAAAGATCATCGCAGAGGGACATATTCATTATCCGGAACAGGCAAAAAAAGCTCTGGAATCGGGAGCATTCGCCCTGGTAGTCGGAGGGGCAATCACAAGACCTGCGGAGATCACATCAAGATTTGTTTCGGCGATCCGAAAATAAGAGAGCAAATAGAACGTTGGTATAAAAAAATAGTGCCAGTTGGTTTACATAAAGCCAACTGGCACTGCTTTTTTATGCTTGCAGTTACACGGCAAAAGCTGTGTTCATATGGATTACCGTTCACCGGCTGTGTCCAGACCCATCACCCATTTTCCGTTGGTAAAATCCGGAATATCAACGACAGCACCGCCTCTGGCTACAGACATCTCGGACAGGGCTGTGATCGCCATCCAGGAAGCTGCATCGTAGACATCTACCGGCATCGGGCTGTCTTCGCGCAGGCACTGGAAGAACTGTTCGAATTCCAGCCAGTCCATGCCGCCGTGGCTGCCCTGGACGCCTTCTTCGAGGAATTTTTTCCAGATCGGATGATCGTAGGTTTCGGCGTAGGTATCAGCATTTCCGCTGCACTCTTTTCTCCAGTCAAAATCGTGATCGCGGTCTTCTTTGCGGTCGATGAAGACAGAATCGGTGGCTTCTTCGTACATGCCTTTGGTTCCGCGGACAGTGAAGTTACGGCTGTAGTATCTCGGCAGGGTGGTGTCGAGGGTCAGCTGGATGGTTTCTCCGTTGGCACAGCGGATCATTGTGGTGATGATATCACCCTGGGCAAAATGTGCCTGTTTCAGTCTTTCGTCATCGCTTTTATTCTGCATGATGAACTCATGGAGTCCTGCAGATTTGGAGGCGAAGGAAGAAAGGGTGAGCATCCGGTTTCCGTGGTTGATATTCAGGATCCTGGCGATCGGTCCCAGATCGTGAGTCGGATAGTTTTCGCAGTTTCTGGACAGATAATTTCTAAGGCGGTAATGTCTGTTCTCTTTTCCGAATGCGATTTCGTCTCTCAGATCATGCTGATATCCACCGGCGCAGTGAACTACCTCACCGAGAACACCCTGTTCTACCATATTTAACACCATCAGTTCGCGGCGGCCGAAGCAGCAGTTCTCCAGGAACATGAACGGTGTTTTAGTTTTTTCATAAGCATCGACCAGTTTGTAGCAGTCTTCCAGAGAGTAAGCGCCACCGACTTCCATGGCTACGGCTTTTCCGGCATACATGGCAGCAAGGGCGATTTCTACATGAGATTCCCAGGCTGTTGCGATGATGATCGTATTTACCTCTTCATTTGCGATAATATCTTTATAATCGGTAGATACAAAAGGTGTCGGCTGTCCGGCAGCTTCCACTACTTTCGCTCCTTCCCGGGCGCGATCTTCATAAACATCGCAGACAGCGACAACCTGTTCTTTCTGAGCCAGAACAATATTTTCCAGCAGATCTTTTCCGCGGCATCCAAGGCCGATATATCCGATTTTAATATTTTCCATTAGAGTCTCTCCTTTATGTGTCTTTGTATAACCATTTAGTAGATAGAGTTCTGCGAGGTTTTTTACTCTCGTAACTGCGAATATGCCGAATGATTATATTCTGAGGTTTATTATACACAGATACCGGGATTTGGCAAGGAAAGTAAAATCTAAATATTATGAAAAATCGTAACTATTCAGTAGCCACTGTCCACTGTGAAGGTACTGAACAGTTACGAAAAATCAAAGAAAAGTGAGTGAGAATCTTGTGTTTCATGTGGGAAATTTCTATAATAAAAGAAGAATCGTTTGAAAAAATGAGAAGATTTCTTAGGGCTACAAACATAATGTAAAGGAGACAGGAAATTATGAAATTTACCAATGGTTACTGGCTGCTTCGTGATGAGATGAAAGCTGCCTATGCAGTAGAGTACGGAAGTCACCGAGTATACGGGCAGGAACTGACGATGTATCTGCCGTGTTCCCATATCGTGGATCGGGGAAGCTGTCTGAATATCCCGCTTCTGACGGTGACACTGTCCAGTCCGATGGACGGTGTGATCAAAGTGTCTGCGGTGCATCATGACGGAGCTGTATATAACGGACCTTTTGCAAAGATTTATACCGGCGATGCGCATGTGCGGATCGAGGAGAATGAGGAGCAGCTGATCTATCAGACGGGCTCTCTGAAAGCGGTGATCGATAAAGCACCGAATGGATACAAGATGGCATTTTATGAGGGAGATACTTTCCTCACAGAGTCGAGTTTCCGAAATCTTGCCTATATGCAGAACACAAAAACCGGGAAAAACTATATGCTGGAGCAGATGTTCCTCGATGTGGATGAATATGTCTACGGACTCGGGGAACGTTTCACGCCGTTCGTAAAAAACGGACAGGTGGTAGAGATGTGGAACGAGGATGGCGGAACTGCCAGTGAGATTGCCTATAAAAATATCCCGTTCTATGTGACAAATAAAGGCTACGGTATCCTGGTGGACAACGAGGGCGATGTGGCGTATGAGATCGCCAGTGAGAAGGTAGAACGGGTCCAGTTTTCCGTGGAGGGGGAACGTCTGGATTATTATGTGATCAGTGGAAAAACACCGATGGGAACCGTAGAAAAATACACAGAACTGACCGGCACTGCCGCCGGCATGGTCGTTCGGATTGTGGTTGACGACTTCTTTTACTACGAATTATGATGAGGCGACCACTTCCGGTTTTATTCAGGGCATGGCAGACCGGGAGATTCCGCTGCATGTGTTCCATTTTGACTGCTATTGGATGGATGCCTATGAGTGGTGTAACTTTGAATGGGATCCCGCGACATTCCCGGATCCGAAAGGCATGCTGAAACGGTATCATGATCGCGGGCTTCACATCTGTGTATGGATCAATCCGTATATCGGACAGAAATCCTGTCTGTTCAAAGAGGGAAAGGATCATGGTTATCTGGTTAAGAAAACAGACGGAAGCGTATGGCAGACGGATCTGTGGCAGCCTGGTATGGCACTGGTTGATTTTACGAATCCGGATGCTGTGGCATGGTATCAGGGAAAGTTAAAGACGCTGCTGGATATGGGCGTGGATTGCTTTAAAACTGATTTTGGTGAGAGAATCCCGGTGAAAGAAATCGAGTATTTTGACCATTCCGATCCGGTGAAAATGCATAATTACTATACTTATCTGTATAATCAGGCAGTTTTCGAATTACTGGAGCGTGAGAGAGGAACCGGCGAAGCTGTACTGTTCGCGCGTTCTGCCACCGTCGGTGGTCAGCAGTTCCCGGCACACTGGGGCGGTGACTGTTCTGCAAGCTATGTTTCCATGGCAGAGACTCTTCGTGGAGGACTTTCTCTGTCTCTGGGTGGATTTGGTTTCTGGAGTCATGATATCAGTGGATTCGAGAGTACGGCGGACATCTACAAACGCTGGTGCCAGTTTGGCCTGTTAAGTTCTCACAGCCGGCTGCACGGTTCGTCTTCTTACCGTGTGCCGTGGATGTTTGATGAAGAGGCATGCGATATTCTGCGGGAATTTGTTAATCTGAAATGTCGTCTGATGCCATACCTGTACGGGCAGGCTGTGCGTTCACACAAAGAAGGCCGTCCGGTGCTGCGCCCGATGTTCCTGGATTTCCCGGAGGATCGTGCATGTGATACCCTGGATCGGCAGTATATGTTCGGCGATTCTCTGCTGGTGGCTCCGATCTTTAAAGAGAACGGTGAAGTGCAGTATTATCTGCCGGAGGGAACCTGGTATAATCTGATCACCGGAGCAGAGGTGAGCGGAGGAAAATGGCAGAAAGAGACGCATGATTATCACAGTCTGCCACTGATGATCCGTCCAAATACAGTGCTTGCTTTGGGCAATAATGACCAGAAACCGGATTATGATTATGCGGATGGTGTTAGCCTTCTGGTATCCGCATTTGATGAGGGAGCCGAAGCGAAAACTGAGATACCGGATCTGAAAGGAGAGACGGTGATGACGGTGACTGCGAAACGTGTGGGAGATGAGATTCACCTGCATGTGGAAGGCGGAAATGGAAATTATACGGTGAAGAGCCTTTCGGGTTGCAAGGTAGTTGTGGAAGCGTAAGAATCTGCGGGGACAGAGAAGAAATACCGAAGCGTATCCGTAGAAATGTCAGAAAAGCCATAATGCGAAAATAAAATTGTAAAATTATATCACCACAAAGAAAAAGCATGCATACAGAAGCGAAAAATCCTGTATGCATGCTTTTTTGATGCATTGCATATTAAAAATTGATCTGGTGAATCAATTTGCTTACATAAGATGTGTAGAACACTGCTGGATGTATCTGGATTCTGTGTCGGTCGTGGGAGATTGCAGTTGAAAAAGTCCTGTGTGCGGATCAGTTGCCGGCAGCCGTACCGCGCTCCGCCCAGCGAAACCACTTTTGTGGAAATTCAAAGACAAACAGGATGCCAAGCACGATCGCCACCGCGATCTTCAAAGTCTGGAATCCACGGTCGGAAGCTTTGGCCAGCTGATCCGTCACGACATAATAGGCAGTCCAGTAGATCCCTGCTCCCGGAACCAGCGGGAAGATGCCTGCAACGAGAAAAATCGTCACCGGACAGTGGCGCCGGACCGCGCTGAGCCTGGAGAGAAAAACGACAAGAACCGTGGCAAAAAAAGTGGAACCGAAGAGCCCGCAGCCAGCCAGCAGTAACTTGTAGCAGATCCAGCCACAGCCACCGGCCAGACCACAGTTTACATAATATTCTTTTGGCACCTGAAAGAGCAGGGCGAAAGCGATCGTACCGACAAAAGCGGTAAGAAACTCGAAAATCAGATGTACGGACATAAAGATAACCTCCTGAGAGATAGATAAATATATTTGATTTACGCAAGCAATAAGTAAGCTTCGCAAAGCGTATGTTATCTCGTTTTATAAAATCCGCCGGGACGAAAGAAACCCATGCATTCATAGAACCCCATGAATCACGGCAGAGTCGCACCGCCCACAAAATGGTGATACCCGATCATTACAAGACCGACGCCCATCGCGATACTGAACGTGACAAGCAGTGCGTCCAGCATGCGGACAGCACCGGCAATATAGTCTTGGTCGGCGATATCGCGGATGCCATTCGTAAACGCCACACCGGGAACCAGTGGGATGATGGAACCGATGATAATCTCACTCAGATGATGTCCAAGTCCCAACTGATAGATCAGGACGGCGATGAAAGTCACAAACATGCCACCGGATATATTCGTTGCGATTTTGGAAAGCTGTCCTTTCACCACGCACAGCAGATAGACATACAGCAGCAGTCCGGCGATAAAAGCCACGATACAGTCTACCGGATCGCCGCCGAAGAGATAACAGAAGCATCCGCTGCCCACGCCGGAAGCAAGGATCTGGCAGAGATTCCGTTTGGCGGGCATCTGCTGGATATCCTGAAGCTTCTGATAGGCTTCCTCCGGTGTATAGAATCCGTGTTCAATCTCACGGGAGAGCTGGTTGACCGCAGTGACACGGTCAAGCCGGGTAGCACTCAACGGGATGTGGCGTACCCAGGCAAAGTTTTGATCCGAGTTGCTGTCAGCCGTGAGAAAGAAACCACTGCTTAAGACAAACGGATCACACGAGTCGATGCCGTAGGCATGGGCGATCCGGTTGATGGTTTCCTCTACACGGAAAATCTCCGCTCCGCTCGCCAGCAGGATATCCCCGGCAAGTGCCGCTACATTTAACGCCATACGGTTATGTTCTTTTTCTACAGTTTCCAAAATAAAATCCCCCATTGTACACAAAAGATGCGGATACAGAAATAGAAAGATTTCGGGATGTATTCGCGTATGGTATGACTCTAACACATTTTCGAAAGAAAACAAAGAAAAACCGATACATTTTCAGCAGAAAATCAGGAGACATTTCACCATGTGGATGAGGAAAAGCAGCAGGAATCGACGGAAACGGTGGGATTTTTTGCTTGTTTTGAAATAGGTCTTGACGGGGGGAAGGAATATCTGTAATATATTCAAGAAGTACGCCCATCTGGTTGAAAAAGTTGGTGGGTGAGAAATGGAAAATAGAAAAGAAGTAACCGGCGGACCGTGGGTTGACTGTGGGATGGCGGTTATGAAAAAGAGGATAAGTATATGAAGAAAGATTGGGAAAACGTGACACTGATGCCGGAGTTTGACGAGCAGGGTGTTGCCTGCTATCGTCTTGATGGCGGAGATTATGTAAACGAGTATTATATCACTTCAGAGGCAGAGACAAGAAAGCTTCTGAACACACCGGAAGTGGTAGGATATGAGGTATATAACTGTCTGATCCCGTCT
>OMEQ01001522.1_pt1 | contig 10489 bp, 10 predicted proteins | sample 1645451 | NCBI WGS metagenome assembly OMEQ01 (sample SAMEA103958142, study PRJEB25191) | human gut metagenome | biome: human-associated habitat [ENVO:00009003]; feature: intestine environment [ENVO:2100002]; material: feces | place: Germany | collected 2013/2015
GGGAGTCCAGAGGGTCGAAGACCCTTTGGCAGGTGCAGGGCAGCGCCCTGCTGGGGTTAGGGGCAAAGCCCCTCGTCTCCCCCTTGCGTAATTCCTCGTCTTGTGCTATGATTCACTTATGAACCCATATCGAAAGGGGAATCACCGCCTTGTGGATAGAAATTGAAATGTATGTCCTCCTCTTCTTCGCCTGCTCCTTCCTCGGCTGGTGCATGGAGGTCACCTGTAAGCTCGTGCAGTTCGGGCGCTTCATCAACCGCGGCTTTCTGCTCGGCCCGCTGTGCCCGATTTACGGCACGGGCGCTGTGCTGATGGCGTACTTTCTGCCCCTGTGGACAACGCAGGTCGAGTCGACATTCCTGCTCGCCCTCGTCCTCTGCGGCACGCTGGAATATATCACCAGCTGGCTGATGGAAAAACTGTTCCACGCGCGCTGGTGGGACTACTCCCAGAAGCGCTTCAACATCAACGGGCGCGTGTGCGCGAGCAACCTGCTGGCGTTCGGGGTAATGGGCGTGTTCGTCGTCAAGGTGCTGAAGCCCTTTGCGTTTGGGCTGTTCGCCAAAATCCCGCCCGTCTGGCTGGATGTCATCAGCATCACGCTGACTGCGCTGCTGATTGCGGACGTCGCGATTTCCGCGGGCGTGCTGACAAAGATTCGCGGCGCGGCAGAATCCGTCCGCGCGGACAACACCGAAGCCATCACCAAGGCGGTTCGAGAGGCGCTCATGGCGCAGGGCTTCCTGCTCCGCCACCCGCTGCACGCTTTCCCGGAGGTGCAATTCTACAATAAGGCGCACCTTGCCCGCCTGAAGGCGAAGCACGACGAATTGCAGGCGAATATGCGCGAAAAACGCGAGAAGCTCCAGCAGGAACTTGACCGTCTCGAAGAGAAGCGCAAGACGCTCAAGAAGGGGAAAAAGTGACCCGCAAGTTAATTTCTATTTTCCTGATCCTCTTGATTTTCTCGTCCGATGCGCACGCGGATGTCCCTGTCCTTGACCTCCGCGCCCACGACGCCGACGCCCGCTTTCCGTCCGACGCCGCCGTCCTCACCGTCGCTTTTCCCCAGATGACCTTCGCCGATGCCGCCATTCTCGTCTGCGATGGCCACGCTGGGATGATTGACGCGGGCGGATATGCGGAGGAATCCGCCGTCCAGACCGCGCTGGAAGCCCTCGGCGTGACGCGGCTGGATTGGGTCGTCGCCACCCATCCGCACCACGACCATCAGCCCGGCTTCGAGACCATCGCCCGCCGGATGCCGATTGGGCGCTTTCTCACGTCGTTCCCCGCGAACGAAAACGCGCAGATGCAGCATACCCTCGCGGTAATGGCGGATTGCGGCGTGCCGATCGAAAATGCATCGGATGGGCAAATGCTGACGCTCGGACACGCGCAAATCACGCTGATTCTTCCGGAAAATACCGGAAAGACCATCAACAATCGCTCACTCCTCGCCCTCGTGAGGCTGGGGGATGCCCGGATGCCGACCTCGAAAGCATGGGTCAGCAGGCGCTGCTCGATTCCGGCGACGATGTGCACGCGGATATCCTCAAGTACCCGCACCACGGTCACGCTACCATGAATCAGGCGATTCTGACCACTATTGCGCCCGAACTCGCCATCATCACCGCCAAACCAACCCGCGCGCCGTATGCCCTCGCGCAGCTGGATGCCATGGCGATTCCCGCCGCGCACACGGATGAATGCGGCTTGCTGCTGCAAACCGACGGGCAGGTGTGGATTTTGCAGAATCTCACGATGGAAGAATAACCGGCGGTTGATTTGTAATAATCTTCGCGGCGGCTTGACAAACCCCGCCCGATTGCCTACAATGGAAGGGAAGTACAGGAAAGGAAGGCTTCTCCGATGAAAAAAAACCAGAAATTGCTTTTGCTACTCCTGATGATGGCAATGCTCCTGCCGACGTTCGCAATGGCAGAAACGCCCGTCATTGTCAATCTGGTTGAAAATCCGGACGCTGAATACCACTTTGAGGACGGCGCGAAGATTCTCGAAATCGTTTTTCCGCGCGTTTACTCCTCCGACTGCATCCTCCTGCGCTATGACGGCATGGTCATGATGATAGACGCATCGACCAAAAACGCGACCATGCGCAACCGCATCTACACCGCCTGCGATACCCTCGGCATCGACCACATCGACATTGCCTACAACAGCCATCCGCACGATGACCATATCGACGGATTTCAGTTCGTCAACGAATACGCGCCGATCTCCAAGTTCTTGATTACTTTTCCAGAAGATTTTAACGCACGGATGAAGAGCACGGTTAAATTCATGAAGGCGAACAACATCCCCATCGAGCAGATTGGCAACGGCGACACCTTCACGCTGGGGGAGGACGGCGGCGTCAAGATGACCGTCATTCAGTACCACAAGTCCTCCTGGGGCGTAAACGACCAGTCCGCCATGCTGATGGTGCAGTACGGCGACCGCCGGATGCTCCTCGCGGGCGACAACGAGAACCGTTCGCAGCAGTATTTTGCGGCGAATCCGCCGGAAATCGGGCTGAACGCGGATATCTTCAAGTACCCGCACCACGGGCAGGTGCGCCTGCGCGATGACTTCCTGGAAGCCATCAACCCGCAGCTGATTTTCATCAACGGCGCGGCGAACGTGATCAAAGGCAGCGTCAACTACTGCGACAAGAAGCACATTTCGTACCTTTTGGGTTATAAAGGGCTGACCCGGATGCGCACGGACGGCAACATTTGGGTCATTGACTACCTGAAGGAAAAGAATGCCGACCGCGACTTGCCCTATACGCCGGAGCGGGACGAGTAACGCACGAAAATACCCAAAAGTTTAGGAAGAGAATGCTATGAAGTATCGCTATCTGCTCATCGACAACGACAACACCCTCATGGACTTCCACGCTGCCGAACACGCCGCCCTCCGCGAGACGCTCACCGAGGCCGGGATTGAACCGAACGATGCCGTCTGCGCACGGTACAGCGCCATCAATGACGCACTCTGGAAGGCACTCGAACGCGGCGAAACCACCCACGCGGCGCTTAAAATCACCCGATTTGCCCAGCTTCTGGAAGAATACCCCGCCGAAAACGTCTGCGCACCCCGCCTTGCCCTGCGTTACAGCCACTATCTCGGCACGCACGCTGACCTCATGCCCGGCGCGGAGGCGTTTTTGCGCCGCCTGCATGGGCAGATGAAAATCGTGCTGGTCAGCAATGGTGACAGCGTCATCCAGCGCAACCGACTTTTTCGGTGCGTGTTCACGCCACTGCTGGATAACATTGTCATCAGCAGCGAAAAAGGCGTCAGCAAGCCCGATCCGCGCCTGATTGAAATTGCCCTTGCCGAATGCGGCTGCACGGACAAGGCGGAAGCAGTCATGGTCGGCGATAGCGCGACGGCGGATATCCCCGCTGCCATCAACGCTGGAATCGACAGTATCTTTGTTAATTGGAAGAACACGGGTTGCCAACAAGCAACTTATACAGCAAAGAATCTGGCGGAAGTGGAGCAAATTCTGCTGAAAAGTTAAATTTGAGCGACGGCATCATCCACAAAATCAATAATTGTCAGAATGGGGCGCATTCGCGGGAATGCGCCCTTTTTGACGTCCGAAAAATGAAAAAAACGTTAAAAATGAATCGAAGCGATTGACAGCCGGGCGTTTCTGCACTATTATAATAGGTAGAGAGCGAGGGGATTTTTGATGGACCAGAACAAGTGGCTGCGCCGAAAGCCGCAGAGCAACCTCGATTACCTTGGGATTACGTTGATTGCGGTTGCGTTTTACATGGCGCTGCTCAACGCGCAGTCCTTCCTGAACGGTGTGAACCGCATTCTGGGCATCCTTGCGCCGTTCGCAGGCGGTGTGGTGATTGCCTACTGCCTTAACCCAATTGTTAAAGCGTCGATGAAGTACCTCTTCCGCGGACGAGAAAAGTGCCGCGGACTCGCCATTTTGCTGGCGTACATTGTCGGCTTGGCAATCGTTGCGCTGCTGATGGTGCTGATTATTCCGCAAATGGTTGGCAGCGTTGTCATGTTCTACCAGAATTTCGACGGCTATGCGCAAAATTTGCTGAATATGCTCAAGGAACTTGACACGGAAACGCCGGACGTGGATTTGAGCCTTGCGGTTACGGCGGTGGAGAACCTGAACGCCAGCATGAGCGACCTGCTTGGCACGATTGTCAAGGCGATTACGAACCGCGTGCCGCAAATTATCAGCTACGTCGGCGGCGTTGCTTCGGGTGTCGTGACCATTTTTACAGCGATTGCCAGCAGTGTCTACCTCCTCCTACAAAAGGATAAGCTGCTCCGCCACGCGCGGGTGCTGACGCGCGCGTTCCTGCCGAAGAGCGCCGCGGAGACGACCCTGCGGATTTGCCACGACGCAAACCGCAATTTCGGCGGCTTTTTCGCCGGAAAAATCCTTGATTCTGCGATTATTGGTGTACTGACGTTTGTCAGCATGAACATCCTCGGCTTGTCGTACGCGACGCTCATCAGCATCATTGTCGGCATCACGAACATCATCCCCGTGTTCGGCCCGTTCATCGGCGCGATACCCGGCGCAGTGATTCTGCTCTTCCTCGATCCGTGGCAGGCGTTGATTTTCCTGATTTTGATTCTGATTATCCAGCAGTTGGATGGCAATTTCATCGGCCCGATGATTCTCGGCGATTCGATTGGCATCTCGGCGCTCTGGGTTCTCTTCGCGATTGTCGTCGGCGGGGATCTCTTCGGCTTGGTCGGTATGGTCGTCGGCGTTCCCATTTTCGCCACAATTTACGGCATTCTGCGGTCGGCGGCGCGGCACGGGCTGCGTCAGAAGGGGTACACGGACGTGGAAGAATCTGTATCCGCATCCGTTGCGGGCGACGAGATTCCCGATGACCCACGTGAGAGCGGACACCGGATGTCGCTGCTGCGCCAGTGGAAAGAGAAAATCATGTCCATCGGCAAGAAAAAGAGCAAATAAGCACAGAGGGGGAGCGCAATGGCTTCCCCTTTCCTGCGCAATTTCTACCTATTAAAAGGAGACAAGCGCCATGACACCCGAAGTCCAGCATTATTTACTCGCAGGTTTTCTTCTGCTGGCAGCCGTTTTCGCCGTTCCGCTCTTGAAGCGCGTCCTGATGCCTGTAAAAAAGCGGATTAGCGACCGCATTCCATCGCTTGTGGGGCATCTTCTCCGCTGCTTCCTGCGCCCGGCGGTATGGCTCGTCCGCGTCACACTCGCGGGTTGGGCACTGCTAATCATCCCGTGGAGCGCTGAAATCCGTGTGGTGCTCACCCGCGCAATGCCGTACTACCAGGCGTTTGTGCTGGCGATGGCGGCGTGGGGCGTTTGGGAAGCCATCCCGGTTATTTGGCAAATGCTGCATCGTCATCCGCACCCTGATCAGCCGGAAAACTACGAAACGTTGTCACGCTTTTTCGAGAACGGATGCCGAACAGTCGTCGTCGTGATGGCGGTTCTGGTCGGTTTGGACGGCCTTGGCGTACCGGTCACAAGCCTGATTGCCGGCGCGGGCGTCGTTGGGCTTGCCATCACCCTCGCGGCGCAGTCCACGCTTTCCAGCCTGATTGCCGGGATTACGCTCGTTGCGGAGCACCCGTTTTCGCTCGGCGATTACATCGTGCTGGGCGATGTTGAGGGCACCGTCGAGGACATTTCGCTGCGTTCAACCCGCATTCGAACGCCCGACCAAGTGCTCATTACCGTCGAAAACAGCAAGGTTTGCGCCGAATACATCCAAAATGCGAACGCGCGCACCCAGCGGCTGTGGGCGTTCACGATTGGCTTGGAGTACCGCACGAGTGCGCCGCAGGTGGAGCAGTTCATCCGCGACCTGACGAAACTTCTGGTTTCAGATCCGGACGTCGATGGGCAGAGCGTTCAGGCGGTGCTGGAGGAGTTCGCGGATTCGTCCATCAACGTCAACGTCCGTATGATGGTCAACACCCCCGGTTACGGCGACTACCGCGCACTCAAAGGCAGAATTAACCTTGCGGTTATGCACCTGATGGCGGAAGAAGGGCTGTCTTTCGCCTTCCCGTCGAGGAGTGTTTATGTGGAAAAGAACGCACAGTGACCGAACGCGCGGACTTCTGCTGACCGGATTGAAGGCGGCCGGGAGTGCGGCGGGATTATCGCGATTTTGAGCCTGATGGGTACGAAGCGCGAGACAATGAAAGTGGCACTGGGGCGGCTGATGGCGTACGGGTCGGCGCTGCTGATCGCCTTCGTGTGCTTCTCGCTCTTCGGCGATGGTCTGCTTGCTTTCGGAATTTACCTGTTTGTTTTCGCGTCGCTGTGCTATGCCTGCTCGTGGGGTTACGCGACGGCGATGATTTCCGTGCTGATTTCCCACTTTATGGGCACGGGCGGCATGACGTGGACGCAGGTTGGCAACGAAAGTTTGTTGTTCCTCATCGGCACAACCTGCGGCATCCTGGCGAATCTGCACCTGCACCCGGACGAAAGGCGCCTGGACGCATTGCTTCGTCAGGCGGATGAGCAGATGCGGACGGCGCTGCGTGCGCTTGCGGAAGCGGCGGATGCGCGTAACCCCTTGATTTTGCTGGGCGAGACGCTCCGTCAGGCGGATGAATGTGCCGCGAAAAACGCCGAAAATAGCCTGACAGACGCACCCACGCGCGAGATTCATTATATCAACATGCGCCGCCAACAGCGGAGAATCCTGCTGCAAGTCACGCAGGACGCACAAAAAGTACAGGGACATCCGCCGCAGGAAGCCGAGGTTCGGGCGCTGATTGGCCGCATTTTTGCCGAGTATGACCGTGAAAACGACTGCACATCGTTGTTATCCGCCCTGCATGGCCTGCTGGCAGAGATGCAGCATCAGCCGCTTCCCGCAACGCGTGGCGAGTTCGAGGATAGGGCGCTGCTGTATGTGCTATTGCGGCGCATGGAGGATTTTCTGCTGCTGAAACGCGAGTTCTACGAAACATATGGTTTCGAAAAAATCACCAATTAGAACGTAAATCATAACTATTTTCGTGATAAATTCGGCAAGAACGCGTCCACTTGCGCAGGCAGCAGAAAAATGCTATAATATAGGTTGAAATGAACGCGGAGGTGGCGCATGAAGCAGGAAACGGGGCGGCGGATTGCCCGCTGGGGTTATATGGCAGTCGCGGCGGGCTACCTCTGGTGGAACCTCGCGCGAATGACAGAATTTTCATGGACGTTCACCATTATGCCGTATCTGGGCGACTTTGGTATCATTGCCGCCATTTTTCCGCTGATTTTGGGCTGGAAAAAGCGCTCCCCGCTTGTCTGGACGATGACAGCGGGGCTTGGCTGGATGCTGCTGATAAGCGCTATCCGCGGCGAAAATGTTCTCGCGGCTGAGTGGCAGTACCTCAAGGAGGGCATCATTGCGTTCCTTGTGCTTGCGCCGCTGCCGGGCTGCCTTACTGAAAATCGTTTTCGGCAGTTTTTGAAGGGAACGATAGCCGTCTGGACGACTGCAATTACTTGTCAAGCAGCCATCGGCTTGTGGGCGGCAATCAGCGGTCATGCCGTTTTCAGCATGAAGGGGACGTGGTACATCGGCATGAACCTCGGTGACCACCGCCTGTATTTGAACGCTTACGTTACGACCGCCGCCGCAAAAATGGCCATGACCGTGCTTTTGACCGCGATTTTGTTCGCGCTGAGCCGCACGAAACGGGCGAAAATTGCCTGTGTGATGGCAATTCTGGTACAATGCGGCGCGCTCGCGCTGACGGATTGCCGGACGGCGTTCGTGGCGCTCGGCGTCGCGGCGGGCTTCTGCGTGTGGACGCTCCTCGGTGCGAAGGCACATATGCCGTCGAAACTAAACCATAGGCTTATACTTCCTGTGCTGATGGCAGCGGGGATTATCCTCTGCTATGGGCTGTTGACGGGGGTCTTGACGCTGCTTGCCCCGTCCGTCGCGCCCGGCCCGCTGGACAACGTGAACCTGCTGGAGTTCCCGGCGCACCTGATGCAGGAAGCATCCGCTGAACAGGAAGTTACATTGGACAGCACACCCGTCCACCGCAGCATTGACACTACGGACGCATTCAACGGACGCTGGGGGATTTGGAAGGGGGCAATTCGGCTGCTCAAAGCACAGCCGGAGCTGCTGCTGACGGGAACAAGCGCGCCGCTGGCGGCAGGAATGATGAATTTGTACACGGCTCCCGGCACGAAATACTTCCAACATGCGCACAATCTGTACTTACAGACGCTTGTCAGCTGGGGGATTCCCGGTCTGCTGATTCTGCTGACCGTGCTTGCCATGTTCCTCGTGCAGACAGCGCGGATTTCCAAGCGCAATCAGCCGCTTTGGGTGCTGATGCTGCCCCTCCTGGTAATTTACCTGTTGGTTTGCGAGTTGGTGGACTGCTTCACGATGCTTTCGACGGGTTCGCCAATGCTCTATTGGCTCTGTCTGCTGATGGGCGCGGTGGATGCACAGGCGCGGCGGCTGAAGCCACAAACGCTGCCGAAATAACGAATGGTTATAAATTTGCGTTTTGGGAGGTGAAGCCATCCGATGGTCGATATCATCATCCCTGTGTACAATGCACTTGATACGCTTGAACTTGCGGTTACGTCTGCACTCATGCAGGGGGACGTGCGAATCCTCCTTGTGGACGACGGCTCCACCGACGGCACAGCGCGCTTGTGCGACGAGCTGGCGCACCATCCGCGCATTGCGGTGATTCATCAGCAAAACCGCGGGGTATCTGCCGCACGAAACGCAGGGTTACAAGCGGCAGCGTCGGAGTGGCTGACTTTTCTTGATGCGGATGACGTGCTGCTGCCCGACGCAATCGGCCATCTGCTCGCCCTTGCGGGGGATTCGCAAGCGATTCAAGGCCTTGTGACCCGTTCGGAAGCCCCTGATGTGCCGGAATGCACCGTTCAAACCCTACCTTCGCGTGATATGCTGGACTTGGCGCTGCGAAATCCAACCGTGCATTTACACACGCACGGCTGGCTGCTGCGACGGGAAATATGTAACGAGAGGTTCAATGAATCACTGCGGCTGGGGGAGGATGGCGAGTGGATGATGCGGGTGCTGCACGGCGCGAAAACCGTTGCGCTGGCGCAGGTGAACACCTATTGCTACCATTTGCGAGCGGATTCAGCGGTGCACAGCGCGGCAGACGTGGTGCGCGAATATCTGCGAACGCTCACGGCGGCACAGCCAACATTAAACTATTTGGACATGCCGGATGCGGCGGCAGAGTACCGCTTGATGCACCTGCTGCTGATGCTGACGCACGGGGTGGTGCAGGAGGGCGGCTTTCGCGACGGGCTGCGCCAGTGCGGGGCGATTCGACGCCTGTGCCGGGAAGCGTTCCGCGCGGATTTGCGCCGTGTGCGGTGGCTGCCGCGGTCAAAGGCGCAGGCGGTGCTGCTGATGCTGCGGTGCGGGCTGTATCCGCTGGCAAGGCGGGCGATTCTGATTCGGCGCAGGCAGAATCAGCTGGCGTGTGCATCGGCAGAAAGCGCATTATAATAGGAAGGGATTTTTCACGCCGGGGTTCGCTGCAGACGGCGAGAGGCAAATCAGCAGTAACTTGCGGGTTATCGCGGACGGGACGACCTTATCCGTCGCTGCGGCGACGCTTTCATCGGTTGGAAAGTCATGGCACATCTGCGCTTGCACGCCGATGATGGCGAAAATGGTAGACAGCGTATTCGCCAATCGACATCAGCAGATTGTAAATCAGCGCAAAATCAGCACGCGGAAGCTGTATGCAAATGTAGTCAACGAAATCGCGCGAATGGGTCAAGGGTCGAAGACCCTTGCAGGGGATCGAAGGGGATAGCGTCCCCTCGCGTCTCCTTCGCTTATGAAAGGAAGTATGACGATGAAACCACTGCGGGTGCTTGTCGTGGGCTGGACGGCGACGACGGGCGGAATTGAGCACTTCTTAATGGCGTATTGTGGAAAAATGAACCGCGAACGCGTTCAATTCGACTTTTTGTGCCGTTTTAGCCCGATTGCGTGCCAAAAAGAAGCGGAAAAAATCGGGAAGATATACACAATTACCCGGCGAAGCAGCGATATAATGCGCTATTATCGGGAAATCAACGACTTTTTCCGCGAACATGGGCACGAATACGATATTATCTGGGACAATGAGTGCATGTTCAACGACATGACGCCGCTGAAAAAGGCCGCGGAGGTGGGCATTCCGGTGCGAATCGCACACTGCCATAATCCGCAGAATATGGATAAATCAGCCATCGGACATGTGCAGGGCTTCCTCCATCGGGTCAATCACCATTCGCTCAGCCGCTACGCCAACGTCCTTTGGGCGTGCTCGATGGAGAGCGCGAAGTGGGCGTGCCCCGCCATGGATTTGCCCTGCGAGGTCATCCCGAATGCCATTGACGCGCAGATGTTCCGCTTTTCGGAGCAGGTTCGGCGCGAGGTTCGCGAGCAGTATGGGCTGGAAGATTGCCTCGTAGTTG
>OMEQ01001523.1_pt1 | contig 10488 bp, 8 predicted proteins | sample 1645451 | NCBI WGS metagenome assembly OMEQ01 (sample SAMEA103958142, study PRJEB25191) | human gut metagenome | biome: human-associated habitat [ENVO:00009003]; feature: intestine environment [ENVO:2100002]; material: feces | place: Germany | collected 2013/2015
TCTGCCGCACCTCGCTCGCCGTATCGGCACTTAGAATTATGCGGTATTGCCATAAGTGCAACTGTTTATCCCGAATAGGAGTGCTCTGGCTTGAGCTTCCCAGCGGGATGGGTGGCTGCCATATAACAAATGAAAGGCAGGCAGCCTAACATGATGCGTGTGATTGCAGGTACAGCCCGCGGCAAAAACCTTGCTGCGCTACCGGGGGAGGATGTTACCCGCCCCACCATTAACCGCGTAAAGGAGGCAATGTTCTCCAGCGTACAGTTCTCTGTGCCCGGCGCGCGCGTGCTGGACTTGTTTGCAGGCAGCGGCCAGCTTGGCATTGAGGCATTATCCCGCGGGGCCAAGCGCTGTGTTTTCCTGGATGCTTCCCGCGAGGCGATCCAGATCGTGCTGGCAAACTGCAAAACGGCGGGCGTGTTTGCGCAGAGCCGGATCATCCCGGATGATGCGTTCCACTTTTTGGCCACCACGCAGGAAGAGTTTGATCTTGCCCTGCTGGACCCGCCGTACCACCACGGCACGGTAGCCAAAGCACTGCCGCAGCTGGCAACGCACATGGCCCCTGGCGGTGTGGTGCTGTGTGAAACAGAACTGGACGCCGAGCTGCCGGAACAGGTTGAGGGGCTTGTTTTGGCAAAACAATATAAGTACGGCAAGATTTTGGTAAGCCGCTATGAGAAAGAGGAACAGCTATGAATGTTGAGGAACTGCTGGATATGCTGGAGGAAACGCTGGAGGAGGGTACCGCTGTGCCGTTTGCCGCCGCCAAGCGTGTGGTAGATGTGGACCGCTGCCGCGATATCGTGGATGAGGTGCGCAATAACCTGCCCGATGAACTGCGCGACAGCAAAAAGATTGTGGCAGACCGCGAGCAGATTTTAAAGAACGCCCAGACCGATGCGGATAACATCATCAAGCAGGCAGAGGAACGCGCACGGGTGCTGGTATCGGACAAAGAGATCACCAAGCGCGCACAGAAGATGGCCGTGGAGCTGGTGAACGCCGCACAGGCACAGGCGAAAAAGATCAACAATGCCTCCGCGGCTTATTGTGAGAATATCCTCAAAAACTCGGAGGAAGTTCTGGCCCGCAGTGTGGCGGATATCAAAAATACCCGCATGAACCTGCGCAACCTGGCCAGCCGCGGCCCCCATGGCCCACAGAAACCGAATCTGTAAAATCGGCCCCCTGTGCGGGCTTTGTGAAAGAGATCTGCACGGTTCCTGCCCCGCAAACAACAAATAAGACAGCATTTGTGAAAACTTTATGGCCCGCAGCGCTTTTTGGCGCTGTGGGCTTGCTTTTTGCCCCGCGATTTGGTACTATATAAGTGTTCCAGTGGGTAAAAGTGGGCAGTTTGGGGTTGAAGTGGTGAGTTATCCACACATTCCACAGGGTTGTTAACCGCGAAATTCCGCTGAAACGCTAAAAAAGCGACAGTTCCAACCGGGAAGGGGGCGGGTTCGACAATGTTCATGGGTCAGTATGACTACGCAGTGGACGCAAAGGGCCGTCTGAATTTCCCCGCAAAGTTCCGGGATGGAATGGGCGAAACCTTTATCGTGACCCGCTGGCTGGACCATTGCCTTGCCGCGTTCCCGCCGGAGGAGTTTGAAAAAGTGGCCCAGCGCATTGCCGAAAAAGGTATGGTAAAGGGCCGCAATGTCAGCCGTATGCTGTATTCCTCTGCGGTGGAAGTAACACCGGATAAGCAGGGCCGCATTCAGCTGCCCGCAAAACTGCGGGAATACGCCAACCTGGACCACGATGTGAGCGTGATCGGCAACCGCAACTTTGCGGAGATCTGGAACACCCAGGATTGGGAAGCCCGCCAGGCGGAAAGCGATGAAGATTTTACCGCCGCAATGGAAGACCTTGATTTTTAAGATACAGGCAATACTGCATAATTCTAAGTGCCGATACGGCGAGCGAGGTGCGGCAGCTGCTAAGCCAAAAGCGCAGATAATACTGGATGCTGCAAAGGTGAGCGCCGCCAGTGGCGGAAACAGCGAACCGAAGCAGGGGCAGCGGTCGCAGAGTGCGAGGGGCTTTTGCCCCCGAAGCACGATGCGGGTACCGCAACCCGACATTATCGAGCATTTTGGCAACGCAGATGCCGTGCCGCAGATGCCGGAGCGGTGCTTAAGCCGCAAGGCGGGAATTGTGCGGTGTTGCCTACACTTTGAGCGGGGGTGTACCCCTGCATGTTAAACCGTGTGAAACGGGGAAAGAGGAGAACACCGTGGAATTTAGTCATATCCCCGTTTTGCTCAGCCAATGCCTTGATGGGCTGGCCATTGACCCTGCCGGGATTTATCTGGACGGAACGGCCGGCGGGGCAGGCCACTCAAAGGAAATAGCAAAACGCCTGACCACCGGGCGGCTGATCTCGCTGGATCAGGACCCGGATGCGGTGGCAACCGCTGCCGCAAGGCTAAAGGGCTTACCCGCCCAGGTGGTTCAGGCCAACTTCCGCGAAACCGCCCGCGTGCTGGATGAACTGGAGATCCCCTTCATCAACGGCGCGCTGCTGGACCTTGGCGTTTCCAGCCACCAGCTGGACGATGCCGAGCGTGGCTTCTCCTATCACGCGGATGCCCCGCTGGATATGCGCATGAGCCAGCAGGGACCCACCGCGGCAGACTTGGTGAACACCCTGGACCGTGAGGAACTGACCCGCATCCTGCGCGATTATGGTGAGGAACCGTATGCCTGGCAGATTGCGGGTAAAATCGTGAAAGCACGGGAGGAAGCCCCGATTTTGACGACCCTGCAGTTTGCGGACCTGATTGCATCCGCTATGCCGCCTGCCGAGCGCCGCAAGAACAAGAACCCCGCCCGCCGCAGCTTCCAGGCAGTGCGGATTGCCGTCAATGGGGAACTGGATGCCCTGAACGAGGGGATGGAGGCGATTTTCAGCCGCCTGGCCCCCGGCGGGCGGTTCTGCATCATCACGTTCCACAGCCTGGAAGACCGGCTGGTAAAACAGAAGTTCCGCCGCTGGGCCCAGCGCTGCACCTGCCCGCCGGAGCAGCCTATTTGCACCTGCGGCGGGATGCCCAAAGCGAAACTGATTACCCGCAAGCCGATTGAAGCGGACGCTGGTGAGTTGGAAGAAAACCGCCGCAGCCGTTCCGCCAAGCTGCGCGTACTGGAAAAATTATAAGCGTGCCAGGAGGGAACATTGGCAGCGCGGCATGGCGCTTGTGACCATGCCGCACAGCTTAAGGAAAGCCGAAATTTTACGATACGAGAAAGGGGGCGGCGCCCATGGCTTCCACAGCAGCAGAAATTTCAACCAACAATCATTCCGGTTCCTCCCGCACACCGCGGGTGCGCGTTGTCAAGGGCGGACGCTACGGCCTGAGCAAGGCACGCCAGTTTGCCCGCACGGCGGGCACGGTGCTGGTCATTGCCATCTTTTTTGGCTTGTTTGCCAGCATTGTCGCCAGCCAGGCACGCATCACACAGCTTTCCGGCGAAATTGATGACGCCAAGTCGGAACTGACCAATGCCCAGAGCTATAACGACTATCTGTCCACCACCATGGATCAGATCACCAACAGCACCAGCGTCCAGCAGGAAGCGGAGGATCGGCTGGGGCTGGTTAAAATGGACCCCAGCCAGGTGACGTATGTCCGGCTGGAGGATGAAAGCGTGATCGAACGCGCAGCCGGCACAGCAGACAAGTTTTTTGCCGGTATCAAAACCGCAGCGCTCAGTCTGCTTGGCAGTTTTGACCCGTAACCGATCCGGTCAAGGCAATACCGCATAACTTTGGGTGCCCAAGCCGTCAGGTGGGAATCATGCGGTGCTGCCCTTACATTGCGCCAAAGCGTGCATCCCAACAGGAGCACGCTTTTTTTGCCATCATGGGCGGGCGCGTATTCGTGCAAACAGTCTTTTCTGTAAAGGAATGAACCTATGCCAAAGCAACCCGACAACAAGAATCAATCCACGCGTCATCACAACCGCCGCAGCCCGGAGCCGGGGCAGAATCATGCGCTTACGCTGAACGGACGCATCATGGTTTTGCTGCTGGTGATCGGCTTTATCGCTGTGGGGTGCGGCGTTCTGATTTATAAGCTGTATACCCTGCAGATCCGGGATGCTGAGCAGTACCGTGTTCAGGCGGCGGAACAGCAGCTTTCCGATACCCAGATCCCCGCCACGCGCGGCTCTATTTATTCCGCTAACGGCAAACTGCTGGCCAAAAGCAGTGTGGTGTGGAACATTATTGCCAACCCGTCCAAGTGCAACCAGGATTATGTGGCGGAAGCCAGCCAGAAAATCAGCGAATTGCTGAACGGGAGCGTCAGCGCGGAAAAAATTCAGGAGCAGCTGAGCAAAACGAACAGCCAGTACCGCGTGATTGCCAAGGGCATTGATATGGTAACGGCGCAATCCATTATTGACTATGCCAACACCAAACGCATTACCAACGGCAAGGCGGAGGGGGATCCGGATGCCAAGTACGAAACGGTGCTTTCCATGTACAAGGAATCCTCCTCCACGCGGGAATACCCTAACGGAATGTACCTTTCCTCGGTCTTGGGCTTTTGTGATGACAGCGGCAACGGCATGTACGGCCTGGAAAAATCGTATGATGAGAAACTGGTCGGTACACCGGGGCGCAGCATCAGCAGCGAGAACGCATGGGGCTATGAACTGGCTAACGAGGAAAGCGATACCCACGCGGCTATCAACGGCTATAACCTGAACCTGACCATTGACGATACCATCCAGACCGTGCTGGAAACCGAGCTTTCCAACGCGATTGATGACTATGATGTGCAGAACCGTGCCAGCGCCATTGTGATGAATGTGAACACCGGCGCGGTGCTGGGTATGGCAACGGCGCCGCAGTTTGACCCCAACGATCCGTATAATATCACCGAACCCAAATTGCAGGCTATCCTGGATAATGCCGGAACGGCGCTGACGGAGGACGATATTTCCGTCCTGCAAAGCCGTTTGGGGCAGGACGCCGTAGCTGATATCATTGCGGACGGCGTTGTGAACCCCAACGGAACAAAAAGCATCGACGAAGAAGGCAACGAAATCGACGTTCCCAGCGAAAAAAGCCAGCTGCAGGGCATGATCCGTGAGGCCGAGTGGAAGAACAAAGCCGTGACGGAATTGTATTACCCCGGCTCAGTCTTTAAGCTCATGACGGCCGCTGCGGCGCTGGATTCCGGCCTGATGGGGGCAGACCAGCAGTTTTACTGCGGCGGCGACCTGACAGTATTCCCCAATACCGAGTGGGAACACAGCTACCACTGCGCCGAGGGCAACACTCACGGCTGGCTGGATATGGCCGGGGCGCTGAACCACAGCTGCAACCTGTACTTTATCCAGGTGGCGGAAAAAATGAGCGCCGAATTCTTTTATAACTACTACCAGGCGTTTGGCCTGACCCAGACCACTGGCATTGACCTGCCGTATGAGGCAAAGGGCATCTCCAAAACCCAGCAGGAGATGGAGCAGGTGGAAACGGACCTGTACTCCACCGCGTTCGGCCAGTCCCAAAAGCTGACCCTGATCCAGATGGCAGCCGCCGTGGCTTCCACCGTGAACGGCGGCTACCTGATGACCCCCTATGTGGTGGATAATATGACGGACGACACCGGCAACGTGGTATGGCAGGCTGAAACCGACATAAAGCGCCAGGTCGTCAGCGAGGAAGTCAGTGAGCAGATCCGCGCCATGATGGAAAACAACGTGGGTCACACCGGTACCAGCAATGACCTGGACTATCACGGTTGTGCCAGCGCTTATGTGGCGGGCTACCGCATCGGCGGCAAATCCGGTACGGGAGAACAGCTGGACTGGAAAGGCGCTTACAAGTACCGCCCGGACGGCGACTACCGCAAGGCCATCAGCTTCGCCGCCATCTTTCCGGCGGACGACCCGGAAATTCTGGTGCTGGTCATGATGGATGACCCGCGCTGGATCATTGACTCCGCTTCCCAGATTGTGGCCCCTGTTACCGGCAACATCATCAGCCAGATCGCGCCGTATCTTGGCATTGAACGGGATGCTTCTTATGATAGCAACGGCAGTGTGGAAGTGCCAAATGCCATTGGCACCCGCTGGACTTCCGCCCAGGTCAAGATGAACGCCGCCGGGCTTTCCCACCGGTTTGTGGATACCAGCGACGGCGATGTTGTGTATCAGTACCCCGCAGGCGGCACCGTGGTGCCCGCAGGCTCCACGGTTTACCTGTATACCCAGTCCACCACCGACGCCACCACCACCGTGCCGGATGCCACCGGCAAAACCGGAACCTTTGCCGCACAGATGCTCAAGGCTTCCGGCGTCAATGTGGCAATTTCGGGCAGTGCATCGAACCGTGTTGTCAGCCAGGATATTGAGGTTGGGAGTGTGGTGCCCTACGGCACAGTCGTTACCCTGACCACGGAACCCGACGGCAGCAGCGATGCCCAGCAGGATGCAGATACCCCGCAGGACGATGCCGCCCAGGACGATACGCCCCAGGACGCCGCCGGTGAAAACGATCAGGATAGCACGACCCAGGATGATACCGGCAGCGATGCCGAGCAGCAATAACCCCGGCCACGGCAGGGGGACCCCACAGCAAACTGAAACATGCCGCAACTAAACCAACCAAAAGGAGCGTGTTCCCATGAAACCCATGAACGCGAACGAACTTCTGGCCGGGCTGGCACTGGCCCGCCCGGTGCCCATCACCGCCGTTGTAACGGACTCCCGCAAGGTGCAGCCGGGCTGCATTTTTGTCTGCTTCCCCGGCGAGCGTGTAGACGGCCACGACTATGCCGCCAAGGCGTACCAGGCCGGGGCCGAGTATGTGATCGCCAACCATCCCGTGGAGGGCGTGCCGGAGGATCACCTTGTCATCTGTGAATCCAGCTACCTTGCCATGATCCGTATGGCATCCAACTACCGCACGCTGTTCAGCCCGCTGATGATCGGTGTGACCGGCAGCGTGGGCAAAACCACCACCAAAGAGTTCTGCTATGCGGTTCTTTCGGCTTTTGGCAATACCTTAAAAACAGAGGGCAACCAGAACAATGAGATCGGCCTGCCCAACACGCTGTTCCGCCTGGAGGATACCACCCAGTATGCTGTGGTGGAAATGGGCATGAGCCACCTGGGCGAGATTGCCCGCCTGGTGCGCGCAGCGCGGCCGTCTGCCGGTATCATTACGATGATCGGCGTTTCCCACCTGGAAAATCTGGGCACGCGGGAGAATATATTGAAGGCAAAGATGGAAATCTGCCAGGGCCTGCCGGACGGCGCCCCGCTGGTGCTGAACGCGGACGATGACCTGCTGCCCACCGCACAGATCCCCGGCCGCCTGCGCCCGGTGTGGTTCGGCATCCGCTCCAGCTCCGCCGATGTGCGCGCCATCAATATTCATACCGTAGGGGAGGGTACCGGCTTTACCCTGGTGGATAACGTGGACGGTGAAACCTATGAGTTCAGTGTAACCATCCCCACGGCAGGCGTTCATACCGTGTATGATGCCCTTGCTGCTTACACTGCAGCCACCCGCTTGGGGCTGGAGCGTGCCCGCGCCGCCCGTGCGCTGGCCAACTATCAGACCACCGGTATGCGCCAGAACATTGTGCAGCACGGCGGTGTGACCTTTATTGAGGATTGCTATAACGCCAGCCCGGACAGCATGAAAGCAGCCTTGCAGATTCTGCATGACCGCCAGCCCGGCCCCGGCGGCCGCCGCATTGCCGTGCTGGGTGATATGCTGGAACTTGGCGCTGCCAGTGAACCCGGCCACCGCCAGACCGGCAAATGGGCTGCCGATGCCGCCGACCTGCTGGTGGCTTACGGCCCGTTGAGCGCAGCCATGGCCGAAGCAGCCCGGCAGAAAGGGCTGCAAACCATCCATTGCCAAGCGGCGGAGGAAGTAGTAGAATATCTACGGCAGAACGTCCGCCCCGGCGATGTTGTGCTGGCAAAAGCCAGCCACGCCATGAAGCTGGATGATGTATTAAAGCAGCTTTACGCGGCGCTGCCAAACGCATAATTGCATATTTTGGGGGAATATCACATGGGAATGATCGTTTCTTGGATGCTGGTTGCCGCGGCAATCGGTGCGTTTGCCGTTACGGCACTTTCAGGCTGTTTTGTAATTCCGGCACTGCACAAGCTGCACTTCGGCCAGACCATCCGGGAATCCGGCCCGACCTGGCATAACAAAAAACAGGGCACACCCACCATGGGCGGCCTGTGCTTCATCTTTGGCATTCTGGTGGCCTGCGGCCTGGTGTATGCCGGGTTCTACCGCTATGCACAGGACCTTTTGGGCATTGTGCAGGTGCGCGCCGCCTTGCTGGCGCTGTTCCTGGCGTTTGGCTCCGGCTTTATCGGTTTTCTGGATGACTATATCAAGGTCGTCAAGCACCGCAACCTGGGCCTGCTTGCCTGGCAAAAGCTTATCATGCAGTTCATTGTTACCGGCGGCTTCCTGGTGGGGTTGCACATGCAGGGCCTGCTGACCACCATCATTATGCTGCCCTTTATCGGTGCGGTAGATCTGGGCTGGGCGTATTACCCCATTGCGTTCTTCGGCATCATCTTTTTGGTCAATGCCGTCAACCTGACGGATGGTCTGGACGGCCTGTGCTCCTGTGTGACCTTTGTTTCCATGCTGGGCTACCTGCTGGCTGCCAGCATGCTCAGCTTTTATCATGTGGCCGTTCTGGCGGCGGCAACGGCTGCTGCGGCAGCGGGCTTCCTGGTGTGGAACTTCTACCCGGCCAAAGTGTTCATGGGCGATACCGGCAGCATGTTCCTGGGCGGTATGGTAACGGCCCTTGCCTTTATCATGGGCCGGCCGGAGCTGGTGTTCTTCTTTGGCATTGTGTATATCTGGGACGCCATGACCGTTGTGATCCAGCGCGTTTACTTCAAGCTGACCCACGGCAAGCGCATTTTCCGCATGACACCGATCCACCACGCATTCGAGATGCGCGGCTGGAAAGAAGTCAAGATCGACTTTTTCTTCAGCCTGATCGCCATTATCGGCGTGGTGCTGGGCCTGATGTACGTTTACATGGCATAAAATATCAGAAAGGGGGCTGTGCCGCAAATGACGCTTGCCCAGCTTTTCGATTTGGCCTTTGGCAACATTGGCAGGTTTTTTAAGGAAATCGCGTTCAAAAAAGAGGAACGCGGCAAACTTTCCTATGGCCTTGTCGGCACGCTGATCCTTGTGTTGACTTACGGGCTGATCATGCTGTTCTCCGCCAGTTATTCCACCGGGTATTACCGCTTCAAGGGGGATATTTACCACTTTATCCGCCCGCAGGTAATTCTGGCGGTGGTGGGGCTGGTGCTGATGTATCTGATTTCCAACATCAACTACCGCAGCCTGCGCCACATGAACTGGTACTTATACATTTTAACGCTGCTGCTTTTGGTGTGGGCCCTGTTCAGTGAGCCGTACAACGGCTGTTACCGCTGGGTGTATATGTTTGGCACAACCCTGCAGCCTTCGGAGCTGGCAAAGTTTTCGGCTATTTTGGGTCTTGCCTGCTTTGCAGACCGGTATTATGAAAAACGGGGAACACTGCTTTACGGCATTGTGCTGCCCGTGCTGCCGCTGCTGCCGGTGGTGGTTCTGCTGTACAAAGAACCCCATAACTCTGCTATCATGCTGATCCTGCTGATTGCGGGCAGTATGATTTTGTGTGGCGGTGTGGGCCGGTTCTGGTGCATCCCGGCGGCAGGCGCGGCTGTGTTTGTGATTTACAAAATGCTGACCGGACAGGATAACTATGTTCAGCAGCGCCTCGGCGCATGGAACGGTGACGAGGGCGATATTTTGTACCAGACCCAGCAGAGCCTGTATTCCATTGCGTCCGGCGGGCTGACCGGCCTGGGCATTGGCAACAGCCGCCAAAAGCACCTCTGGCTGCCGGAAGCCAGCAACGACTTTATCTTTTCCGTTCTGTGCGAAGAGCTGGGCTTTATCGGCGCGGTGATCTGTATGGGCCTTTTTGCCGCACTGATCATTCAGGGCGTTATCATCGCCCTGAACTCGCCGGATTATTTTGGTACGATGCTGGGTATTGGCATTATGTCGCAAATTGCCTGGCAGGCCATGATCCACATTGCGGTGGTCACCAATGTGGCCCCAAATACCGGCATCAGCCTGCCGTTTTTTTCCTCCGGTGGTACCAGCTTGCTGATTCTATTGTGTGAGATGGGCATTATACTAAGCATATCGCGGGCGGGCAACGCGCAAAACGCTGCGCGCAGCAAGCGCTCGCATGAAGAACTTGCCCGCCGGATGAACCCGCAGCGCCGCACCCACAAAGCCCTGCACAGCAACTGAGAATTCCCGCATGCCTGCGGAAAGCATTGTTCTCTTTGGTTTCAGATATAAGGCAATACCGCACAATTCCCGCCTTACGGCTTAAGCGCCGCTCCGGCGGCTGCGGCACGGCATCTGCGTTGCCAAAATACTCGATAATACAC
>OMEQ01001533.1_pt1 | contig 10402 bp, 6 predicted proteins | sample 1645451 | NCBI WGS metagenome assembly OMEQ01 (sample SAMEA103958142, study PRJEB25191) | human gut metagenome | biome: human-associated habitat [ENVO:00009003]; feature: intestine environment [ENVO:2100002]; material: feces | place: Germany | collected 2013/2015
ACGCCTCAAAAACGCGATTGGCGGTAATCCCGCGGCGCCATGCCGGTGTGGCGGCGGAAAAAACGGGAAAAGTAAAATTCACTGCCGAAGCCAAGCTCAGCGGCAATTTCCTTGATGGACAGTTCGGTTTCGGTCAGCAGCTGCTTTGAGCGCTCGACGCGAAGAATCGCCAGGTATTCGTTCGGGGAGACGCGGTTACGCTCCTTGAAGGACAGCGAGAGGCGCGCGGTCGATACGCCGAACGCCTCGGCAATGGCGCTGATGGACAGCTCCGGGTCGGCGTAATGCTCGCGGATGTATGCTGCGACTTCCTCGATACCGCCGGTCTCCTCGGTCGGCACGGGCTTCTCTGCTTGCAGAATCGCGTCGCACAATCGGCGGAGCAGCTCGTCCAAATCGTCTACGCTCTGGCAGCCGGAGAGGGAGAAGATGTCGTACATGTCCTTCATGTCGCTGCTGTCGGCGACGTTCGCGGCGTGTTCGCGCAGGAGCGTATGAATCACGTCGTTGTAAATCAGGCGGAAGGCGAATGGCGTCATGCTGGAATGCTTGAGGAACGCCAGCAGCTCATCGAGCTTGCCGGAAAGCAGGGCGCGGTTGTTCAGCACCAGCGCCTGATTGATGCCGTCGGTGATTTTGCGCGCCTGCGGCAGAATGTCGCGCAGGTTGACGGAGACGAACGAGTATTCCAGCACGCGGCTGTCGTCCATGACAAAGCGGTTGTCGTAGGCGGTCGCGGCTTCGAGGTAGCACGCGGGCGCGTGGGTGAAATTTTGGTGCGCGTTGCTCATGGCGACACAGGCGTGGCCGTAGCGCTCGATGCAAATCTGGTGCAGCGCGTTTGCCACGTCGTGCAGACCCTGCTCAGTGTCGGCGAAAACGACATAGAGGAAGTTGTTCATCGCCGCCATTTCGACCGAGCAGACGGTTACGCCTGTCACGCGGTTCAGCGGCTCCTCCTGCATGGTGAAGGGCTGGTCGTTCTGCTCCTGTTCGGGGCAGAGCACCATGCCGTAATACGGCTTGTCGATGTCCAGCCGGACGCTCGTGGCGGCGGCGACGGCGAGTTCGCGGCTGTCAAAGCGCCCCTTCATGAACCGCAGCACGAAGTCATGCCGCTGCATAGGCAGGGAGGATTCGAGGCGGCGCGCCAAGTCGCTGTTGCGGCGGGACAGCTCCTGTATGCCCGTCTGGATGGATGACCATTCGTCGCCGCGGCTCTCGTCCTGCGGAAGCAAGCTCGAAATCTCGCGGATGGGGCGGATGTTGCGCCGAGCCAGCAGGTAGGACAGCACGCTGCCCGCGACTGCCAGCGCCGCAATCATCATCAGCACGCCTCCCATGCTGTGCCAGACGTTGCCCGTCAGTTCCGACGACGGCATGAGCATCACATACTGCATCCCCCAGCTGCGGTTGCCCAGCGCAAGCAGCGTGTAGGGGACGCCGCCGGAGACAAATTCGCGCTGCATGGTCGCCTCGTTGCCCGCAAGCAGGGATGTCAGCTCCTCCGCCGAAAGCGGAAGTTCACCCGATGATGCCAGAATCGCGCCGTCATGCAGGATGCAGGTGTTTGCGTTCATAGCAATCGCGTCAGAAAAGAGCTGCTGATAGGTGTTCTGCCGCAGGAGGAAGAGCATTGACCCACGTTCACTTTTCTGGCTCATGCCCAGCGGGATGATGAACGTCGTCATGTCGTACTGGTCGCTGCCCAGAAGGGAGGATGCGACTTTCTGCGCTGGAAGGACGCACAGTCCGCCGGGCTGACGGATCAGGCGCATCAATTCCGTGCCGGACACATGCTCGTAGTGCATCAGGCTGCTGAACATGTCCAGCGTCATCATCGAGGAGGAAGAGTAAAGATAGTCGTCGCTGGCGAAGCACAGGTACATCTGGTCAGAAAAGTCGTTGCTGACCGTGTAGGGGACAAGCTGCTGCATCAGTTCATAGGCGCGCCACGGCTCGTCGCGGTAGCTGAACGGCTGCAGGTAGGGGGAGAGGCCAATCTGTTCGGCGGTGTTGAGCATGTTGTCCAGATACCCCTCGTGCTGATAGGCGATACGGCTCAAACGGTTGATGCCGTTGGAGATGACCTGCGCGCGCACCTCGCGGTTCATGTAGACGTACATGTACAGGAACAGCGCGCTGAGCGCAAGAAGCAGCACCAGCATGTAGGACACGACGTAGCGCGCGAAGGTGGAAAGGCGTTTGCTGCCGGATTGCTGTTTCATTGCTCCAAAAGTCCCTTCATGTAGCGGTCATAGGCGGTTTGGTAGAGCAAAACGTACTCCTGCGCGCCGATGCTGTTCAGCTCCGCCAAAAAGTCAGCAAAGCGCTCGTCCGTCACGCCGCGTGTGACGAATTCCACCAGATACGCATTCACGGCGGATTTCAGCGACGTGTAGAGCTGCTGAATGCGCGCGGATTCCTCGCTCGTAATCGGCACGGTGTTAATCAGCAGCGTGTATGGAACCTCTTCCAAGACGCCGGATTCGTCGTAGAGCGCGCAGTAGGCGGATTTCTCCTGCCGGTGCGCCGCTGGAACGTATACCGAGGCATAGTAGCTCGCGGGTGCGAAGAACTGCCCGCAAATAATCGGCACGGTCTTGTACAGCGCATTTCCCGCGGGAACGTAAGTGACCTCGTAGCGCCCGTCGCCGCGCAGAATCAGCGTGTCGCCGATTTTGCCGTTCTGCGCCACCAGCATGTTCTCCGTCTCGAACTGCGCATCCAGCCAGCGAAGCGATGACGGAATATCATGATTCTGAATCGTCAGTGCCGCGCCGAACTCGATTTCGTCCTCCGTCCGCGCAAGACTTGCCTCGTAGCCCTCCGCATGAACGGGAAGCATGACCACATAATCCGCCGCAATGTCGTCGCTCAGCGCAGTGTTTTTCAGCCGCCAGTAGGTGAAATACCCCGCTTTCTGCTGATTCACCTTCGCCGCCCACAGGTTCGACCCCTGCGTGAGCGACTCTACGTCCAGCAAGCCTTCCTGACAGAGCGCGTGCAGCCACTCCACGCACGCGCGGAAGCCGTCCTCCTCCGGCATGAAGAGCACCTTGCCGTCCGCAGACAGGTGAACAAAGTACTCGTTCATCGGGATGCCGAACGCGCTGAAGGCGTTGTACAGCCCGGTGTTCACGTCGGCGAATGTCGCTTCGTAGGGGATTTCGTCAGCTAACCCGTTGCCGTTCGGATCGCCGTTTTTGAATGCGCGCAAGACTTCGGTCAGCTCCTCCGTCGTCGTCGGGACGGACAGCCCCAACTTGTCCAGCCACGTTTTGTTGATGAAGAAGTGCCCGTTGGTGTTGATGCCCTGCGAGAGCAGAAAGCCGACGTAGTACATCTTCCCGTCGGAGGAGGGCAGGGTGCACCCAGCGTTATCAATAGGCAGACGGCTGAAATACGTCGGCATGTATTCTTCCAGATAGTCATCCAGCGGCAGAATCACATGCTGCGTCACGCCGTAGTCCTCCACGTCCAGGCTGCCGCGCAGAATCAGGTCGTGATAGCGCCCGGAGGCGAACATCAGGTTGACACGGTTCGTCCAGTCCGAATGCTTGACGACGTCGAAATCGACATGCACGCCCGTCTGCTCCTCAATCTGCTGGAAAAACCACATGTTGTCAAAATCAAGCGTCTGGTTCTCCAACTCGTATTGCAGCGCGGTCAGAGATACTTTCTCTGTCTCCGGCGCAATGCTATCACCGCAGCCGCTGAGCGTCAGCAGCAAAAGAAGAAGCAGCAGAAGGAAAAACACGTTTTTTCGCATGTCGTCATGCCCCTTTGCATGTTTTTGTTACTTCTGATTATATCACAAACTGCAGAAGATAGCAAACGAAGTTCGGAAGCAATTTACGCCGGAAAGAGAAAAGCCGGAGAGTCGCAAGGGCTCTCCGGCAGGCTTTCCTCAGAGGCTTACTTCGCCAGATAAGCGTCGTAGGCGTTCTGGTACAGTTCGATGTAGCGTTCCACGCCGATGGCCTTGGCGGTTTCCACGAAGGTGTTGTAGCTTTCGTCGGTCACGCCGTTCTTGATGAAGTCGGTCACGGATTCTTCCATGAACTTCTTCAGCTCGGTGTAGATGTTCGCGGCTTCGATAGCATCTTCGTTGTCCATCTTGCTCAGCTTGGAGACGTACTGGTAGCTCTTGTGCTCCAGAACGCCCGCAGCAGCGTACATTTCGGAGTCGAGGTAGCGTTCGACGCGGTGCGGCGCCATCTGATAAATCTGGGTGTAGTATTCGCCGGGCGCGAAGAACTGACCCATCGTGACAGGCACGAAGGAGTACAGGCCGTTGTTTTCCGGCACGTTGATGACTTCGTACTTGCCGTCGGCGTTGAGCTGAATCTGCTCGCCGACCTTGCCGTTCGCCGCAACCATCATGGTTTCGGTTTCCAGCTGCGCGTCAATCCACTTCAGGGACGCAACGGGGTTGGCGTTGGTGGAGGTCAGGATAGCGCCCTGTTCCGGCACTTCCAGAATCGCGGAGACGCAGGCACCGTAGGTCGGGTCAGCCGGAGGCAGGATGGACTTGAAGTCCTTGTAGACATCGGGGGACAGGGCAGTGTTGATCAGGCGCAGATACGGGAAGGAAGCAACTTCGCCCGCATTCACCTTGTTCGCCCACAGGTTGGAGTCCTGCGTCAGGCATTCGGGGTCAATCAGGCCTTCTTCGTAGAGCATGTGCAGCCATTCAACGCACGCGCGCCAGCCGGGCATCGTGCCGGTGAATTCGACCTTGTCGTCATCGGTGATGTGATAGAAAGCGTAGTTTTCCGGCACGCCGAAGGAAGCGAATTCGTTCCAGATGGTTTCCGGGCCGTAGCCGGAGGTGGACAGCGGGTACTTGATGCCCGCTTCCTTGAACTTGCGCAGGACGTTGGTGTACTCGTCGATGGTGGTGGGCACTTCCAGACCCAGCTGGTCAAGCAGGGTGGTGTTGATGTACCAAGTGCCGTTGTGGTTGACGTTCTGGGCGATCAGGTAGCCGATGTAGTAGCTGTGACCGTCAGAAGCGGGGATGGAGTCGCCCGCGTTGTTGAGGTTCAGGCGGGAGACGTAGTTGGGCATGATGTCCTCGGTGATGTACTCATCCAGCGGCATCAGCAGGCCCTGATTCACGCCGTAGTCCTCAATGTCGGTGCTGCCGCGCAGAATCATGTCCATGTACTTGCCGGAGATGAACATCAGGTTCAGCTGCGTCTGGAAGTCGCCGTCCTTCACCATGGTGAAGTCAACGTGCGTGTTGGTCTTCTCTTCAATCTGCTGGAAGAACCAGAGATCGTTGAAGTCCGTGGACTGGTTTTCCAGCGTATACTGGAAGGCAGTCAGGTTAACCTTGTCCTCAGCCACCGCAGAGCCGACGAGTGTCAGCAGCATAGCCAGTGCGAGGAGAGCAGAGACGATTTTCTTCATAGAGAAAATCTCCTTTCTTTTGTGCCATCCTCATGCGGGGAATGGCACGGTATTGATTCATCACGCCGCTGCGGACGTGTGAAATCCGAGAATAGGGAAGTGTGCGCGCCGAAGCCGAAGGTTTCCAAAGGGCTTTCCGATCGCCCTTTGGTCGCCTCCACAGAGGCGAAACCTCCTGCAACAAAAGCGCAATGCAGTGAAAAAGTCCGAAAGAAAGTTTGAAAGGATTATCCTTTCAGCGATCCAATCATGACGCCCTTGACGAAATACTTCTGCATGAAGATGTACAGCACAATCGCGGGAACCGTAGACACCACGATGCAGCAGTACTTGGCGACTTCCGCCTTGCGCATGGCCTCCTGCAGACCGCCAAGGTTGTCGGCGTAGGCGGCGAAGAACGTATCGCTGGAGCCGGAAATGGACAGCGAAGCAAGAATTTCGCGCAGCACGGTCTGCAGCGGCAGATACGCGCGGTTGCGGATGAACACCAGACCCGTGAAGTAGTCATTCCAGCGCGCCACACCGTAGTAGACGCTCAGCACGGCGATAATCGTGCCGGACAGCGGCAGGACGCAGCGGAAGAAGTAAGTGAAGTGATCCGCGCCGTCCATCACCGCGGCTTCGTACAGCTCGTTGGGGATGGAGGACTGGATGTAGGTGCGGGCGACCATCAGGTTCCACACGGACACGGTGTTCATCAGAATCATGACCAGCCGCGTGTCGTACAGCCCCAAGTCGCGCACGTTCAGGAAAATCGGAATCAAGCCGCCGGAGAAGAACATCGTGAATGTAATCAGGAAGTTGACGAAGGGCTTGCCGGCGAATTTGCGGCTGAGTGCATATGCCGCCGCGAGGGAGACAATCACCGACAGCGCCGAACCGACGACCGTGTAGACGATGGAGTTCAGGTAGCTCTGCCACAGCTCGCTGTGCTGGAAAACCGCCTCATAGCCCATGAGCGAGAAGCCCTTGGGGAGGAACGTGACTTCGCCTGCAAGCACCGCATCCGGATCGGAGACGGAGGCAATCAGCACCAGCCACAGGGGGTAGAGGGTGATAAACAGCACGATAATCCAGAAAATCAGGTTGATGATGTTGAAAGTACGGTCGGCCCGCGTCTCTTTGATGCGAATGCCGTGTACTTCCGCTTCCTTCTTTGCCATTTTGCTTCCCCTCCTTCCTTAGAACAGACTGATGTCGCTGACCTTGCGGGAAATGGCGTTGACGGAAATGATGATGACGAAGTTGATGACGTTCAGGCACAGGCCGATGGCGGAGGTGTAGGAGTACTGCGCCTTGCCGATGCCCGTGTTGTAGACGTAGACGCCGATGATGTCCGAAGTCTTGATGTTGCCGGAGGTCTGGAGCAGCAGCGCCTTGTCCGTGTTGGAGGACAGGAGCGAGCCGCAGGAGAGAATCAGCATCATGACGGCAATCGGAATCAGGTGCGGAATGTCGATGTTCTTAATCTTCTGCCAGCGGGTCGCGCCGTCGATGGTCGCGGCTTCGTAGAGCTGCGGGTCGATGGAGGTCAGCGTGGCAATATAGAGGATAGTATTCCACCCGGCGTTCTGCCAGATGTCCGAGCCGATGAACAGCGGTCGGAACCAGCCCTCCTCGACCATGAAGTAAATCGACTTGCCCCCGCAGGCCTCTATCACCTTGTTGACGATGCCGTTGGTGGGGGAGAAGAACAGGTAGAGCATACCAGCCAGCACGACGGTGGAGATGAAGTGCGGAACGTAAATCGCCGTCTGCGTGAAGCCCTTGAAGCGCTTCGAGTTCAGCTGGTTGAGCATGATGGCGAGCAGAATCGGAATGGGGAAGGAGAACAGCAGCCCGTAGAGGTTCAGCAGCAATGTGTCTGCAAACATGCGCCCGCAGTAGTACATGCTGAAGAAATTGCGGAAGTGTTTGAACAGGTCAAGCTGCCCTTTTGTACTTGCCCACGGACTGGCGGTGATGCCCAAGCCGACCTTGAAGTCTTTGAAGGCAATCTGGACACCGTACATCGGGAAGTAGCAAAATACAATGAAGAAAGCCAGCGCCGGAATCAGCAGAACCCATAGCTGCCAGTCGCGGTGAATTGTCCGCCGAGCACGAACACCAAACGGCTGATGCGGTTTGGTCGCTGCCGTCTTTGTTACCGCCTTTTGCAATGAAACCCCTCCGTTCATCGGGAACGCTGCCCCGTAATCAACTACGAATATGATACCATGCAGCACGCCGCCTGTAAATCGACGAAATTTTTGTGCATATCGTGCAAATGCCGATTTTTCAAGGGCTTGCGAATATGCGAAAAAATTGCGCATTTCAAATTTGGGCGTTTTCAGGTAGAATAGGACATGGAAAACAGGCCGGAAGCGGGACAAAAATGACATTTCCGCTTCCGCGAAATGACAGGAGGATAGCCGATGCTTCCACAAACAGGGGTGACCTTTTCCTGCGATGACGCGGCGCTGCAAAAGCTCTTCGACGAAGCCGAGCGCAAGTGCCTTCATAATTTGAAGGACTTCGGCGCGGATACCGTCTTGGTCGAGGGCGGCGGGTACGAGAAGATTTGGCTGGAAACGCAGCCGATGGGTGGTGAAATGTACTGGAAGCGCAACATGACCGCCGCGATGAACAATCAGCTGCTGTTCATGCGCACCCAGCGTGCGGACGGGCGAATTGCCGGGTCGATTCAGTGCCATCCCGACGGGACGATTGAGCCGCAGTTCAACAAGTTTCAGGGCTTCTGCTTCCCGTTGCACGCGCTGAACATGTGGTATCTCTCCGGCAAAGAACCGGCGTATCTGGATATGCTGGCGGACTGCTTAGAGAAGTTCGATGCGTATCTCTGGAAAACGCGCGATTCCGACGGCGACGGATGCCTTGAATCCTTCTGCGTCTACGATACGGGGGAGGACAACGCCCTGCGCTACGGTCACGCGCCTGTCTACTGCACGACCGATACGCCGCCCGAAGATGCGGACGTTGTGCCGATGGCGTCGATGGACGTGACGTCGTTCTCCTACGCCTGCCGCGATACATTGGCGGAAATCAGCCGCCTGCGCGGCGACGGGCGGGAAAGCGAATGGCGCGAAAAGGCGGACGCGGTCGCGGCGAACTTGAAAGCACGCTTGTGGGATGACAAGCGCCACGCCTGCTTTGACCGCGACAAGCACGGCAAGACCATCGACGTGCTGTGCCATAACACGCTGCGCTGCATGTACTGGGGTTCCATCAGTCAGGAGATGGCGGATGCGTTTGTGCACCAGCACCTGCTGAATCCGCAGGAATTCTGGACGCCGCTGCCCCTGCCGAGCGTTGCGGTGAACGACCCGCTGTTCCGCAATGCGCCGGAAAACAACTGGAGCGGGCAGTGCGAGGGGCTGACGTATCAACGCGCGATTATCGCCTTGGAGCGCTACGGGTATGAACCGATTGTGACAAAGCTCGGCAGGAAGCTGCTGGATGCCCTCATCCGCGGCGGGTATGTGTTCACGCAGCAGTTCGATCCTTTCACGGGCGAACCTTCCCGCGTGGGCATGGTGTCGCATGAGGTGCTCTCCCGCGACAGCGACGAGCCGTTTCAGGATTCCTACGGCCCGACGCTGCTGGCGGCGCTGGAGTACATCGCGCATATCTGGGGGATTGCGCTGGTCGGCGACGAAGTGTGGTTCAGCTTGGGTTCGGGTCTGTCCTATGCCTATGCGCAGCGGTTCGGGGATGATGTGTACGAGATAAAATCCGACGGTCGGTCGGGTACTATCTACAAAAACCGAATTGCGGTCGGTTCCGCCCCTTGTGGCGTCCGGCTGGTGACGAACCGCGACGGAAAAATCCTCCGCACAGTGAAAATTGAGGAAGGAGTATAATATGAAAACAGTCAAAATCCGTTTAGACGGCCTCGGCGGAATGCCGATGGACGAAAAGACGCTCAAAAGCACCTACGCGACTGGCATGGACTTTGAGCCGGACGAGCGCCGCATGACGATTGACAGCGAGGGCATCGTGTCCCTGCAGGTGACGAAAGAACCGTACATGATTCACGTCAAGATGGCGGTGCCGCTCTACGGGCATCTGTGGGTGATGGCGGACAATCAGGGGGAGGGGTACACGGGCGAATTTGTGGACTTCGTGACGGAGGCCATCCGCACTTATATCCACCATGCGCAGAAGTACGCGGCGGGTATCACGCTGTCCCCGACGACGCAGGGGCATCTTGACGCGGCGATTGAATTGCAGCACTTGGCAAACCGCGGGCAGGATACGCCGGACAACCGCCTGTACGCGCTGTCGAACGCGATTTACGCGGCGGAGGGCGCGCTGGTGGAATCTGCCCGTGCAAAGGCGTTTGCCGCGCCGAGAAGCGACCTCAAACTTGGCTGCAACTTCGCGCGCTACACGTCGGATGCCTCCCGGTATGCGAAGTTTTTCGCGCAGGCGTTCGATTTCGCGACGATTCCGTTCTATCCGCGCACGACTGCGCCGGAGAAGGACTGCTACGACTATTCGTATGTGGATCATGCGCTGTCGTTTCTGCTGGACAAGGGAATTACCCCCAAGGGGCACCCACTCTGGTTCGGGCATCAGGACGTGAACCCGAAGTGGCTGTTCGGTCTGCCGTACCCGGAACTGCGCCGGGAAGCCGCGAACATCGCGCGCCACCACGTCAGCACCTACCGCGACACGATTCAGTACTGGGACGCCATGAACGAAGCGCACGACTGGGCAAATTGCTTCGAGCTGACGCAGGAACAGCTGATTGACCTCACCCGCGCGACGACCGACGCATTGCGCGAAGGGAACGACAAGGCGGTGTCGATTGTCAACGTCTGCTTGCCGTTCGCGGAGTACGTCGCGGGGCGGTACAACTGCTACGGCGCGCTGCCGGAGCATCTGCGCAGTCCGCTGAGCTACTTCAAGACCATCATCGAAGCGGGGATTGATTTTGACGTGGTGGGTATTCAGCTGTATTTCCCCGGCAGGGATTTGGTGG
>OMEQ01001537.1_pt1 | contig 10385 bp, 9 predicted proteins | sample 1645451 | NCBI WGS metagenome assembly OMEQ01 (sample SAMEA103958142, study PRJEB25191) | human gut metagenome | biome: human-associated habitat [ENVO:00009003]; feature: intestine environment [ENVO:2100002]; material: feces | place: Germany | collected 2013/2015
TCGTGCGAAAATGGGCGTACAATGGAGAAAAACGGCGTTTATCCGCCGGAAGAGGTATCAACATGAGCGAAAGCATCAGCGTCTGCGGCACGGACTGCGGCGCGTGTTCATTCTTTGGGGGACTGTGCCGGGGCTGCAACGAATGTCAGGGGCGCGTGTTTCATGCGCCGACGGGCTGCGCGTGCTCGATTTACGCCTGCGTGCGGGAGAAAAAGGGCTTGCGGAACTGCGCGCAGTGCCCCGACCTGCCGTGCAGCCTTTGGCAAAGCACCCGCGACCCGTCGTTCACGGACGAGCAGTTTGCCGCGAATATCGCCGGGCGCGTCGAGAATCTGCGGAAGCGCATGACGAATCGCGAGCTGGCGGATTTCGTCTCTGCCCAGCTGGCACCGCTGCCGGAAGTCCGCCGAATCCCCATGATGGGCGGGTTCATCTTCTACTACCGCGAGCGGATTTTCGGCGGCGTATACGGCACGGGCTTCATGGTCAAGAATGTCCCCGCCGCGTGGCGCTTCATGCCGGGTACTTCCGCCGAGCCACCCTACGATGGCGCGAAGCCTATGCTGCACGTCCCGATTCTCGCCGATTCCGCAAAGCTCCGCGCCATGGTGCAGGCGATGTGGGAAGAGTTGCCGGAACGTCCGCCGAGAAAGCGGAAACGCTGACGGCTTTTGGGAAGCACAGCGGCAAATCAGCAAAAAGGTGCGTCAAAAGGGGAAAAAACCTCCGAAAACCCTTGACTTAATAGTGACAAGTAACTATGCCCTATTTGCGGCAAGTGGTTTCTGATCACGGATGCAAGGCAGACCAAATACTGCGGAGGACTTGCTCCGGGGGATAAGCGTGGGCGCACTTGCAGACAGATCGGCAATCTCAAAGGCAGAGAGCAACGAGAGCTTGCGGACGATCATCCGATTAGGGCGATCTACAATCGCCGCATGAATACGATCACGCAGTATCTCCGCCGTGGCACGCTGGACGAGCAGACCGCCGCCGTAATGAAACGGTTGGCGAAAGATAAACTGGAACGTGCTATTTTGGACGTTGCCTATGCCAATGGCAGTTATGAAAAGGAAATGGAACAGGCAACTTTATTGAAAGAAACAAAGAAGAAACGTTGAATTTGACGAGGTGATGTTATGAAACTAATAAGAGCAAATGTAAATGATTGTGAAAAAATACGGAAAATGCAAACAGAAGCTTTTTCCGATTTGTTAGAAAGATATCAAGACTATGAAACAAGTCCTGGAAATGAGGCAAAAGAAAGAATAGAAGCTAAATTATCACAAGAATTTACATATTTCTATTATATTTTTGACGGAGATAATTTAGTTGGTGCGATTAGAGTTGTAGATAAAAAAGATGGAAGTAGAAAAAGAGTAGCACCTGTTTTTATTATGAAAGAATTTAGAAATAAAGGGTTGGCACAAAAAGCATTTGAAGAAGTCGAAAAAATTCATGGACATGATAATTGGAAACTTGACACCATTCTTCAAGAAGAAGGAAATTGTTATTTATATGAGAAGTTGGGATATAAAAGGACAGGATTGGTTGAAAATATAAATGATAAAATGGATATTGTTTATTACGAAAAGAATTAAACAACTTTCAGTTTTCAAATGAAGGGAGGTGCGCCGAATGTCCGAAGAACGCTTCTGGAATACCGATGAATATGCCAGTACAGCTAAGTAAATTAGTTCCTTATCACTGTTAATCCTTGAAAAATGCGCATTTTGCGCTTGACAAAGCGGCGCGTTTATTGTACAATAGTGGATGGCATCAATAGCTCCGCTTGCCCCGGAAACTATTGAAACACCCGCGGAGGACATGCGACCATCATGCCGTGCCGCACACACATAGAGAACCATCACTTAGGGAGGAAAAACCTTTGAAGACGTTCATGCCGAAAGCGGCTGACATTACCCGTCAGTGGTATGTTGTCGATGCCGAGGGTCAGGTGTTTGGCCGTGTGGCCAGCCAGGTCGCGAACATCCTTCGCGGCAAGAATAAGCCGATTTACACCCCCAATGTGGATACCGGCGATTATGTCATTATCATCAATGCGGATAAGATCGTCATGACCGGCAAGAAGCTGGATCAGAAGATTTATTATCATCACACCGGCTATGTCGGCGGCCTGAAGGAAACCAAGTACCGCAAGCTGCTGGCTGAGAAGCCTGAATTTGCAATCCGCCGTGCTGTCGTGGGTATGCTGCCCAAGGGACCGCTGGGTCGCCAGATGGCCAAGAAGCTCAAGGTCTACGCTGGCCCGAATCATGACCATGCGGCGCAGAAGCCCGTGAAGTTTGACCTCGTGTAAGGCGGAAAGGAGAAAAACAAATGGCTAAGGTTGATTACAGCGCTGTTGGCCGCCGCAAGAAGGCTGTTGCCCGCGTCCGCCTGGTCGCCGGTGATGGCAAAGTGACCATCAACAAGCGTGATATTGATAACTACTTCGGTCTGGAGACCCTCAAGATGACCGTTCGTCAGCCCCTGACGCTGACCGGCACGACCTCTTTCGACGTGCTGGTGAATGTCTGCGGCGGCGGTGTGTCCGGTCAGGCCGGCGCAATTCGTCACGGCATCTCTCGTGCCCTGTGCAAGGCTGATCCGGAACTGCGTGCTGCCCTGAAGAAGGCTGGCTTCCTGACCCGCGATCCTCGTATGAAGGAACGCAAGAAGTACGGCTTGAAGGCTGCTCGTCGCGCGCCCCAGTTCAGCAAGCGCTGAGTTCCCTTCTGTACCAAGCATTTTGCGCCCTATGGCTGTTATGGCAGTCATGGGGCGTTTTTGTATGCAGTCATGTGCTGGGAAGAGTCTGGCACTTGTTCGGTTGATTTTTTGACATTGCCGATGTTTTTGCGGACGTACACTTTTGCATTTCAAGCGACGAGAGCATTTTCCATAAAATTCGACATTTCACCTTGCCGAATGTCTGTAAGTGTGGTAAAATACACACGACGTAACGAATTATGCCATTTTAGGCGATGCTATCAGCAAGGGGGACGCACCATGATTATCAAGTGTAAAATGTGCGGCGGGGACATTGACTTCATTCCGGGGGCGACGTACGGGACGTGCGAGTACTGCGGCAGCACGTCGACGATTCCGCAGGCGGAGGACGAGAACAAGCTGAACCGCTACAACCGCGCGAATCATTTCCGGCGGCAGTGCGAGTTCGACAAGGCGGTTGCGGCGTACGAGAAAATTCTGGAACAGGACGACACGGATGCCGAGGCGCACTGGGGCGCGGTCATCAGCCGATTCGGCATTGAGTACGTTGAAGATCCGGCAACGCATCAGCGAATCCCAACGTGCCATCGCGTGCAGGTGGCGTCGATTCTGACGGACGAGGATTATCTCGCGGCGGTGGAGAACGCGCCGGATGAGGAGAGCCGCCGCATCTATCAGGAGGAAGCGGCGCGGATTGCAGAAATCCAGAAGGGGATTCTGGCAATTTCCGCCAACGAGAAGCCGTATGACGTGTTCATCTGCTACAAGGAGACGGACGAGAACGGTCAGCGGACGCGCGACAGCCAATGGGCGCAGGATGTCTATTATGGGCTGACCGAGCAGGGCTTGAAGGTGTTCTTCAGCCGCATCACGCTGGAGGACAAGCTTGGGCAGCAGTACGAGCCGTACATCTTCGCGGCGCTAAACAGCGCGAAGGTGATGGTCGTTATCGGCAGCCGTCCGGAGTACTTTAACGCCGTGTGGGTGAAAAACGAGTGGAGCCGCTATCTGTCGCTGATGAAGCACGACCACAAGCGGCTGCTGATTCCGTGCTATCGGGATATGGATCCGTACGACCTGCCGGAAGAACTGTCGATGCTGCAAAGTCAGGACATGAGCAAAATCGGCTTCATGCAGGACTTGCTGCGCGGGATTCAGAAGGTGATGCAGCAGCCGACGAGCGCGCCGCAGGGGGTGCGCGTGGAGACTGCGACGGTGGAAACCAATGCGCCGGGCGTGACGAGCCTGCTCAAGCGTGCCGCGCTGTTCCTGGAGGACGGCGACACCGCGAGTGCGCGCGAATACTACGACCGCGTGCTGGACATTGACCCGGAGTGCGCCGAAGCCTACATGGGCAAGGTGTGCGCTGAAACGGGCTGCCGCAAGGAAAGCGACCTTGGCACGCTGAATTACTGCGTGGACATGCGCGGCGACTGGCAGAAGGCGGTTCGATTTGCGTCGGCGGGGCAGAAGCAGAAATACGAGGGCTATATGGCGAGCGTGCGGGCGCGGGTGGAGGAGCACTGCCACGAATTGGCGATTGACTGCGCCTGTGCGGTAGCAGTCGGGCGCGGCAGCCGTGCGAAGATGGACGACGCGCTGAAGGCTTACCGGACGAATTGCCTGACGGAAGGCAGCGAATCCACCGATTACAGCGCGGAGGAGGGCGCGTCGTGGCACTTGGCGGGTTACCAGAGCATCCGGAACACGCTGGCGCAGATGGCAGCGGACAGTGACCCGCGCGACGTGACCGAAGGCATGCTGAAAGTCGCGGCGGCGATGTTTGGGCAAATCAGGGGAGAAGAAGCGCGCGCCCAGCAGTGCCTTGTGCTGGCGGAACAGGCGCGGCAGAAGGTGATTTACGAAAAGGCAAGCGCGAGGAGAGCGGCAATCGGAATGCCCGATTTGATGGATGCGGCGGATTTGGAAGCGCTCGCCAAGCAGTTTGAGCAGATTCCGGGCTACAAGGACGCGAAGCAGCAGGCGGAGCAGTGCTTGCAGGACGCGGAGAACGCCCGCGAAACCGTCTACAATGATGCTGTGGAGGCAATGCAGGAAGCTGAAAAAGGAAACTTCAGCTTCAAGTGGGAAAAGGCAATTAGGATGCTGGCACGCGAGGGGCTGAACGGCTACCGCGACGTGGAGGAACTGCGGAAGCAAGCCGAGCAGCGGTATGAGGAATGCAGGAACGCGGAGGAGAAGGAAAGAAAAGCAAAAGAGCGCAGGAAGAAAACGCTGACGATTGCGGCGGTTGTTGTTGTGATGCTTGCGTGCGCTATTGCTTGGTGCATTCCGAATGTGATTATCCCCAATAACAAGTATCAGCAGGCGGTGGCACTGCGTGAGAGCGGGCAGTATGACGATGCAATTGCAGCGTTTGCGGAGTTGGGGGATTATGGAGACACGAAAACACAGATTGCAGAAACGTGGTATCAAAAAGCATTGCTTTCGCGCGAAAATGGGATGTATGAATATGCGTATACTATTTTCAGTTCGTTAGGCGATTATAGCGATGCCGCACAGCAACTTTCGGAAACGAAGTACCAGCAAGCAGTGTCCTTACGCGAAGCGGGAGAATATGAATCTGCCATTGCTGTTTTTGCATCATTGAATGATTATCGTGATGCTGAAACACAGATTGAGGAGATGAAGCAGGAAAAGTATCAACAGGCGGTGACGCTGCGCGAGAATGGGCAGTATGACGATGCAATTGCTGTGTTTAAGGCACTGGGGAATTATAGCGACGCGAAAACGCAAATTGATGAAACGAAATACCAACAGGCAGTGGCATTGCGTGAGAATGGAAAGTACGACGATGCGATTGCTGTATTTACGGAATTGGAGAATTACAGTGACGCGGCGACGCAGATTACAGAAACGAAGTACCAGCAGGCGAACAGTCTAAACGCTGCGGCATTGTATGATGAAGCGTATGCCATTTACATGACGCTTGCTGGTTACAAAGACGTTGACAAACTGTTGGTGGAAGATGATAATATGGTAGCAGTAGCAGTAGCAGTAGCAGTAGCGGTAGCAAAACGCGACGCGAAGTTTGCAGTAGGCAACTACGTCACTTTTGGTGAATATCCACAAACTACCGCCGGAGAAGATATGACGCCGATTGAGTGGCTTGTGCTGGCGCGGGATGGCAACAAAGCACTGCTGATTAGCCGTTACGGGCTGGATGCACAGAAGTACAACACTATCAATACTGGCGTAACATGGGAAAAATGTACCTTGCGGACATGGTTGAATAATGCGTTCTACAACAAGGCGTTCAACAGCGCCGAACAGACGGCAATCCTGATAACGAACGTGGATAACAGCAAAAATCAGTGTTACAGCGGATGGAGTACGAGCGGCGGCAATAACACGCAGGACAAGGTGTTCCTGTTGAGTTATGCAGAAGCCAATAAGTATTTTGGCGTGCCGTATGGTAACAGCAGCAACACGAAGTCGCGCGTAGCCCAGACGGCGTACGCGATTGCACATGGAACATGGGCAAGTTCTTCCAATAAGACTGCTGATGGCACTGGTGCGGGGTGGTGGTGGCTGCGGTCGCCTGGCAACTATCAGGACTTCGCCGCGGTCGTGGACACCGACGGTTCTCTCCGCAACATTACTGTCAACTATGTCTCTGGTTCTGTCCGCCCCGCTTTGTGGGTGAATATTGAGGCATTAGATGCTATGTCATTCTAACGAAAGGATAGAATCAAACAATGCCCAAAGCATTCAACAGAAACTATCGGAACAGGTAGAGCAAGGCGTTCAACTTGCCCGTCAATTGGATGCGCAAGTAACTATCCTGAAAAAGAACAACCGCATTCGTAAGGCGGCACGTCTACCAATACAGTAATCGCTCTATCCACATAAGCTGAAACATCATCCGAAAGCAAAGGCTCCGGCGCGCCCCTGCACCATCAGGGATTCTGCGCCGGAGCTTTTTTCGTTGCAATCATCCGCCGCCGCGTTTTTGTCACATCCGGGCATAAAAACCCGCAAAACCCCCTGTAACCACTTGCAAAGCGGGCACACATGCAGTATAATTAAAGTGGAATGATTTCCTTTCACATGCGCAATTTCCAGCATGAGGAATGAGATAGAGGAGGAACTGCCGTTATGAGTAAATTCGTTATTGCCTGCCCTGTCTGCCACCAGTATGTGCAGGCCAGCACGGGTCTGTTCGCAAGCCGCCGCGTCCGTTGCGCGTGCGGCAATATCATTGATGTCAAAACCGAAAGGTTAGCCAGCCGCAAGTGCCCGTCCTGCGGCAATCAGGTTGTTTTCGACCAAGCCGACGGGGTGGATGCCCGCTGTCCGGTCTGCCAATCGGCGCTGATAGTCGGGGAGGCCGTGTCGTTCCGCTGCCATCGGTGCGGCTGCCAGCTGAACGCGGACAGCACGGTGGACGAGGTGGACTGCCCCGTCTGCGGTGCGGTGAACGACGTACAGGCGGAAGTGAAGAAGGCGCAGGTGCGTGCGGAGGGCATTCCGGCGGTCATCCGCTATGAGGGCGACAATCAGACGATTGTGTGGAAGCACCCGCTGACGGATTTCACCACGGGAACGCAGCTGATTGTGCACGAAAGTCAGGAAGCCGTGTTCTTCCGCAACGGCGAAGCGCTGGATTCCTTTCCGGCGGGACGCTACACGCTGGAAACCGCCACGCTCCCCAAGATGAACAGCATCTACCAGCTGCCGACGCAGGGCACGCCCTTCCGTGCGGAGGTCTATTTCGTCAACCTGACGACGCAGCTGGGCATCAAGTGGGGCACGCCGAGCAAAGTCGGCATGTTTGACCCGGTGACGGGCATCCATGTGGAACTGGGGGCGTCGGGCGCGTTTAACCTGCGGGTCAGCGACGCGCGGCGGCTGCTCATCCGCGTCGTCGGCACGGCAGCGGGGCTGAAGCAGGAGGAAGTCTTTAACCAGAACGGGCTGGGGTACTTCCGCACGCTCATCATGACGCAGGTGAAGGCAAATCTGGCGAAAATCATCAAGAGCAACCACATTTCCGTCCTGGAGCTGGACGAGCATCTCGACACCATCAGCCGCGGTCTGCGCGACGCCATCAACGCGGAACTGGCATCGTACGGGCTGGAAGTGCCGGAATTTTACGTCAGCAACATCGTCACGCCGGACGATGACCCGAATTTCCGCCGCATGAAGCAGCAGCACGCGGATTTGTACCTGAAAACGCGCGACGAGGAAATCCGCAAAGCCGAGGCGGAAGCCGCGTTCGAGCGCAAGGCGGTGGAGGCGCAGACGGAAGCCCGCCTGAAAACCATCACTGCGCAGGGTGATGCCGACGCGGCGCGAATCGCGGGTCAGGCGCAGGCGGACATCTACCGGATGCAGGCGGAAGCCGAGGCGCAGGAGATGCGCATGAAGGGCTACACCTACCAGCAGGAGACGAGCCGTCAGGTGGGTCTGGAAGCCATGCGCAACGGCGGCGCGGCGGGCGGCATCAGCGGCATGGCGAGCGACGCGATGCAGTTAGGCGTTGGGCTGGGCGCGGTCGGCAGCGTCATTGGCATGACGAAGGACGCGATTCAGCCGGTGATGCAGAGCGCCTTGACCCCGGAAGCTCCCGCCGTCGAGGGCTGGACGTGCACCTGCGGCAAGGCGGGCATCACGAGCAAATTCTGCCCGAATTGCGGTGCGAAAAAGCCCGAAACGTGGAACTGCGCCTGCGGACAGGCGAACATCAGCAGCAAATTCTGCCCGAACTGCGGCAAGAAGCGGGAGGACTAAGCAATGAAACTGAGCAAGCACGCATGGACAATCTGGGGGATTCTTCTGGTGGCGGCACTTGTGCTGATGGTGCTGATTCCGTTCAGCCGGACGGCATCGTGGTGGATTGCGGCTATCTGCACCGTGCTGATGTTCCTGCTGGCAGCGTGGACGTTCTATGCCGCGTTCCGCAAGGATGGCTTGGAAAGCAAGATCCTGGGCTGGCCGATTTTCAAGGTGGGCGCGGTGGCGCTGGCGGTACAGGGCGTTCTCGGCTTTGCGCTGATGGTGCTGGCGGCGCTCTGTCCCGCGTGGGTGACGGTGCTGGCGGAGGTGCTGATTTTCGCCGTGACGGGCATCTGCCTGACGGTGAAGGATGCCGCGCGCATGGTGGTATCGCAGAGCGAAGCGCACATGGCGGACAGCACCGCCGCGTGGAAGGTCATCCGGCAGAAGGCGAACGCGCTGGCCGCATCGGGGGATGCGGACATGAAGCGCCTTGCGGAGGAAATTCGCTTCGCCGACCCGATGCCCACGAGCATCGACGGGGAGATTGCAGCGCAGGTGGATGCGCTGGCGGCGGGGGTGAACGGGAAAAACGTTCAAAATTTGCTTAAACAATTAGAGCAACGAAAATTACTTTCAAAGCATGAAAAATAAGATTTTTATAATTGACGTAAGTAGGTGATTGAAGTGATACCACCAGACAATTACATCATATTTTTAAAATTTTCGGAACAAAGGTGGATAGATTCTCTTGTAAATGGAAACTTTAGTTTTTCATGCGTGGGGAAATTTATCCAACAAGCACAAGCAACTGGCGATACAGTGCAGGGAGATAGTTTTGAAGGTTATTTTGCTCGATTGAAAAAAGATGATAAACGTTTGACTATAATGCGTTCCAGATTAAAGGACGATTTGGAGGAAAGTAATGATGGAAATTATGTTCTATTAAGAAGAAAAAGTGCCTTAACTGTTCCGATTTTTTGCATTTATGGATACCAGTGCATTGATGCAGTAAATGAAGCACCTTCTTCAGGAAAAACAAGAATAAGGCATAACTTTGATGCGCGTTTGTTTGATGCGTTTGCAAACAAGTGGAATTCATCTATAGTGGCAGATGACAGAAGAGCAACATACGTTATTCTTCAAGCCAGAGCAATTGCTAATCGCATCGCGGAAATGCGAGATAAAGAATTGAAGAATATGTTAAAAAAGCAAAGAAGGGAGAGAAAAGCTCTTGCTAATCGTGTCCTTGCAGATAGAATACAGTATGATATTGATGAACGAGGTGAGTTCTTTATCAATCCGACAGACAACTACCCGGAATTGCTACACAAACGTTGTGAGTATGCATATCAGTACGAGACAAGAATTTATTTTCCTGACATACATCTTTCCCATATTTTTGATAGAAAATCGGTTGCGGTTAGCGCATTTGATAAATCAGAGTATAGAATTGATCATATGCCAATGAGGATGAATATAACAGCCGATGTTGTTAGATGGAAGAAAAAGGATAAATAAACCCATGTTCATCAAGTGCAAAATGTGCGGCGGCGACCTTTATCCCGCCGAAAATGCAACTACCTGCGAGTGCACGAAATCCAAAACAAAAGTCTCCTAACCGTCACCACAACGCCACCCTTTTGTGCTACAATACCCCCTGTCCGCTCTTCATCGGACACAAACTACTTCATGCGACAATCAGGAGCACATTCCCCCTGCTCCCCACTATCATCATCCGCAGCACGAAAGTTCACCACCTCAAAAGCACCGCCATTCCCCGTCCCCTCAATTGTATACAACCAACTAAGCCCGCCGACCGCCTGTACAAATCACAGGCAGCCGACGGGCTTGCTTTCTTGCTTTATACTATTTCCGGATTCAACTGCGCCATCTGCTTGCGCCTTTTCCCC
>OMEQ01001549.1_pt1 | contig 10339 bp, 6 predicted proteins | sample 1645451 | NCBI WGS metagenome assembly OMEQ01 (sample SAMEA103958142, study PRJEB25191) | human gut metagenome | biome: human-associated habitat [ENVO:00009003]; feature: intestine environment [ENVO:2100002]; material: feces | place: Germany | collected 2013/2015
CCTTATTGTTCTCATCGCGGCAGCGCTCAAACACCCATTGGCCAATTGTGCTGTAAAGCTTTGTGCCGGTGATTTTTTCAAGAATCGCCGCACGATCATCGACCTGGGCACGCAAAAGCTCCGTAAAAGCACCCTGAGCGAGAAGCGCGCTGCGCGTGAAGGTTTCATAGTCCATCCCGAGCACTTCAGGCACTTTTGCGTTCCAAGCGAGTTTCTGCTCTGCAACAATTTCCCCCGTTTCCGCACTGCCATCGGGCAAACGCACCAATTCCACTTGAGCATCACGCGGCTCGCCCGTGCGCTTAAGCCTAACGCTCCAGCGCGACCGCCAGAACTTTCCCATGGATTCGAAGACAACAGACGCTGAGCACTGTTTGCGGCCTTCGGTCAGAACCATACAGCCGCGATCGGTTTTCTTCGAGGTCGACGTTCTAGTCTCCATGCGTGGCGTTTTGCCAAAAAGCGCCAGTGTGACAGCATCCAAAATCGTCGTCTTTCCGCTTCCGGTGGGGCCGACAATCGCGAAGATGCCGCTTTCAACATAGTCGCGATTTGTGAAATCGATCTCATAGCGGCCGGCGAGCGAGTTGATATTTTCAATTCTGAGTTTCAAGAGCCGCATGGCCGGTCTCCTTTGCATCGATTTCGTTGTCTTGATGAGCGCCTCGGCCGGCCAGATCCGACACAATTTCTGCGCGGCGGGCGTCTGCCTCACGCATGAGCTCACGGCCGGCCTCCAGCGCTTCGGCAAAGAGGGGCTCCAACTCTTCCCGAACGATGTCGTCCGCGCCGCTTCTTTCTAAAACCGACCGGAAAACTTCTTCGGGCGTAATGTCATCGAGCCGCCTTTCGGGCATGTCCCAGCCTCTGAGACCTTCCGGAGTGCCGATGCGCACAGCAGCCAGATGCACGCCGGCATGTTCAGCCGAGCGCTGAAGTGTTTGCACGACCGTGTTCGCATCCGTAGCCGCGCCCGTAAAAAACACCTCGACAACGGCGCCTGGTGCCTCACGGCCCACTTCCAGCAAACGCAGCTGAAGCGCTTCGAGCGTGCCGGAAATACGAGTGAGAATGCGCGGCTGCGGTACATGAATGGCATGCTTCTCAACGCCATGGTCCGTGATGACCACCTCCAGAATCTGCTGCTTGTCAGAAATCGCGCCAAAGTCGAGCATCAGCGGCGAACCGCAGTACCACGCGGTACCGTTTGACCCCGCCGCCGCCTGCGGGCGATGAATATGCCCCAGCGCGATGTACCGCCAGCCTTCGCCAAAAGCGGCCGCAGAAACATTGCGAAGTGACCCTACATATACCGAAGCATCTGCCTCATCGGACGAAGCTGAAACGCTTTCTGCCGCCCCGCCCACGGAACTGCCGGCTACGAAGAGGTGACCCATAGCGACCAACGGCACTTCAGGACCAACCCATTCAACGAGCTTTTGGTGCACGGCATCGTAATGAGCCCGCACCCCGTTCTCCCATGCGCGGCGGCGGTCCGTTTCGGAATCTGAAACCCCGGAGAGCCGCACATCTCCTTCGCGCAGATAGGGCACCGCCGCAATCCCCAGCATGGGGACTCCCGCAGCATCCCGGATGACAACAGCCTCCGTTTCCGGCGTATTCCCGGCAACAATCGTACGGATCGTGGAAAGCAAAACTTCAGGCGCCCGCAAAAAACGCAGGGAATCATGATTGCCTGCCGTTACTACAACTGCACGAAGCGCTGTCTGCGAAGCCTTCGTCAGAAAATCATAGTAAAGACGCTGAGCGTCCGAGGACGGCATCGTCGTATCAAAGATGTCGCCGGCGATGAGGAGTACATCCGGCCGACGCTCGCTGATCTGGCCGAGCAGCCACGTGAACGGAAATCTTCCGTTCGATCCACATCTGCAGTTTGCCGCCCCAGGTGCCAGTCTGAGGTATGAAAAATACGCACGGCTCGTCGTTTCTCGACAGGTGCATCCACGGATGAAGGCATGTATCAACTCTTGTGTAAGTACTGGGTTCATTCCATAAACGCATAGTACTCACATCCTGCGTCGCTGCCCGACTGAAATAAGCAGGCACCGCTCCAGCAGGTGTTTTCGCGGAGTCAACATAAAAAAGGCGACATCTCTTTCGTATGCCGCCCCGTCTAATGATGCTTGAAGCCCCTCGTGCTGAATCAAGTTTGTTCACCCAGTCCAATGAGCCGTTCAGGATGCGTATATACATTGGCTCGTCCGCAGCGGCAGAAAGCTGCAAGCGTAATCCCGGCTTTTTGGGCTACCTCGATGGCGAGTGCCGTCGGCGCCGATACTGCGAAGATGATTTCGACGCCCGTCATCGCGGCCTTCTGTACCATCTCGTAGGAGGCGCGGGAGCTGATCACCAGCGCCCCTTCGGTCCAGCCCTGCTTGGCACGCAGTCCCAGAAGTTTATCGAGGGCCACATGGCGGCCGACGTCTTCGGCGCCGCCCGCAAGCGATCCGTCGACATTCACCCAAGCGGCAGCGTGCGTCGCACCCGTGAGTCGGCCAAGCTCCTCGATCTCGTGGAGGTAGTTGAGCGCTCTTTCATAGTGCTGAAGGTCAAAAGTCTGTGTAAAGGGAACACGAGGCGTCGGACGAACCGCACCCTCTAAAGACTCCACGCCGCAGATGCCGCAGCCCGTTCGCCCGGTCATCGAACGCCGAAACTCCTTAAGCTTCCAGAAGTTTTCCGAGGCGATCGTCAGTTCAATGTTCTTGCCGCCGCGGCAGCCCTCGGTCACCTCAACACCGTAGATTTCAGAAAGATCGGCAACAATCCCTTCGGCCAGAGAGAAGCCGATGCCAAACTCTTCGAGCTGAGCGGGCGTCGCCATCATCACCGCATGCGAAATGCCGTTGTAGACCAGTGCAATAGGCACTTCCTCAGCAACGTAGTCCACATCCGAACCCGAGGTCGACTGAGCAATGCGCACGATTTCAACGCGGCGAGCGCTGGCGTTGAGCCCCGTATCACCGCCGACAATCATGCCGAAGGCGTTCAGAAAAGCAGCATTGTCTGTCGGAATCATTTGCGTCATCTCACATGAATCCTGTGAAAGATGGTTGGAAGATGTCTTTGCTCAGCTCTAAGGGGGTTAATTTTGCCGCCCTGGAGCGCGACCCACCTGGGTCGAATCGACAGGCTTCAGAATGGGTTTAGGCACTGTGCCTTCCCGAACGGCGGCATCGTAAGCCTCTTCAAGACCAGTCAGCACAATCGCTTCAATATCGGCGCTGAAGGTCAGTTCATCGCCCATCGCGAAAAGCGTCGGCATGGCGCCGCCGCACTTCGAGCAGACATGCATACGGTGCATATCATCAGATTCGTCGCTGATATAGGTCAGCTCTGAAACAACGTCGTTGCCGCAGCGAACACAGCGAATGCGTTCATAAAGCCACGAGGCGCCGCAGGTGCTGCAGAAGAGTTTCTTGACGTTGCCGCGAAGCGTCGTTTCGACGACCGCAGCGATATCGGGTTCCGACCCGCAGCAAAAGCAAGTATTGGTACGGCTGTAAGAGGGCTTTTGTTCTTCCGAGCGTTCAAGCAGTCCGGAAGCCTTTTCTGCAAAGCGTGTGAGATAGGCACGCAGCGTTTCACCGAGGACGGGCAAAACGAAAATATCGAGGAGTGCCTCATCTGCATCGCCAGAATCCCAAAGCTTAACAACCGCTTCAAGATAACCGTGCGGATTTTCACTGGCCGTGCGAACAAGCGCTTCGGTACAGTAAGGCGCGAAGTCAAAATGCTGTGCTGCGCTGCCGAGTTTTTCGTCTAATTCGAGGCTCTTGAGCAGTACCGACCCGAGATGCTTGGCGCAGCGGCAGAAAGAATCTGCATTGATGCGCACAAAACCTGCACGCAGAAGCGGTGTGCCGTTGGGCTTGCTCGCTGCGATCGTTTCGTCGGCCGTGGGTTCGCGCTCGACCATGACATCCTCATCGTCGAGCTCGTTGCTGATCGCGGCCGCCTCCAGAATGAGCGGACCGAAAATGGCGAGGCGGCGTCGGACGTCTTCATCCTTAAAAGCGCGGTAGCGGTCAAGAGCGCGTTCGATCGACTTCGGGTTCATGGATTTCAATTCCTTCTTTTTTCTTCGGGGGTCTTTGCGCGTTACAGAACAATTTTTGTCATTACGCAAGAGTATGCGGCTTCATGCCGAATAGATACTTTTTGCAGGCATTTCCAGATCAGGATTTGATCCAACCCTGTTTGCAGGAAGGTTCTTTGCTGCCGCCGCAGACTTTTACGGACTCCGCAGCCGTCTCGAGAAGACTATGGAAAGCTTTTCAAGACGGCTCGGAATCAGTGGTCTATAAACAACTCAAAGCACTCTTCACTTCTCTCCCCCTCGAACCAGGGCAACCAGGGCCGAGGGGGAACTGGAATGCGCTTTTGAGTTCTCATCAAGAGCGCGTTTACTCCGCTCTCTTTTCAATCGTCACGTTCTTGCCGGTGGTGAGCTCTTCGTTGGCCCAGTAACCCCAGTGGTAGAGGGCGTCCGATTCACTCACCTTGCCGTCGCCGAACATGATTCGGGCAGTGCCGCGGTAGGGCTGGAAAATACCAGCACCGAGATAGATGTGTGCAATGCCGACGATCACCGTGAGGCAGAAGAAGATATCGTGGAGCATACGGGCCCAGAGGAGGACCTCATCGCTGAACGCAACCTTCATGCCGCCGTTAGGGAGCAGGCCCGTATTGAGCCACAGCACCAAACCGGTAAGCGCCATGATGATGCAGAAGAACACCAATGCGCCGTCAGCCAGACGCTGCGCCGATTTGACATGGTGCTGCGGAGGCATATGGATTTTGGACGGTGCAAAGAGATAGAACGGAAAGAGCATCGCCCACTTGTAGTCGTCCTTGTCCCACTTGCCGAAAATATCTTCCTTAAAGAGGTGTGCAGCTCCCTTCGGGGATTTAAACACCGCATAGAGCGGAACAAGAATGAACGGGATAGCGAACACGCGGTGAAGCATGCGCATCCAATAGGTGAACTCTCCCCCCATAATCGAGCCGCCGAGCTCGGGCCAGAACACGAAGAGGCCCGTAACAGCAAGCAGGATGCAGGTGATCGCCGCGACGCCGTGCGTGACGCGCGTCAAGAGCGAATGGCGCTGAATGTAGCGAGTCATGATGTCTCCTTAATGGGCGTCTTTGCCGGATTGAACCTTTTTGAGCGCTTCGCGGGCTTCCCGCTCCGCGAGGGCGCGCTGTTCGGGCGTCCAATGTGCTTTCGCTTCCTCAAGGGTAACTTCCTTGCGGCGGTAGCCGAGATTGGCGAGGAACGAGACGGCCAAGGCACCGATGACGGCGGCCGTACCCACAGCGGTAACCGGCTTGATGATGTCAATGCCGTTGAGCACTGCTTTGGGCTTCGGATCCGTCGGCAGGCCATAGGCTTCATGACCGTAGGCACAGACGTGAATCACGTGCAGGCCGCCGCATTCATTTTCACCATAGACCTCCGCCTTCTTGAAGCCCTTCTTCTTGAGGAACTCCACACGTTCGTGAGCCTTCTTGAGCATCTCTTCACGCGGCCCGAAGCGCAGCGCTTCAGGCTGGCAGGTCTTGACGCAGGCAGGAATGCCGCCGTTGTCGAGACGATCAATGCAGAGCGTGCACTTGTCGATACGGCCGTCCATCGGGCGGAAACGCGGCACGTCGAACGGGCAGGCCGCCTGACAGAACGTGCAGCCGTTGCACTTATCGGTGTCGAGCTTCACTACGCCGCGCTCATCCTTGCTGAGCGCGCCGGACGAGCAGGCTTTCACGCAGCCCGCATCCGTGCAGTGGTAGCAGGAACGCCGACCAATGGACCAGTTCACCGGATGGAACTTGTCGCCCGAAGGCTTCTCATCAAAAGTCATGATGAGACGGGTGTCGCCGTTGAGATCCAACGGGCCCTGATAGGTACCGTTGAAGTTCTTCTCATTGGCGTTGAGTTCAAGACTTGCCGGCAGCACATTCCACTGCTTGCACGCCACCTGGCAGCCGCGGCAGCCAGTGCAGTGCGAGGAGTCGAACAGCATAGCGACTTCTTTGTTATCAGCCATTTATTTGTCTCCTGGATTTATGGTCGCCGGTGCTTCAGGCAGCCTTCTCAATGTTGACAAGGAAGGCCTTGTATTCGGGAATGAAGCTCACCGGATCGCCCACATTCGGGGTCAGATCGTTGACGTTGTCGCCGGTGGCAAAGGAACCCGCCCACGAGAAGTGGTGCGGCATGCCGACCACGTGCGTGAGCTTGCCGTTGATCTGCATGGGCTGCATGCGGATCGTGACCATTGCCCGAACCTTGACCGAACCGCGGTTGTTCCACACACGGACCGTATCGCCGTTCTTGATGCCTTTTTCCTTAGCGAGTTCTTCGGAAAGTTCAATAAAGTTGCAGCTGATGAGCTCATTGAGCCAGGGAATCGATCGGGTCTGCGCACCGGTCTGCCACTGCTCGGTAACCGAGTAGGTCGTGCAGACATAGGGGTAGTCCTGCGTCGTGCCGCGGCGGTTGTCCTTGTCCTCCGTGAAAAGTGCACAGGGAGCCTGAACGCTGTCGTTGAGCAGATTCTTCGTCGGTGATTCAAACGGCTCATAGTGTTCGGGCATCGGACCGTCGGCCATGGCATAGGAGAAGAGCCGAGCGTTCTGCTCCCACGTCATGAAGAAGGCCTTGTTGTCGGGCGGATTGGCAGTAACAAAGTCGCCCACGTCATACTGAAGCCACTTGTCGCCCTTCCATTCGACGAAAACCTTTTCCGGATTCCACGGACGGCCCTTCATATCGCAGGAAGCGCGGTTGTAGAGCACGCGGCGGTTGGCAGGCCACGCGAAGGACCAGCCCGAGAAGAGCCCCATGCCGGACGGATCTTCCTTAGAGCGGCGGGCCGTCGGCTGCTTCATCGGATCAAGCTTGTCGGCTTCGTTGTTGTAGTAGCCCGAGTAGATCCACATGCCGCAGGCAGTCGAACCGTCAGCCTGAAGCTGAGCGTAGCCCGGCAGGAGCTTGCCGTCCTGGACCGTATAGCCGTTGATCGCCCAGCACACAGCGCGCAGGTCGTACTTGCCGTCGACCTTATAGTCCATGTTGGCTTTGAGGATCGGATCCGGATAGACGCCGCCTTCCTTCTGGTAGAGCGAACGGATGCGGTCAAAGAGTACCTCAATGATTTCAAAGTCAGACTTGGCTTCACCCGGCGGCAGCACGCCCTGCTGACGCCACTGCACCCAACGGCCGGAATTAGAGATCGAGCCGATCTTTTCGTAAATCAGCGCAGCCGGGAGGAAGTACACCTCCGTCTGGATCTTGGCGGGATCCATGTCCGGGGCCTTCCAGAAGGTAGCAGTTTCCGTCGGGAACCAGTCAGCACAGACGAGCCAATCCAGATTGGCCATCGCATTGCGGGCAAACTTGGCATTCGGCGTTGAATGCGCAGGATTCATGCCCCAGGCAAAGTAGCCCTTAATGCGGCCGTCGCGCATCATATGGAAAGTGCCCATCGTCGTCCAAGCGGAAGCCGGGAGACGCGGACCGATCTTCGGCAGCATTTCATAGCCGTAGTCGTTTTCCACTGTCGCGTTTTCGCCGAAGAACTCCTTGAGGAACGAAACCATGAACTTAGGCTTATTCGAGTAGTAGCCGTCGGCATAGGTTTCTGCGTGGAGATAATCGGCAAGATGACGATGCTTCTTGGCAGTCGGCCACTTGAGGTAGCCCGGAAGATCGGGCACCGTGCAGGCAACGTCGGTCGCACCCTGCACGTTCGGTTCGCCGCGCATGGCGTTCAAGCCGCCGCCGGGAACACCGATGTTGCCGAGCAGAAGCTGGACGATCGACATCGCACGGCAGTTCTGACCGCCGTAAGTGTGCTGCGTCTGACCAAGCGCATAGAGGAGCGCACCGGCCTTGCCGGGCTTGCCCGTACCGGCGTACACCTGCCAGATCTTCATCATCACGTCCGGATCCATGCCCGTCACCTTGGCGACCATTTCGGGCGTGTAGCGGTCATAGTGGCGCTTCATGACGTTGAGCACGCAGAGCGGATTTTCAAGCGTCATATCGCGCTTGAGAATTTCCAATTCCGGCGGCACAAAGTTCGGCGTGCCGGGCTTTTTCACCCAGGCGTACTTGCCGGTCGGCGTCGTATCCCACTGTTCGAAGCGTTCAACATCGTAGCCCCACGACTCAGCCGAGTAGCTCTTTGATGCTTCATCGAAACCCGTAAAGAGTCCTGTCTTCGGATCAAAGTCATAGTCCTTCGTCAGAATGCAGGCCGCGTTTGTGTAGTTGAGAACGTACTCTTCCTGATAGAGCTTATTGTTGATGATGTAACTGATAAGCCCGCCCCAGAAGGCGATGTCGGTGCCCGGACGGATGCGGCCGTAGATATCAGCGTTCTTGGCCGAACGAGTAAAGCGCGGATCGATCACGATCCAAGTGGCGCCCTTATCCTGAGCACGCTGAACCCAGCGTGAGGAAAGCGGATGGTTTTCAACGTTGTTCGAACCTGCCGTGAGAATCACATCTGCATTGGCAAAGTCGCACCAATGAGACGTCATTGAGCCGCGTCCAAACGACGGTCCAAGACCCGCAACGGTTGACGAGTGGCAAACACGCGTCTGGTTGTCAATCGCGATAGAGCCGAGCGTACGGCAGAACTTCTGCAGCAGCCAGCATTCTTCATTGTTGATCTGAGAACCGCCAAGAAACGCGAAGCCTTCAGTGCGATTAACGGTGTAGCCGTCTTCGGTCTGTACAAAGGTTTCATCGCGGGTCTTCTTGACGTGGCGAGCAATCCCGTCAAAAGCTTCATCCCAGCTGATACGCTCCCATTCCTTGGAGCCGGGACGGCGCACCATCGGATAGAGGAAACGGTTGGGATTAGGCTTGACCTTGCGGTCCGGCGTCACCACCTGACGCAGCCCCCACAGCGTTGCGCCTTTCGGGCACAAGCCGCCGAGATTGACCGGATGATCCGGGTCGCCCTCAATATTGATAAGTTCGCCATTGCGGTTTGACACGATCGTGCCGCAGCCGCCGGCACAGTAGCAGCAAATATTGAAATATTCCTGCACATTCGCGAGCTTATAGGGCTTTTTGGTGCTTGACGCAGCCATTGCTGCAGTACTGGCCAGACCAGCAGCGACCGGAGTCGTACCGAGAATCAGGCCGCGCTTGAGGAAGCTTCTGCGAGAAAGTTCCATTGAGTTCTCCTGGGGGGAGTTCGTTGTATGCCGGGTGCTGCCTCAAAAAAGAGCAGGCCGGAGGGTCTTTTATGAATGGGGATTGGAGTGGGTCACCCTCAGGGGTCAACCTGTTCTAAACCTCATTGAAGCGATTCTCCACAAGCCCGCGCTCAAGAGCTATTAGCCTCTCGCAGAAGCATTTCGGTCGAATGGTTAATGTATACCGCGGCCTTTCTATCTACTCCTCAATATCTCTATATGGGTACATATGGGATTAATTTGGCAGTGCATTGCCCACTGGCAGAATGGGCGGGTGCTATTCCATATGTGAATAGCGAGACCAAGCCGCACCCGCATAACTGCTTTACCTAAATTGATTCAAATCAATAAATGTGTGTGGCGATGAAAACACAGTCTCTGACTCGAATTTTCGCTTTCGGCCCGTTTTCCTTGCCGCTTCAAGGTGGAGCAAGCTCGAGCCTGTTTTCCCTGAATGGAAGGCGAATCCGCAATTTGCTATTCTTTGATTAAATCAGGGTTTTCCCCTTCAGGAAAGAGCGTAGTCTATTCACAAAGATGGGCTCTACCGTTTCTGAATAACGCATAAATAAGACCGCTTCCCTACGCCTAAACCTTATGCTTCATTGCCTGATGTCCACTCGTCGCTCATTGCTTATTCGCTCAATGCTGTTGGCAACGGCTGCAGGCACCGCATCCGCTGCGGTTTTGCTGCCGCGCGAAGTGCGGGCCGACGCCACTGCCGACGCAGATTCAACGGGCTTTTGCCCTTTTTACTGCGATGTGGCCGTAGTGGGAGCTGGCGCAGCCGGATTGACTGCTGCAGTGACCGCCGCTCAGACAGGCGCTCGAGTGCTGGTGCTCGAGAAGATGCGCATGGTGGGCGGCAACAGCATTCTCGCCGAAGATGCCCTTACCGCAGTGGACGACCAGCGCGGCAAGCAATGGTCTGATGACGCCAAGCGCGAGATCCTGGCCGAAAAACATGCCCTGCTTGCCGAGATGCGCCGCCGCGGCCGCACCATCAATGCCGAGCTTGACGAAGAACTTATCGACGATTCCCTCGCCGCCGTGCAGTGGCTTCAATCGATTGGCTGTGACCTTGAAACATCAGAGACACGTCCGG
>OMEQ01001551.1_pt1 | contig 10334 bp, 8 predicted proteins | sample 1645451 | NCBI WGS metagenome assembly OMEQ01 (sample SAMEA103958142, study PRJEB25191) | human gut metagenome | biome: human-associated habitat [ENVO:00009003]; feature: intestine environment [ENVO:2100002]; material: feces | place: Germany | collected 2013/2015
CACAGCGAGTAAAGATCCGATATGGGTTCCTGTAGAACTTCCTCAAATATATTAATCCTTTTAATTAAAAAGAATATTATTATGAAACAAAAATATCTGATAACAGGGTTGATGGTTGCCATATTTGCAGGCGGCATAACTTGCCTTACCTCCTGTGATGATGATCTTGTCATAAATAAAGCAATAGATGAGTCAGCATATACCGGCATTTATGAAAACAATGGATACTTGCGTGACGGAAAGTCCAATTTGTCTTCTAACGTAGTGGATCTATACAAAGATACTTATACTACTTCTGTAAAAATGAGTCTTAGTAAAATGACGAGTACCAGTACTTCTGCTCAAGTAATTATTGATGCAGATTATTTGGATACTTATAATAAAGAGCATGAAACCGATTTTGAATTGTATCCTGTGCACCTGGTTTCTTTTAAGAATGACGGGAAGCTCATAGTAGATGCTCAAACAAAATCTGCTCAGACTGACATCACCATTCAGGCGGACGGCACTTTGAAAGAAGATAAAACCTATGCTTTACCTATAGCTCTTACCCACGTAAGTAGCGACATTACCATAAAAGATGAGAAAGCTGGTCATTGTATCTATTTGATAAAAGATATGAGAAAGTTGGGAAATACTTACAAAGGAGAAGATGTTGTAAAGTCATTTGTCTTCTTTGATGGTACAAATCCACTGAATGCTCTTTCTTTTCAACTGGAAAACGGAAAATTGCTGTGGGATGTAGTATCCCCATTTGCTGCCAATATCAACTGGGACGCACAAGCCCAACGCCCTTATTTAAAATGTAATGCTTATATACAATATTTGTTAGACAATAATGAGAAATTTTTGCAACCACTTCGTAAACGTGGAACTAAAATAGTATTAGGGATACTTAGTAACGGGGATATAACAGGAGTGGCGCAACTTTCCAAACAAGGTGCCAAAGACTTTGCACGAGAACTAGCTCAGTATTGCAAAGCATATAATCTGGACGGGGTATGTTTTGATGACGAATATGAAGGCGCTTATGATCCGAATAATCCGGCATTAACAAAGCCTACTGAAGAGGCTGCCGCACGCTTATGCTACGAAACTAAACAAGCAATGCCTGATAAAATCGTAGCGGTATATGCATTAAGAAGAATGTATAGTTCGAAGGCAACCGTTGTTGATGGAGTAACTATTAAAAACTGGATAGACATTGTAGTGGGTGATTATGGTAGAGATCCTTCTCAAGTTCCGTATGGGGACCTGACATCCAAAGAATGTTCCGGTCAATCCATGGAGTTTGTTAGAGGTACAGGTGGCGATTTACAGGGACAAAGACTGATAAACCAAGGCTCTGGATGGTTTATGGGCTTTTCACCGAAGCCGGAAAATTATGGCAATGTATTCCGGCGTCTGTCTGATGTGAAAACTCTGTATGGTTCTCCGTTACAAGCACCTACCGTGTTCTACAAGGACAATGATGCCACACCTTACCAATATCCCGATGATTTGCAATAATTAAAAAAACAATTGTAGAAATGAGAACACTTTATAGATTTTTCTTGTTGTTGGCAGTCGGTTCGCTGACAGCCCTTTCTGGATGCGGGGAAGATGAAACTCCAAGTCTGGCTACCTACCCGGATAACAATTTTTCTCTTGTGGCGGAAGACGGAGAAGGCTCGGAAATAACGGTAAATGCCACCTATAATAATGAGGGTATATTAGAATTCGATAAACCCACAATATTCACCTTTCGTTTTAACGCTTCACCCGAGGACGCAATAGTTACTTTTGAGCCAATCGGAGAAGATGTTGAGTTAAGTGATACCAAATTGATAATTCCGGCAGGCTATACGGATGCCAGTGTTACTTTGGGTATAAAAAATATGGATGTTTTTCAATCTAATTACGATGAAGCTACCTGTAATTTAGGAGTGAGAGCTACTGTGCAAGGATATAAAATGCCATCTATTACCTTGGAGGCAAAAGCTTTGATAAAGAAAGAGGCGTATGTAGCTACAGGTTTCTTGGAAGGAAAAGTCGGTAATAAAACTACATTCGAACATACTTATTTCAACGGAGAATTTAAGGACACGGAGCGGAATCTATATACATTCAGTGTACAATTGGATCGTCCTGCTCGGAAAGATGTAAAGGTGAAACTTACAACGGAAGGAGTGGATGACGAATACCTGAAAGACATTAGTATTACTCCTGCAGAAATTATAATTCCTGCTGGTGAAAAGACATCAGGAGATATTACTTGGGAGATTACTAATGACTTTTTGTTGCGTACATCGGACGACTCGTCAAACACATTAAATATCACAGCTGTTTTTGAATGTGAAGATCCGGTCTTCGTGCAGGATGAGAAAAGAAGTTCTTTCACCTTGAATATAAATAAATATATAAGAGGATTTGAACACATATCTTACAAACGGCCTTCCGGTTGGATAGAATGGGCCAAACAGGGTTGGTCTGTAGATGTGGAAGATAGTAGTGATTTTTATCAAAACGATGGTGGCGGTTCGCTTATTGATGGTGAAACCAAAGGTATATGTTCTGATGGAGATATTTCATTTACACTCGATATGGGAGAGGAAAAAACAATCACTGGAGTAGGTCTTGATTATATATATTATTATGCTCCTCAAAATGTACAATTATCAGTTTCTTCTGATGGAAACACATGGAATTATCTAGGAAAAGTAGCTACTGCTGATGAGAATGCCGATTACTATCAATTCATTGAACCTATAACTGCACGGTATGTGAAATTTGATCTTTTGGCTTCTTGGGGATGTGAGCTTTATGAAATATACGTCTTTAAGTAGTATTGAGTCTAAAAAGAATATAGGTTAAAGTTTGTATTCGAGAGGCTGTCTCAAGATTGTTTTTGAGTCAGCCTCTTTTTAATTGCTTTTTCAAAGAACGGGCAGGCGCTAACTTTTCTAAGTCTAACGTTTGCTCATGTTCCTAAATATTTGAATTAAATGCTACATAGTGAAATAAAATATCTATCATAGTATCATTTATTTCAATAATCTTTTAATTATCAATGGAATAAGTATGATAGATAGCTTTTAGAAAATGCATCTATCATACTTTTACCAGTAAAAACAGGTTATCTATCATTGTGCAAAATAGCCATATAAGGGTCATAATAGGTGTAAGATAGCTTGTTTTTGTCACAAGGGAGCCATATAAATCTGATTATCGTGGCTTAATAATGTAAATGTAATGGCGATAAGTTTATAGCCCACGTATGTGTGCTGTACAGTCCGCATGTGTGGGCTGCACGGTTTACATACGTGGGCTGTACAGCCTGCACATGTGAACTATAGAAAGACAGCCGCTTCCAATAGATTATTAAGTTGTCAATACAGGTTATCATCCTATAAAGTGTGCATTCTTATGCCTTTAAATGGATACTCTCACCTAATGCTACACTAAATAGATATAGTATGGGTGTGATAGATACCCGTTTTTTGCAATAAAAGTATGATAGATACCTTTTTTTTAAGCTATCCATCATACTTATTCTTTTGATAATGAGAAGACTATTAAAATGAATGATACTTATGATAGATGTTTTTTCCACTATGTAGCATTTAATTCAAATCTGTACTGAAATGAATTTTCAACTAATCAGAAAAAGAGATACAAAATTAAAACTATATGTCTCTACAACCTATATATCATCACAATAACAACATTTATTTCTGTTTTCAACAAGTTTTATTCACATCATTCACTATATTTGCATAGTTTATCTTTCCATTTAATGCAAAAAAGGAGCAAATGACTACAGATTTAAACGAGACCTTTGCTGCTGTACAAGTAGCAAGTCGGGAATTAGCCCTGCTGAATGATGATGTCATCAATCAGATTTTAAATGCAGTAGCTGACGCAGCAATTGCAGAAACGCCTTTCATTCTTTCAGAGAACAAAAAAGACCTCGCACGGATGGACAAAAATGATCCGAAGTACGACCGGTTGAAACTGACGGAAGAACGTTTGAAAGGTATTGCCGCAGATACACGCAATGTAGCAACACTCCCCTCTCCTTTGGGTAAAGTATTGAAAGAGAGTGTTCGCCCCAATGGAATGAAGTTGACGAAAGTCAGCGTTCCTTTCGGAGTAATAGGAATCATTTATGAAGCGCGCCCTAATGTTAGCTTTGATGTTTTCTCTCTTTGTCTGAAGAGCGGAAATGCCTGCATATTGAAAGGAGGAAGTGACGCCGATTGTTCCAACCGGGCCATCATCAGTGTGATTCACGAAGTATTGAAGAAGTTCAAAATCAATCCGCACATTGTAGAATTACTTCCGGCTGATAGAGAGGCTACGGCAGCATTACTGAATGCTGTGGGCTACGTAGACTTGATTATCCCCAGAGGCAGCAGCAGTCTTATTCATTTCGTACGCGAGAATGCAAGGATTCCTGTCATTGAAACAGGGGCAGGTATCTGTCACACTTACTTTGATGAATTTGGAGATACAAACAAGGGAGCAGACATTATTCATAATGCTAAGACACGTAGAGTTAGCGTATGTAATGCATTGGACTGCACCATTATACATGAGAAGAGACTGGCCGACCTCCCTCCGCTTTGTGAGAAACTAAAAGACAGCCATGTCATTATTTATGCTGATCCGCAAGCTTACCAAGCATTGGAAGGCCGCTATCCTGCCGAGCTATTGGAGCGAGCAAAAGCAGAAAGCTTCGGCACGGAGTTTCTGGATTATAAAATGGCTGTCAAGACTGTAAAGAGCTTCGAAGATGCCTTAGGACATATTCAGGAAAACAGTTCTAAACATAGCGAATGTATTGTTACCGAGAACAAGGAACGTGCAGCCTTATTCACCAGAATCGTGGACGCAGCTTGCGTATACACCAATGTGTCTACCGCTTTCACTGACGGGGCACAATTCGGATTAGGGGCCGAAATCGGAATCAGCACGCAAAAGCTACACGCACGCGGTCCGATGGGACTGGAGGAAATCACTTCTTACAAATGGATCATCGAAGGAGATGGACAAACGAGAAGAATTTGAGACTATACCTATATGTTAAAAATCAAACAAGGTTTTGAGCGAAGCTAATTGAGAATTAAGAATTAAAAAATAAATGATATGAAGAAATTTACTTGTGTACAGGACATTGGCGATTTAAAATCAGCCCTTGCAGAAGCATTCGAAATAAAAAAAGAGCGCTTCAAATATGTAGAACTGGGACGAAACAAGACTTTAATGATGATCTTCTTCAACTCTAGTTTACGTACCCGCCTCAGCACACAGAAAGCTGCCATCAACTTGGGAATGAATGTAATGGTACTGGATATCAATCAAGGTGCATGGAAATTGGAAACTGAACGTGGCGTAATTATGGATGGTGATAAACCGGAACATATATTAGAAGCCATTCCGGTTATGGGATGCTATTGTGATATCATTGGAGTACGCTCTTTTGCCCGTTTTGAAAACCGTGACTTTGACTATCAGGAAACTATTATCAATCAATTCATCCAATACTCCGGACGTCCTGTCTTTTCGATGGAAGCGGCAACACGTCACCCATTGCAGAGCTTTGCCGACCTGATTACCATTGAGGAATACAAGAAAACAGCACGTCCCAAAGTAGTTATGACATGGGCTCCGCATCCACGTCCATTGCCACAAGCCGTTCCTAATTCCTTTGCCGAATGGATGAATGCAACGGATTACGAATTTATCATCACTCATCCCGAAGGTTACGAGCTTGATCCGCAATTCGTAGGTAATGCAAAAGTAGAATATGACCAGATGAAGGCTTTCGAGGGAGCCGACTTCATATATGCCAAAAACTGGGCTGCTTATTCCGGCGACAACTATGGACAGATATTAAGCAAAGATCGTGATTGGACTGTCAGCGACCGCCAAATGGCAGTTACCAACAATGCTTATTTCATGCATTGTCTTCCGGTTCGTAGAAATATGATTGTGACAGACGATGTCATTGAAAGTCCACAATCTATTGTGATTCCGGAAGCTGCCAACCGTGAAATCTCAGCTACTGTCGTTCTGAAAAGATTATTGGAAGGACTGAAATAACCCCAAAAATAAAGTGCTGATAAAATCAGCACTTTATTTTTCTATTTCTTTACCTGCTTCCTGCCAGGAATTAAATCCCTTATCAAGCTCAAAGACTTTATATCCCTTCTCGCTCAAAATTGCCGCAGCCTTCTTGCTTCGTTTTCCACTACGACAATATACAGCCACCGATTTATCTTTTTGTAACAAAGAATCAGCCATTGAAGCAAAAGAATCATCCATCACATTGATGTTGATTGTCTTCGTGATGTGCCCCTCCGAATATTCCGCAAGCGTGCGGACATCCAGACGTTGTATATCCTCATTTTGAATAAGAGAATCAAACTCCTCTACATTCATGGATTGAAAATCTCCTTTCTGCTGACAAGAGAAAAGGGAAGAGAGAAATAAAAATATTCCCACGATTAATTGATTCAATTTAAACATATACACTCTATTATTCAATTCTGTCCCGGGGTATAGTCAAACCCGGGATCACAATACTTATCAGATACGATTGCAGATCCATCCTTATCGTACGTACAATATTTAAACTTAATCTTTATGGTCCGGTCAGGATGATCCTCATCAACATATTGCGCCAAAGGAACAGAAATGTAAGCACGCCGATTATAGTATTCTTCATCACTGTTCGCATCATGGTATAACAACATATTCACAATACCATTTGTTTTAAGTTCGGACACATCTTCCACTATACCGAAAACATGTCCCTTGCCCGTACTGACCTTGAGATTCAAAATCATATTCAGATAATCCCTTCCGAGCCAGATACTGACCATCTCTACCGGATCTAACTTTATACCGTCCTTGTAAACCGGATCATCTTCCGGTTTAGGTACCGGCGTTATGAGCGATTGCAAAGAATATATAATAGCGGTGTTCTCACCGGAAAGCACCTCATAGTTACTCATTACACGTCTGGAAGTGTTTGGAGAGATAGTAGAACCCGTACGGTCTTCTGAAACAGTCAAGACTTCTCCCTTATCAGGAATAAGCGTTTGTATGCGACCGTCTTCTCCAGCCTCTACAGTTACAAATTCCAGTTTCACCGAAGGATAATAATAGTCATCATCTCCACAGGCAGTCATCAGGAAAAGTAATCCCCACAACCAAACAACATGTAATTTTCTTCTTTTCATCGGCAAGCTGCTAAATAATTAACTAACGGATTGGAATACATTAATAACAACTTCTCACGCAAAAAGCCTTCATCCTTATTCGGAATCTTGATTTTTGCCAATTGTTGTTCAATATAGTTCATAAACTCCTGCTTCTCTTCTTCCGTGTAATTGGACACGAATTCCGTCGTGCCATTCAGCCAGTCATACGCCACATAATTTCCCGGATATATCCGGTAATTACGATGGATGCGGCGATCAAGACAGGCAGAAATACGGGCAAACAAATCCGGTTTCGGCAACGAACGATCCAAGCCTTGCAAGTCATCATTCAAACAAGGGGCAACCTGAAAATGTACTCTGCCCTTATATCCGAAAAGTCCGGTCTGCATATTAATCAAATCGTCCTGTGTCGTCTTTTTATATCCTTCGATGTCTCTCTTCAGCTGAAACTCTTGCGCTTTCAGAAAATCACACGGATCATATTCGTATGAAATAGCAAGCGGAGCAATATTCATTTCCATCAGGCGGTCTATCAAATCGCCTTCACCTCCCATTGCCAACATTTTCAATACACTGTCTTGCGTACGGTCATTCGAATCTTTCGCACGTCCTTCACGCTGCGCAATCCAAATGGACTGATTCTTCTCTGAAATGGTGTAATGCATATAACGGGACATACGCGCTGAAGATTCCAACATTTGCCGCATGGTCAACGCCCGCTGTACAATAAATGATTTATTGACACGCACCAGTTTCTTAATCCAGGGATAAATAAGCAAATTGTCGCCAATCGCAATTTCTACCGTATCCATTCCCTGGTCAATCAACAAAATAGAGAGAAAGCCCGAATCAAGAATAATGTCTCTATGATTCGATATATACGTATAAGCTTTGCTTTTATCCGGTATGGCGGTATGATCTAGTGTCAGTCCCGCAGTATGATCTGCCGCTATCTTCCACAAAATGCCATAACAAAATGCCTCCTGAAAATCAAGCTTAGTCTTACAGGCACGCATTTTTTTCGCCAGAAGTTCAAATGGAACGTTCGGTATAGCACCGGTAGCAGCTTTCTGAAAAGCCGGATCGGCAATCAGTTCCTCAAAGATTTGAGGAAGTTCCTCATCATTGTAAGGACGAATTTCATTAAACTCTGTCAGATCCATAATTTTAAATATTATGTATCAAGTATTACTTAATACTTAAAACTTGTTTTCAATAATATCAGTCATCACATCCTTTATATCCAGTCCGGCTGCACGCACTTGCTGGGGAATAAAACTGGTAGTAGTCATTCCCGGAGTAGTGTTTACTTCGAGAAGATTCAGTTTTTCACCGGCAGTTATAATGTAGTCTACACGAATAATGCCGGAACAACCTAATATATCATAGATAGCTGAAGTCAGCATCTGTACGCGTTTAGTCAATTCATCCGAGATACGCGCAGGAGTGATTTCATCTACCTGTCCATTATATTTAGCATCATAATCAAAGAACTCATTATGCGTCACTACTTCCGTAGGTGGAAAGATGACCGACTTCTCTTTTGTCTTATAACAGCCGCAAGTCAGTTCCGTTCCGTCCATAAACGCTTCAACAATCACCTCTTCCGCTTCTCCGAAAGCTTTAACAATGGCCGGTTGTATTTGTTCTTTTGTCTTCACTTTCGTAACTCCGAAACTCGAACCTCCCAAACTAGGCTTGATAAAACAAGGCAGGCCAATCTTTTCCACTACTTCCTCGTCAGAAACCGATTGTCCTTGGCGCAACAACAATGATTCGGCAATGCGCACTCCAAAAGCCTTCAGATATTGATTGCAGGTAAACTTGTCATAAGTAATGGCAGCCGCCAACACTCCACAACAGGAATACGGAATACGCATCATATCAAAATAGCCTTGCAGCCTGCCATCCTCACCCGGCGTACCGTGGATGGTGATATAAGCAAAGTCGAACACAACCTTCTCCGTTCCGTTCGTAAAACTAAAGTCGTTTCTATCCACCGGCACTTTGTTTCCGTCCGGTAATTGTACTTCCCAGCGACGGCCTTCCATCTCCACGATATACAAATTATACTTTTCCTTATCAATAAAGGAATAAATACCCTGTGCGCTACGCAGGGAAACTACGATTTCAGAGGTATCTCCTCCTGCTACGATAGCGATGTTGCGTTTCATTCTAATTCTCTATTACTTATATAGCCTCTCCACTTCTCGATAAGCCGGGTCATGTCATCCGGAAGTTCGGAAGTAAAATACATCTCTTCACCTGTGACGGGATGCACAAACCCCAATGTCATAGCATGCAAAGCCTGTCGGGGACAAGTGTCAAAGCAATTATTTACAAATTGTTTGTATTTACTAAAATGGGTTCCTTTCAATATCTCATGACCGCCATAGCGTTCGTCATTGAACAGCACATGACCGATATGTTTCATGTGGACACGAATCTGATGAGTACGTCCTGTTTCAAGTATACATTCCACAAGGGTTACGTATCCCAGTCTTTCCAGTACGCGGTAGTGTGTAACGGCATGTTTGCCCACTGTCGGATCGGACATCACCGCCATTTGCATCCGGTCTCTCGGATTACGGGCAATATTACCGACAATCGTTCCTTCATCCTGTTCCATAACACCCCACACCAAAGCACGATATTTGCGTTTGGTAGTCTTATTAAAAAATTGAATTCCCAGATTTGTTTTGGCATCCGGTGTCTTGGCAATCACCAGTAAGCCTGAAGTATCTTTATCGATGCGATGAACAAGTCCCACGTGCGGGTCATTGGCATCATAATCCGGTATATCCTTCATGTGCCAGGCCAGCGCATTGACCAGCGTGCCGTGATAGTTTCCGTGTCCCGGATGCACGACCAATCCCGCCGGTTTATTCACAACCATCAGATAAGGGTCTTCATAAACGATAGTAAGGGGAATATTTTCAGGAATAATTTCATTTTCATAACGGGGACGGTCCATCATCACCGTAATGACATCCAGCGGTTTCACTTTGTAGCTACTCTTCACCGGTTTGCCATTAGCCATAACGAATCCGTCTTCGGCAGCCTTCTGAATACGGTTGCGCGAAGCATTGACAATACGTTCGAACAGATATTTGTCGACTCTGACCA
>OMEQ01001552.1_pt1 | contig 10332 bp, 10 predicted proteins | sample 1645451 | NCBI WGS metagenome assembly OMEQ01 (sample SAMEA103958142, study PRJEB25191) | human gut metagenome | biome: human-associated habitat [ENVO:00009003]; feature: intestine environment [ENVO:2100002]; material: feces | place: Germany | collected 2013/2015
AGGTGACCATGCGTGACGCGGTTCTGCATGAGACGAACAGAATCAGCCTCTTCGGCATCAAAGATGTCAACCCGGCGCTGATCTCCGCCATGGTGGTCTCGGGCATCTTGCTGGTGTTTGCGGTCATCGTGCGCATTTTCGTCGTTCCGCGCTTTAAGATGGTGCCCGGAAAGTTCCAGATGCTCCTTGAGCAGGCGGTAGACCTGTTCGACGGCATGGCTAAGTCCAACAGCCCGGGGCGCAGCGGCTTCCTCGGTGCGTACATCTTCACGGCCGGCGCGTACATTTTCATCGGCACGCTCTTTGAGCTGTTCGGCATTCAGGCTATCACAACGGAGGGCTCGCCCATCACGCTTCCGGCGCCGCTGTCCGATGTCAACGCCGCCATCGCCATGGGCTGCTTCTCGTACCTCGTCATTCTGGGCGGCGGTATCGCGTATAATGGCTTCAAAGGCGTGGGCAGCACTTTAAAGGAGTTCTCGCTGCCGATTTCCATGAGCTTCCGTCTGTTCGGCGCGCTTTTAAGCGGCCTGCTCGTTACGGAGCTTGTGTATTATTATGTGAATCTGAGCTTTGTGCTGCCGGTCATCGTGGGCGTTATGTTCACGCTGCTGCACGCGCTCATTCAGGCATATGTTTTGACGATGCTCGTCGCGCTCTATTTCGGCGAGGTTTCCGAGAAGCAGGAACCGAAAAAGAAAAAAGTAAAAGCAGAAGCTGAAAATTAACCTACGGAGGGAAAATATCATGAACGCAAAACAGAGAAAGTTAAAGAAGCTTGCCATCATTCTGCTGGCAGTCATCGCCATCCTCGCCATCTCCATTCCGGTATTCGCCGCAACAAACGGTGATGCCGCAACCACCACGGCAACAGCCGAAACCGCAGTAGAAGCTGCAGCCACCACCGCAGACAGCACAACCGGCCTTAAGGCACTTGCTTCCGCTATTGCAGTCGGTATTGCAGCCGCCGGCGGTGCAGTCGGTATGGGCCTCTCCGCAGGTAAGGCTGTTGAGGGCATCGCACGTCAGCCGGAGGCTGAAAGCAAGATCCGTACCACCCTCATGCTCGGCCTCGTCTTTATCGAGACGGCCATCATTTATGCCCTGCTCGTTGTTATCCTCATCATCTTCGTCCTGTAAAGGAGAGTGCAGATCGTGAACATCCCACTGAATATTGATTGGCAGCAGATTTTGCTGCATGTACTGAATTTCGTCATTTTGTTCGGCGGCCTGTATTTCCTTTTGTACAAGCCGGTCAAGAACTTCATGGCAAAGCGCGAAGCGCATTATGCCGAAATGGCACAGAAGGCCCAAAGTGAACTCGATTCCGCCGAAAAGATCAAGGCGGATTATCAGGAGCAGCTCAAGTCCGTTGAGGGCGAGATCAGCGCAAAGAGAACCGAAGCACAGAAAGAGCTCGACCGCAGCGTACAGCAGCAGCTTTCCGATGCCCATGCACAGGCGGATAAGATCGTCGCCGATGCGCAGAAGGATGCCGCCCGTGTACATGATAAGATGATCGCAGACGCACAAAAGGAGCTTACCGAGCTCGCTATGGAAGCGACCAAGAAGCTTGTTTATAAAGACGGCGATCCGTATGACGCGTTCCTCGATCAGGCAGAGAGGGGAGAGCCGAATGCGTAATGCAGATGAAAAGGCCGTAGCCGTTCTCCGCGGCAGCCGCCGCCCGGATGCCGAACAGGAAAAACGCTTTGCGGAATTCCTGCTGCGTACCTATGGCCGTGAGATTCCGCTCACCTTTGAAGAAGATAAAATGCTGAACGGCTTCACGCTTACCGTCGGCACCGATGTGTACGATTGGAGCCTCAAAAGCCGTCTGCGCCAGTTTGAAGAAAAGCTAAAGGCGTTAAAGTCCGGCAGCGATTCCGTCATTCCGCTGATGAAGGAAGCCGTTGAAGATTTTACCCCGTCCGCAGAAGCGGAAGAGACCGGTACGGTTCTCACCGTTGGCGATGAGATTGCCGTTGTCAGTGGCCTTGAGCATGCCGCCTATGGCGAAATTCTCCTGTTCTCCTCCGGCGTTAAGGGCATGGTGCAAGACCTGCGCCACAATGAGATCGGCTGCGTCCTCTTTGGCGACGATGCCGAGATCACCGAGGGCAGCCTTGTGCGCAGAAGCGGCAAGACCGCCGGTATCCCGGTCGGCGACGGCTTCCTCGGCCGTGTTGTCGATGCACTCGGCACGCCGATCGACGGCAAGGGTGACATCAGCGCCGAGGGCTACCGCCCCATCGAGTGCCCCGCACCGGGCATCATCGACCGCCAGCCGGTCAACGCGCCTATGGAAACCGGCCTTCTCGCCATCGATTCCATGTTCCCGATTGGCCGCGGCCAGCGTGAACTTATCATCGGCGACCGCCAGACCGGTAAAACCGCCGTCGCGCTCGATACCATTTTGAACCAGAAGGGCAAGAACGTCGTTTGCATCTATGTCGCCATCGGTCAGAAGTCCAGCTCCGTTGCACAGCTTGTGGAGACCTTAAAGCGCCGCGGCGCCATGGATTACACCATCGTCGTCAACGCATCTGCCAGTGACCCGGCTTCCTTGCAATACATCGCACCGTATGCCGGCTGCGCACTTGGCGAGCACTTCATGTATCAGGGCAGAGATGTCCTCATCGTGTACGATGACCTTTCAAAGCACGCCATTGCGTACCGTGCACTGAGCCTGCTTTTGGAGCGTTCTCCGGGTCGTGAAGCGTATCCGGGTGACGTTTTCTACCTGCATTCCCGTTTGTTGGAGCGTTCCGCGCATCTTTCCGATGCACTCGGCGGCGGCAGCATGACGGCATTGCCGATTGTTGAAACGCAGGCGGGCGATGTTTCCGCTTACATCCCGACGAACATTATTTCCATCACAGACGGTCAGATCTTCCTTGAGAGCGACCTGTTCTTCTCCGGCCAGCGTCCGGCTGTCAACGTCGGTCTTTCGGTTTCCCGTGTCGGCGGCGACGCCCAGACAAAGGCCATGAAAAAGGCAGCGGGCGGCATCCGCCTGGACCTTGCCCAGTACCGCGAAATGGAAGTCTTCACCCAGTTCTCCAGCGACCTTGACGAGACCACAAAGCGTCAGCTCACCTACGGTCAGAGCCTCATGCGTCTGCTGCGTCAGCCGCAGTACCATCCGATGAGCCAGCACGATCAGGTCATCACGCTCGTCTCCGCCCTGCACCACGTCATGCAGGACGTCCCGCTTGACGATATGGGTCGTTTTCACACGGAGCTCATCCAGTACGCCGAGAAGAATATGAGCGATGTCTGCCGCCGTGTCGATACCACCGGTCAGCTTTCCGACTCCGACCGCGAAGAGATTTTGAAAGTCGCGAAGGAATTCCTCGAAAAGTACAAGGCGGAAAACCCGCAGAACGCGTAAGCGCTCGGAAAGGCGGTTTTCGCTATGGCTAATACAAAAGAGATTAAAACCAGAATCGAAAGCGTTAAGGATACGCGTAAAATCACAAACGCCATGTATCTTATCGCTTCCACAAAGCTGCGCAAAGCACGCAACGATCTGGACCGCACGCGCCCGTATTTCGAGGCGCTGCGCACGGAGATCAAGCGTATCTTCCGTACCCAGAACGATGTGGACAGCCGCTATTTCTATCCCCCCGAGGGCGAGCCGCCGCTGGAGGGCACCTACGCGTGCCTCGTCATCACGGCGGATAAGGGCCTCGCGGGCGCATACAACCAGAACGTCATCAAGGAAGCTATGCACATGCTCGATGAGCATCCCGACACGAAGCTCTACGTTGTAGGCGAATACGGCCGCCACTTCTTTACGCAGCACAATATCCCCATGGAGCACAGCTTCCTCTATACGGCACAGAACCCTACCATGCAGCGCGCGAGAGAAATTTGCGACATCCTGCTCGAGGGCTACGACCGCGGGGATTTTAAGAAGATTTTTGTCATTTATACCGATATGGAGAACAGCCTCACGTCCTCTGCACACTGCACGCGTCTGCTGCCGTTCCACCGCGCCTATTTCCAGACGGATACGGTGGAAAAGGCGGTCACCACGCCGTTCGAGTTTGTACCCTCCGTGCAGGCGGTTCTCAACAACATCATGCAAAGCTACGTTTCGGGCTTTATTTACAGTGCCCTCATCGATAGCTTCTGCAGCGAGCAGAATGCCCGCATGACGGCGATGGATTCCGCCAACAGCAACGCGGAAAAGCTCCTCGCAGAGCTTTCCTTGCAGTATAACCGCGTGCGTCAGGCTGCCATCACGCAGGAGATTACAGAGGTCTCCGCCGGTGCGAAGGCACAGCGTCAAAAACACAGGAAGGAAGCGTGAACAACGTGAATACAGGTAAGATCGTACAGATCTCCGGCCCGGTCATCGACGTACAGTTCGAGTCCGGCGTTCTGCCGAAAATCAGAGAAGCCCTTTCGCTTACCGTGGACGGACGGCGGTATGTGATGGAGGTTGCCCAGCATGTGGGTGACAACACGGTCCGCTGCGTCATGCTTTCCGGCAGTGAGGGTCTTTCCCGCGGTATGCAGGTTGAGGCTCCGGGCAAAACCATCGAAGTGCCGGTGGGCGAAAACACGCTCGGCCGCATGTTCAACGTGCTCGGCGATCCCATCGACGGCGGCGAAGCCGTTCCCGCAACCGAGCCGCACAAAAGCATTTACAGAAAAGCTCCGTCGTTTGATGAGCAGAACCCGGCCGTCGAGATCCTCGAGACCGGCATCAAGGTCATCGATCTTCTGGAGCCGTACCCGAAGGGCGGCAAAATCGGTCTGTTCGGCGGCGCAGGCGTCGGCAAGACCGTCCTTATCCAGGAGCTCATCCACAACGTCGCCATGGAGCATGGCGGTTACTCCGTGTTTACCGGCGTCGGCGAGCGCAGCCGTGAGGGTAACGACCTCTGGCGTGAAATGCGTGAAAGCGGTGTCGGCGATAAAACGGCGCTCGTCTTCGGCCAGATGAACGAGTCCCCGGGCGTGCGTATGCGTGTCGCCCTCTCCGGCCTCACCATGGCAGAGCATTTCCGTGACGAAGAGCACAAGGACGTTCTGCTCTTCATCGATAACATCTTCCGTTTCGTGCAGGCCGGCAGTGAGGTTTCCACGCTTCTCGGCCGTATGCCTTCCGCCGTCGGTTATCAGCCGACCCTCGCAAACGAAATGGGCGAGCTGCAGGAGCGCATCACCTCCACAAAAGACGGCTCCGTCACCTCGGTTCAGGCTGTTTACGTGCCTGCCGATGACCTTACCGACCCGGCCCCGGCCACAACGTTCGCCCACCTCGACGCTACGACCGTTTTGAGCCGTAAGATCGCCGAGCAGGGCATTTACCCCGCCGTCGATCCGCTGGAGTCCACCTCCCGTATCCTCGAAGCCGATGTTGTCGGCGAGGAGCACTACCGCATCGCGCGTGAAGTGCAGGAGACCCTCCAGAAGTACAGCGAACTGCAGGACATCATCGCCATCCTCGGTATGGACGAGCTCAGCGACGAAGACCAGCTCACCGTGCAGCGCGCGAGAAAGATTCAGCGTTTCCTCTCGCAGCCGATGCACGTCGCAGAAAAGTTCTCCAGCGTGCCGGGCGTTTACGTCCCGCTCAAAGAGACGCTGCGCGGCTTCAAGGCCATCGTAGACGGCGAAATGGACCAGTACCCTGAGGCGGCGTTCTATAACGTAGGTACGCTCGAGGACGTCATCGCGAAAGCGAAGCAGTTAGAGGCGGAGGCGATCTGATGCGTACATTTCAGATGCACCTGCTTGAAGCCGATAAGGTCTTTTTCGAGGGCGAGTGCGAGTCGCTTGTCGTGCCCACAACGGTCGGCCAGTACGGCATTCTGGCGGGTCACAGCAATATGATCTCCGCCGTCGTGCCGGGCGTGCTCTCTTACCGCGCACCGGGTAAGGAGTGGCGCACCGCTGCCGTTTCCGAGGGCATGGTGAAGGTCGAGGGCAACGATATCCTCGTGCTTGTAGACTCCGCCGAGTACCCGGAAGAGATCGATGCCAAACGTGCACAGCGCGCCGCCGATGAGGCGAAGGAGGCCATCCTCCAAAAGCGCAGCGTGCGCGAATACCGCACCGCGCAGGCGAACCTTGCCCGCGCCATCAACCGCCTGCGCGTCAAGAAAAACGCGAGATAAGGCGGCAAAACCACACCGAATTTCCAAATATGCAAAAAGCGTTCCGAGCATTCGGGGCGCTTTTTGCATATTTCACACAAAGGGTTTGCTTTTTTCATGAACTTTCGAAATTTCGCAAAAACTACGGTACAAAACGGCGGAATGTGCTATAATGAACGCGAATACCGGCGGAAAAGTACGCCGGAAAGTTGTATTGAAATTCAGTTTAAAGGAGTCAAAAGCATGATCAAAGTCGGTTTTATCGATTACTATTTAGACGAGTGGCATGCCAATAACTACGTTCACATGCTGCACGATTACTCAAACGGCGAGGTAGAAGCCGTGTACGCCTGGGCTGAAATCGACAGCCCCGAGGGCGGCCTCACAACGGACGCATGGTGCGAAAAATACGGTCTCACCCGCATGATGACGCAGGAGGAGCTCATCGAAAAGAGCGATGTTCTGCTCGTGCTCGCCCCGCGCGACCCGAAAAAGCACGAAGAACTCGCAAACCTCGCGCTGCGCTCCGGCAAGCGCTGCTATGTGGATAAAACCTTCGCACCGGATCACTTCGCTGCAAAGCGTATGCTCGATCTTGCCGAGCAGAGTGGCACGCCGTGCTGGTCGTCTTCCGCGCTGCGTTTTGCGGAGGAGTATCAGGCAGCGGATAAAACGAACATCAAGGGTGTCAATGCATGGGGCCCGAACGGTTTTGAGGATTACGCCATCCACCAGCTGGAGCCGATCTTCATGATGATGCAGGCTCCCGCGACGGAAGTCATGCACCTGATAAACGACGAGGTGTACACCGGCGTTCTGCGCTTTGCGGACGGCCGCACCGCAACGCTTTCCGGCTACGCAAAGGGCTCGCCGTTCATGATGAACATTGCGCGCTCCACGGAAAATTCCGTACTGGAAATTCGCTCCGATTACTTCCGCCACTTCATTGAGGCGCTCGTCGAGTTCTTCAAAAACGGCACCATCCCTGCCCCGCACAGCGAGACGCTCTCCATCATCAGCGCCTGGGGCGCCCTTATGGAAGCCGAAAAGACCCCCGGCATCTGGGTCAAAGTCCCGAAGGACTGAGTTTGTCGCTGCAAAAGCGCGACTATGCGGCCATTAAAGAACAGCAAGTAGAGCGTTACGGCGTCTGGCTCACGAATTTCGTTATGATAAAAACGATATAAAAAAGATAGTCTTTCTAAGCAAAACAAACGCTTTGGAAGACTATCTTTTTCTATTTGTGCGAAAATGTACGTTTATTTCTTCGGTTTCGGCGCGGCGGGGTCGGTGAGTTCGGGGAGCACGCCGCCGGAGACCGCCCAGAAATATAAACTTGCGATGCTGCAATACGGAGAAAAACGTTTGCGGTACTGCTCGAACCGTGCGCGGTCGATCTCCTTGTGGCGGTAGACCATGCGCATGCCGCGCAAAATGGCGAGGTCGCCGTAGCTGAACACATTCGGGCGCTGCAGGCAGAATAAAAGCAGCATTTCCGCTGTCCATACGCCGATGCCCTTGAGCGCGCTGAGCTCGAGGATGACCTCTTCATCCGGCTTTTCGCCGATGCTGATTAAATCAAATTCGCCCGTATGCACCTTCTTCGCGAAGTCCGTGATGTATTCCGCCTTGCGGAACGAAATGCCGAGCGACTGCAAATTTGCTTCGCCATAGTCCAAAACGTGTTCGGCATCGACCGTGCCGAGGGCGTTCTGCACGCGCGCCCAAACGGTTGCCTGCGCCTTTGTGGAAATCTGTTGCCCCACGATGTGGCGTACCACGGCGGAAAAAAGGTCGTCGTCCACGGCGCGCTCAATGTGCCCCACGCGGTTGATGACCGCCGAGAGCTTCTTGTCCTTTTTCCGTAAATAAGCGAGCTCTTTTTCGCCGTACGGAAAGTACTTTACGTCATCCATCAATCGATCTCTCCCGGAGTGCGCGATTTGATCATCGCTTCCAGCTTTTGCAGCTCGGTAATCTCTTGCGGGGTCAGCTTTTCCGGATAGCCGGTCTCGAGCTTTTCGAGCATGGAGCGCATTTTGTAGGCTTCGGCAGGCTGACGCAGAATTTCGCGCTCGCTCTTAATCTGTTCCCGCGCGGCGACTTCGTCGATGATCTGCTGCATGTAGCGGTATAAGTTGCTCCGTTCTGTATAATCGGCGGGCGCATAGAAATTTAATCGGTTGTCATTATACAGCTTGTATACTTTGGCGCGGTTATTTTTCTCCGGGTCGTATACGCCGACGGAGTAACCGCCTTTGCTTTTCACGAGCCGCATGCACGGAATGTCCGTGGCGCTGTCGCCGATATAGACGATGTTCTCATACGGAATGCGCAGGTTTTCCTCGGGCATGCTGTCGTTTACGCGCTCGTCGTACTCCTCCAAAAAGCCTTTTGCAATGCGGAAAATGAACTGCGTCTTGTTCGTGTAATTGATGGCCTGCGCGGGCCACTCCGCTACGCCATCCGTGGTGTAGAGGTAGGAGGAGGCATAAATGCGTTTGAAATTCTTCGCGATGGCGCTGCCCTCGATGATTTCTTTAAGACCCGAAGAAATGATATAGTGTTCAAGCTCAATGCCGCGCTGCGCAGCATACGCTGTCGTGCGCGCGAACCAATCCGTAACGCCGCGGTACAGCTCCACCTGCGCACCGATGGCCCGAAAATACTCGCGTTTTAAGGATTTTCCGAGAAAGCGTGAATAGCGAACAAGCATGAACATCCACGAAAGGTTGCTTTCCATGCTGTTTTCCCGCGCGAATGCGTCCGTTTCCGCCCAGAATTTGTCTTTGTCAATGCCAAAAGACGGGATGAGCGTGAACGTCTGCATGTCGTCCGGGGAAAGTGTTTTGTCAAAATCGTAGCAGATCGCCATGCGCGGCCTGTTCTCCGTCATGCTGCCGCCCCCTTTCTGTATCTCATTATAGCTAAAAACGTTTGTTCTGTAAAGAGGTTTTGCGAAAGTTGTCCGCCGATGTCCCATACTGTCCTGCAATGTCCGGTTTTAACGGCAAAAGAACGCCCTCATCCGCCGCTTTTCGCAGCAGATGAAAGCGCTTTTCGAGCTGTTCCGCCGTTTTGATGCCCGGCGCATCTTTGGCTTTATTCGCAGACTTGGGGGCATGTCACGTCCAAAAGTCAAGTGTTACGATTTGCGTTCTACCCACGCCCTCCGGATGGAGGGCGACTCCTCGTCATCACGCACCTTAAATGGGTGGTCGGGATTTCTATCCACGCCCTCCGGGTGAAGGCGACGCAACCTTGTAGCGCTCCAGCTTTTCTCTCACGATTTCTATCCACGCTCTTCGGGTGGAGGGCGATATGTTGCCCTCCAAAACGGACGGTATTCCATCAAGATTTCTATCCACGCCCTCCGGGTGGAGGGCGACCGTCTTCTGCAATTTCTAACATTCTATCAGGTGTATTTCTATCCACGCCCTCTGGGTGGAGGGCGACTCGGTCAATCCTTTCTGGGTCTAAGGTCAGCGTATTTCTATCCACGCCCTCCGGGTGGAGGGCGACCTCGGCTTTACAACCGCAATGCACCTTTACGGTATTTCTATCCACGCCCTCCGGGTGGAGGGCGACAAAAAATCCTCGAAAGAGCCGTAAAGCCGCCGAAGAATTTCTATCCACGCCCTCCGGGTGGAGGGCGACCTGGGAAATTGCTGCGGCGATGAAAATGTACAATATTTCTATCCACGCCCTCCGGGTGGAGGGCGACGCTATCGGCACGGGCTTACTCGAACAACACAGTTACATTTCTATCCACGCCCTCCGGGTGGAGGGCGACATCATCAACACAGCATTCGACGCAACACAGAGTGTATTTCTATCCACGCCCTCCGGGTGGAGGGCGACCTGGCAGCTCAGGCAGGCCGGCAACGCTTGTGAATTTCTATCCACGCCCTCCGGGTGGAGGGCGACTCGCGCAAGTCATAGTTGTAAAGGCTCCGCGCGTTATTTCTATCCACGCCCTCCGGGTGGAGGGCGACCCGCCAGTGCCCGAATAAAAAAAGAGCCGTCCGATTTCTATCCACGCCCTCCGGGTGGAGGGCGACCGCAGCCGGCGTGCTGCCGTCGGGCAGCGTGTCGTATTTCTATCCACGCCCTCCGGGTGGAGGGCGACAAAAAACGGGGTGGTTGGTTGCAGTCACTTTAGCAATTTCTATCCACGCCCTCCGGGTGGAGGGCGACAAAAAATCCTCGAAAGAGCCGT
>OMEQ01001561.1_pt1 | contig 10314 bp, 10 predicted proteins | sample 1645451 | NCBI WGS metagenome assembly OMEQ01 (sample SAMEA103958142, study PRJEB25191) | human gut metagenome | biome: human-associated habitat [ENVO:00009003]; feature: intestine environment [ENVO:2100002]; material: feces | place: Germany | collected 2013/2015
GAGATCCGTCCGTCCTTTTACCTGCAATAAGTTGAGGTTGAGTGCATGAATCGGATACCAGATACAGGCGAAGCATAATATTTGAAGGAGACGGATGCTCGGAGTCCAGGTTTCGTTCAGCAAGGTCAATATCAACGGACGTGCCATACAAGCCAATCCCACTCCCAACGGGAAAATGAGAAATGCACTCATTCGCAAAATTTTGATATATGCAATCGGCAATCGTTCCTCTTCGTTCTGTAATTGACTTAAAACGGGAAAAGTCACCCGTTGCATGATACCTGTAAAATTGGATGTGGGAAATTGAGCGAATTGCTCAGCCCTTGTGTAGAAACCTAAATTTGCAGCCGAATATTTTTTGCCGATAACGATCGTGTATATGTTTCGGTAAAGAGTATCCAATATTCCGACGACCATTAACTTGGACCCGAACGAGAACAATTGCTTGAATGAATTGTATGAGAATGTCCACTTGGGCACCCATTGCGAGAAAAACCATAGAAGAATCGTACACAAACCTTGATTGACAAGCGTTTGAGCGATAATGGACCATACGCCATATCCGGAATAAGCCATGGATATTCCGACAATGCCGGATATGACGACGGCAATCAATGAAGCCTTGGCTTGAGTTTTAAAGTCAATCCGGATGGTAAAGATTGCCCGTTGTACAATAGACAATGAATTGATCAAGAGCAAAAGCGAGATGATTCGGGTGACGGATATCGACGTTGCCCTCGGTGGCCTGCTGTACGGTGATGACCTCTTTATCCCGGTAGAAATCGGCGATTCCCGAGGCCGAAAAGTACATGATTCCGTATAATATACCGCCTACTGCAATGTTGAAATAGAAGACCGTAGCATAATCGGTTTCAGTTCGGTCTATTTTTTGAATCAAAGCATTAGAAAACCCGCTGTCTATCAAGGATTGGGATATTGCTAGAAAAATCGTCAACATTCCGACGATACCATAATCGGATGGTGTCAATACCCGAGCCATCACGATCAGAATTATGAATTGTATCCCTTGTACGGAGAATCGTTCTATTGCACTCCAAATCGTTCCTCGAACGGTTTGTTGTTTTAGAGAATCACCGTCGCTCATATAATTAGGTTCGAATTGTTATTATATTTTTCGGAATTATCTTTCTATCTGTGAATTATCTTATGCTAAGAATTATGAAACGAGATTTTGCTGTCGCTCGAGTCAATAGAAACTCTTATTCGTCTACTTCCTTTTTCCGTACACATTATCGCAATACTCTTGGTACTTTCCGGAGGAGATATTTTCGAGCCACGTCCGGTTTTCGAGGTACCAGCGGACCGTTTTCTCGATTCCTTCCTCGAACTGAAGCGAAGGCTCCCATCCCAGTTCTCTCTGGAGTTTTCGCGAGTCGATGGCATATCGCAGGTCGTGCCCCTTTCGGTCGGAGACATACGTGATCAGGTCGTCCGAATATCCTTCTGGGTTTCCCAGCAGACGGTCCGCCGTGCGGATGAGCACCCTTACGATGTCGATGTTCTTCCACTCGTTGAATCCCCCGATGTTGTACGTCTCTGCGACCTTTCCCCTGTGGAATATGGTGTCGATAGCCCGTGCGTGGTCCTCGACATAGAGCCAGTCGCGGACGTTCTCTCCTTTTCCATATACGGGCAGCGGTTTCCGATTTCGTATGTTGTTTATGAACAGCGGAATCAGCTTTTCCGGGAACTGGTAGGGGCCGTAGTTGTTGGAGCAGTTGGTGACGATCACGGGCATGCCGTAGGTGTCGTGGTAGGCCCTTACGAAGTGGTCGGACGAGGCCTTCGAGGCCGAATAGGGCGAGTGGGGGTTGTATCTGGTAGTCTCGGAGAAGAACTCCTCGCCGTAGGCCGAATGATGTTCTCCGCTCGATGCCGAGGTCGAGAAGGGCGGTTCGACACCCTGGGGCCGTGTCATCTCCAAAGCCCCGTACACCTCGTCGGTCGAGATGTGGTAGAAGAGTTTGCCGTGGTATCCCTCCCCGCGGGATTCCCAGTACACCCGCGCGGCCTCGAGCAGCGCGAGCGTGCCCAATACGTTCGTCCGCGCGAAGGTGAAGGGGTCGCGTATCGAGCGGTCCACATGGCTTTCGGCAGCCAGATGGATCACTCCGTCCGCCCGGTATTCCCGCATCAGGTGCGACATGCGTTCGTAATCGCAGATATCGGCCCTGACGAAAACGTAGTTCGGTTCCCGTTCCACGTCCCGGAGGTTCTCGAGGTTGCCCGCGTAGGTGAGCTTATCGACGTTGACGATCCGGTAATCGGGGTATTTCGAGACGAAAAGACGCACCACGTGGCTTCCGATGAAGCCGGCGCCTCCCGTGACGATGATGTTGCGTTTGAAATCCATCTTCTATTTCTCTTTTTCGATGTTTCCGATACATTTGCGGAGGCTGTCCGTCCAGTGGGGAATCACGATACCGAATGTCTCCTTGATTTTCGTCTTGTCCAGCACCGAGTAGGCCGGTCGCACGGCTTTCGAGGGGAACTCGTCGCTGTGGCAGGGGCGGATGTCGCAGGCGGAGTTTCCTGCGTATTCGGCGATGGCCCGGGCGAAGTCGTACCACGAGCAGACGCCCTCGTCCGAGAAGTGGTAGATGCCTTCGCGGCCTTCGTATTTGCGGTGTTCCACGATGTCGAAGATCGCTTCGGCGAGGTCCCCGGCGTAGGTCGGGGTTCCCGTCTGGTCGAATACCACGCGCAGCACCTCCTTTTCTTCCGTCAGACGCAGCATCGTCCTGAGGAAGTTCCTCCCGATCTCCGAATAGAGCCACGCCGTGCGGAGAATCACATAGCGGCAGCCCGAAGCCAGCACCTCCTCCTCGCCGTGCAGTTTGGTCGCTCCGTAAACGCTTCGCGGCGCCGTCGGGGTTTCCTCCGTGCAGGGTTTGTTCGCTGTGCCGTCGAAGACGTAGTCCGTGGAGACATGCACGAGCAGTCCGCCGACTCCTTTCATCGCGCGTGCCAGGTGTCCGGCGGCGGTGGCGTTCAGCAGCTCGGCGCGCTCCGCATCCTCCTCGGCACGCTCCACGTCCGTATAGGCCGCGCAGTTCACGACAGCGCCGATGGCGTGTTCGCGGACGAAGCGTTCCACGGCCTCACGGTCCGTGATGTCGAGCCGCAGGGTATCGTCGCCCGCGACGTCCGTGAAGAAGTAGCGGTCCGCCGAGGCGGCCGAAGCACGCCGGAGGGCATGTCCCAACTGTCCTCCGGAGCCCGTGACAAGAATGTTCATGACTTGTAAAGGTTTTCGTTATACTCGAACGGCGATACGAAATCCCGCAGAAGCGGATGCCGTGTATCTTTCTCGCTCAGGATGATCTTCTCCTCCGGGATGCGCCAGTCGATGTCCAGCGACGCATCCCGTATCGAGATGCCACCGTCCGCTTCCGGAGCATAGTAGTTGTCGCACTTGTACTGGAAGACCGCCTCCGCGCTCAGCACGGCGAACCCGTGCGCGAAGCCCCGCGGGATGAACAACTGAAGGTGGTTATCCTCCGTAAGCTCCACGGCGACATGACGCCCGTAGGTCGGACTCCCCCGGCGGATGTCCACCGCGACGTCCAGAACCGCCCCGCGCACGCACCGAACCAGCTTCGACTGAGCATGAGGGGGACGCTGGAAATGAAGCCCCCGCAACACCCCGCAGGTCGAGCGTGACTCGTTGTCCTGGACGAAATCCACCGCACGAACCTTCTCGCCGAACTCCCGCGCCGAGAAGCTCTCGAAAAAGTATCCCCGCGCGTCCCGGAAAAGGCGCGGCTCGACGATGACCACGCCTTCGATGGATGTCCGTATGATATTCATAGTGTATTATTCTGCGAATTAAAGGTTCGCATCGCCCGTGCGTTCGACTTCCCCGATGACTTTCAGCAGGTACTGTCCGTACTGGTTCTTGAGCATCGGCGCAGCCACCTCGCGCAGCTTCTCCGCCGTAATCCAGCCCTGACGGTAGGCGATGCCCTCCAGGCAGGCGATCTTCAGACCCTGGCGCTTCTCGATAACCTCGATGAACGTCGAGGCTTCGCTCAGCGAGTCGTGCGTACCCGTGTCCAGCCACGCGAAACCCCGTCCCAAGGTCTGCACCTTTAACTTGCCATCCGAAAGAAAGCACTGGTTAACCGTCGTGATCTCAAGCTCTCCGCGGGACGAAGGCCTGATGCTTTTGGCCACTTCCACGACCTCGTTCGGATAGAAATAGAGGCCCACCACCGCGTAGTTCGATTTCGGATGCTGCGGCTTCTCTTCGATCGAAAGACAGTTCCCCGATTTATCGAATTCTGCAACTCCATAACGCTCCGGATCGTCCACCCAGTAGCCGAACACCGTGGCGTTGCCATCCTCCTCGGCCGTGCGGACCGCCTCCCGAAGCATGCCAGAGAAGCCCGCGCCGTGGAAGATGTTGTCGCCCAGAACGAGGCACACCGAGTCTTCGCCGATGAATTCCTCGCCGATAAGGAACGCCTGGGCCAGGCCGTCCGGGGACGGCTGTTCCGCGTACTCCAGGCGGATTCCATAATCCGAGCCGTCGCCAAGCAGGCGACGGAAGCCCGGAAGGTCCTGCGGTGTCGAGATCAGCAGGATTTCCCGGAGCCCCGCCAACATCAGAACCGACAGCGGATAATAGACCATCGGCTTGTCGTAAACGGGCAGAAGCTGTTTGCTTACTCCCTTCGTGATCGGGTACAGACGCGTGCCCGATCCTCCGGCCAGTACGATACCTTTCATGATCGTGTCTTATTATTTGAATCGTTTATCTTTCCTGTTTTCTGAACGTTTCAGCTATTTCCTCTCCGAAAAGTGTCCACGCCGCGGCAGCGGCCCCTGCGAGGAACACGCATCCGACGAGAATCATGATCTTCGAAGGTTTCGAGGGTTTGAGCGGGACAGTCGCGGGCTGCACGACGGCATAGACCGGGGTCGATTCCTGGACCTTCGCACGCGCCAGTTGCAACTGCTGCGCCGTCTGGTTGTAGAGGCTGTACGCCAGCGACATCTCGTTTTGCAGCCGCTCCTGCTCCGTTTGGAAGCTCTTCCGCGAGAGCGCCTGATTCTGGTCCACGTACTGCGCGTAACGCTGCTGCGCCGCATAATACTTTCCCTGCGCCTCGTCGAAGAGCCGCTGCGTGAACTCCAGGTCGTGCCGCGCCTTGTCCGTGCGGTACTGCGTGATGTGGTTCTGCAGGTTGCGCATCACCGTGTCGGTCAGCGTCGCCGCGACGAGCGGGTCCTGCATCGTCACCGCCAGCGAGACGACCATCGTCTTCTTGTCCACGCTGGCCGCGATACGCTCCTGGAGGCTTCCGACCGTCTCGTTCTCCTCACGTGTCAGGCGGAAGGGGTCCGTCACGCCCGTTCCGCGGCGTTCGTCGTCCTCCGCGCGGAACAGCCCCGTGAACCATCCCAGCGCCTTGAACGGCGCTGCGGCGACGGCGCTCCACCAGGGTGAGCGCAGCTCTTCGGAGACATACTCCGAGACGGGCATCCGGCGCTCGTCCCGCGCCAGGCGGACCTCCACGCCGAACAGTTCGGTCATGAACGGCACCGACTGCACGATATCGGGGTACAGCTCCGGAGACATCGCATCCGCCGAGTTCATGCTCCCCATGTTGATCCCGGCCATCGAGGCCAGGGAGCCCAGTCCTCCCAGCGACGGCTTCCCGCCCTGCACCTCCGGGGCCAGCTTCACCGTAACCGTGTACTCCTTGGGGATGCTGAAGCCGATGACGAGTCCCGCCAACGCCCCCGCGACGCACCATCTGACGATCCTCCGGCGTCCGGCCCACAGCTTGCGCGCCAGCTCCGCCAGGTCGATCTCACCATCCCCCGCAGGGGCGGTCGCTCTGTTCATCTCTTCCATCGTCCTTTCCGCTTATTTCGACAGGTTCGCGATCGACGCCGCCATCGTTCCGATCGACGCCGCCGACGTGGCCAGGCTCATGATCGCCGGGAGACTCATGCCCTTGCGCTCGCGCTTCGAGGGGATGACGATCTCGCACCCCGGCTCTATGCGCGCCTTGCGAAGGCTCTTCACGCGGGACACCGTGCCGTTCATGTAGATCACGTACGCCTTGCTGCGCTTCGCACGGAGCCCGTAGCCGCCCGCCTGGCCGATATAGTATTTCAGATGCTTGCCCGCCATGTAGAGCACCGTATTGGGATACATCACCTCTCCCGAGATGCTCACCGTGGAGACGTATTCCGGGATCACCAGACGGTCTCCCTCGCGCAGCACCATGTCGTAGTCCGAACCGGGATTCGACAGCGCCTTGTCCAGCTCGATGCCCACCGTGTAGTAGTCGTCCAGTTGCAGCTTGTCCAGCGCCAGGGAATCTCCGCCCCGGCTGTTCTGGCGGGCCATGCGCAGCGTCGTCTCGCGCACTGCGCGCTCCTCGTCGTTCAGACGGCGGATCAGACGCGCCCCGTGCGCATAGGCGTCCGGCGTGAGGCCCCCGGCGCGGCGCACAAGGTCCGACAGGCGCTCGTTCTTCTTCACCAGCGTATAGCCTCCCGAGAACACCACCTCGCCATCCAGCGTAACGCGACGCTGCTCCCGGTAGCCCGGGCTGCGGCGGACCTCCACGATGTCGTAGGGCGCCAGCTCGAAGTCCGCGTCGCCGTCCGTCACCAGTCCGTCCTTGAGCGAGAACGTGTAGATACGGCCCAGCTCGCTCGTCGGCTCCAGGCTCTTCGGGTCCTTCATGCGCCGCGAGACGTCCACCTTCACCGTAGAGGCCCCGTCCAGAAGACCTCCGGCCTGAACCACGAGGTCCTCGATCGTCGTATGCGCGGCATAGGGGTACACCCCCGGGCGAGCCACCTCGCCGCCGATGGTGAAGGACCCGCGCTCCTCCAGTTCGTGGATGCTCGGAACGATAAGCACGTCGTTGCGCCGCAGCTCCACGTCCGCGGAACGCCCCGACATGATGCCCCCGAGGTCCAGCGACAGAAGCTCCAGCGACAGGTCCTCGCGCTCGCGAAGAAGCTGCGCGCGGCCCGTGAAGGCGTCGCCCTCCAGGCCCTCGGCGCGCTCGATCAGGGCCCGCACCGTGTGCATCTCGTCGCTCAGCTCGTACATCCCCTCCCGGTACACCGAGCCGCGGACCTCCACGCGGTTGGCGAAGCGGTCCAGAACGGACCCCACAGTCACCGCGTCTCCGTCCTCCAGCGTCCATCCGCCGAAATCGCCCTCCCGGACGTTGTAGAGCCGGTATTCGCGCCCCGTCTCGCGGATCACACGGAGTTCCTTCGCATAGGCGTCCCCCGTGAAGCCGCCCGCGTAGTCCAGCAGACGACCCAGCGTCTCGCCTCGTTTCATCTCGTAGTGCATCGGACGCTTCACCTTCCCCGAGACGTTGACCAGCAGCTCGTAGGGGCGCACGATCACCACGTCGCCCTCTTCCAGACGCACGTCGTCGTCCTGACGACCCTCCAGCAGGTAGGCGTACACGTCCACGCGCGCCACCTCACGGCCCCCGCGCATCACGCCGATATCGCGAAGCCCGCCGATCGGAGTAACCCCTCCCGCGCGGTACAGCGCATGGAAGACCGTCGAAAACGACGACAGACGGTAAGTCCCGGGCGTCTCGACCTCTCCCATCACGTTCACCTGGATCGTGCGTAAACGCCCCAGCGTAACCCGCACTTCCGATGCGGGACTGTCGCCCGAGACCCCCGCGTAGATCTGTCCGAAGACCTCTCGAAGCTTCGCGTTCGCCTCGCCGATGGTCAGCCCGTTCAGATACACAGGACCCACCTGTTCGACCATGATATTGCCCTCGGGGGAGATCTCCTCTCGGAGGCTCCGCTCGTTCTCCCCCCAGATGTCGATGATGACCTCGTCGCCCGGACCCAGACGGTAGTTCGACGGCGTCGCCTGGTTCTCGTTCGGCTCGAAGGTCAGCGTGCGGCTCCGGAACACGTCGCGCCCGAAGACCTCGCGCGGGTCCGAACGATCCGCCGCGGGGTCCGTGGCTGCCGAACTCACCACGTCCAGACTCCCCGCGGTGAGCCGTTCCGAGGAGGACTGGACCCGTTCCCGTTGCTGACCCGAGATACCGCGGTCCGCAACGCGGACTTCGCTGCCCTGGCTCTCTTCGTACTTCCGCTTCAGACGCTCAGCCTGCTCCGCCGTAACCCCTCGAGCCAAAAGCTCCCTGCCGATCTGATGCTCGCTCTTGCCGTTCCGGCGACCTTCCAAAGCATACTCGAGCACCGCTTCGTCGCTCAACTGGGCATAGGAATAAATACCCGACAATAAAAATCCCGATAATAAGAAAATACTGAAAATCCTATTCATGAATTGTCCTGTTGTTGGCTGATCTGTATTTTGTCCGGATGTGACCGTCAGAACTTTTTCCCGAACACGATCGAGCAGAACGTATTCGCGAGAACCTTGAAGTCGAGCCACCAGGAACGATGGCCCAGATAATAGAGGTCGTATTCCAGACGGCGCAACATCTTCTCCATCGTATCCGTATATCCGTTGTATAGCGTCGCATAGGAGGTTACGCCCGGACGGATCTGGTATAGATAGACATAACGCATGTCGTGTTCGAGAATCTGGTCGATATAGAACTTCCGTTCGGGCCGGGGGCCGATGAAGGCCATGTCGCCGCAGAAGACATTCCATAATTGCGGCAGTTCGTCCAAATGGTGCGCACGCAGGAAACGTCCCACTTTCGTCAGACGCGGATCGTCGTCGCCTCCGCTATGGCTCAGCTGGGGGCCGAATTTTTCGGCATCGAGCCGCATCGAACGGAATTTGTAGATGTTGAACGGCCGTCCGAACCGCCCGATTCGCTCCTGTTTGAAGATCGCGGGACCGCCGTCCTCCTGTTTGACCGCGATGTAACAGATCAGAAACAGCGGTGAGAATACGATCAGTGCCACAAACGCCAGAATGCAATCGCCGATGCGTTTCACCTGCCGCGAGAACGACGACATGCCGTCCGGAATGAACCGGTCTTTGGGAACGTACCGGCTTACGGGGGTTGAAATTTCGATGTCTTCATCGAATTTCGGATGCTCCCCCCCCCTCAGTTTGTCGGTCCACCGCGCATAGGCGCTCCGATCCACCGCATCCGGCATCCGGACCAGCAGATACGATGCGGAAATATGTCGTACGACGATCGCCCGCTGCAACAACAGCGGCACGGTATCCTCCCCGACCTGCGTGCAGGGCATTTGCAGTTTTTTCGAAAATCCACGCAAGCTCATACAGCCCTCGGATTTCACGAACAGCCGCAGCCCGAAAGCCGACAGACCGTATGCGATCCACGTGCTCGCCGAATCCAAAAAGTAGAGATGCAGATAGCTGCCGTCGTTTTTGCACTCGTTGATCGTAATGATTCCCGTATCCATATTTTCCCAAGACTTGATAGAGGCGTTTGATTCTTGAGCCGGAAAAATCACGGTCTGTATTCCCCGACCTTCTTCCGGTACCAGCGTCGGTATTCGTCGAATGAGAGCTCCGGAACGGCGAGGATTGTGTATTCGGGTCCCGGGGAGCGGAGGATATGGCGCCGGGCGTATTCGCGCAGTCTGTCGTCCTCCACGGAGGCCATCACCACGGGAAATGGGAACTCCCGGAACCGGAACACGGCCGTCTCGCTCTGCGGAAACAGCCGGCACATCTGGCAGGCGGAGCGTTCGAATGCCACCCAATAGGCTCCTGCCCCGTAAAGGTGCACGGACGCCGTGTTGTCCTTTTCCCGGTCGAGGATCTCTCTCCCGTGCGCCGCCAGAAAGGACATCAGCCTCAGTCCCGCCGGCTCCGCAGATCGTCTTTCGCGCGTGTCGTACATGATTGTCGTCCTGAATGGTTCGGGGGAATCAGCGGACCTCCCGCCGTGCGTCTTCACCCAGCCAGCGGTCGAAGTCCTCCAGCCAGCGCATGAGCCGCCGTTTGCTTTTCCGCGGCGCCGGCTCCTTCCGCCAGCCGTCGATGATGGCGTGCGCCCGGTCGCAGCAGTCCCGACTGCCCGTACAGCCGTAGAGGGTGACGAGCAGCAGGGCGCGGGACTGCTCCGCCTTCACGTGCGAAAGCTGCTCCCGGACCGTTCCGAGCAGGCGCTCCAGCGCCTCTTTCTCCACGAGGATCGTATAGGCCGGCAGCAGCAGCGCCTGGAGCTTGCTGCGCAGCACGTCGCTCTCCGTCCGCAGCCCTCCGCAGAGCCGCAGCGCCTCGCCGGCCAGCGCCCTGTCGTCGTCCGTCGCTCCCTCCGGGCCGTGGTGGCGTCCCAGCGCCCCGTGCAGCCCTTCGAGCAGGCGGTCGTTGTCCAGACTCTC
>OMEQ01001574.1_pt1 | contig 10234 bp, 6 predicted proteins | sample 1645451 | NCBI WGS metagenome assembly OMEQ01 (sample SAMEA103958142, study PRJEB25191) | human gut metagenome | biome: human-associated habitat [ENVO:00009003]; feature: intestine environment [ENVO:2100002]; material: feces | place: Germany | collected 2013/2015
TTGTCATTCCCCATATAGAGATAAACCCGGCTTAATAATGTCATTGCCCCCCATTTATTGATCTTACCCTCTTTCTTTACCGGACGAAGCAGCTTCACCGCATCTGTCAGGTCGTCTGTGATGGCCTTATAACATTGGGCGGTCGTATTGCGGGAAGGTTTGATATTCTTATCTTCTACCACTTTATCAATAATGGGCACAGCCAGTGATGCCCCGTTATCTTTCAGATAAGGATACCCGTAAATACGTGTCATATCGAACAGCAACAAGGCACGTATTGCCAAAGCCTCTCCTTTCAAGTCATTATAATACTCCTGCTCTGTCAGCTTCTCCAGTTTCGGAGTTGTAATTTCCCGATCGGGAACAAGCTTTATCTTTTCAATATCCCGGAATAAAATGTTCAGGTTCTTACCAATACCGTAGTACATTCCCCAGAAACCACTAGGTCCATTCGTCTTATTGTACTTGAATGTATAGAAACTAACATTGGTGCTGGAAGACTTATAAGATTTCATATCATCTCCCCTCAAATCACCATAACAAAACATATCTGCTCCATAATAACTGGATGACTGCATACTGCTGTATGCACCGTTCAGCACAAATTCAAAATCCCTTAATTCGGTCAATGAACCATCAGTTTCTATAGCTGTGGAAGATTGCAAATCCAACCAATCATTTCCGCAACTACTCAATAAAGCTATATATTTTATCTTTTTCATACTTATTCATTTATAGATTAATGCACTTAGAATTTCACTTCCAAACCGAATGTATAAGTTCTCATCGGAGGAGTATCCCAACTAGGTGATGAACCCGATTCGGGGTCAATATAATCGTATGCCGCCCAAGTTAACAGGTTATTGCCCGATGCATACAGACGTATATTGTCTATACCCACTTTCCGGGTCCATGTCTTCGGCAGTGTAAAGCCGAAAGTCAGATTCTTCAGACGAACATAATCTCCACTGTATAAACGACGTGTGGTAGCATAATCGGTCATGGAAATTGATCTACCGACTACAAAACGTTCAATACTCGTTTCATCACCCTCCTTCTGCCAGCGTTTCCGGTAATAAATAGGAATATTCAGCGCTCCATCGCCACCGTGTTCCAGTTTGCCTGCCGCGCCGTCATAGTTCCATGCCCCAAAAGAGAAATTCACGTTAAAATTCAGATCAAACCACTTATAAGAGATGCTGTTACCCAGTCCACCGGTGATAGTAGGATCGGCACATTGCAGTATCACTTTTTCCGCACTACGCGGATCTTTAGTAGTTTCTTTGTTCAGATTTCCATTTTCATCCGTCGTATTCTTATAGAACATCGGTTCACCGTCTGCCGGGTCGATGCCTGCAAATTCAATCATATAATAGGTAGAATAGGGCAAACCTACCTTATGAATAGATGTTCCGCTGGTTACTTGTTTCAAATCTCCGTCCAACTTCAGGATTTTATTGGCATTATGTCCCAGATTCAAACTAGTGCTCCAACGAAAATCTTTTGTCTCGATATTAGTTGAACGAATTTCCAATTCATATCCCTTGTTTTGTAATTTACCTATGTTGGCAAGATAACTTGAGAAACCTGTTGCAAGAGATAATGGCCGGCTGTAAAGCAGATTTTTCGTTGTACGAACGTAATATTCAAATGTAACATTCAGTCTGTTGTCGAAGAATCCCAAGTCGATACCGGAGTTGAAGTTGTAGTTGGTTTCCCAAGTCAGTTCCTTGTTTTCCAGTTGCGACTGCGTGATACCCGGATTATCGTTATAATTACTAGTCAGACTGCTCAATCCCATATATCCATAATAAGAAGACGGCAGAGTTCCGTTCACACCGTAAGAAACTCTAAGTTTCAGGTCACTTAACCAGTTCTGAAGAGGTTTCATAAAACTCTCGCTACTCACTCTCCATGCACCGGACAATGACCAGAAATTTCCCCAACGATTCTCTCTTGCCAATCGCGAACTTCCGTCAGTTCTCCAACTCGCTCCCAGATAATATTTGTTGTCATAATCATAGTTGGCACGTGTAATATAAGAAACAATACGCGTCGTACTGTTAGAACCTCCCATACTCTGATACACTACACCATTGTTGACTTCCGGCTTATCCCAGCGTGCAAAATTAGAGATAGTAGTTCCCAGTCCATCCGACTCCTTACTGTTGATTTCATAACCAACCAAAAGGTCCAGATTGTGTTTTTTCTTGATCTTTGTCTGATAAGTCAGAATATTAGACCATGTCATATTGGTAATATCATTATAATCTTTGCTGAAACGTCCGTTATCATCGTCACCGTCACTGGTACGCGGGTCTTTCCATGCACGAGACTTGTTCATCACAAAATCATAGCTGAATGTAGACGCAAACTTGATTCCTTTCCAAATATCGAATGATGCATATACGGTATTGAAAGAACGGGTCGCATATTCTCTCTTAAAATTATAAGAATTTGATAACATCGGATTACGGTCATCCAATTTGATTAATGCACGGTTCCAGGTGCCGTCTTCATTCCATATAGGGTCAGACGGTGTGGCTCCATTACGCGTACCGTAAATTGGAGAAGTATACGATGTCCCTTCCGAATAAGTATCCTGATTCACTTTGGAGAACTGTATCTTTGCACCGATATTCATCCATTTAGCCATCTGATAGTCTACATTCAAACGTGCAGAAATACGTTCCAGACCGGAGTTTATCGTAACACCATCCTGCTTCATATAGCCGATGGACGTATAGTATTTAATCTTTTCCTGTCCGCCGGAAGCTGAAAACTCGTAATTCTGGTGGCTACCGTTACGAAACAGATAATCATCCCAATTCACAAAACCACACCAAGGGATCGGTGCATACTGGTCAATATTCGAATCGGCATAAGCCCATGCTTCATTCTCGGTCATCCCCTGATGAAGTCCTACCTCATCATCGGTCTTACCACTATAAGTTAAAGCATAATTTCGAAGCCCCTCGTGGATCAGGTTACGACGTTCCTGTCCGCCCATCAATTCGCGGAAAGGCATGGCAAAATTAGAGAATCCCCAATCCGATTTCAATTTAAAGACCGGTTTACCTGCTTTTCCTTGTTTCGTAGTAATAATGACAACGCCATTTGCTGCACGTGAACCATAAAGTGAAGCAGCAGCGGCATCCTTGATAACAGTGATGCTTTCAATATCCGATGTATTCAAGGTAGACATTACATCCAAACCGGAATCACTACCAGATGCACCAATATTACCCGACAATACGGGAACACCATCCACTACATACAGCGGAGAATTGGAGGCATTGAACGAACCCATGCCACGGATACGGATGGACGTTGACGAACCCGGTATACCCGAACCGGTATTTACGCTGACACCGGGAGCCGCCCCCTCCAACATCTGTTGGAAAGATACATTAGGCACATCTTTCACAGCATCTGTCTTTACGATACTGGCAGAACCTGCATAAGCCGATTTCTTGAAAGTACCATATCCCGTTACAATTACTTCGTCCAACAGGTTATTATCCACTTTCAGGATTATGCTCATCGGCTTGCCGGGAGTTGCAACTACCTCCTGTGACGTATAACCGATATAAGAAACCATCAGAGTCACTTTCTTGTCTGTAATTTCCAGATGGAAATTACCGTCCATATCAGTCATCATACCGTTAGTTGTACCTTTCACGATGACATTAGCTCCGATTATCGGCTCTCCACTATCTTCAATTACTTTCCCTGTAATCGTATATTTCTCACGTGCAACAGTTTCCGTCCTAACGGGTTCAGCCTTACGGATGGCAATTACTCCATCATGAACCGTATAAGTCAGTCCGCTATTTCGCAGGCATTTGTTAAGCACTTCAGAAATCAGTTCATTCTTCACATCCAGATTTTCCACTCTGACTTTCTTCGCATCATTTGTGCTGTAGATAAAGGTAAAGTCCGTTTGTTTCTGAATTTCCCAAAGAACTTCATTCAGTGTTACATTTCTGAATTTGGCTGTAACTGTGGTCTGTGCGAATATAGATGCGCGCATCAGCCCTGAAGTTGTAATACAGAGAAAAAGGAACATCATACAAAGACGTTTTCCATATTTCCCAAATCTGGCAACATTACGTAGTTTTTCCATAAAACAGGGATTAATGATTAGTGAATATTTTGATAGTTTTTCCTTCTACTGTGACAGTTACTCTACCCGTTTGCTCCAACAATTTCACCAATGGGGTAATCTCATTATAACGGTTTACATAGCAACCGAAGCGTAACTCCTTGGTCGCCTCATTCTCATAGACTACATCCATATCATACCATCTGGCAAGAGTTTTCATGATGTCATCCAATCGCTGGTCCTTGAAATTAATCTTTCCATGTATCCATGAAGTATAAAATGCAGTATCTACATTGCGTACATTGATCTGGTTGCTGCCCGAAGTAATACAAGCCTGTTCCGATGGTTTCAGAATCCGGTTGCTTCCATTTTCAGTCTGTACTTTTACCGAACCGCTGACAAGTGTAGTTTGATATTCTTCGTTTGCGTAAGCTGATATATTAAAAGTAGTTCCTAATACTTCTATTTTCATCCCTTTGGTTTGTACAATAAAAGGCTGTCCGGTTTTGCTTACTTCGAAATAGGCCTCTCCCTCCAGTTCTACCAGACGGCAATCCTGTGCAAACTGAACAGGGAAACGGATGGAACTCATAGAATTCAACTGTACTTTACTTCCATCGCTCAACGTCAGCTGATATTCACCACCACGAGGAACGTTTACCTTATTATATGCAAGTTTTTCGGATGTCCGGGCGGGAGCCTGCTGATAATTCAATGCTGTAGAATCCACCTGAATGACTGTACCATCTTTTTCTTTCAATTCCACGCCGGAGGTAGACTTCAAATCAATTGCTTCTCCATTATCCAGAATAAGAACGGCTTTCTTACCACCCGGAACAATTTGTTCCGCTACTTGAGATAACGGCTGGGGTTCATTACCGCTCTTATATATTGCCACAGTAGCAATAACCACCGGAAAAATGAAAATAGCAGCATATTTACATATATTCAGTATCCGATGTCTGAACCGATGGCGTTGGATTTTTCTTTGCACCCCCTCCCATCCGTCCTCTGCATGGAAAGTTTGCCGCTTCTGCATATTCTGCTTTATGTTCTCTTCCTTGCAGATTTCCCGAAAAAGGCGTTCGTTTTCGGACGATTCATTTCTCCACCGAGTCAGTTCCGCCTGTTCTTCTTCCTCGATTTCATCAGATAAGTATCTGGCAATGAGTCTTGCAATATAGAAATGTTGGTTTATCATAATTCACATGTTTTAATCGTTGTTTATACTAAAACAGGTGAATTGAAAATCAGGGTGTATTAAAAATGTTTTTTTTAAAAGAAACTATAAAAAGTAAAAAACCAGATAGTAATAGTCTTTCAAATATACGCGTAATTTACGGTAGGCAATCTTTTTCTGGGAGTGTACCGTTTCACCGGAAATATTCAGTGTTTCAGCAATTTCCGGATTGCTTTTTCCCTCAAGTGCCAGTTGCATAATGCTTTTCATCTGCGGTGGCAGTTTTTCAATGGCATCCACCAATATCCGGTAACTTTCTTCTGCAATGACCTTGTCTTGAAAAAAAGAGTCTTTACTCATTTCCTGAACTTTCTGTGCATACTCGTTCATGACTTTGGTATGTTCCAGTTCATTCAAAGATTTATTGCGTACCGACGTATAGAGGAATGATTTAATCTGATGCACATACATGAAATCATCGCGCAACTGCCACAACTTCACAAAACACTCCTGAACAATATCAGCCGCTAATGCATCATTTTCGACATACTGATTAGCAAACATACATAAAGATATGTAATATTTGTCGAATATAGAACGAAACTGCGTCTCATCAGTTAACTTAATACTAATATAGTCTGTTGTGCCAATCACGTATTCTTTATTTTGGTTACAAATATACCATTTGAAAATTATGTAACCAAACAAAAATGAAAAATCACAATCTTTGTTTCATTACAAAACCCTCAAAGAAGTCGTCCCGATAACTATTACCGATAGCAATTTCATACGATTTTATAAATATATCATTATTGTCAAATGACTCGATGTGATCGGTATTGACGATATAGGATTTATTCACCCGCAAAAAAATAGATTTTGGTAATAAATCGAATATGGCTTTCAGGCTCATGCGAGTAATGATACGCTGGTCGTTCAGTTGAAGAATGACGTAATCTTTCAATCCCTCAATAAAGAGAATATCGGAGAAATTCACCTTGAAATACCGGCGCTCTGCCTTTACGAAGAAATATTCAGCGGCAACAATCGTTTCGATAGAATGATAGGATAACGCTTTATCCACCGCCTTTTGAAAACGTTCCGCTTCGACAGGCTTAATCAGATAGTCGATTGCATCTACTTCATAGCTATCCAACGCATATTCTGTATAGGCTGTGGTGAAAATAACCAGTGTCTTTTTGGAAATTGTACGGGCAAACTCTATTCCTGTAATCCCAGGCATCTGAATATCCAGAAAAACCAGATCGACTCCCTGTTGCTCCATAAAGTCGGAAGCAGTTGCAGCACTGTTAAAACTGCCTATCAACTGGAGGTTATCGGATTCTTCTATCAATAACTTCATGGCCTCACGTGCCAAGGGTTCATCATCTACAATGATACAATTCATAATGTTATACTTAAAATTACAGAATAGAGATTTTCATCTTCTCTTTGTTCCAACTTATAATGTTCAGGATACAGTAATCCTAACCTACGCTGGATATTGGCAAGTCCGATTCCACCGACTTTACCCTGCTGGACTGCAACAGCCGGTTTAGAATTCTCACACCGGAAATCCAGTCGGTGAGCATCCACCTTAAAAAAGACATGGACATACGAAGAATGCTCACTATCAAAACTATGTTTCACCGCATTTTCCACAAAAGGAATGAATAACAAAGGCTGAATCCAAATGGAATCCACTTCTCCCTCCTGCCTCAACGTAAACTGGAAATTGTCACGGCGTATCTTTTCCAAATTCAGATAGTCATTCAGGAAACGGATATCCGAAGCCAATGAAACTCTTTCACGCGAACTGTCGTTAATCTGATACCGTAGCAAATCTTCCAGTTTAAAAAGTACTTTGGAAGCTTCTTCCGGATTTCTCTTTATCAGGACATTGGCATTATTCAGCATATTGAAAAGAAAATGCGGGTTAATCTGATTCTTCAGAAATGTCAGTTCGGATTGCAAAGTAGTGGACTCGAGTTCGTCAATACGCAGGTTATAACGCAACCAATGGGTAAACAAGGATATGGCTGCCGAACCTGCGGTAACAAAACCGATGGTCAGTATCCCCGAAAAAGTATTAATGAAAGTAGCGAATCTGCCAGGATCTTTTCCGGGCAGAATTACTTCAAAGAGTAATCCCTGGGTGACTGAAAGGAAGACGATGACTACCAAATTCGTCAGGACGGCCGTCAGGACATAGTGACCTAAGCGGTTCTTCAACAGAAAACAGGGTACTAATATATACAGGTTCATATAGATTACCGTATTAATGGAAACAAAATATGCCAGGAATCCACCAAAACGCCGCCAAAAAGAAACTGACTGCAAAGGTTCGTACCAAAAGACATTAATAGTCATCAAAAGAACTATTATTTGCAGTAACAGATGTCTACATGTCCGGTAATGAGGACTTAACAGAAAAGCTGTAACGCTTTTATCTTCCATTCTTCTATGTTCTGTATTCAGGTTCATACTTCACCTCCTTTCAATTCCAACCAGATGCTTTCTGTCGTCAGGAATAGTCTGTAACGATTGCCATATAATAAGTTCAGTCTTTGGCGGATTCTTTCAAGTCCTTTATCTTCCAAAAGATTCACTTGTAGGCAAAGACAAGTGAATATAATTGTGTTCTCTTCTACTTTCAAATGGATTTTGAGAGAAACAGGGATTGATGTTCGCTGTTCGTTGATTGATTTTACAATATATTGCACAAATGGAATGAAAAGCAAGGGTGGAACCAGTGTTCTATTTACTTCTCCATCCGCAAGCAGTTCATAATTGAATTGTGCCTGAGAATTCTGTTCCAAGGTCAGGTAATTATTCAGGAAATTAATTTCACTACCAAGCAATACCTTTGTTCTGCTGCAATCATATAGCTGATAGCGAAGTAGTTGACTTAATTTCATCAGCATCTTCGAAGCTTTTTCCGGTTCGCTCAATGTCAGTTCCCCCGAATGATGCAATGTTTTGAAAAGAAGTTCGGGGCTGACTTGTTCTTTTAGCTGTTCCACTTCCGAAAGAACGTGAACCTTTTCCATTTGTGAGACACGTTGATGATCTATCATCCATTCTTTCAGGAGAACGGTCATTGTTCCTCCTATCATGCAGAGTGTGGACAACATGAAAGAAGATATATAATCCATCACTATAGGTATGGAGAAATAGGAGGCACGTTCGTAAAATTCCGGCCAGCAGGAATAAGATACATATTCCGTTGCCATTTGTATTGCCAGGGCAAGCATCATTGCTACTGAAAGTAAGGATATGTAGGTTAGATAGCGTCTTTTCAGCAAAAACTTTGGAAAGAGCCAGAAAAGATTCAGATAAATAACTCCTATATAAGTCAGTAGATATAAGAAAGTGAATGTATAAATCCATCCTCCCAATATATCCCGATAATCGAGGAATATAATAAAAACCTGATTGAATGATATGGTAGCCAACACCATAATAAGCACCAGATAACGCGCCCATCGAAGTTCCGGACTAACGAGGAATCGATATAATAAAGTAGATTTATTGTCTGTTGTTATTGTTTCAGCCATCGTGTATTTAATCAGGGAAGATGTTTTATCTCCGGGGACGAAGATAAAACATTTTTCCGGTTGGACTTCTATATCGGTTATTTAAAATTCAAGTTTATAACTCACATTTGTCAATGTTGTAGAACCGTCACTAACATCAATTTTTCCAGTTTTCACATTATATTCATGTCCATAGTGTTCTTTCGCACCGGTAAAATTAAGTCCTTTCACTGCAAACTCATGAGAGACTTTCTTCTTGTTGATGCGGTAACTCACGGTATAGTTGCCGATAAGCATGGGAGAATACTGTTTAGAAAATGCTTTCGTTTCGTCATACTGTACCTCTTTATCAGGATGATTCATCGTTGCTTCCCTGTCAATCGGAGAATACCGGTCACCTCCTTGTAAGGTCAATTTCAGATTGATGCTAAGAATATTCTGTCTGTTACGTCCCAGCATCCATTCCTTTCCAATCAGTCCGTTGATGACATAATTCCGATTAAACTTCGTATTGTACCACACACCGTCTCCGCCCCGGTAGCGGGAATCGAAAAGAGAACCGGAAATCATGTAATAGAGTCCTTTTTCCAGGAAACGTTCTAAAGTGATGTCAATACCGATGTTGCGTCCTCTTCCTTTATTAACCAATGCGTCTTCCACATAGAAATCAGAACGGTTGAGTACGGAATAAGAGCTGTCAGCCATCACAGGCACATCATGGAGAAATTGGATATAAGGTTCTATTTTCAGATTCATGCGATCGGATATTTTGTATCCAAAAGATAACATGACGTGCTGCGCTTTGGTGAAATCGAGTTCCTTGTTGACGGATTTGTCTCCTGTACTTTTCGTTTTCACAAAATAGACGTCCATTTTCTCCATGCGACTGTACATACCATAAGCCAGTGCAAAAGTTGCTTTCGGAGTAGCTTGCCATTTCAAACCAATACGGGGTTCAACAGACCATTTATTATTCAGAGTCAGAAATTGCCCGTAAATACCGGCATTGAGCGTCCAGCGTTCCGTCAATCCTACAGAAGAACTATTGTAGGCAGATATCAGACTCGTATTACCTTTTCCTTGAGATACGGTTTCCAGTGATTCGGCTTCATAAGGAGCAATGGCAAGATTCATTTGATAGAACATGGCATTATACGTAAATCCTGTCTTATTAGTAAAACGGTTACTGAATTTACGGTTAAAAGTCGAAGTTAGTATCAAGTTGGTATGTTTCGAGTTAAGATCCATGTAGGGGGTGGATTCCAAAGAGTGGTTAAATAGGATTGCTCCACCGTCCAGTTGCGAATAAGTACCGGCAATAGTGGTTTTCAGTGATGCGTCATTGTTGAAGAAATAACGGTGGCTGATACCTCCGGCAGCCATATACTGTTTGTCTTTTGATTCGCTACGGTC
>OMEQ01001578.1_pt1 | contig 10205 bp, 8 predicted proteins | sample 1645451 | NCBI WGS metagenome assembly OMEQ01 (sample SAMEA103958142, study PRJEB25191) | human gut metagenome | biome: human-associated habitat [ENVO:00009003]; feature: intestine environment [ENVO:2100002]; material: feces | place: Germany | collected 2013/2015
GTGCGGATCTGGGCCGTCGAGGTGCTGAAACACTGCCGTGAGCGGGTCGGCTGGGTGGCGGAGGCGTGGGACGATCTTGTCGAGACGATGGCGCACGGCGCGACGCCGGGCATCGAATGCCGGATGCGCAAGAGCTGGAAGCCGGGCCGGAGCGACAAAGCCTGAAAAAATAATCCGGGATTAATTCGGACCACGGGATGAGTCCGGAGCATGTAATGCCTCGTAAAACAAATCCCCGCGAACTTGCTTCGCGGGGATTTTGTTGCGGTATGTCGTCCGGTTATTTCACGCTGCCGATCACGGCCTTCAGGCGTTGCTTGAAGTTGTCGCCGATAATGGTCATGGAATCGGTCTTTTCGAACAGTGCGGCCTTGTTCTTCGCATAGGCTCTGATGAATTCGGCGATGCGGAACGGCTCTTCGAGGATGAAGTTGGGGCACTGCGAAACGCGCAGGTACTCTTCGGGCAGCATCAGATAGGGTTCGCTGTGGGCGCCCTGCTCGGTCTTGAATTCGACGGTCAGGTCGAGACAGCGTTTGAAGACGCCGCTCATGCCGTACAGGTCGGCCTGATGCGCCGTCGCATAGTCGTCGAACGCGAGTTCGATCTCCACCGGAGCGTCGCAGGCCGTCGTGCCCGTGTAGATCACCGGCGCGAGCGTGTAGCCGTCGTAGGTCCACTCCCCGGCCTTCGGGAAGCGCGAGTAGGCCAGTTCTTTGCCGTTGACCTTTACACACTTGGGCGGGAAGACGGCCGGGAAGCGCAGTTCGTAGCTGCGGCTGTCGGACGCGCCCGCAAACGAACCCTCGCGGGGCGAAATGCGTACGCGCACCGTGTTGCCCTCCTGCTTTTTGGTGACCGTCGTCACGGCGTAGTTCGTCTTGTACTGCTGGCTCATGCCGTCGTCCTCGTAGTGGCGCAGCTGCCCGTCGCCGCCCGGAATGAAGGTCAGCACCAGCGTATCGCACGGCAGCTGGAGGTTCTTTACAGTCGCCGGATTCATCGGAATGATCGAGCCTGCCTTGGCGTAATGGGGATTTTCCGCCAGCGTGTAGTGCAGCTCCTCGGTGCGGCCGCCTTCGTACATCGAGCCGGTCGCGCAGTCGAACCACCTCCCTTCGGGGAACCAGATCGTGCGGGGGGCCAGACCCGTTATGCTGTCCACCGGCTGGGTGATGGTCGTGGCGAGGATGTCGTTGCCGAACATGAACTGTTCGGGCGTCTCGTACGCCTTGTCCGATTCGGGATAGTCGTAGTACATCGGGCGGCACATGCCGACGCCCGTGTCGTAATTCTCGCGGGCCGCATTATAGATATAGGGTGCCAGCGTGTAGCGCAGGCGGATGGCGTCGCGCATGAGGAACATATGGTCGGGGAAACACCAGATGCAGCGTTCGATGCGCGGGTCTTTGGTCGAATGGGTTTTGAAGATCGGGGTGAAGACGCCGTATTGCAGCCAGCGCGTGTAAAGTTCCGGATCGGTCGCCTTCTGCGTCTTGTGGAACATGTGGCCGCCGATGTCGTGGCCCCACCAGCCGTAGTTGACGTTCGAAGCCGTAGCCGTGAAGTAGGGCAGGTAGGCGAGCATGGGCCATGTGGCGTAGGTGTCGCCCGAAAATGCCAGCGGATAGCGGTGGCTGCCCAGCCCGCCCCAGCGGTGGTAGATGAAGGGGCGCAGTCCGGGGTTCTGACGCTCCGCATGGTTGAAGAAGGTGTGGTTGAGCCAGAAGGTGTTGCTCAGTCCGGGGGTGTATTTCGACTCTTTCCACTGCTGCCAGTCGAGCCACCAGAAGTCCACGCCGTTGCGTTCCATCGGTTCGAGTACGGTTTTGAAATAGGCGTCGGCCCATTTCCGTTCGTCGATTTTGAACGGTACGCTCTTGCCTTTCTCAGACCATCCGTACTCTTTGGTAAAGTCGTCGTATACAGCTTCGTAAGGTTGGATACCTGAAGCGGGATGGAGGTTGAGTGCCACCTTCAGCTCTTCGTTTTCGGTCCATTTGAGGAAGTTCGCGGGCGAGGGGAACAGCTCCTTCTGCCACGTGTAGCCGGTCCAGCCGATGCGCTGTCCGTATTCGTCCTTCGGCGAATTGCTTTTGCGCAGGCCCCATGTCTCGTGCCAGTCCATATCGACGATCAGCACGTCGATCGGCACGTCCATCGACTTGAGTTTGTTCACCAGATCGACGAATTCGTTGTCCGAATACTGCCAGTAGCGGCTCCACCAGTAGCCCAGCGTATATTTCGGAGGCATCGGCGCGCGGCCGGCGACGAGCGCGTAGTCGGCCAGCGCCTGTTTGTAGTCGTGTCCGTAGGCGAAGAGGTAGAGGTCCTGACGGTCGCCTTCGGGACGCGCTTCGACCCACTCTTCCCATTCGGAACCGTCGGGCGTCAGCACGTGACGCTGCGAATCGTCGATCAGGGACCAGCCCGCGCGGGAGAGGATTCCCTGCTCCATAGGCTCTTTGAGTTTCGAGCCGTCGGCGCCGTCGAGCGTGCGGGTCGTGCCCAGCAGGTTCTGCGGATTTTCCATGCCGGGAGTCCAGACCACCTCCCTGCCGTTGAGCGTGAATACGGCTTTCAGGTTTTTGTCGCTGAATTTGCCGTTCTTAAGATACGTAAGCGTCAGCGCCGGGGTCGTGATTGTGAGTTTCGATTTGCTTTCGCGGACCTTGAATTCGGGAACCGGAGTCTCGCGATTGACGAACGTCAGCGTCGCACGGTCTTCGAATTGTCCGTCGGCACTCCACTCCATGCGGATCAACTGCGGCGTGAGCACCGTAAAGCGGGCGTTTCCCGAAGTTACGACGGCTTTGGCGTCGGCCTTCGGGTTGTCTGCGATTGCAGGCGACAGCGTGCAGGCGAGCGCTGTCAAAAGGGCAAGAAATCGTTTCATCTTTATTTGGTTAGCTTGGTTACCGGGTAAAGATACGCAATTCGGAACGAATCCGCAAATATTTTTCTTTCGAAACGAAAATTATTGGTTTCGGAAAGCAAGTTTTGTCGGAGGGCTATTGCGCCGTCGTGTCGGTCGCAGCGGCTTCCGCCGCGGATTTTGCAGCAGTTTCTGCCGCGGATTCTGTTGCAGATTCCGTTGCAGAGAGGGCCGCCGGGTCTTCGTCGGCTCCGGCGATTTCGAGCGTGCGGGCCGAATGGCGTTTCTTGGTTTGCAGGCTCGCCGTTTTGCGCAGCCGCTCCCCGACGCGGACGATGTTGTCGTTGCCCGTGCAAAGCCGCTTGTGGGCATCCTCGTATGCGTCGCGGGCTTTGTCGAGCGCGGTGCCGACCCCTTCGAGCGACGAGGTGAAGGCCACCAGCTGTTCGTAGAGTTTCAGTCCGCAGGCGGCGATCTCCTTGGTGTTCTTGTCCTGATCGTTGTATTTCCAGAGGTCGGCCACCAGCTTGAGCAGGGCGAAGAGGTTCGTCGGCGACGAGACGATCACCTTCCGTTCGTAGGCGTCCGACCAGATGGCCGGGTCGCTCTGCAAGGCCGCGAGGAAGGCCGGTTCGTTGGGGACGAACATGATGACGAAGTCGGGCGAGTTGAGCCGCCGCTGGTACTCTTTGCGGCCCAGTTCGGCGACGTGCTGGCGCACCGAGGCGACATGCGCCGCCAGCGCGCGCCGCCGCTCCTCGTCGGTCGCGGCCGCGGTGTAGGCCACGAAGGCCGTGAGCGACACCTTCGAGTCGATGACGATGTCCTTCTTCTCGGGCAGGTGCAGCACCACGTCGGGCCGCAGGTTGCGTCCCTCCTCGTCCTTGACGTTGTACTGCGTCTCGTAGTGGATGCCTTTGGTCAGGGCCGAGTTGTCGAGGATCGTTTCGAGCAGCATCTCGCCCCAGTCGCCCTGCACCTTCGAGTTGCCTTTGAGTGCCTGCGTGAGGTTCTGCGCCTCGGTCGAAATGTGCTGGTTGAGTTCCATGAGCCGTTTGAGCTCGGCCCGCAGTTCGCCGCGCTGCGAGGTCTGCGTGGTGTAGATCTCTTCGACCCGCCTGCGGAAGTCGGTGATATTGTCGCGGAAGGGTTTCAGCAGGCTGTCGATCTGCTCCTGACTGGTTTGGCGGAAGCGCATAGAGTGTTCGCCCAGAATTTCGGTCGCGAGGTTTTTGAACTGCGCCCGGAAAGTCTCCTCCAGCTTTTCGCGCTCGGCCTTCTCGGCCGCTCGCTCTTCGGCGTTTTTCGCCCGCAGCGACGCGAGTTCCGTCTCGGACGAGGCCCGGATCGCCGCCAGCTCCGCTTCGGTGCGGGTCCGCTGTTCGGTCAGCGCCTGTGCCTGCGCTTCGTACCGCTGGCGAAGCTCCCTTTCGGCCGACACGGCCTGCTCGGCCGCGGCCAGCCGGGCTTCGGCGGCCGAAAGACGGGCGGCGGCGTCGCGTTCGCGTGCTTCGGCGTCGGCGTTCGACGCGCCGAGACGGCGGGATTCCCGGTGCCAGAGCAGCAGGACGATGGCGAGGATGGCTGTCAGGCAGCAGGTTGTCAGTATGAAAAGCGAGGTCGGGGTCATGGCTTGTGCGGTAATCTATTCCATGCAAAAATAGCAATTTATTCCCGGAAAACGAGCCGTTCGGGGCGCGCGCGGAATATTTTGCTGCCGAGTGCGAATTTATTTGCCTGAAACAGCGTGTCGTTTGCCGATTTTTTATAGTTTTGTTCCTTAATCGGATTCATTTTAAATTTGAAGCATATGAAGAATTTCTTACGACCTTTGAAGCTGGCCTGCCTTGCGGCGGCGTCCATGCTGATTGTTTCCTGCGGCGGCAGCGCGGATTACCGCAGCATCCTGCCCGCAGACTCGTTTATGACCGTGTCGGTCAATCCCGCATCGCTGATGCGGAAGTGCGAAGCCGGCGATTTGGACCAGCATCCGCTTTATGTCCGGATCAAGGCCGAGCTGGACAAGGATCAGAACCTCTCCGCCGAGGAGAAGGAGTACCTGCTCGCCTTGCTGAAGAATCCGGGCGAGTCGGGTATCGACGTGAAAAAGGATTTCTTCTTCTTTGCGGCGATGGAAGGCACTGTCGATGCTCCCGTTATGCGGGGCGGTCTGCTGCTGCCGATCGGCGACAAGGCCAAATTCGACGCTCTGCTTGCGCGGATCAACGAAAAGAGCGGTGTCGCGCCCGAAACCAAGGGCGGCGTTTCGGTCTTCGATCTGGGTAAAGAGGGCGATGCCGGCGTTTTGTGCGCCTACAGCGACATCGCGTTCATGGTCTATTTCGTGCAGAACGGCGCTGACGATCTGGCCGGCGGCGTGCGGAAGCTGTTCGCCCAGAAGAGCGGCGAGAGCCTGATGGGCGACAAGGCCGTTGCGGAGCAGCTCGCCCGGAAGAACGACATCAATATGGTGCTTTCGTACGGTGAGATACTTCCCATGATGAACAATCCGATGCTCAGCTCGATGCCGATGATGGATGCACTGAAGGGGGCTATGATGGTCGGTTCGGTCAATTTCGAGAAGGGCCGGATCGTTACGGAGGCCGCCGTGTCGTACAAGGACAAGGAGAGCGAAGCCAAGATGATGGATTTCTACGCCTATGTCAAGCCCCAGACCGGAGCGCTGCTGCGCTATGTGCCGGCTGCTTCGATCGGCGCGATGTCGCTGGGACTCAACGGCGAAAAGCTCTATTCGATGCTCTCGGCGATGCCCGGTTACGGCATGCTGATGGCAAATCCGATGGTCAAGCAGGTGATGGAACCCTTCGACGGCGACTTCCTGCTTTCCTTCTCAGGAATGGGCATCGACGGCAAATATCCCGTGGCGTCGATGCTGGCGCAGGTGAAAGATACGGCCGTGCTGCAGACGATCGTCACCAACATGGCCGGCATGCCGGTTCAGCAGACCGCCGAGGGTGAATACACGTTGAACATGGGCGGCGTGACGATCCTGTTCGGCGTGAAGGGCGACGTGCTCTACTGCACGACCGACGCGGTCGTGAAGATGGCGCTCGACGGCGGCGAAATCGCGTCGATGGAGTCGATGGATAAGATTTTCAAAGGTCAGTCCTCGACCTTCTACCTCGATTTCGAGGGACTGAACGCGATGATCGCCCAACTGCTCGGCGGCAATGTCACGCCGCAGGCGGAAGCGGCGCTCTCCGTGCTCGGTATGTTCGACGACATGGAAGCCTATGGTACGATGAAGGGCGGCACGATGATCGTAAACATGGTGGACAAGGAGCAGAACTCGTTCAAGACCATTTGCGGCAAGACCGGCGAGCTGATTCGTCAGTACGTGCCGGAAGCGAATTTGTAATATCCGTGGAAACAGAGAAAAGCGGCCGTCCTCGAAGAACGGCCGCTTTTCCTGAAATAGATGATGTATGGAGTCGATTACTTTGCAGCAGGTGCTGCCTGACGCCTTTGCGGGCAATCCGGAGCCGCCGAAATCGGACTTGTGGCTGCATGACGTGACATTCCGCAAGGGGGAGTATTATCTGGTCGAAGCCGCTTCGGGAACCGGAAAGTCTTCGTTGTGCAGTTTTTTGTATGGGGCCAGAACCGACTATGCGGGCCGCATCCTGTTCGACGCTGCGGACTGCCGGATGCTTTCCGTAGCGCAGTGGGGCGAACTGCGCCGCCGGTCGCTGAGCATGCTCTTTCAGGACCTGCGTCTGTTCGGGGAGCTGACCGTGGCGGAGAACATTGCGCTGAAAAACGACCTGACGCGTTTCCAGACCGCGGAGCGGATCGACGGGCTGCTCGGGGCGGCCGGAATCGCCGACAAGCGCGATACGCCCGTCGGACTGCTTTCGTTCGGCCAGCGGCAGCGCGTGGCCTTCGTCCGCGCCCTGTGCCAGCCTTTCGATTTCATGCTGCTCGACGAGCCGGTGAGCCACCTCGACGCCGCGAACGGCGAGGTGCTCGCGGAGTTGCTCGTGTCCGAGGCCCGGCGGCAGGGGGCGGGCGTCATCGTCACCTCGGTCGGCAACCGTCTCGGACTGCCTTACGATAAAATCTTCGCCCTATGACGTTGCTCTGGAAACTCCTGCGCAGCCACCTGAGCGTGGCGCAGACCCTCGGGTTCGCCTTGGCCGGACTGGTGGGAATGACCGTCGTGCTGACTGCCCTGCAAGCCTACCGCGACGTGCTGCCGGTCTTCGAAGGGCCGGATTCGTTCGCTGAAGGCGACTATCTGGTGCTCTCGAAACGGGTCGGGACCCTGCAGGCCATCGGGATCGGAAACAGCGACTTCACTCCCGAAGAGTTGGAGGAGCTGCGCTCGCAGCCTTTCGTGCGGGCGGTCGGTGTCTTCACGCCGGCCGACTACCGGGTGAAGGGTTCGGTCAGTGCGGGCGGCGTCGGGTTTTCGACCTACCTGTTCTTCGAGTCGGTTCCCGACGGATTTCTCGACGTCGAGACTGACGCGTGGCGCTTCGCGGAGGGCGACCGCGAAATACCCATTGTCATTCCGCGCAACTACCTGAACCTCTATAATTTCGGATTCGCCCGCTCGCAGGGCCTTCCCCAGATTTCCGAAGGGCTGTTCCGCCGGGTGACGCTCGGCGTGGAGATTTCGGGTCGCGGGCGTTCGGAACACTTCCGGGGGCGGATCGTCGGGCTGTCGAACCGGCTCAATACGATTCTTGTGCCGGAGAGTTTCATCCGCTGGTCGAACGAGCGTTTCGGCAGCGGCGCGGCGGCGAAGGGGCCTTCGCGCGTCATTGTGGAGACCGAAGGTCCTGCCGACGAGACGGTGGCGGCCTACCTCGGCCGGAAGGGGTACGAAGCCGAGGGCGGAGGACCCGACGACGGCCGTGCGGCGCGCTTCGTGCGGCTGGCCGCCGCAGGCGTGGCGGGCGTGGGGCTGGTATTCAGCGTCATGTCGTTCTATATCCTGATGCTGAGTATCTTCCTGCTGTTGCAGAAGAACGGCCGCAAGCTCGAGACGCTCCTGCTCATCGGTTACCGTCCCGCGCGGGTGGCACTGCCGTACGGGCTGCTGACGCTCGGTCTGAATTTTGCGGTGCTGTGCGGTGCGCTGGTCGCCGTGTGGGCGATCCGGATGCGCTACCTGCCGCTGCTGGAGACCATGCAGGAGGGGTACGTGCCGGCCGGTGCGGGCCTTACGGTGTTGTGCGGCGTCGGACTGGCGCTGCTGCTCACGGCGCTGAACGGGGCGGCGATCCGCCGGAAGATCGGTGCGCTGGAGCGGATGCGGAAGTGAAAAACGGATAAATTTCGGATGCGATGAGAATAGTAGCTCCTTCGATGCTTTCGGCCGATTTCGGCCATCTGGACCGCGATACGCGTATGGTGGACCGCAGCGCGGCCGAGTGGGTCCATATCGACGTGATGGACGGCGTGTTCGTGCCCAATATCTCGTTCGGGTTCCCCGTGCTGAAGGCGATCCGCCGGGCGACGGCCAAGTGTCTCGACGTGCACCTGATGATCGTCGAGCCGGAACGTTACGTGGCGCGCTTCGCCGAGGCGGGCGCCGACGTGGTGACGTTCCATTACGAAGCCACCTACAACCCCAAGGGATGTATCGAAATGATCCGCAACGCGGGTGCAAAGGTGGGGGTGTCGATCAAGCCGGCCACTTCGGTCGAGGTGTTGCGCGACATTCTGCCGCAGATCGATCTGGTGCTGATCATGAGCGTCGAACCCGGTTTCGGCGGCCAGAGTTTCATGGCGGGCAGGCGTTCATTCCCGCGTCGCTCGAAAAGATCGCGCAGCTGCGCGCATTGGCCGACGAGCTGGGGACGGAAACGATCATCGAGGTGGACGGCGGCATTTCGTCGCACAACGCGCACGAGGTTTTCGGAGCGGGCGCCGACGTGCTGGTGGCCGGCAACGCCGTGTTCGGGGCCGAGGACCCGCAGGCCGAGATCGTGAAGATGCTCAACGCCTGACGTGCCGTCCGGTCTCTTCGTCGATTAGCAGCCGCAGATCGCTTAGCAGCGCTCCGTCGTCGAAGTATTCGCTTCCGTAGGTGAGGTTGAATGCGTAATCGAATCCGGCGGGATTGGCGCCCTGATTGTGCTGGATGATCGTTTCGGCCTTGTCGAGGGCCTTCACCCAGCGTGCCTCCGGCGTCTGGCAGGCTTCGTACTCTTCCCATATTTCCCGTATCGTGGCTCCCGCTTCCGGCGGGAGCAGTCGTGTCAGCCGCTCCATGGCCGCCAGTTCCGAGGCGGCTTTGACTCCGGGCGCGGTCTGCGCAATTGCCGGAACGTCGCCGTCGAAGGCTTCGCCCAGATCGTGAATCAGACACATCAGCACCACCCGTTGCATGTCCAGTTCGGGCCGCTCGCCGGTCAGCACGGCGGCCAGCAGCGCCAGCCGCCACGAGTGTTCGGCCGTGCTTTCGTGCCGTCCTTCCGAGGTGTAGGCGGTGCGCAGGACGTTTTTCAGCCGTTCGGCTTCGCGGATAAACTGCAGGTATCGGATCAATTTTTCCATGGCAGGACTTCGTTTCGGATTTCAAAGATAGCGAAAACCGGGAGACAGGGCCAATTCATTTTCGGGCTTCTCCGGGGAGTATCCTATCTTAGGACTTGCAAAGATAGCGATATGTCGGATTAAATCATTAACTTTGCAGTGATTTTACAGACACCATGATTTCGTTAGACAACCTTACTGTAAGCTACGGGGGCTGGACCCTCTTCGACAATATCTCATTTCTGATCAACCCGAAGGACCGCATCGGTCTGGTGGGCCGCAACGGTGCGGGAAAAACCACGCTGCTGCGCATCATCACGGGCGAACAGCAGCCCACGTCGGGTCATGTGACCCTGAACAGCGAATGTACGATCGGCTATCTGCCGCAGACGATGCGCGTGGCCGACACCACGACGCTGGCCGAAGAGACGGCCAAAGCCTTCGATGAGGTGCTGCGGCTGGAGGCGGAAATCGCCTCCCTGACGCGCGAGATCGCCGAACGCACCGATTACGAAAGCGCCGGATACGAACAGCTTCTGCATCGTCTGAACGACGCGCAGGACCACTACCATATCCTCGGAGGCGACACCCGCGAAGCCGACATCGAAAAGACGCTGCTGGGCCTCGGATTCAAACGCACGGATTTCGGCCGCGCCACGAGCGAGTTTTCGGGCGGCTGGCGCATGCGTATCGAGCTGGCGAAACTGCTGCTGCGCCGTCCTTCGATCTTTCTGCTGGACGAGCCGACCAACCACCTCGACATCGAGTCGATCCAATGGCTGGAGGAGTACCTGAAAAACTACAACGGGGCGGTGCTGCTCAT
>OMEQ01001595.1_pt1 | contig 10138 bp, 10 predicted proteins | sample 1645451 | NCBI WGS metagenome assembly OMEQ01 (sample SAMEA103958142, study PRJEB25191) | human gut metagenome | biome: human-associated habitat [ENVO:00009003]; feature: intestine environment [ENVO:2100002]; material: feces | place: Germany | collected 2013/2015
TGCGATCATGCCCGCATACAACATCATCTTTCTTGTTCTCATCCACTGCCTCCTTTTGTTTTAATTATTAAATTACAACTTTATTATATCTTATGTATTTATTTTTGTACATATTAACAGCAGTGTTTTTACTGTGAAAACGAAAACTGCCATACGAATTTTTCTTCCATTCATATGACAGTTTCTATTATCATTTCTTCCTTATCTAGGTACTGTTTCTACGATAATCCCATTTTGTTCCATCGCTTCTTTAGCTTCTAATGGCACTTGATCGTCCGTAAATACCATATTAATATCTTTGAGTCTACACTGCATGACAACTCCATGTTCTGAAAACTTGCTGGAATCTGTTAAAATGATAGAATTCCTTGCAGAATCCGCCATACTCTTGGCAGCTTCGGCCCTTAACATATCTCCGCTTGTGAATCCGATGCCAGGGATATACCCATCCGTTCCCATAAATAGTTTATCTACATAAAAAGCTTCTGCACAAGTTTTCACCAATGGTCCCACCATAACTTCTGCTTCCTTCTGATATTCTCCTCCAAGAACGATGACCTTTGTAACACCGCCCTCTGTTTCTCTGATAAATCGGGCAATATAGGATGAATTCGTGATAACTGTAATATCTTTCTTAGTCTCTGAAAGGTATTTTACAAGCAATGCACAACTTGACCCCGACTCTACCATGATCGTTTCCCCATCAGATATGATCTCACTTGCTTTTTCTGCGATACGCTGCTTTGTTTCATAACAAAAAGCCATACGATTGCTGATGTCTGACATATTCTTCATTGTCGCATATCCATGCTCTCTTGTCAGAAAATTCAGTTCTTCCAAAGCATCAAGATCTTTTCTGATCGTGACCTGTGATACCTCCAGCATCTGTGACAAAGTTACCACTTCTACTTTCTTTTTTTGATTTACGATTTCAAGAATCTTTGTTTGTCTGTCTGTCATGAAACTTTCCCTTTCTTCATAATATTAGGAAAGAGCCGTCTTGCGGCTCTTTATCCCTCTGCACTATTCATATAATAGCATATTTTTAATTAAAGGTCACAGATTCCTTTACCTTCTCCATAAACTGCATACCAGTCATTGTTGAAGTCTGTCACTGCTTTGTCAATATTAGGATTTGCAAATACCTGTTTTAATACTGCATATGGTGCTGTGATTGCTTCTGCTCCATAGTTAAATGCGTTCTTCACCTGTTCAACGCCTTTAAATGATGCTGCAACGATCTTACAATCATATCCATCATCTTCGATACGGTCCTGAAGATTGCTGATCAGTTCCATAGGGTCTGCCCCGAGATTTCCGATACGATTTACATATGGTGCGATATAGTTAGCTCCTGCTGCTAATGCAAAATATGCCTGCATTAGATCATAAACTGCTGTTGCTGTTACATTAACACCTTCTGATTTTAAGATCTTGATCGCTTTTAATCCTTCATAGGATACAGGAACTTTGATATATACCTGATCATCAATCTCTTCTAAGATTCTGTGTGCTTCTTTAACGATTGTTTCTGCATCTAAAGAAATTACCTGTACATGAAGGCTTCTTTCTTTCCCGATGATCTCACGAACCTTTCTCATATGTCCAAAGAAATCTTCTGGTGATGTTTTCTTAACGATGGATGGGTTGCTTGTTACTCCAACGATTGGCATGTGGTCTACACCGTCTTTGATCTCTTCAAGATCTACTGTATCTAAGATAAATTCCATGATTAAAACTCCTCCTAAGTCTTATTACGTGTTTCGTTTTTTGATACTTCTATCTTACCATAATTTTCGAATATGTCAACAATTATTTTCGTTTAATGTTTTTTAACTTTCATTTGTAAGTATATTATTTACTTTTCGTAAGTTGTGTGATAAGATATACAAAAGAATCAGAAAGGAGAAATATTATCCATGCAAACAAATGGTATTGTTTTTAATATACAGAAATTCAGCATTCACGATGGACCAGGAATCCGTACAACAGTTTTCCTAAAAGGCTGTCCACTGCGTTGTAAATGGTGTGCAAATCCGGAATCACAGTTGAGCCAAGTCCAAATTTTATATGATAAAGAAAAATGTGCTCATTGCGGTACTTGCACCCATGTCTGTCCAAACCAGGCAATTTCTATGGGAGATGACAGTTATGTAGGTATTGATCCATCAAAATGCGCTGGATGTCTTCAATGTGTAAAAAACTGTCCTGCAAAGGCCTTAAGTTATGAAGGAGAAGCAAAAGATGTAGATGAAGTTGTCAAAGTCTGTCTTCAGGATATTGATTTTTATGAGGAATCTGGAGGCGGTGTAACAATCTCTGGCGGTGAAGGAATGGTTCAACCAGATTTTGTAAAGGCTTTACTTGCAAAATTAAAAGAACATAAGATTCATACTGCGATTGAGACAACTGGATATATCAAGAAAGAGATTTTTAGAGAATTGGCTCCGATGTTTGACTTGCTTTTGTTTGACGTAAAGCACTATGACAGTGATAAGCATTATGAAGGAACCCATGTCCATAACGAACTGATCATTGAGAATTTAGCATGGGCGATCTCTCAAGGAATTGAAGTTCTTCCTCGAATCCCTGTGATTCCTGATTTCAATGATTCTTTGGATGATGCAAAAGGAATCGCTACTTTATTAAATCAGGTTGGAGCGAAGAAGGTTCAACTGCTTCCTTTCCATCAATTCGGAGAAAACAAGTATCATTTACTCGGAAAGACTTATTCTTATGAGAATGTGAAAGCATTGCATCCTGAGGATCTTACCGATTATCAGCGGATCTTTTTAGATGTAGGTATCGATTGCTTTTTCTAACCTTTTGAAAATTCCATATACACAAAAAGCTTTGGCAGAACAGTTTCTTGCCAAGGCTTTTTTAATTGTTTCTTTCATGAATATTATTTCTTCTAGTCTATCACGAAAAACAGCAGTTAACCCTACTCAAGCCAACTGCCATTCCTCTATTTTTGTAAATTATAATGTCTGCTCTGTTCTTCCGATGATATCATCCTGTGTCTTCTTAGATAATACATTAAAGAATGCACTGTATCCTGCCACACGAACGATCAGGTCTTTATGTTTCTCTGGATGTTTCTGGGCATCGATCAGAGTTTCTCTGGATACAATATTATACTGTACATGATATCCATGTAAACGGTTGAAGAATGTACGGATCAACATCTCTAATTTCTGCTTGTTTTCTTCTGTTGATAACATCTGTGGTGTCATCTTCTGGTTTAATAAAACTCCACCTGTGATCTTCTCTGTTGGAAGTTTCGCAACCGTCTTAAATACTGCTGTTGGACCATTCTTATCTGCATTATGTGCCGGACTGCTTCCTTCGGCTAATGGTTCAAATGCATTTCTTCCATCTGGAGTCGCAATGGTTCCCATTCCCTGTCCAACGTTCGCACTGATAGATGATGTTCCACCATAACGAATACCGCCGATCGGTCCTCTGTGGTAACGTGTGTTTGGATATTTCTTAATCTCATCTAAGTAAGAATCGTATGCTTCTACGACTAACTGATCGACATAGTCATCATCATTTCCGTATTTTGGAACGTCATTAATGAGCATTTCCTGAATCTTCTTGTTCTCTTCTGACTGGAAATCGTCTAAGATTGCATTCCAAAGCTGTTCTTTTGTGATCTTCTTCTCTTCGTATACAAGTTTCTTGATCGCTGCAAGAGAGTCTGCCATATTAGCAATACCAACCTGAAGTCCAGAGATAAAGTCATAGACTGCTCCACCTTCTTTGATCGTTTTTCCTCTTCCAATACAGTCATCTGTTAATGCAGAACATAAAACGTCTGGTACATCTCGCTCAGATGCTTTATCAATTGCATTTTCCACAATAACACTATAACGTGTCATTTCTCTGACGGTCTTATCCCATGCTGCTAAGAGATCTTCATATGTTTCCATCTCTGTAAATTTACCATATCCTTTGGTAAATCTCTTACCGCTTGTTAAGTCAACTCCATCATTCATCGCACAAAGCAGAACTCTTGGGAAGTTAATATAAGACATACCGGTACAACGATATCCCCATTTACCTGGAACAGCTGTCTCTACACATCCGATCGCACTATAATTGTATGCATCTTCTTCTTTGACACCCCAATTGATGAAAGATGGGATGATGATCTCATCGTTATTTAATGCTGGCATACCAAATCCGAGTTTCATAACTTCGATACATTCATCAAAGAAATGTTTGTCGATATTGGCATGATAACGGACTGTCAAGTTTGGCTGTGTCAGTCTTGTCTGTGCAACGGATTGTAATACTACAAAACTTAATTCATTGACAGCATCTTTCTTATCAGTTGTCTGTCCACCAATCGTTACGTTTTGGTACATTGGTGATCCTGCAGAACTTAATGTATGTGACTGGGAACGTACTTTATTGATCGTTAATGTCTTGATCCAAAGACATGTTAATAATTCTAATGCATCTTCTTTTGTGATTTTTCCTTCATTGATATCTTTCATATAATATGGATACATATACTGGTCAAAACGTCCATAACTTAAGGAATGTCCGTTAGATTCGATCTGAAGGATCAACTGGATAAACCAAACAGACTGTACAGCTTCCCTAAAGGAATTTGCTGGTTCATATGGAACCTTGGCACAGATCTTGCTCATCTGTAATAATTCTTCTTTGCGTTTTGCATCAGTTTCTTTGTCTGCTAATTCTTTTGCAAGTTTGCTGTAACGCTGTGCAAAATCACGAACGGCTTCAATGACTGTTAAGACTGCTTTATAAAATACGTTCTTATCAATGCTTTCTGGATCTGTAAAATCTAATGCTGCTCTTAATTCTTTTACTCTTTTTTCATATCCTTTCAATCCATCAGATAAGATTCTCTGGTAATTCACTGCCAGATGGGCATCTCCAGCATTTAATTTTCCTTCCATTCCAAAGACACCTGTCTCCATAAAGACATCTACCTCTTCTGGAAGTAAAGCTTCTCCTCTGGCACGAAGATTGTTATTCTCCCAGAACGGTGCAATCTCTCTTAACTGTTCTTTTGTCTCTTCTGTAATATAGAAAACATCTCCGTCGCGTTTCTCAAAGAGATCTAATTCATTCATCACAAATTCCATGGTATATTCTGGGAAGATTGGAGCATTCTTGTTCTTTGTTGCCTGATTTCCTGCGATCAGGGATTTGTCATCAATGTAAATGCTCATTCCTTCTAAGATCTTCTGTAGCATTAAAGCTCTTACCATAACTCTTGGCTGATTCTGGTTTTCTTTATAAGCTTCTGTTGCCAGTACGGCTCTCTGTGCGTCAATATATGGTTTTGCATCGAGCACTTCCTCACGAAATGCCTGCATGCGTTCTGTTAATTTACCGAAATGTTCTGTGTTGTTCATGGTATCTCCTTTCAGAATGTTTCGTTCGTAACTTATTTTTGTTTTGTTTGTAATTATAAGTTAGCATTTTTTTGTTTGTATGTCAATAGATTTGGTTCATAATTATTTTTATTTTCATTTGAAACTTCTTTTTTGTGTAAAAGAAAAGATGCATTACTTGTTGCATGTGATCACTCCCTTCTGTCCGATAATTAACTTTATTATAACATCTGATTTCTTTTTATCTACCACAATGCTTTTTTACATAACTCTATGCTTCTTATAATAAATATAAGAAGCAATCGCAGGAATCAATGTAACGATCAAAATAATCCCTACTGCTGCTCCAATTGGATCAACAAACTTCTGAAATCCAAGCAGAATCGTCAAAACTCCACCGATGATCCACCATTTTCCCGCCATTCGATGTGTGTAATCCCAGTTTTCTTCATTATCCAATGTCCATGGAAGTTTGATTCCGATCATATAATTCTGTCTGCACTTTGGAAGATAGTTTCCAACAACGATCAGAACTATTCCTAGTAAAACATTCGTCCACAGATTTAAATTGATCACGTCTTTATATCCTAATGCATTTCCATAGATCATTACCCCACACCAAAGTGATACAACCGGACAGATACATAGGATCAGATGATAAATCTTAGACCCAACATTCCTTTTCTTAGGATCAAATTCTGTGATAACACTACATAAAATATGCATTGCCAAAACAAACAGATAAATTCCTGCTACTGCAAATAATTTGCTGCTGTATCGATCGGCCTCGCCGTTTCTTCCAAAATGTGTTGCCACCTGTGCTGGCAACTGATCCCATAATAAGAATCCAGCAAACATTGGTAATAAAATTACAATACAACTTGCAATAAAAAACTTCTTATTCTTCTTTAACATCATGATTTCCTCCCTTCAATTCTGACAACCATAACATAACTTCCTCAACAACTGATGTATTTAACGTGTAGTAAATATAATTTTTCTCTTTCTTCTCGAAGATCAGCTCTGCTTTTTTAAGAATCTTCAAATGATAAGAAATGGTTGCACCTTTCATATCAAAATGAGATCCAATCTCTCCAGCCGACATGTTTCCATCCCGCAGCATCATAAGAATCTCTCTTCGTATTGGATCTGATAAAGCTTTAAATGTTTCTGCAAATCCCATAACTCTCATCCTTTCTGTAGCTATTTAGAAATATTTCTAATTACTTTATAGCATGATGTATCTTGAAAGTCAATTAGTATTTAGATTTTTTTCTAAATAGTTTTCATTGCAGAAATTTAACATAGATATCATTTAAATTTTGTATTTCCCTGTTACTATCATCTTATACACACGAAAGGAGTACTTAACATGATACGATTATTTGCATCCGATATGGATGGAACTTTATTAAATGACAAAGGATATATATCTGACCGAACGATCAATGCGGTGAAAAAATTGCAGAAACATGGAATTCATTTTATTGTAAATACTGGAAGAGATTATCGCGCTGCAAAAAGAGAACTTGATGCGGCATCTCTTTCCTGTGATATGATCTGCCACAGTGGGGCTTGCACTTATGATGTGCACGGCAATGGATTTCATATCGCTTCGCTTCCAAAAAGTATTGCAAAACAGATCTTAACTGTTTTTGAACGGCATGGTGCTTTTGCTGACATTGCAACGGAATATGGAAAAACCTCGATCACTGATAAAAATACGTTATTATCTTATTATAAAAATGAAGTGTTTCCTGCCGTTGAACAAGAAGGTAAAGTATATTTCCGTACTTGGCACGACTTTGCAATGATGGTTTCTAAAGTTCGCTTTTTTGAAGGAAAAGAAAGTCTGCTTGGCTGTAAAACACCAATTTATAAAATCTCTACTACATTTTTTGATCAAGATAAGATCAATGCTTTAAAAGATGATATTCATGGGATTGATCAGTTACATGCGGTATCAACTTCCAAAAATGATCTGGAGATCACGCATGTAAATGCACAGAAAGGAACAGCTCTACTTCGTTATGCCCAAACAAAAAAGATCACTCCTTCACAAATCCTTGCGGTTGGTGATAGTGGGAATGATCTTTCTATGTTATCTCTTGATCTTGGAGTCACTGCTGCTATGGCAAATGCTTCTGCTACTGTGAAAGATGTATGTTCTGTCATTGCTCCTTCTAATGATCAGGATGGCGTTGCATTCTTGATTGAAGATATTTTAGAGCAAAATGAACTGGCTGCACGAGTTCGTCGTTCTTTTTGTTTGGCATTGGACTATTCCAAAATTTAGCTTAGATTACATACAATATTTTTGAAATTGATACCTCAGTTTTAACTTTTCTTTTGTTTTCCATCCAAATTTTGTTTCAATTCCAAAGATTCCTAACAATCCAAAAATCTGCATCTGTAAGATTCTGATCTTCTAATCCATATCTGCCTGTTCATATTGTTTCTTAAGAGTCTGTTCTAAGAGCCATAAACGGATTTCTAAGATCACGAACAAAATAAAGCCTGCAATTACGAGCACTGTTACCGCACCTAACAAAATCATTGCTGCATTCTTCTTAATCTGTTCTGGTGTGTTTACCATCTTCTGAAGTGTTGCCACATTATAGTAATATCCCGGAGTTACGTCCACTGCCTTCCATCCAACTCCGTCAAAATAAACTTCCACCCATGCATGAGCATTCTCCCCTGTAATAGATACCTCTCCATTTTTGCTGTCTTGGATTTTGGATGCTCCAAGATAGTATCCTTCCACGTATCTTGCTGGAATTCCATGTGCACGGAAAGCTTCCACTGCTACTGATGCATATAACATCTGATTTCCTGTACGGGAAGTTGTCAAAAACCATTGCAATGGATCTTGTCCCTCTGGCATTTTCCTCCAGACTCCATCTTTATATACGGAACCTACGTATGCTTTTAAATATAATGATTTTTTCTGTTCTGATATTACACGCATCATTTCATCTGAATTCTTCTGGAATCTGATCTTTTCCATATCTTAATTCATGAATGCAATGCACCATATCCTTTCTTGCCTGCTCTACAGCTTCTAATTTACCATCCGTAAGCCAAAAAACACCTGCCATACAAACGATCAGAAAGATTACAAAACCATATAAGCCTTTTCGTCTGATCGGCATTCCATCCATAAACAGACACGCTCCAAACAATCCAGACATCATAAATTTCGACAATTTTCTACATATTTTTTGTAACATAAAGGGCTTTCATTATCTCTGGCTTATAATTCTGTAGTGATTCCTGCAAGATTCTGCATTGGATGTTTTAGGAAATAATTATAAACTGCAATGACTCTTCCTGTAAAAATAACTGCCAGTACAGTTCCAATTCCAAGTCCTATGATATGTCTTGTAAATACAAGTCCAATGATTCCTGACGTACAAAAACAAGTAACATCAAAAACATTTTTGCCAATCCCCATGCCTTTGCCAAGTTTATCTCCGATTGTCGCTGCAAGTGCATCTGCAGGATTGGGTACAAGCTTCATATTAACCATCGTTGCTGCACCGATTCCCGTAACAACGATCGCAAAAAATAATACTAGAAGTTTCTGTTCCAATGTATCTGGTACAATATTTAAATACTGGTCAAAAATATTGATAAATACACTTGTCACAAGACTCATTGGAATCTGTAATAATTCATATAATTTAAATTCTTTTCCTTTTAAGATTGACTCTATCAGCACACAAAAGCAGTAAAACACAAAGGTTATTGCTCCTAGGTTTAAATGCCAGATATGACAGATATTATATGGAATAGATATAATCGGTGATACTCCTAACAATGTCTTTGTATTTAATACAATTCCAAGTGCAAGCACGATCAAACCGATAAAATATATGATTCCTCTTGTGCATTTTGTTTTCAAAGTTCTCTTCCTCTTTTCTTTTTCTGATTCTCTTTCTAATATTTCTTTTTTATTTTCCTTTTGAATATTGAAAAGAACCCCGGAGTATCAACTCTCCGGGATTCCTACTTGTTTATTTTTTAATTATTTTTCTTTGATCTGGCAGAATTTCTTCTTACCTTTCTTTAATAAGATACGATCCTTATCGTCAAAGTCCGCCTTACCAAATGTTGCATCAATTGCATCTACTTTCTTACCATTTACAGAAACTCCACCCTGCTGTACCATTCTTCTTGCATCTGAACGAGTTGTGCAAAGTTTAGAATCTACTAACATTGTAAGAATATCGATTCCTTCTGCTAATTTATCTGCTTCATATTCAAATGTAGGGGCATCTTCGTTTGCTCCACCACTTACAAACATTGCTTTTGCAGCTGTCTGAGCTTTCTTCGCTTCTTCTTCTCCATGAACGATCTTTGTAACTTCATAAGCAAGAACTTCTTTTGCTTTGTTGATCTCTGCTCCTTCTAAGGCTCCCAGTCTTCGGACTTCATCCATTGGAAGGAATGTAAGAAGTGATAAGCATTCTTCTACTTTCACATCTTCGATATTTCTCCAGTACTGGTAGAAATCGTATGGAGATGTCTTCTCTGGATCAAGCCATACAGCACCTGCCATTGTTTTACCCATCTTCACTCCGTCGCTTCTTGTAAGAAGTGTTAATGTTAATCCGTAAGCATCTTTCTTTTCTTTTCTGCGGATCAAGTCAGCTCCTGCAAGGATATTAGACCACTGGTCGTTTCCACCCATCTCTAATTTACATCCATATCTTCTATTTAACTCAAGGAAATCATATCCCTGCATTAACATATAGTTA
>OMEQ01001598.1_pt1 | contig 10131 bp, 10 predicted proteins | sample 1645451 | NCBI WGS metagenome assembly OMEQ01 (sample SAMEA103958142, study PRJEB25191) | human gut metagenome | biome: human-associated habitat [ENVO:00009003]; feature: intestine environment [ENVO:2100002]; material: feces | place: Germany | collected 2013/2015
CTGTTAGAGGGTTGAAATGTTCTTTTCATTACTGTATCTTGTTTTTATGTTATTACTTCTACGGATTCGGGCTGCAAAAATAGGCACTTTTTTTAAATAAACCAAGAGTTAAGTCATTTTTAGTCAAAACATTTTGTGTTTTTTGCCGATTTAGATTACTTTTGCACCCGAAAAGGTTCAAAGATAACTCAATAACAATCTATAAAATAAAGAATATCAAGTATGATTAATGCTCAAGACATCAAGAACGGAACTTGTATCCGCATGGATGGCAAACTGTATTTCTGTATCGAATTCCTCCACGTTAAACCGGGTAAAGGTAACACCTTCATGCGTACAAAACTGAAAGATGTAGTAAGCGGCTACGTTCTCGAACGTCGCTTCAATATCGGTGAGAAGCTGGAAGACGTACGCGTTGAACGTCGTCCCTATCAGTACCTGTACAAAGAAGGTGAAGATTATATCTTCATGAATCAGGAAACATTCGATCAACACCCGATCGCTCACGACCTGATCAACGGTGTAGATTTCTTGCTGGAAGGTGCAGTAGTAGAAGTTGTATCGGATGCATCTACCGAAACCGTGCTTTATGCTGATATGCCTATCAAAGTTCAGATGAAAGTTACTTATACAGAACCGGGCTTGAAAGGCGACACTGCTACCAACACCCTGAAACCGGCTACTGTAGAATCAGGTGCAACCGTTCGTGTCCCGCTGTTTATCAGTGAAGGCGAAACAATCGAGATCGATACTCGTGACGGTTCTTACGTAGGTCGTGTGAAAGCATAAGTATACACAGACTCATTAACACAGCCTCCCTGCATTCTGCCGGAATATCCGGTTGGAATGCAGGGAGTTCTATTTTATCGCCACCTTTCATCCCCCCCAAAAAGCACAAAGACTACAGAGATTGGAACTATGATATATGCATATCTAAAAGAGAGAAAAACTCTATGACCTCCCTGTCCCCTACGGAGAAGCCGCGCTCCTATCTTCAAAGGCTGTACCCACTACCTTTAAAAATCAAAGGCTTCCTGGTTTTAAACCAACACCACTTTGACCCCAAAGGTATTCAAGACAAAGCATAATGGACAAAAAGAGTGCATTAAAAGAGATTATCGGAAAATAATAATTTATCTTTGCCAATATTAAATATGAAGATTAACTATACATATATGATGCGATACTCCGTTATTATTCCCGTTTACAACCGTCCCGACGAAGTGGACGAACTATTGCAAAGCCTGACAGCCCAACACTTCAAGGATTTCGAAGTCGTGGTTGTAGAAGACGGATCATCTGTCCCTTGCGAAAAGATAGTGAACCAATACCAGGGAAAGTTGGATATACATTACTACAACAAACCGAACTCCGGTCCCGGACAAACCCGTAATTACGGTGCCGAACGTAGCAACGGCGAATATCTCATCATACTGGATTCGGACTGTATCTTGCCCGAAGGATATCTCGATGCAGTAGAGAAAGAACTGCAGACCGCCCCGGCCGATGCCTTTGGAGGGCCGGACCGGGCACATAGTTCTTTCACCGATATACAAAAAGCCATTAATTACTCCATGACTTCTTTCTTCACCACGGGAGGCATCCGCGGAGGCAAAAAGAAAATGGATAAATTCTATCCGAGAAGTTTCAACATGGGTGTCCGCCGGGAGGTTTATCAGGCATTAGGAGGTTTCTCCAATATGCGTTTCGGCGAAGACATCGATTTCAGTATCCGCATATTCAAGGGAGGATACCAATGCCGTCTCTTTCCCGGTGCCTGGGTATACCACAAACGACGTACGGATTTTAAGAAATTCTTCAAGCAAGTGCACAACTCCGGTATTGCACGTATCAATCTCTACAAAAAATATCCCGAATCGTTGAAAGTCGTCCATTTGCTGCCGGCTGTATTCACGTTAGGAGTTGCACTTCTACTATTATGCACTCCCTTTTGCTTGTTCAGCCTCGTCCCGATTCTGCTTTATGCCTTACTGGTCTGCCTGGATTCTGCACTGCAAAACAAAAGCTTACGCATCGGCATCTATTCCATCGCTGCTTCTTTCATCCAACTTATCGGATACGGCACAGGATTCTGGCGTGCCTGGTGGGAACGCTGTATACTGGGAAGGAACGAATTTGAGGCTTTCCGCAAGAACTTCTATAAATAAAGATGCTTCAACAAAACCTTATCCCGCAAAACACATTAAATCATGAACAAACAGAAACTAAACATCAAGCAGTGGTCCAAAGCCGATCGGCCACGCGAAAAAATGATGGCAAAAGGTTCCGAAGCATTGAGCGACGCTGAACTATTGGGCATCCTGATAGGTTCGGGCAATACGGAAGAGAGTGCCGTTGAACTGATGAGAAGAATACTTGCCACTTGCGACAACAACCTGAATGAACTGGGGAAATGGGAAGTACGGAACTTTTCTTCATTCAAAGGCATGGGACCGGCCAAAAGCCTCACCATCATGGCCGCTCTGGAACTAGGCAAGCGGCGTAAACTGCAGGAAAGCAAAGAACGGGAACAGATCAGATGTTCAGAGGACATCTACAAGCTGTTCCATCCACTGATGTGTGATCTGCCGCAAGAAGAGTTCTGGATTCTGCTTCTGAACCAAGCATGTAAAGTAATCAACAAATTACGTATCAGTACAGGAGGCATTGACGGAACTTATGCCGATGTACGCACCATCTTACGAGAAGCACTGATAGGACGTGCCACACAAATAGCCCTGATTCATAATCACCCATCGGGCCATGCGAAGCCCAGCCAAGAGGACAAACGCCTGACGGGCGCCATACAAAAAGCGTCGCAAACGATGAACATCACCTTGGTGGATCATGTCATTGTCTGCGACGGTTGCTTTTATAGTTTTGCTGACGAAGGGCTTATCTGACCCGGCATAACGATTGGAATCCGGAAAAATTAAAGTTGGGTCTCTCCTTCAATATAGTTCTCAAGAAACAGGTTCTCACCATCGAACACAGCATAAGAGAAGAAGTTGATCCAGTCCCCCAAGATAAGTATTCGCGCCGTAGCACTCAACATCAGGTCAAGTTCGATATGGCGATGACCGTAAATAAAGAAGTTAATATTAGGATGACTTTTCAAGTATTCCTTGGTATAAAGCACCAGAAACTCTTTATTTTCTCCCATATAATCCGGTTCTTTTCCACCCTCACGCTTCAGCCGGCTGTGTTTGGCCCAATTCAATCCCAAGTCAATGCTCCATCGGGGATGAATCGCAGAGAACAAAGTCTGTAACGTACGACTATGGAACATAGTACGTAGCAACTTGAACTTTTTATCCGGATCTCCCAGCCCGTCACCATGTGCCAGGTAGAACTCTTTTCCATAAATCTCAGTGGTAACCGGTTCACGATGAATCGTCACCCCACACTCCTTAGTCAGATAGTCGCCGCACCAGATATCATGATTTCCCGTAAAGAAATGCACCTCTACTCCCATATCAGTCAGTTCGGAGAGTTTCCCTAAAAAACGGGTATAACCTTTGGGAACAACCAAACGGAACTCATACCAAAAGTCGAACATATCGCCCAGCAGATATACTGCGGCAGCTTTGTGCTTAATGCTGTCGAGAAAATTGACCAGGCGCCGCTCCTGCGTACGTCCATGCTCTATGGCACGTGACCCCAAGTGGGCATCAGAAAGGAAATATACGTTTTTCATACTGTAAGAATGGATCGTTTAAGAATAGAGGTAAACTGACAATGGTTACAAAAAGCCCAATTCCAACTTAGCCTCTTCGCTCATCATATCTTTATCCCACTCCGGCTCAAAAACCAGATTGATTGTGGCAGAGTTTACCCCGTCAATCGACTCTACTTTCTGACGTACATCTTCCATAATGAAATCTGCCGCAGGACAGTTAGGAGCAGTCAAGGTCATATCAATAGATACTTCTCCATCCTCGGAAACATCTATTTTGTAAATCAGTCCCAGATCGTATACGTTTACCGGAATTTCGGGATCGAATACGGTTTTGAGCATATCTACTATCTTTTCTTCTATTTCAAACTTAGTCATATCTGTATTTCTTTGAAAATTCATAAGACAAAGCTAAAGAAATTCTTTGAAAGATAGAGAATATTGAGGATAAATTAACGGGTTATTTATACCCACCGGCTTTTGCGATGCGTTTCGGTATCTCCGTATTATCCATTTTACCGATGAACAGATCGGAACCGGCACCGATAGCAAATACCGGCACATATCCTGCAGAATGTCCGCCGCTTGTCCAGCCTACCATAGCGATTTGATCCATCACTTCTTTGGCTTTAGCAGCCATCGGCTCAGTCTTGGCATACATACTTTCGGCAAATTCCACTTTATTTCTTACAAATGACTTTTCATATTCGTCACGCAGTTTCTTCTCTTGCTCCCAGGTGATAGGAAGTACAGACCAGAAGCCCATCTCTTCGGACAGCAGATTCTTAATGTCTTCCCAAGCTACATGATTGTTCTTAGCTTTGCGCAAATCACTGATCTTTTTAGAGAGTACTTCGGCAGATGCTTTCTGGTTCTCAAGTGCTTTGAGATTCAAGGCATACTTTCCAGTTCCCAATGCGATACCTCCTGTTTCATGGTCGGCAGTTACCACAATCAAAGTTTCTTTCGGGTGTTTCTTGTAAAACTCATAAGCAACTTTGATGGCATTATCCATATCCGCCACTTCGTGGAACACCGTAGCGGCATCATTCCCGTGACAAGCCCAGTCTATCTTACCCCCTTCTACCATCAGAAAGAAACCTTTGTTTTTGCCTTTAGTCAAAAAGTCAATGGCGCTTTCTGTAATCTGTGCCAGAGTCAGGTCTCCTTCTTTACTATCGATAGCATAAGGCAAAGAGCCCGTATCGGCACCTTCTTCTTGAATCAATATCATCTTACCTGCCGCAGCAGCTTTGGCTTTATAATCGTTATACCCACGAGCAATGGTGTAACCGGCTTCTTCAAACATCGGGAAAATGCTCGGAGCTTCTTTCTTATCATAAGTAGTGGTTGGTTTCAGGAAACCGGCACCGGCATAAAAATCAAAACCTGCTTTAGGAAGATCGGTAGCTATTTCATAATACATATTCCGATCTGGCTGATGTGCGTAGAAAGCAGCAGGAGTAGCATGATCGACACTGACACTGGTAGTAACTCCCACCCTTTTACCGGCTTTCTTTGCTTTCTCGGCAACTGTCTGCAAAGGATTCTTCTGATCATCCATCCCAATGGAACCATTATAAGTCTTTTCGCCGGTGGAAAGAGCAGTTCCCGCAGCCGAAGAATCAGTCACGGAATTAGTGGCAGAGAAAGTAGTAGCCATTGTCCCCACCGGGAACTGTGTAAAAAGCAAAGGCTCTACACCAATGCGGCCCTTCTGGATTTCGGCACGATACATTTCCGTACCATTCACTTGATTGACACCCATTCCATCACCAATGAAATAGAAAACATATTTTGCCTGAGCATTGGCTATAACTGCCACACAGACAAAAAGAAAGAAATAAAAAAGTCGTTTCATTCTTGTACTATTTTAAGTTTATTCGAGTTAGTGATAGCAAAGATAAAAATTTTAAAAAGAAGAAAAGGAGAAAGAGATATGAATATTCTGTTAAATAGATCACCGAGCATCAATTACCCTTCAACCCAAACTGCCATCTCTAACCTGCCTCATATAAAAAAGCCGGAAAACAGAGAGTAGATCTCCGCCTCCGGCTTTTTATCTATAATTACTTATCAACCTTTATTTATCCAAGATAGCCATTGTATCAGAAGCAATCAGCAATTCTTCATCAGTCGGGATCACTACTACCTTCACTCTTGAATCATCAGTTGAGATAATAGCCTCTTCACCGCGAACCTTGTTCTTTTCCGGATCGAGTTTCACACCCAGGAATTCCAGTCCTTCACAAACACCGGCACGGCAAGTCGCCTGATTTTCACCAACACCACCTGTGAACAGAATAACATCGACCCCACCCAAAGCAGCGGCATACGCACCAATATATTTCTTAATGCGATAGAAGTACATCTGTTCAGTCAGGATAGCCTGCGGATCACCTTTGGCAACGGCAGCTTCCAAGTCACGCATATCACTTGAGCCGTTCATCATACCGGCTACACCACTTTTCTTATTCAGCAGGTTAGAGATACCCGTAGTAGTCAGGCCCTCTTTATCCATGATGAATGTAACAGCTCCGGCATCGATATCACCGGAACGAGTACCCATCATCAATCCTTCCAACGGTGTCAGTCCCATAGAAGTATCGATACACTTACCATCTTTGATAGCAGCAATCGAACCACCATTACCGATATGGCAAGTAATCAGTTTCAAACCTTCCGGTTTAATTCCCAGGTATTCGCATACGCGCTGAGAAACATAACGGTGAGAAGTTCCGTGGAAACCATAACGGCGCACACCATACTTCTTGTACAATTCGTAAGGAATAGCATACAGATATGCATGCTCCGGCATAGTCTGGTGGAATGCAGTATCGAATACACCGATTTGCGGAACATTCGGCAGAATAGCTGTAATGGCGTCAACTCCTTTTAGGTTAGCAGGATTGTGGAGAGGTGCCAGATCATTGCAGGCAGCAAAAGCCTCAAGCACTTCCTTAGTCAGCAGTACTGATTTACTGAAGCGTTCACCTCCGTGCACCATACGATGACCTACGGCATTGATTTCTTCGAGTGATTGGATAGCACCATATTCGGGACTTACCAGTGTATTCAAGATAAATTCCACACCTACGGTATGTTCGGGGATATCCTTCTCCAAAATTTTCTTTTCACCATTCGGCAAAGTCAATTTCAGGAATGAATCTTTCAAACCGATCTTTTCGATACCACCCTGGGCAATCACTTCTTTGCTGTCCATATCGAACAGCTTGTATTTGATAGATGAACTACCACAGTTCAATACTAAAACTTTCATATCTGATTTTCGATTTAATTATTTACCATTCTTTGCAGCAATCGCCTGATTAGCTGTGATTGCAATCATTCTGTATACGTCTTCAATAGAGCATCCGCGTGAAAGGTCGTTCACCGGACGTGCAATACCTTGAAGAATCGGTCCTACCGCATCGGCATGCCCCAAGCGCTGAACCAGTTTATAAGAAATGTTACCAACTTCCAAACTAGGAACAATCAGTACATTAGCCTCGCCGGCAACCGGAGACCCCGGAGCTTTGCTTGCACCTACCGAAGGCACTAATGCAGCGTCTGCCTGCATTTCACCGTCGATATTCAAATCCGGTGCCATTTCTTTAGCTAATTTCAATGCCTCTACCACCTTATCCACGTTCTCATGTTTTGCCGAACCTTTAGTAGAGAAACTAAGCATTGCCACTTTCGGTTCAGCAATTCCTGCTACAGCCTGTGCCGTACGTGCAGTACAAACAGCGATCTGTGCCAACTGCGAAGCATCCGGAACCGGAGTTACGGCTACGTCACCCATCACCAGCAAACCATTCTGACCACATTCCGGAGCATGTGTCAACAACAACATAGCACCCGAAACGCATGTAATTCCCGGAGAAGTCTTAATAATCTGAAGTGCCGGACGAAGTACATCACCCGTAGTGTTGCGGGCACCTGCCAACTGACCGTCAGCATCGCCACTTTTAATGATCAGACAACCCAAGTACAACGGATCGAGCACCAACTTACGGGCTTCTTCGATAGTCATACCTTTTTTCTTACGAAGCTCGCACAATAACTGCGCATATTCTTCTTTCTTCGGATGGTTCTCAGGATCTATAATAGTAGCCCTATTAATATTTCCGAGTCCCCATTTGGCAGCAGCTGCATTAATTTCTTCCGGGTTACCCAAAAGAATCAAATCTGCAACTTCATCTGTCAAAATCTGGTTAGCAGCTTTTAAAGTACGTTCTTCCGTACCTTCGGGAAGGACAATGCGCTGACGATTTGCTTGCGCACGCGCAACGATAGAGTTAATTAAATTAAGCATAGATATTTAATATTGTATATAAATTCAGTAGGGTGTGTTATTTCACGCCGCAAAAGTACACAATATTGCAATATCAACATTGCAATTCGGGGTATTTTTTACCCCGAACTTGCAATTATTATAATATTTAACACTAGCGGATTATTTCCGGGGGTACACTCTTGAAACGATCCATACACATTCCTATCGGAGCACCGATATAAGTCGGATCACAAATAAGATATTTTTTACCATCCAACAGGATGTAATCACCCGAAATATCTTCGTTGAACCGTACAGCCGAAGCGATATGATTCGGATAGTCGAGCAACACAGCATCCAGTCCCAACAAATCTTTCACCAAGTTAGAAAACAGAATGGCTCGATCCTCACAATCACAAGCCGGATAATAAAAATTTTCGTCCATGAAGAAAGGCTTTTCATACCCAAATTGTTCACCATCCGTCTGATATTGGAATGAATTCTGCACAAAATCAATCAGGATATTCGCAGCATCTTTCTCCGATTTCCCCTTTATTGCCGCTTGCAAGGGCGGGTAAAGAGCACTCTTCAACTCCTTGCTCATAGGAGTTTTGTAGTAAACAGCAACTTCACATTGCGGATAGTCCTTATAGAAATCCATCAGGTTCTTATTGACTGCCGTATTGACTTTAATGAGAGATTTTTCGGATGGAGACACTGTCTTGCTAAACTCCTGCATGCCGAATTGAGGCACGGCGCTCAGATCCATACATACCAGATTCTTCGCATTGGCAAAATCCTGACTATATGTATAAACAGCCATTGACCCGCCTTTATCCGCCTCAAAGACATAGTACTTCACACCTTTGAAGGTAATATAAGGTACGCCGAAAATAGTTCCTGCCGGAGCCACCAATAATTTTAATTTATCGTTTATCTTGGACAAACGCACCTTATATCCACATTTATTGAGGATGAACATCTGCAGAAAAGCTACATCGTCTTTTTGGGCAACACCACACATCTGCACTCCCAACTGTTTGATGAACATTAAAAATGCCCAGTCGTTCATCTGATGCTCCTTCTTTAAACGAATACAATCGTTAATCAACTGTTCATGATCGGCTTTACACAAACGACTCCAGGCACCTGCCACTTTACTTTCGCTTGTTCCGCCCAATTCAAAACCGTCAATCACGTCTGTAGCCACTTCAAACCGTGTTCCATAAAACTCAATCGCATTGCGATGCGCTGAACTTCCGGGCAACGGAGTTGGGATATCTACCTTTACAGGGGTATAAGGTTTGCCCGGAACATAAACACCCGGAACCGGTTTATCAGCCACTGCCGGCAGATCCGGCTTCTTGACTTCCACATTCACTTTGCCTCCTACACCCGGTTTATCGGCTATGGGTATCTTAGGCACCGCCGGCTTAATCTCTACCGGAGCAGGAACCGGCTTTTTTTTATCAAAAAGTGTCGGTTTCACCGGTTCCGGCCGAGTGGGCATCGAATCCCCCATAGAGGCATTATACTTTTGCCACGCTTCTTTCAGGAAAGTGGCAAACTCTTCGTCTGCTTTATTCTTAAATTCTTTATATTCTTTTTGCTGTTTCTCTTGAAAAGTATCAAACTCCTTCTGATAGTTCACGTCCTGTGCTGTGATAACGGACGGTATCAGAAAAAGTGAAGCAAAAACGAAAGAAAAGTAATGTTTCGTTTTCATCATAATAAGTGATTAATGATTAACGGTCAGTGATTCGGGAATCACTATTTTATCAATACCATATCATAAAAAGCACAACGCTGAACCGCCGGGATAGAGTACACCCACTCCAATACATTCTGATAAGTGACTTCTTTGGTAAATGGGATATCTTCCTTGGTAGCCACCATCATCATATTTATCTTCTCGCTTTCCTTACCATGCTGCTTCTCCATACGATAGTCGACAGCATTACTAAAAGGGATCGCATATTCTTTACCGGCTTTCAACAATGTATTCGGTTCATAACTGTTAGGATAAAGCAAAGCCCCCCCATTACTGTCGAACCAGAAAAACTTCAAGTATGAATCCGTACCATGTATAGTCAGCTTACAGTGAAACACATCCCCTTCACGATAGAGTGTTTCCACTCCTTTCACCTCAAGGGCATACGAACTATCCGACTTGTCC
>OMEQ01001601.1_pt1 | contig 10119 bp, 6 predicted proteins | sample 1645451 | NCBI WGS metagenome assembly OMEQ01 (sample SAMEA103958142, study PRJEB25191) | human gut metagenome | biome: human-associated habitat [ENVO:00009003]; feature: intestine environment [ENVO:2100002]; material: feces | place: Germany | collected 2013/2015
GATTTAAAGTCTGGGCATCTACCTCTTTTAATTTTGTATTATATACTGTAAATCTTCCATTTTTTTCAAGAATATCAATATTCACACTGTAGTATTTATCATTACATTTAATGCATTTCTTAAAATAATGCCATAGATTTCCAATTTCATGAACGCCAGTTTGATCTGGTTTATGTTCTTGAGTCGAATATTGATATTCTGTTGAGTTTAATAAATTTAAATAGTCACCTGAATATGCAATATCTTGCCTTGTCCTATACTCTTTATTTGATTCATAATATCCAGAATGGCCTCTTGCAATGTAATTTTTTCTTGTATATGCATTTACCACAGCAAGCACTTCTTCCCCATTTAAAATACAAGATATTTCTTTCCCTTGATATTCATTTTTGAATAGTTCATTAATTATTATTTCCCTCTCTTTTCTAGTATATTTTTCCAAATTATCATCTAATATAAACTCTTCGATATTTTCAATTTTTTTAACAGACATTTTATTTTCTCCATTCTAATACACTTGATGTATTGCATATAGAACAATCATTTAATCTAGTCCATATGCAATAAAAGGAATGTTTTAGCCCCTTCCTTTTATACGTCTTATATCATTTTATTAAGCATTCTTTGCATATCTTCCTTAACTTGATTTTTAGTAAAAGAATACCTATAATTATTAATGCGAAGAGCATATATCATGTCGTCTGGCAATTGCGACCAGTGGGACGTGATATATGCTCTGTTTTTACATTTCCCTAGCATTTACAGATTACATTTATATTGCATATGAAACCAACATGTATATTTAGTTCCATATGCAATAAAGGAAGGCTCATACCTTCCTTTATTTAACTATGCTTCATTATTTTTGCGAATCTTGCGAACAGTTGCGATGGATGCACCTAATGCAATGACTACTACACCTAACATCATATACATCATGTTTTTGTTTTTAGCAGCACCTGTGTTTACACTAGGCAACATGACATTCTGGTATACGATTGAATAACGATGATTATCATCTACGTGAACTTCCTTGTCATTTACGAACAAACCTTCGTCCGTAAATTTAACCTTCACAACTTCATCCGATAATTTATATCCTTGAGGAGCACTTGATTCTTTAATGTAAGTTGTTCCGTAACGAATCAAGAATTCAGCAGTACCAGTTTCCTGATCGCCTGCGATAGTTTCAAGTTTTGAACTTTCAGCACAGTTTTCCTGTGAATATGAAGTGAATTCAAATTTGTTTGACTTGATATTCTGTCCAGTTACACTGTCAACCTTGTTCACCAAGATACGTGGTAAAGCTGTGTGCTTCGGGAACACAGTTACATCATACTGAAATAATTCATCTTCATCATCCCATGTTGGAATCCCAACAATAAATGGAGTAATTGTTTCATAATCAGATAAATCTTCAACGTAAACTAGATATACGCCAACTGGAAGGTCTTTGCAAGTTGCTTTTCCTTCTTCATCCGTTGTCATTTCATAGTCAGGAGTCTCAACTTTTTTAGCCAGATCCTTAGCTACTTTGTCGATCTCATCTGCTGTTTTAATCTCATTCAAGTCCAAATCCTCGTCTGCAAAAGGCTTATATTTAATGATATATTCACCTTTTACGATGTCAGCAATCTGAACCACACCGAATTTAACATTTTCTTTGGAAAGATATTTATCATAAGCATCTGTCAATTCTACTGAGATTGAACCTAACCCATTATCAGGAACCTTAGTCAAATCCTCTTCAGGAAGAATTGTAATGTCCCCTACATCTGGATTATCTGTAATATTTTTAGCCTGCACATTTAAGCATGGTACTAAAACTAGCATCAGGCTTAATGCTAAACCAATTTTTTTCAGAATCTTCATGATTTTAACTTTCTCTCCTTTCTCTTATTTAAAATAAATCTAACAATCAACATAAATACAATTAAAAATGGAAGTGCTGTAAATAGAAGTTCTCTCCAACTCATCATTTCTGGTTCAATGGCATCTTTTTTCTTCTCACTATACGGAACACGCTTACCAGTCAGAATCAATCTGTGTGTATTTATTCCATATGGAGTACATGTAATCAAAGTTGCAAGGTCCTTGCCTTCTTCAATTCCAAGAACATCAGGTGCTTCTTCTTTTTTTACAATTTCTATTTTATAGATTTGATAAGCTAGTGTTTTATTTCCTACACGAATGTAGAATAAATCATCTTTTTTCAACTCATCAAGTCTTGTAAATAATTTTGCGTTTGGAAGACCCCTATGACCCGTCAGAACAGTACGTGTATTTTCTCCACCGACTGGAAATGAAGAATTTTGTAAATGGCCAACACCATTTGATAGTACATCGTCACTTGTCCCATGATAAATTGGAAGGTCAACACCTATCTTGGGAATCTCAATTGAACCCATGATACCTTTGCCAGTCAGATTTAAAATATTTTCATAGCTTTCATCCGATAAAATAGCTGTATCGATATCTCCTACAGAAGCTCCCATTGTTTGGAAAAGCATATCATTATAATTGTGAGCCTTTTGAATCTGTTCGTTGATTTTTGCTTTATCCGTATGTTTTACTTTGCTCTCATAGGTTGAAATCATACTATTCTGCTGTATGCTAGAATGAATACTCGATACCAGTGGAATCGAACATAAAGATATTCCGATTACAATCAGTAAACGAACTGTCCAACTGGTTTCCTTGATAGCTTTAATAATCGACTTCAATATCAGCACCTCCAAAAATGAAAAGGTGGCAGTACTGCCATCCTATTCATTTATTCAAAAATTAGTCTTTATTTGCTTTTTTTCTTTTTTTATTTAACGCCAATGCGCCAACTACAGTGATTGTACCTGCACCTAAACAAATCATTGTCAAGTTAGAACCAGTAATAGGTAATTTAGTTCCTACATAGTTTACTACTGTAATGTTAGCAGAACCATCTGTTACATCTGTTTTTAAATCTGTATCACTTTCTTTGTAAGCACCATTTAAGAATTCTTTAACATGAGCAGTTGCTTCTAATTTCTGTAATGTTTTTTCAGTTGCACCTTCACCAGCGTTGTAGTTATTACGTTCATCCGTGAATGTAGGCTTGATTGTGATTACGATTGGATCTTGCAGTTCTCGATATCCAGCTGGAGAATCCGTTTCCTTCAAGTAATATGTACCTTGATCTAAACCTAAGATAGTAAATACACCTTTAGCATCTGAAGCCATTTCTACTGCACTGCTAGGGCGTGCTCCACCAGTGTGGTCAGTTCCGCCTAAAGAATCACGGTTCATAACAACATATCCGTTTGGAGATTCCTTAACATACACTTCGTTTGTACAGTTTTCATCACTGTATAGACGGAATTTAGCATTTTTTAATAATTTGTTGTGGTTGTTGACTTTTAAACCATTAATTTTATAAGTGAAGCAAACTACTGTATCCCAAGGAGTTGTTCCTGTAGAACCATTTCCATCACTATCTGGATTGTTGCTATATTCAAGGCGAACAGCATTTTCAAATCCAGCACGACCAGTACGAGTCGATGCATTGTCATTCAATGTCGCATTATAGTTTAAACGAACAGATTGGCCATAAGTATTTTCGTTGTTGTTGTTCATTCCTTCTGGGAATTGTTTGTCAACGATAGCTTTTAAATCTGGAATTTCTGCATAGAATGTGTCTTCACCACTATTTTCAACAACTTTAAATTCATCACTCTTTAATGTATATGATTTCTTGTTGCTTGAAATTGTGATAGAAACAGAGTCTTTATTGAATGTCAATGCATTGTCCATCTTGTCATGGAAAATCATTTTATATGTTTGGTATCCATTCATGTCTGGTACATATGTATCGTGGTAATAAGGAACTGTCTGTCCAATTTCATAGTCCCCAATATCATTCCATCCTACATTGTTATCATCTTCATTGATTTTCTTAATCAAAGTAGGATAATCGGATTTGATATTAACCTGAGCATTAGGATTTGCTGTATTTGTTAAAATCAATGAAGCTGCTGAATGTGTATCCTGTACAGCAGTAACTTCATCTGTTAAATAATAACCATATCCCAATCCACTGAACTTAACAGAACCATCGACTGCATTTACAGCTGTAACATTAACTGTATTTGGAGAAAGACCTTCCTTAACAAGTTCATCTCTTAAAGCTTCTACAAAGTGACGATAATTGCTGTAACGGCCTTCTAATTTTTGATCTGCCTGAGCACCTTCCACTTTGTTTGTATTTAAAGTTTGAATATAGTCAATTACATCATATTCAGTAACTGAAGAGGCAGATTTGTTGATTTTCTTACCAACAACAGTCTGTAAAGCTGTTTTGTAATCATTGTTCCATGTATAGTTGATTGATTCATTATCCACTGCGTTTTCAGCGTCAAACAATTTATAAACTTGGAATTTTTTACCAACCAAAGATTGTCCTGCATTTGGTGTAATGGTAATAGAAGCATTTCCTTTGCCAAAATCAGCTACACCGTTAGGAGTCGCATAAGTTTGCGTTGCTTCAGCAGCATAGACTGGAGTCACTAATTGAGCAACACAAGTTGCTACAGGACTTAAAGTCATAGACAATGCAGTTAATCCTGCAAAAACCACATTTTTTGTTTTCATTTTAATATCCCTCTTTCTTCATTATTTAGAAATCATTTTATCTTTTTTTGATTTATATAAAGCAAAAGCTATTACGGCAACACCTAATCCAATTAATAGGATTGTTCCATTTGAACCTGTTTCAGGCAATAACTGTGTTTTGTTTGTAATATCCACCGCAACTACACGATCCTTTTTAGATCCTTCTAGTCGAACATTACCAGATGTCTTAGATGTATCGTATTTAATTCCATCGACTGTAAATTCAAATGTGTTTGTCTGAGGTGTAGCTTTTACATATACGGAATGTACATAAGCCTTTCCGTTTTCATCTACAGGAATTCTATAGCCTTGAGGAGCTTTTGTTTCCTTGAAGTAGTATGTCTTTTCTACATCCAGATTTTTGAAAGTTAATAAACCTTTGTCATCGGAAGTCTGTGTATCCACTACATTCTTGCAATCTGCATCGCTGTACAATGTAAATTCAGCACCCTTCAAGACTTTTCCATGCTCATTTGTTTTTGTAATTTTCAAATTGAAAGGATTTACCTTATCACCAAATGTAGCATAGCCATCCCCTGAATCCTTTGTACCTTGTGTTACAAGACTGTTTGTTCCAGATGTAAATGTGATTGTACCTGTACCAGAAGCTACGTTGAATACAACTTCGTTTGGATTTAACTGATATCCATCAGGAGATTTGATTTCCTTGATTTTGTGTGTACCAGAAGCCAAACCTGTGATTGTAATTTCACCACTGCCACTTGTCTCTAAATCTTCCGTTGAACCATTTGGCAATGTGTGACGGAATACTGCACCGCTGACAGGTGTAGAAGTTCCTGCCTGTACCTTCTTGATGTTAAACTTGATTACTTTTTCGTTGACTGTAGGCATATTGAATGTATCTACATCTTCTACACTTCCTTTTGTTGTGATTTTCCTTACAAAAACCTCATTGTTGATAAAGTAGCCTGTCGGAGCTTTAGTTTCCTGAATCGTGATCGTACCTACTGGTAATGTTGCATCTCCATTAGAAGCATAATAGAAATCATCTCCTGATACTTTATAACCTTTCGCTAAATCACAATATCCATCTGAATCAGTTTTTAAAACCCATGAACGAGATGGGACCTGACCTGATTTAGCAGGATCGGAATCATACAATCCCTTATAGTATTTAATTGTAAATTCAGCACCTGCAAGGCTGGCACTACCCTGTGGCTTGTTCTTGTTGGTTTCTTTGTCTACTTTTCCAAGTAAAATACCAACTGGATCGGATTGAGGATAATCTTTAAATTCACCATTTGAGCCAATCCAAGAACTTTCATTTGCTTTTACTACAACTGAAACAACAGAATTATTCAAAGCATAACCTTTTGGATTCTTAGTTTCCTTTAGATAATATGTTCCTGCGTCCAGTTCAATTTCATTTGACCAGTCCTTGTATTTTTCAGAACTGTCATACTTCCCAATCGTTAAAGTATTCACTTTATTTTTATCGGCTTTTGCATCAGCTTCTGTCTTATACACTCCGTATTCAGCTCCCTGCAATGAGTAGCAAGGGTTGTTATCTGTGATAGCTGGGTTTGCAGAAGTCTTTTTAATGCATAGTTTACCTTTAGACTGTACCTTGAAAGCAAGTTCAAAAACAGTTCCAACGGTTTGAGGTGTTGAACCACCGAAATGATGTAGGTTTGTTTCAAATCCAAATACAACATGTCTGTATCCATTAATTGTACTCGCATCTAGCACACGTAATGTGCAGGTTGGATAACGCAAATCATAACGGCTGTTTTCATTAATTGTGCCTACAGCTTGTTTGATATGGTGACAGAAAGCCTGAATTGCACCATTGAATGCAACTGGATCTGAAATATCAGTTAAACCATTTCCTCCATTCACCCATTGCCCATAACTGTTTCCATTGATATCACGCATCGTAAAATCAACAGTTTGTCCATTCATAGTAATAGACTGCGGAACCGCTAAAGCAGAGTCTGTGTAAGTACACTCTCCACCATCACCATCATTCCAGTCCACAGTATTGAAATATCCACCTGCTGTTGTTCTAGATTTGTTATATAATTCCAATGGACCGTCAATCGTCTGTACGTAGCTGTTATTACCAAATTTACCTACTACATCAATAGAGGAACCAACGCTAAACACATCCTTTGTACCTTCTGCTAAATAAGCCAGTACATTGATACTTCCGACTTTGGCTGTACCTAAACCAACACCAACTGCTCTTCCCTTTGACTTGGAGATAACTATCTCTAGTGATTTTAAATTAGCACCCATATAAGATAATGCCATCTCTCCTGTTTCAGGGTCATACGCACCATATTCAGACTCTAAAGGAACGTCTGAACCGTTCACATATACTTTTACATTTTTTGGAATAATATTACTTGCGGTCTTTTCAGAAGCAAGCTGAAAACGTGTTGTCATGAAAGGACGTAAACTGATTGAATCCCCTACTACACTGTCAATAGAACCTGTCTTATCAACAACTGTAGTTTTAACTTTAACATCATTTTCTACATCAGCAGGAACTAAAAACTGTACCTGTAAATCTGAAAAATCCTCTTTTGGATTGTTATCTGTTTTTGCTTCTTTAGCCACAGTTTTGAAAACATCTTTATCAATTTTTAAGATGTGAGTTTTCTTATCATAAGAAAAGCCTTCTGTTAGCTGTTGACCATAATCATTTCCACGAGCCACATCATAATCGTATGGATAACTCTTCTTGGCTAAACCATTCACAAAAGGTGTGTCTGCCTGAATATAGTAAGCATCTCCATCTGTATATACTGTGCTTGGCTCCATTGTCTGCGTATAGATCGTATCCTTTGGGTCTTTATCAATCAATGCAGAAGTGATTGTATCGTTTTCAGATACAGCACTTGGAATTGCATACAAGTATTTTGTATATACAGTTTTAGATGTATCTATATCCATCTTTGAAAGATCCACATCAAATGTGCCATATTTTTCTGCATCTTCAGATTCAGTTACTGCATCATTTGAAGTTTCATCTTCAGATATGTTTGAATCTTCATTTTGAACAGATGACTGTTCGCTTGTTGTTTTGTCAGATGTACTGCTTTCTGTTTTCTGTGTTTCTTTTGTTTTAAAAGTTACACTGAAATTTGCGTCCGCAGTTTTTGTTGTGTATACAAAACTGAAAGATTTTTTTCCACTAGTAAACCCTGAGATCGTACTGTTATTTAATGTAACATCATCAATAACCGCATTTTCATTGGATTTTGAGACAATTTTAATTTCTGTACCCTCTTCGTAATTTGCATTGAAGGTGTCACCATTCGACAATGTTTTTGTGAAATCTCCTGATGAAAGTGTGACTGTACCATCTCCTACAACATTCACTGAAAAGCCTGCTGAATCAACCGTCGGAGCCGTTGTTTCTTCTGCATACGCAGGAAGAACAAGATTCAATGATGTCAGTGCTGTTACGAAAAAAGCAAGAAATACGTTCTTAAACTTTTTCATATTTCAATCCTTTCTAAGGCAAATTGCCTTAATTTATTTTTTCCCCTTTTCTTTCTATCCCTTGAAAAAATCTCTAACGTTAGAAATCTTGATTTTTTTGAGTTTTTCATACCATCAATATCTTGAAAGGAAAAAAATATTGATATTTTTTCAACTCAATTTAAGGTACATCCAATAAACTAAAGATGTTCATATTTATATCGCCTCCTATTCCATAAAATGGTGCAATAGTACGGGCGTTACCCGCTTTATTGCGTTTGAAAAATAGAAAAGGAACCCATCCGAGTTCCTTTTTTAAACATTAAATTTTAAAGCCATAAAAAAAGACAGAATGTAGAATTCTGTCTTTTGCTTTATATCTTTAGTTAGCTTTAGTCTTGCCACATCCACTGCATTTGTAGCCTGTCAATTCCTGCTTTGTGGTTGCAGGTGAGTCGACAACATATCTTGTTTCATATACTGCATCGTGATGTACTGTATTGTATCCTGTTACTACTTCTCTCCATTCAGAATGAAAATTACCATTTTCACCATTTAACATATGTGCTTTCATATGTGCTGAGGTATTACCAGTAATATCTGCACCGCATGTTGAACAAATTGAGTATTCTCTCATCTCAGTGATTGGAACCTGTTCATCATAGGCAGCTTGCACCAAAACTTGTTCGTTGTGCCCTTTTTCAGGCACATTTACAGTCTTATATTGAGCCACCCAGTTGTGTGTATGTTCAGCAGGCTTAGAACTGTTTGAATTTGAACTGTTACTGCTGTTTGAAGGCTTAGAAGAACTTGTGTTGTTCTTGTTTGAGCTAGTATTCGTAGTCGAAGCTGTAGTATCCTTCTTTGATTCAGAAGTATTTGATTTATTAGAAGAATCGGCTTTTGAAGTTTCTTCTTTCTTTTCTTCCTGCTTTACTTCAGTTTCGTCTTTTTTCTCATCTTCCGTCTTCGCAGAATCTTCAGATGGTGTTAAAGTGGCAGTACTGCCATCTTTTTTTGTTACGTCTAAATTGACTTTATCATCTTTTAAAGAAACATCCACTTTCTTTGTGTCTGTAGTATCTACATCCTTGAATACGAATGTTTTGTCCTGATCCTGTAACCCAATCTTTACATCTAACTTATCATTTTCTTTGACAGTGTAATACAAAGTACGTTCTTCTTTGTTTTTCACAACGTCTCCGTCTTCCAACAAGTTATCTCCAAAACTTTCTTCTGAACTTGATTTTGTTTCGAATACAGTAATCTTTTTCCCAGTGATGTTTGTGAATTTCAAAGATTTTGAATCCTTGGTTTCCTTACCAAGAGTCTTTATTTCTTTTTTCTTAGCTACTTCTGTAGTCTTTGTGTCTTTTGTTGAAGAATTTGAACATCCTGTCAACATTCCTCCAGATAATACCATACTAAGAGCTAATGCTCCTGCCATTAAGATTTTATTCGATTTCATTGTATAACCCCCTCTGGAACAAATACATTCGTTCCAATATATCTTTATTTAATCTTCACCAGTTAGAATCTGCTGTTAAAAAACTAAATCTGGATTTGTTTCTTTTGTAGCTTTGTAAGCTTCCAATTTTTCTTGAATCTCTTCTTCTGTATACTTATGCGTGGCAGTACTGCCATCTTCAGTATTCTTCTGTTCCGCTTTTGCAACAACTTCAACATCTTCTACGAGAATCTCTATTTTATAGATTTTTTTCTCCCTTTTCTTAGGAAAACAGTCTTCCTCATAATATTCCCAGAAAGTCTGTGTATAAGACTGCATACGGCCTTTGATTTCGATGCGATCACCTTTTTGAGCATACTTTGCCAAGTATTCAGCATTCTGTCCCATTGCAACAAAACCGATATAGTCCTTCAAATAATATCCGTCTTCCCCTTTATAGTTTCTAGACACTGAAACAGAACTACGGATATAAGATTTACCATTTTTATCTTTTTTCAATTCAAGGGGATATCCTAGCACCCCTGAAATTGCTACTGTATTTAACATATTGACCTCCT
>OMEQ01001607.1_pt1 | contig 10102 bp, 8 predicted proteins | sample 1645451 | NCBI WGS metagenome assembly OMEQ01 (sample SAMEA103958142, study PRJEB25191) | human gut metagenome | biome: human-associated habitat [ENVO:00009003]; feature: intestine environment [ENVO:2100002]; material: feces | place: Germany | collected 2013/2015
TCGATCCATCTCTTTCTTCATATCCTGTTGTCAAAGGGGGAAACATAATTCTATTTTTAAATGTTAAATTACCAACTTGAATTGGTTGTAATAATTTACTTGTCATATTTTCTCCTAGATATTTTTTGCGATTTCATGCGCATTTGTGATCGCATCTTTTAAAGTTCCTACTTTTTCACAATCCCCAATGTAGTGTACATTTTCAGCTTCCACTTCCACTTTCTTAGGCGCATAACCGACTGCAAAAATTAAAGTATCCGCTTCTGTAAGCTTGTGTTCAACACCCTCTTTTACATACGTAATTGTATTTTCATCCACACTTGTTACTTGTGCATTCAATTCGATGCGAACACCTTTCTGCATCAATCTTTGAGTCAATCTAGATTTTGCAGCTCCACCTTCACCAGGCATTAAGTTATTTGTCATTTCTAATAATGTAATCTTACGATTCATTGGGAATAAGTCATTGATTAATGGTGCTAAATAATCAGCTGTTTCACATCCAACACTTCCACCACCTAATACGACAATATTACGTCCTGGATATTTCTTTCCAGACAATACATCGTCTGCAGTCATCCAGTTTTTAAATACTTTAAATGGAGGAATTTCTTTTGGAGTAGCTCCACTTGAACATACGATTTCGTAATCTTTAAATTCATTTTCAAGCATTTCTTTTGTGACTTCTGTATTTAAGCGAACATCAATACCTTCATGATCTAAACGACGAATCATGAATTTAATAACTTTACACAATTCTTGTTTCGCGATTGGAACCGCGGCAAGTCTTAATTGTCCACCAAGTTCATTTGATTTTTCACAAAGAACAACTTTGTGTCCACGTTTTTTAGCAACATATGCCGCTTCCATACCAGCAGGACCACCACCAATGACTAATACTTTTTTCTTATCTGTAGCTTCTTCAATCGTATCATCTTCAACGCTTGGATTTACTGTACAAGAAATGCGTTTACCCATCATGATACCTGTCAAACAACGTCCACATCCAATACATGGACGAATATCGTCTACTTTACCTTCAAATGCCTTATTCGCAAATTCACTATCACATAAGTTTGGACGTCCAATCATACACATATCACATTTTCCGTTTGCGATTAATTCTTCTGCCATCCAAGGTTCGTTGATACGAGCAACAGTAGCGACTGGGATATTTACATGCTTTTTGATTTCTTCACTTGAATGAGCGTGAGGTGCAGCACTTGTACCAGGAGCTGGCATACTTGATCCACGTTTGATTGTGTTACCACCTGATACGTGAATAAAATCAACACCGGCTTTTTCTAATTGCTTACAAACATAGATCTGATCATTTAATGTCAATCCACCTTCACTATATTCATCACCACTAATACGAACATCAATAATGAAGTCATCTCCACAGTATTTACGAACAGATGCGATTACTTCTAAGCATAAGCGTAAACGTCCATCAATATTTCCACCATATTCGTCCGTACGTTTATTATATAAAGGTGTTAAGAAGCCACCTAATAATCCATGGGCATGAGCACATTGAATTTCAACACCATCACCACCGGCAATCTGTACACGGTGAGCCGCTTGACCAAATTGATCAACAATTGTGTGTAATTCTTCAATGGTTGCTGGTCTTGGTGCACTTTTTGCATAATAAGGTCCTACACAGCTTGGTGCAATCAATTGAGGTGTTCCTGGAACTGGGAATGCCATATAAGCTGGGTGGAACAATTGTGCTAAGATTTTAGTTCCATATTGGTGTACGCCATCCACCAATTTTTTCCATCCTGGAATAAAACTATCATCATAAATTGACATATCTCCTGGAAGATATACATAAGTTGGTTCTACAGTTACAACTTCAGTAACGATAAGTCCAACTCCACCTTTTGCACGTGCAGAATAGTGTGCCACTAAATCATCTGTAACATATCCCTTATCGGCCATGTTAGTTGAAATAGGTGGCATAAAAATACGGTTTTTTACAGTTGTTTTTCCAATTTCAATTGGTTCAAATAAATGTGGAAAATTATTCATTTTCTAAACTCCTCCTCATTGATTCAGATTATTTTATTCACAAATTGGCACATTAAAAGAATATCCAATTTTTTTAATATTAATTATTATGAAAAAAATAAAAAGAATGCGCTATCGATTTTAGTATAACGCATTTGTTAACATAAAGCTATCTATTTAGTTAATTTGTGAACTTTTTTAGTTAGGTATACTTAACAAGAATCCAATAAGAAAAGGATTTCAGTCAATCTGAAATCCTAGCATGTTTATTTTCCGTATCTACGATTTGGTTTACGATCATCATCAAATCGACGTCTTGGTTTATCATCATCAAATCTTTGTCTTGGTTTGAAATCACCATCTTTTCGATCATCGAATCGACGTCTTGGCTTGGCATCGTCAAAGCTACGTTTAGGTTTAAAGTCACCGTCTTTTCGATCATCAAAGCGACGTCTTGGTTTATCATCATTGAATCTGCGTCTTGGTTGGAAGTCTCCATCTTTTTTATCATCAAAACGTCTTCTTGGCTTATCATCATCGAAGCGGCGTCTTGGCTTGAAGTCTCCATCTTTTCTATCATCAAAACGACGTCTTGGTCTATAGTCATCATTACGAACAAGAAGTGTAACACTTTCTACATGAGGCGTTTGACTAAACATATCGACTGGCTGAATCTTAACAATGCGATATTCTTTCTTTAATACACCTAAGTCTTTAGCCAAAGTCGCCGGGTTACAAGATACATAGATCATCGTTTTGATCTTTGATTTTAAAATAGTTTCCTTCATTGTATCATCCAAACCAGAACGAGGCGGATCCACAATCAACGTATCCACATCTTTTTCTTGTACTAAATGTGCTAAAGCACTACCCGCATCTTCACAAATGAAAGATACATTGTCTGCATGATTTAATATCGCATTTTCATTGGCATTATCTACCGCATCTTGAATGGATTCAACGCCAATAATTTCTTGTGCCTTATCTTTCACAAATAAACTGATGGCACCAATACCACTATAGGCTTCAACCGTAGTCTTTGATCTTGGCATCCAGTCTTTAACCACATTATAAAGATTTACGGATTGTTTCGTATTTAACTGGAAGAAAGATCTTGGAAGTAAAGAAAGTTGAATATCTTCTAATTGAAGATGCATCTTTTCTTCTCCCCAAATAAAACGCATATCTCCAAATACTTCGCGTTTTGTTTCTGTTTTTACACTTTGCCAAATCGAAACAACACCCTCTAATTGAGTTACGTCATGAATAAATTCTTCACTTAAATCTTCTTTTCCCGTAACAAAAAGAATTTGAATCTTAGAATCAAATTCTTTCATGACCAACGTACGATAACCTGTTTTCTTTTTATCATCATACATTTTCAAGTGATATTCATTCATGATTTTTAAAACTGCCTGACGCGTCTGTTCTAAAAGTTTTGAGTGTACATAACATCTTTCCATCTTTTGAAAATGATTTGTGTCACGCTCATACATTCCTGTATATAATTCACCATATTCTTCACCAAAAGGAAGTTTACAACTATTACGATAAGACAATGGTTCTGGATTTTTTAGAATCGGTAAGATGCGACCATTATAATCCGCATATTTAATCAAAGTTTCCTTTAGATTTCCCTCTTTCATCTTACATTGAGTCGGATACTTCACGTGCATCAAGGCACATCCACCACACTCTTTCCAAATTGGACATAAAGGATAACGACGCTTTGAACTTTGTTCTACCAAACGAGTCATTTCACCAATCAAGTATGTATCTTCATCCCTTTTAATATCAAATTCGATTACTTCTTCAGGAATGGCATTTTCAATAAATACTGGCTTGCCTTCATGGAATGCAATTCCTTCACCGTTGATTCCCCATTTTTTTATTGTTGTTTTCATATTTTTTTGTACACAGTTACGACAAATTCAAACGTAACCTCTAACCTTTCTAATTCTTTTACTCGATCAAGACCAGCTTGACTTGTTTTATATCGATATGGTGTCATTTCCAATAAAGCCCATACATCATCAACCATTTTCGTTTCCTTAATGATTTTTTGACTCACCATGTCATATTGTTCTTGTATTTTAGGCATTTCATTTTCGTAGGGTGTGTCATACAATACTTCTTTTAATTCAAAACAATGCTTAGGACCCGGACCCACTACAATCCAATATCCATTTTCTTTTAGAATACGATAGATTTCATCTTGGCCTAAAGGCACAAAAATACTGGTAACACAATCTATACTCGCATCTGAAAAAGGCATATCAAATAAACTCCCCACAATATATTGTGTATGTTTATCTTGTTTAGATGCATGAAGTATCGCTTCCTTACTTAAATCGATGCCATAACTCTGTTCGAAGTTTGCACCAATCTCTTTTGTGTAATAGCCTTGACCGCAGCCAGCATCCAAATACACATTTCCTTTTACCTTTTTCTTTACATATTGACGCATAAAATCATAATAATCTTTTTCCAAAAAATCCGTACGCGCTTTGACCATTAAAGCATTGTCCCCATGATTCTTTGTCTGTTTACGAGATAAGTTCACATAGCCTTGTTTTGCACAATCAAAAGAGTGATTATTTACGCATCGAAATGTTTTATTTTCTTTTATTAGTTTCTCTTTACACACCGGACATATCAACATAGAAAGATTATAACATAAAAGAAAAAGAGAAGTGCTTAATTTTCACTTCTCTTAGAATAAATCTTCTTCAACCTTAACTGGATGTACCCAAATATCTTCTGTATTATCTATACAATCTTGTACCATCTTGTCAAAATCCCATTTTCCCTCATATTTTTCGCATTTATCAACACGAGGTTTTGTGACTGGATTTTTAGGTGTAAAGATCGTACAACAATCTTCATAAGGAAGAATACTTGTTTCATAGGTTCCAATCTTTTTAGATAGATCAATAATCTCAACTTTATCCATACAAACAACTGGACGAATAATTGGCATGTTTGTGACATCATTGATCGCAAGCATACTTTCTAATGTTTGACTTGCGACCTGTCCAATTGACTCACCAGTAGCGATTGCTTGCGCATGTCTTTTCTTAGCTAGGCCTGTCGCAATACGCATCATCATACGACGCATTAATGTGATCGCATAACTTTCATCCGCATTTTGATAGATTGCCAATTGAAGATCTGTAAATGGAACAACATGAACTAAAACATCCCCCTGATAACCAGATACAAGTCTTGCCAGTTCCATAACTTTTTCTTGTGCATTTTGTGAAGTATATGGAGGAGATGCATAGTGAATACATTCAATATGTACACCACGCTTCATCATTAAGTAGCAGGCAACTGGAGAATCAATTCCGCCACTCAATAAAACCATGGCCTTTCCACCAACACCAACTGGATATCCTCCAGCACCTTGAATTCGATCTGTCATAATATAGGCTGCATCTTGGTGAACTTCAACAACAATTTTAACATCCGGATTATGCACATCTACTTTCCAGTCACTGTTCTTTAAAATTTTAGTGGCTACCTTACGATTAATTTCATCCGAAATATAAGGGAATAATTTATCGCTACGACGTGCAGCTACCTTAAATGTTTTTGGCGTTGTTAAATCTAAAGATTCATAACAAGCATCAATGATTTGATCTAAATCTGGTTCCACTTTAATAGCCAATGAGAAAGATGAAATTCCAAATACTTTCGCTAAAATTTCACTTACCTGTTTTGAATCTTCATCATGAAGGTAAATATACATACGATCATGTTGTTTTTCAAATTCTAATGTTGGAAATGCTTTTAAAGCCTTACGGGCATTATCATAAAGCGCCTTAATAAAGTTGTTACGGTTTTTTCCTTTTAAACTCAATTCGCCATAACGAATCAAGATATGATTATAACGATAAGCCATAATTCTCTATAATCTCCTTACATGTTTCTATAAAATATTTTGCCTCTTCTAAAGTATTCTCATAAGAAAATGATAAGCGAATTCCATGTGTCGCATCAAATTCCGATTTATGCATAGCCAATAACACTTCAGAAGCATTGGTATTTTGTGAAGAACAAGTACTTTTTGCGGATACACAAATCCCCTTTTGATCCAAAGCATTCAATAAGACTTCACTTGTGATTTGATCAAATGAAATATTTAGAATATATGGAATCGCACTCAAAGGTGAATGGATATGTGCACCATTAATTTTAGATAATTCTTCACGCAAATATTGATTGATTTTTGAAACATGAGCATACGCACTAGATTGTTCTTCTAAAGCCAAACGAATCGTTTTTGCCAAAACAATATTGGCCGGTGCATTCTCTGTTCCTCCACGAAGACCTTGTTCTTGTTGACCACCTTGAATAATTGGAACAAGCTGAATCTTCTTTTTCTTCATTAAAATGGCACTTCCCTTTAGGCCATGAATCTTATGTGCAGAGATCGTTGCCATATCTAATTTATCGAAAGGAATATCAATTTTTGAGAAGCTTTGTACACAATCCACATGATAAACACAAGTTGGATTTTGATGTACAATTTTCTCTAATTCTAAAATGGGATTGATAGCTCCCATTTCATTATTCACATGCATAACAGAAACTAAAATCGTATCTTTACGCATATGCGCTTTTAAACATTCTGGCGTTACAATACCTTCTTCATTAATTGGTAGAAATTCAACTTCAAAGCCAAAACGCTTTAAAAACTCCATCGCATGACGAACACTTGAATGTTCAACATTACTTGTTAATACATGATGACCTCTATGTTCATTTGCTAGAGCATATCCAACAATAGCTAATGTGTTGGATTCACTAGCCGCTGAAGTAAAAATAATTTCACTAGGCTCTACATGAAGCATAGAAGCAATATTTGATCGACTTTTTTCCATGAGCGTACTTGCTTGACGTCCTATTGCATGCAAACTATCTGGATTGCCATAACAAGTTTCTAACATTTGCCCATAAACACGACGAACCTCTGTACGTACAGAGGTTGTCGAAGCATTATCAAAATAAATCATTACTGCACCTGATTCATAACAGCAGGATCTTTTTGAGCAACTAGTTTCTCATAAATTCCTGGGTGCATGTTTTCGATTGCCTGAATCGCAATCTTAAGTGCACGAGTATATTCTCCATTTTGGAAGCATAACTCTGCACGAGTTAAATCCGAATCCATTTGTGCATGCGTACTACGGAAACGGTTACCAAACACAATCGCATTTTCTACCATAACAGCAACACCGACTAAATTGTTTGCGTTATTGTATAACTTATATACAAAGTCGATGGCATCCTGCAAATCTGCATTTAATGTTTGTACATCTAATGGTGAGTGATCCAACACAACACGAACACGTTGAATCAAGCGTTCGCCTTCTTTTAAATCTGCAGAAAATTGAGATGAAATACTAGGTAAATGACGTGTTACTGTATTTAGACGCACTTCATTTAAAATCAATTGTAATTTAGTCAATTGTTTTTTAGCACGTGATTCATCACTACTTGCTCCCACTAGCATTTCTTTCATATCCTTGACTTGATCGTGGAATTCATTAACATCTTCTGAAAATTTACGATAACCATGAACTACATCTACGCTTGGACGTTGATTTTGCTTCAATTCATTTTGAATTTCATCACGACGCTTTTCTAAATCTTCCATTTGGATTTTTGCCAAAGAGAAGCGGTGTGTCCAATCTTCTAAACCAAAACGGTCTTTGATATTGGCATAAAGTGCCATGATTTCCTCAAGTTCCTGACCAATGACATTAACAATATCTAAATTTGATTGAAGACTCACATGAATTTCTTCATATGCCTGTTTTTCATTCGTCACATCATCTTGTAAAGCTAAGATGTGATCCCCAATGATTTCCAAGTTTTCTTGTGCCAATTCAAATTCACCAGCATCCAATTGATCAATTGTACTTGCCAATGCATTTTGAATGGTTGTTAATTTTTCTTCTGGTTCTAAATAAGATAAGTCGATATCTTTTTCTTGTAATTCCTTGATGTGCAAACGAACTTCGTTGATTGCACGAGGCAATACATTTTTGGCCTTTTCATAGAGTCCAGGGAAGGCTGCAATTTTAGAGCTGATCTCATCCACCATTTTTGAGATTTTTTCTTGTTCTTCCTTTGCCTTATTAAATTCAGAAGCAAACATCCATTCTTCGAAATTAGAGAATTCATTTTCGATTTCCTCTAAACATGAATCTACATAATTAACCGATCCATAGAATGAAGAACGATTATCTTGATAAACAGTTTTCACATTACGGAAACGTTCTTTTAAAGCATTTGCCGATTCACGAACTTCTGTTTCACGAGCTAAGATGTGATCCAAAGATTGCGTAACAATACGAATTCTTTCTTTTGTTTCATCCATCATTGTTTCTAAATCATCCATTGCACGCATTGATTTACGCAAACGATGTCTAGAAACATAATCATCTGCTTCATTGAACAAATCATCACATGCACTTAAGTTATTTTGACAAGTATCATATTTTGGAGTTAATTTTTTAACTTTATCCATGATATCATCATTCACTCTTGCGAACGCCGATGCTTTGTTAAATTTATAGGCCAAGGAATTGTTACGAATTTCATTCATTTCAATTTCAAGATCTGAAAGTCGCTTCGACGCCTTTTTACGTTTGATCATACGCATGATGATCCAAACCAAGATCAAGACTAAAATCGCTATACAAAGATAGATGATTACAGTCACAGAAAGTTGATTTTTTATGAATGCGTATACTGATCGAAAGAAATTCAAAACACTATCCATAGTGGTACCTCCTTGCAAACCATTCTTATTATAGCAAAACTTCAAAATCATTGCATCCTTTTCTTGATTTTATTCATGTTCTTTGATATGATACATAAGCATAAATTGATAGCAGCATACAAAGTTAAAGGATATGCGTTACAGCACTAAGCGATATGAGTAAGCTAATAGCTGATAGCGGAAAATATCATTGTTAACACAACCTTTAAAGATTTGTACTGTTATTGTTTTATGAATGATATAAAACAATAGGAGGAAAAATTATGTCAAGAAACACAGGAAGCATTTGGAAAAAGTCTCGTCGTCTTGGTTTCTCAGTTTTAGAAACTGGTGAAGAATTAACTCGTCGTGATACTATTCCAGGACAACACGGTTCACCTCGTCGTCCAAAATTAACAAACTACGGTATCCAGTTACAAGAAAAACAAAGAATTCGTCACACTTACCAATTAAGTGAAAAACAATTCTACAACACTTACTTAAAAGCAAGTAAAAAAGCTGGTTCAGCTGGTGAAAACTTCTTAGTAATGTTAGAATCTCGTTTAGATAACATCGTTTATCGTATGGGATTTGCACGTACTCGTCGTGCTAGCCGTCAGTTAGTAAACCACGGACACGTATTAGTAGATGGTAAGAAAGTAGATATCCCTAGTTTCCAAGTAAAACCAGGACAAGTTATCGAAATCCGTGAACGCGCTAAAAACTTAAGCGTAATTAACGAAGCTTTAGAAGCTGCAACAGCAACAGTTGATTTTGTAGAAGTTAACAAAGATGCTAAGAAAGGTACTTATGTTCGTTACCCAGAACGTAAAGAACTATTCACAGCTCAAGAAATCAACGAATTATTAGTAGTAGAATTCTACAACCGTTAATCTTAGACATGATAAAAGAAAGAAGCGATTTGATTCGCTTCTTTTTTTGTGGATGTGTTTTCTTATTTTGTGTATTTCTCTTTGTTTTACTAACGTAAAAAATCAATTTTTTCAGCTACAAAGCCATAGTTTAAGTATACCTTTTCATCCTTTTGGTATTTACGCGAATGAATACGACCATTGATTCCTACATAATCACCAATCTTACATGAAGCACTTACCGTTTCTGCAAGTCCTCGCCATACTTCAATAACCATATCATCATTTTCATAAACACCATCTGAATTTGGAAAGTTACGCTGCACACGAACAGGAAGTTCACAAGTCTTTAAACCATTTGTTGTTTCCTTTAAAACAGGCATTTCCGTAATTTTCCCCACGATACTAAACGCATTCATAATTGATTATCCTCCTTCAATTC
>OMEQ01001613.1_pt1 | contig 10083 bp, 10 predicted proteins | sample 1645451 | NCBI WGS metagenome assembly OMEQ01 (sample SAMEA103958142, study PRJEB25191) | human gut metagenome | biome: human-associated habitat [ENVO:00009003]; feature: intestine environment [ENVO:2100002]; material: feces | place: Germany | collected 2013/2015
GCTGGACCCGCTGGATGGCCGAATGGCTTTCCGACGCCAGAAAAGTCTGTAAGCCCGGTGCTCCCATCTGCCTGTTTATTGATTGGAGACAGTATCCAAGCATTACCGACGCTCTGCAGTGGGCCGGGTGGATCTGGCGGGGCTCAGCGGTTTGGGATAAGATGACCAGTCGTCCGCAGAAAGGGCGTTTTCGCCAGCAGAGTGAATATATTGTATGGGGCTCTAACGGCCCCATGCCGGTAAGCCGTCCGGTGGGCTGTCTGCCGGGCGTATTCCGCTATGCAAATCCGCAGAACCGCACCCATGTCACAGAGAAGCCTCTTCAGCTCATGCGCGATCTCGTAAAGATCTGCGAGCCTGGCGGAAGAATTCTCGATCCCTTCTGTGGGGCAGGCACAACTGTCCTTGCATCCCGATTGGAAGGATACGAGGCTGTTGGCATCGAAGTAACCGATGCCTATTACAAATTAGGCTCTGACCGGGTACGGTTTGCGCTGGAATCTCATGCCGAATAATTCCTTGGCTATCCATGTGGATAGCCAATAAAACACCAACCATTTCGACTGGCTATCCGCTTGGATAGCCAGCCTCTATTTTATCCTTCATTGACTTAGAAAGAGAAAGGAGTTCATTATGGAAAAAGCCTTTGCTTACATCTGCACCGCCGCAGATACCGCTCCCCGCCTGTTAAAGAGGTACTGCCGAAAGGTTTATGAACTGGGATATGTCCCCATCTGCCCGAAGCTGAGCGAGGTCCAGTACCTCCAGCCGGATAATCCGGATGAAAAAAGAGACTTTCACAGTATTTCCCATCAGAAACTTGGACGATGCCGGATGCTCGTGGTATGCGGAAGTGAAATCAGCAACAGTATGTCCGCCGAGATCGGCGCCGCCGAAAAGAAAAACATCATCTGCACCACCCTCGATGGTCTTGCCAAAATCAAGGAAGCAGACGAATAAAACCGTTCTTGACACTGCCGTTTCTTGCTGATATAATGAAAGCAGGGAAACAAGGAAAATTTGTTATGCGTATTTCACTGTAAACAGCATACAATAGAAAGGAAGGTCTGTATGGAAACGGCAGTCGTGAAAGGCGGGTCTTTTATGAACCGTAAAACCATTCGTATATCGGAAAAGAGGCAACTGACGATCCCGCAGAAGTTTTTTGAAGCGCTCGGCTTTACAGCGGAAGCCGAATGTATTCTGCGCGGCAATGAGCTTGTACTGCGCCCGGTCAAGGAACAGCACGGCGGCGAGTTTGCCGAACAGATCCTCGCCGATTTGATCGCACAGGGGCTCAGCGGAGATCAGCTCCTTGCAGAATTCAAGAAAACGCAGAAAAAAGTGCGTCCCGCCGTGGAAGCGCTGCTCGCCGAGGCTGAACAAGCGGCGCACGGAGACATTGAGAGCTACTCTTATGATGATGTATTCGGGACGGAGGAAGACTGATGGCGCAGCTGCGAATCCTTCCTCCTGCAGCGAAATTCCTCAAGAAGCTCAAGGACAAGCGCCTAAAGACGCTGTACCGGGAAGCCATCGACAGGATACTGGAGGATCATACGGTAGGAGAAGCTAAGACCGGAGATCTGGCGGGCGTATTCGGCTATGACATCTATTATAACAAAACCAATTACGAGCTTGCCTATACCGTAGAGTATGTGAACGACAAGATTGTGGTGGTCATCATGGCCGGAACCAGAGAGAACTTCTACGATGAACTCAAACGATATATGAGCTGAGAAACCGCTCAGCGCGAAGGACGATGCCTACCCGGCACCGTCCTTTTTTTATTCCAGCCGGTGACTGGTTTTGCAAGCATAGCGTTTGGATATCCAAACGCATTCCGGGGAGAGCCCCCGCCCCCCTCGGCAGCCGCCTTCCATTAAATTCGGAAAGAAGTGAAAGAACTGAGCAAGAAACAGAAAGAACGAAAACAGAATTCCACAAAATGGAATGAATCGCAGCGTTAAAAAGGAGTCCCCAATGAGAAAACGAAATCACATCATCCCCCTCCATCTCAACAAAAAGGAGCTGGCACATCTGGAAGTGCAGGTGAAAACGAGCGGCCTGCCTCGTGAGGAATTTCTCCGCACCCTCATCATGGGCGCTGAGCTTCGAGCCAAGCCCTGCGACCACCACGCAGATCTGCTCCACAAGGTTGCGGGGCTCTGCAACAATGCAAATCAGCTTGCAAAAGTGGCCAATACCTACGACGAAGCCAGCCAGCAGAGTGTGGAGGAAATGACCCGGCTGGCGCGTCAGGTCTGGGAAGAAGTAAAGGAGAATTGGTAGCCTATCGCATATACCAGTGTTATCCCCGTCCACCGCCTGGATAATGCCATCAATTATACGCTCGATAAGAACAAGACCTCCCGTTCGCAAAATGCAGACTCCCTGCGCGGAGCTGTGGATTATGCTCTCAACCGGGATAAGACGGAGCAGGATCTGCTCGAATCGGCTCTCGGCTGCACCTGTGAAACTGCCTTTGAAGATATGTGCCGAGTCAAAGAAATGTGGCATAAGGAGCAGGATGTGCAGGGTTTCCACCTGGTACAGAGCTTCGCCGCCGGTGAAGTGACGCCGGAACTTGCGCATCAGCTTGGACTGGAATTTGCAGAGCGGCTGCTCGGCGGGGAGTTTCAGGCCGTAGTCAGCACTCACCTCAATACTGGACATATCCATAACCACTTGGTGTGTGCGCCCATAAGGGGCAGAGTAAATCCGCTTAGCAAGCGGCAGGTGTGAGGTTTCAGGCCTGTGGTCAACGGCTAACCTGGCGGGGAAACCCAAAGGGGACAGCAGCATGACCGTAAAGCTGCAAGTTGGCAAGTTGCCGTGCCACGACTGAGCAGCAAGACCAAAAGTTCATATAAGGATGAAACCTAAACTGGCTGAACGGCAGTCCGAGGGACATTTGTGGTGGTCGTAACGGAAGGCAGCTATACCCGTTACGCTGTGCATCTCACCTGTAGAAACATGAGCAGGATGAGCGAAACCGAATGCACAGTCCGTATGTATCAGCATAAAAGGACGAAAACCGCATCCGACAATGAACAATGCTTTTTTACTCTGCTGCTAAATGGGGATTGCCTAAGTTGGAACGCTCACAAGAGCTATGGGCGTAGGCCCTGAATATCCAATATGGCAACGGAGCCGCCGTAGTAGTCCGAGCGTATTAATGGCACGCACATGGCGAAGGGCGGCAGTTCATTCAATTCAATACAACAGAAAGGAAGGTGCGTGAGGCACTATGAGAGATCCAGAAAATGTATTGAACAGTCTGCAAGAACATTCAGCTCAATCCGGCTATGTCTATGACAGGTTGTACCGCAACCTGTTCAATCGGGAATTTTTCTTACGGGCATATCAGAATATTTATGCCAGTCAGGGAAACATGACCGCAGGCACAGACGGAAAAACCATCGACGCAATGAGCCTTGAAAGAATCGACAGGCTTATTGCAACCCTGAAAGACGAATCCTACCAGCCCAAACCGTCCAGACGGACATATATCCCTAAGAAGAATGGAAAACTCCGTCCTCTGGGTATTCCGTCCATTGACGACAAGCTGGTACAGGAAGTTGTCCGTATGCTGTTGGAATCCATCTATGAGAACAGCTTTGAGGACGCCTCCCATGGCTTTCGGCCTGACAGAAGTTGTCACACAGCTTTGAGGATGATTCAAAATCGCTTTACCAGATGCAAGTGGTTTGTTGAGGGTGACATTAAAGGATTCTTCGACAATATTGACCACAATGTCATGATTGGCATCCTTCGCAAGAGAATTAAAGATGAGCGTTTTCTGCGCCTTATCCGTAAATTTCTCAACGCAGGATATATGGAAGATAACCAACTGCATCAAAGCTACAGCGGCACTCCGCAGGGCGGCATCATTAGTCCCATTCTAGCCAATATCTATCTCGACCAGTTCGACAAATATATGGCTGAATACAAGAAACGGTTTGACCGTGGGAACAAGCGAGCCGTCAATGTGGAATACCATAAGCTGAGCGCAAAGAGAATCCGACTCAAAAGGAAGCTGGCAAAGGCACAGTCTGAGGAAGAAAAGCAATCCCTTTTGGAAAGCATCCGGGAACTGGATAAGGTACACAAATCCATCCCCTGCAAAAATCCAATGGATACAAATTTCCGCAGACTGCAATACGTCCGTTACGCTGACGATTTTCTTATCGGTATCATCGGAGCCAAAGAGGATGCACAGGCTGTTAAGCAGGAAATCGGCGTATATATCGCCGAACAGTTGAAACTGGAACTGTCGGAAGAAAAGACGCTGGTCACTAAAGCAACAGACCGTGCAAAATTCTTGGGATTTGACATCAGGGTCACACCGCAGAGCAATCACACCAAAAAGACAAAAAGCGGTTCCACAGCCCGAAACTACAGCGGCCATGTAATGCTGGAAGTTCCGACTTCTGTCATTCAAAAAAAGCTGCTGGAACTGGGAGCCATGAGAATTGATGTTCGCAATGGAACAGAGATTTGGCAACCCACGTATCGTGGAAAACTTGTCGGACGAACAGACCTGAGTATCCTAGACCAGTACAATGGTGAGGTGCGGGGATTCTGTAATTATTATGCGATTGCAAACAATCGCTCTAAGCTGCACAAGTTCCGCTATATCATGGAGTACAGTTTCTATAAAACCTTGGCCTGTAAATACCGTACAACCAAAGGCAAAATTATTGCTCAATATCGTATTGTCAAGGACATCGGGGTAAAATTCCAGGACAAGCATGGAAATGAGCGCATCCGACTACTGTGGAAGGACAGTCTTGCAAGAGACCCCTATCCGCTGGGAAAAGAAGCAGATATTATCCATAAGCCGAAAGGCATCCTGAAAAAGCCCAGTCTCGGCGCACGATTAAAAGCAAATCGGTGTGAATGGTGCGGAAAAGAAACTTCAGCGTTGGTAATGCACCAAGTTAGAACGCTGAAAGAGCTGGATGAAAGCCAACCGTGGGCAGTTTTCATGAAGAGGATTAACCGAAAAACTTTGGTGGTCTGTGAAAGTTGTCACACGAAAATTCACGGTGCAGGCTGTGAATGAATAGAGAGCCGGATACAGCGAGAGTTGTAAGTCCGGTTCGGGGGCGAGTGCCTGGAAACCTACCGCAGCAATGCGGCAAGGCGCTGGGTACTTAGCCTACGGAACTCTGTCTCCATGGAAAACGGGAAAAAGTACCGCAGCAATGAAAAAACCTATGTAACTGGGGTGCGGAAGATTTCGGACGAACTGTGCGTAAAGCACCGCCTTTCCGTCATCCATACAGAGAAATCGGAACGGGTAGCCCGTCCTTATGCCCTGTGGCTGGCCGAGCAAAACGGTACCTACACATGGAAAACACCCATCCAGAAAGATATCGAAGAAGCGATTGCCGCTTCCCTCACATGGAAGCAGTTCCTGCGGGTGATGGAAAAACAGGGCTATGCTTTCCGGTTTGACCGCAAGTACGCCACCATGATCCTGCCGGGTACCGGGCGCACCGTTCGTTTTAAAACCTTGGGAAAAAACTACACCCCGGAAGCTATCCAAAACCGCATCCTGTATCCTAAGCCTCCTCACCGGGCTGGGAAACAAACACCTCCTGCCAGCCGCTTCCTTATTCTTCTTGGAGAAAAGCCGCCCCGCAGAATTTCCGGCTTGCGGGCGCTCTACTATTCCTATCTCTACAAGATGGGGGCGCTGCCGAAAAAGCCCCGGTACCCAAGCTTTGCTGTGCGGCAAGATATCCGCAAGCTGGATCAGCGGATAGAACAGGCTGAATTCATTTTCAAAAACCATATTGAGGACCGCGGGCGGCTTCGTGCCATCCGTCAGAAAGCGGAGGATGAAATCGCAGTGCTTCTAAAAGAGCGCCAGAAGCTCTACCGTTATCAGCCAGATTCCCCGCAGATTGGCGTCCTCACAGAGGAACTCAAAAAGCTGCGGCATACCGTCAAGCTGTGCCGGAATATCGAAACCCATTCCATTGAGATGGAACAGCGCCTGCAGGCAGCACAGCAGGAAGAACAGCAGCGGCAGGAAAAGCAGACACAGGAAGAAAAGAACAAACAAACCCGAAATCGGGAAAATCAAAAAAGGAGATGATCCTATCCATAAAATTCCCACAAGAGAACAGGTGGAACTCATCCGCCGACAATATCCTGTCGGAACCCGCATCATCTTAAATCACATGGATGATTCGCAGGCTCCGCCTCCGGGTACAAAAGGCACCGTTGCCTATGTAGACGATATCGGGCAGATCGGAGTGAAATGGGATACCGGTTCCAGCCTGTCCCTGATTCCCGGCGTGGATTCCTTTTCTAAGGAACCTGCGCCGGAAAAAGCAAAACACAAACGCTCCAGCAGCTTGGAACGATGAAAGGAGAATGCTGACTGAACTACGGAAGCGATCCTGCCGACCAGATCGTCCGATTTACCCTTGAAGGGACCGAAGTAGCCCTCAAGCTGTCGGGACTGGCGGCGAAGAATTTTGCGCTGTTTGTTTATGCAGTGCTGAAAGACCAAAAGAAAACCCATGGCAAGACAAGGCTTGTCCGAATGCTTCGTGAGCAGCGCCCGTTTAAGTTTTTTAATCTGCCTGCAACGTACATGAAAGAATTTGTGCGGGAAGCCAAAGGACACGGTCTTTTGTATGTGCCCATCCGTAATAAACAAAAAGGCGATTACATCGAATTGGTGGTATTTGCGGATGACGCCGCTAAGATTCAGCGTATCTATGACAATCTCGGCTTGGATTATGTGAAAGCGGAAGCCGGAGAAGCCATTGTGGAGAAAGCGGTGGAACAGGAGAAGCAAGCTCCTGCCGCTTCCCAACCCGGCAAAACGGAAACTGTCCAAACCGAGCAGGGCGCTGTGGAATTCGAGGTGGGCGGCTTTGAAGATGACTTCAATATCAGTCCTGCCGGGCAGGGTGAAGCCGAAAATTTTACCATTGGCCGGGAGAAGGAATCAAATCCCCCGGCAGCGGAAAAGAGTCCGTCCGAGCCTTCCTCGCCCAGCAAAAGCTCTTCGTCCGGCTTAACAAGCCCTAAAGAGCCGGAGCATAAGCCCTCGGTGAAAAAGCAGCTGCAGGAAATCCGGCAGGAGCAGGCGGAGAAGAAAACAGGGAAATCCAAGCAGCAGGAACACCAGAATCCTACCCCCGGTCGTTCCAAGCAGAAGAAAAAGGAAAAACAGAAAGGAAGGTAATGCCCTATCGATTTATCCAGTTTGATTGGCAGAAAGCAGGAAGTCCTGCCTCAGCCGGAACAGCAGTACACCAAGGAAGAATATGCCGCTATGAAGCAGGCTGAACGTGAGGAAGTCTGGTCGAGAGTTAGCGCACAGGCCGAGTCAGTGTTCAAGGATGACGATTCCTTGAGGGGATTCCTCCATTTCATGGCGGACTGCACCCCGCAGAAAACCAGCAATCTGCTGCTTCTCTATGCGCAGAATCCTGAAATCACCCATCCCCGCACCTTCGACAAATGGAAGGAAGCCGGGCGCTCCATCCGTTCCGGTGAGAAAGGATATACCTTCTATGCGGATCAGGAATATACCAAAGAGGATGGAACCAGAGGGATCGGCTCCACCATCACCAAAGCCTACGACATCGCTCAGACCAGAGGGCCGCAGCCCCTGCCGCCTCAGCAGCATCTGCCCGAAGAGGTTATCGCCGCAATGATAGAAAACAGTCCGGTCCCGCTGGTGATTTCCGACCAGCTTCCTCAAGGGGTGCAGGCGCAGTATGTGCCGAGACAGCGCACCATTTTTGTCCGCAATGGGATGGATGAAACCGCCACCATCTGCGCCATCGCCCGCGAGCAGGCCCACGCCGACTTCGACGCGGTGGGCAGTGGTTACTATCGGCAGGCGTATGCGGCTCAGGCTTACTGCGCAGCGTATGTGGTTGCGCAGAAATTCGGCCTTGATACCTCTGCGTTCCATTTTGACAAGGTGTGCCAAAGCTATACGGAAATGAGCGCGGACGATAAGCGCGGCTTTTTGGGCGACGTTAAACGGGCCGCCTATTCCATCAACTGGGATATCCAGAGGACCTTCCGGGATCTGGAGCAGGCCATCCAGCCGGATGAATTTTCCGTCGCAGCGCCCAAGCCTGCCAAGGCGCCGAAAGCAAAAACAGAGAACGCGCCGGATCGATGAACGTTTTCCGTTTGTTTTCTTTTGTGCAGTAGCTTTTCGCAGGCTGTTGTGCTATATTAAAGTAAAATAAGATTAAATGCCGGAAGGAAGGGAATCGCCATGACAAGGCAGCGGTTGGTGAAAATGACCTACGGGGACCGGAACATACTGGTCAAAGCACTTCAAAGCGCGCGGGGATCTATCGGCCTGGAAGTGTTCGAAAAACTGCAGGCACTTATGAACAAAACCCTCGCTGCTCCAAAGCGCAAGCTGTACCTGAGCGACGAAGAACACCAGTACGCCACGCTGTCTCTGAACGGGATGCGAAACGCCTATCTTGCGGCTGATCGAAGCTGCGGCGGCATTGACCGTCTTCTCATAAAGCTCATCCGCGCGAAATACCGGCGTGTACCTGAACGATATAAAGTGTAACAACGATCTTTGCCCGGAGTCTTTGGGGTTTTTCTCCCGTCGACTCCGGGATTTTTTTGTTTTATTGAAAAAGGAGGGGAGTAACCGACAAGACCGTCTGCATTGTTTTATCTTTCTGCTGTGAAGAAAGGGTGGGTGCCTCTTCAGCGGGATAGCTACAGAAAAAAATTCCTGGTGGGTATGGCTCCTGCCTTTGCCCATCGTCTGGAGGGCCGCCCTGTTGGTCGCCGGAAGCTGGCGCGACGGGATGAACCTTGTGGATCTGCTGGAAAAGCTCTCTGCCTCCATGAACAGTCCCTTTTCTGTTCACTGGACGAAATACTCCGCCCGCTGCCTGCTGTTCTTCACGCTGGGATATGCGGTTGTCGCCCTTGCCGCAACCGCCAACCGCAAGCATTACCGCAGGGGTGCGGAGCACGGTTCCGCCAGGTGGGGCAACGTGTGCAGGATCGCCAAGCGGTACCGGGACAAGAAAAATCCTAAACAAAACCTCATTTTGACCCAGCATTTCCAGATGGGGATGGACGGCCACAAGCACAAACGCAACACCAACGTGTTGGTCATCGGCGGATCCGGCGCGGGCAAAAGCCGCTCCTACGCCATTCCCAATGTGCTCAACTGCGGGACGTGTTCGCTGGTCGTCTGCGATCCAAAATCCGAAATCCTGCGCAAAACAGGCGGAGCGCTGAAATCCAACGGCTATGAGGTGCGGGTGTTTGACTTGTTAACCCCCGACGCCTCCTTCTGCTACAATCCATTAGCCTATGTGCGGGACGACAAGGACGTGCTGCGCCTAATCGAAACCCTCATTCAGTCCACCACCCCGCCCGGGGCGCAGAGTTCGGATCCCTTCTGGACCAAATCGGAAACGGCGCTTCTGCAGGCCTTGGTCCTATACCTCATGCATGAAGCGCCGCCGGAAGAACAGAACTTAGCCACGGTGATGGAGATGCTGGCCGCCGCGGAAGTACGGGAGGAAGATGAGGAATACGAGTCTCCTCTGGACGTCCTGTTCGCCCGTTTAGAGATGCGGGATCCGGAGAGTATCGCTGTCAAGCAGTACCACATCTTTAAGATGGGCGCCGGCAAAACGCTGAAATCCATCTTAATCAGCGTCGGCGTCCGGCTGTCGGCTTTTAACCTGCCGCAGATTGCAAGGCTTACCTACACCGACGACCTTCATCTGGAGGAAATGGGCGAGAAAAAAGTGGCCCTGTTCTGCTGCATCCCGGACTCGGATAAATCCCTCAATTACCTTGTGGGGATGATTTACGGGCAGCTCATCCAGACGCTGTATTTTGTAGCCGACCGGAAATACAAAGGCCGGCTGCCGGTGCCGGTTCACTTGCTCATCGACGAAGCGCCGAACATCGCCCTGCCCACGGACAACTTTTTGCCCTGGCTTTCCACAATGCGAAGCCGCAATATCTTCTGCAGCTATATCGCGCAGAATATGGCGCAGATCAAGGCGCTGTTCAAGGAACAGTGGGAGTCCCTTGTTGGAT
>OMEQ01001617.1_pt1 | contig 10062 bp, 8 predicted proteins | sample 1645451 | NCBI WGS metagenome assembly OMEQ01 (sample SAMEA103958142, study PRJEB25191) | human gut metagenome | biome: human-associated habitat [ENVO:00009003]; feature: intestine environment [ENVO:2100002]; material: feces | place: Germany | collected 2013/2015
AGAACTCGGTGGCACTTTTTGCATGGGTGACTGCGTAAACGGCGTCAACGTCACCGTAGACGGCGAGAAGCATTCCGTATCTCCCGATACCACCGAGGAATTCTTCCAGAAAGAGATTCTCGCAAAGGTTCAGTAAGCATAAGAAACAAAAAATTAGCCGGTGCAAGAGCTTTTTTGCATCGGCTCTCCGTGCGTAAGCTGCTGTGTGCGGCAAAACGCAGCAGAAAATAGGAAGTAAGGGTGATTAAGTTGTTGACAGCCGGAATGAAAGGCAAAGCCGAGACCGTTGTTACAGAGAAGAACACAGCCAAAGCCATGGGAAGCGGCACGCTGGACGTTTTTGCAACGCCCGCTATGGTCGCGCTGATGGAAGAGGCGGCTTGGAAGTGCGTTGCGCCGGAATTAGAGCCGGGCATGGGCACTGTGGGCACGCTGATGAATGTGCAGCACACGTCCGCAACGCCGCTTAGCATGCATGTTACGGCAGAGTGCGAACTTACCAAAGTGGACAACCGCCGTTTGGTGTTCACGGTTAAGGCGTTTGACGAGGTCGGCCCCATCGGCAGCGGTACCCATGAAAGATTCATCGTCAAGGATGAAAAGTTCGTAGCGAAAGCGAACGCTAAAAGAGGATAAGTTAAAGAGAGGATAATAGGGTATGCCAGACTACCTGAAGCTCAAAAAGTCTAACTGTCAGAACTGTTATAAGTGCATCCGTCATTGCCCTGTCAAGTCCATTCGTTTTCAGTCCAGTCAGGCGCATATCGTAAAAGACGAGTGCATTCTCTGCGGTCAGTGCTTTGTCGTATGTCCGCAGAACGCAAAAGAAATCCGAAATGACGTACCGATTGCGGAGATGTTCGTCAAGGGTGAATGTCCCGTGGCAGTCAGCCTTGCGCCATCCTTTGTAGCAAATTACCCGGGCGCTACCATCGAAACGATGCGTGCGGCGCTCAAAAAGCTTGGCTTTGACCGGGTAGAGGAGACCGCCGTAGGTGCGTCCGTCGTCAAGACCGAATACGAAAAAATCATTAAAGAGCGTCGGCAGAGCGTCATCATTTCCACATGCTGCCACTCTGTCAATACGCTTGTGCAGAAGTATTACCCGGAGGCTCTGCCGTACCTTGCACATGTTTTGTCGCCGATGCAGGCGCACTGTAAGATGCTGAAGGAGGAAGACCCGGAACTGAAGACCGTTTTCATCGGGCCGTGCATCTCCAAAAAGGCAGAGGCCGACGAAAGCCCGTATGTAGATTGTGTGCTCACGTTCGAGGAGCTTTCCGCTTGGTTTGAAAAAGAGGGCATCACCGTGGAAGCAGGCGAGGATCACACGGAAGAAAGCCGTGCGCGCCTGTTCCCGACGACCGGAGGCATTCTGCGCACCATGGTGTGCGATGACCCCGAGTATACATACATGGCGATCGACGGCGTGGAAAACTGCATCAACGCGCTTGAAGACATCAAGAGCGGCAAAATGGAGAACTGCTTTGTCGAGATGAGCGCCTGCTTTGGCAGCTGCATCAACGGCCCGGCTATGGATCAGGGTCAGCGCCAGCCTGTGCAGGATTTTATCGCGGTCAATAAGTATGCCGGCAAAAAGGACTTTGCGGTGCCGCAGCCGGCTTCCGAAGAGCTCAAGCACGATTTTGATTATATCAGCCTGTATCACCTCATGCCGGGCAACATCGAGATTGAGGCTATCCTCAAAAAGATGGGCAAGACTCGCCCGGAGCAGGAATTGAACTGCGGTGCCTGCGGCTATAATACCTGCCGCGAAAAGGCCATCGCCGTTTATCAGGGCAAGGCGGAGATTTCCATGTGCCTGCCGTATCTGCTCGGCAAAGCGCAGTCGTTCTCCGATACCATCATCAACAACACGCCGAACGGCATTTTGGTGCTGAACGAATCGCTGGAAATCCAGCAGATCAACGCTGCCGCGCGTAAGATCGTGAACGTGAAGCATACATCCGAGGTGCTCGGCAAACAGGTCATCCGCATTCTGGACCCGCGCGTCTTCATCGACGTCATGCAGTCCGGCCGCGGCGTGCGCGACGAGCGTGTGTACCTTGCGGAATACGGCAAGTATGTCGACCAGACCGTGCTCTACGACCGCAACTATCACATTATCATGTGCATCATGCGTGATGTGACGGATGAAATGAACGAACACCTGAAAAAAGAAAAAATGGGGCAGCAGACGATTGAAGTCACCAACCGTGTGATCGAAAAGCAGATGCGCGTCGTACAGGAGATCGCATCGCTGCTCGGCGAGACCACGGCAGAAACGAAAATCGCGCTCACCAAGTTAAAGGAATCGCTGCAAGATGAATAATCTCTGTACAGATATTGGCTGGATGAGCCTCAACAAAAAAGGTGAACAGCTTTGCGGCGATCACGTTGACATCGTTCCGCAGGGAGAAAATTCCACGGTAGTTGTGCTGGCAGACGGCATGGGCAGCGGCGTTAAGGCAAATATTCTTTCCACGCTGACCGCAAAGATCATCTCTACCATGATGGCGGAGGGGCTGCATGTCGAAGACTGCGTGGAGACCATTGCGTCTACACTGCCCATCTGCGCGGTGCGCGGCGTGGCGTATTCCACGTTCACCATCATCCGAATCATAGAAAATGAAGAAGCGGAGATCATTCAGTATGATAACCCGTTCGTGGTTCTGCTGCGCAACGGCAAAAACTGGGAATACCCGCGCGAAGCCGTCGAGATCGGCGGCAAAACGATCTATAAGACCCGCATCCCGATTCAGAAGGATGACACGTTCATCGCGTTCAGCGACGGCGCCATTCATGCCGGCATCGGCATGTCGCTGAATTTCGGCTGGGAGCGCAAGGACATCATCGACTATATGGAGATGATGTACGACGAAAGCTTCACGGCAAAAACGCTCAATGCGCTGCTGCTCGATGAGTGCAACAAGCTTTACGGCGGCCAGCCGGGCGACGATACCACCGCGGTCTGCGTCAAAGTGCGCGAGCGCTGCTGCGTGAACCTGATGATCGGACCGCCGTCTAAACCCGAAGATCTCGCGAAAATGCACGAGGCGTTCTTCTCGGCACCCGGCAAGCGGATTGTCTGCGGCGGCACCACGTCTACGCTTGCGGCGGAATACCTCAAAAAGCCCATCATCGCACAGCTCGATTACCTCGATTCCGATATTCCGCCCACGGCGAAGGTCGAAGGACTCGATCTTGTCACCGAAGGCGTCATCACCATGAGCAAGGTCGTCGAGTACGCGAAGGATTACCTTGAGGAAAACCGCAAGTACAGCCAGTGGGGCTATAAGCGCGACGGCGCGTCCATGATCGCCCGCATGCTGTTTGAAGAAGCGACCGATATCAACTTCTTTGTCGGTCGTGCGGTAAACCCGGCGCACCAGAACCCAAATCTGCCCATTAACTTCAACATCAAGATGCAGTTGGTCGAAAATCTCTGCACCTCGCTCGAGAAGATGGGCAAAAAAGTTAAGGTATCCTACTTCTAAACGCAGAATAGCTTCTGTGTATAGAGTGTCTCGGCACTCTAAGGAAGATTTGAAAAATATAGAAAAGGAAATCTCTGTCCAAAGCAAGAAAGGTTTGATGTGAAGAATGAGAAAGTTTGATACGAAAATCCAGTATTTGAAGTATAAGGTCCTGCGCGAGGTCGCACGTTACGGTTTTGAGGATAACCTCGACGCCGCATACTATGAGATTCCGAAGCTGATCGTCAAAGAAAAACCGACGATGCGCTGCTGCATCTACAAAGAGCGCGCCATCGTTGAGGAGCGCATCAAGCTCGCTATGGGCGGCGACAAGAAAAACCCGAACGTCATCGAAGTCATCGAGATTGCCTGCGACGAATGCCCGGTCAGCGGCCATGTCGTCACAGAGTCCTGCCGCGGTTGTCTTGCACACCGCTGCGAGGACGTATGCCGCCGCGGCGCCATCACGTTTGATGAGCAGCAGAAGGCGCACATCGATAAGTCGAAGTGCGTAGAGTGCGGACAGTGCGCAAAGGTATGCCCGTACAGCGCCATCATCAACCAGAAGCGTCCGTGCGAAAAGGCCTGCAAGATTAAGGCCATCAGCATGAGCAGCGAGGAGCATCGCGCAGCGCATATTGATAACGAAAAGTGCATCTCCTGCGGCGCCTGTGTCTACCAGTGCCCGTTCGGCGCAATCGTCGATAAGTCCTTCATTCTCGATGCTGTCAACCTCATCAAGGGCAGCCACGAGAATCAGGATTACAAGGTTTACGCGGTCGTAGCACCGTCTATCTCCAGCCAGTTCAGCTATGCAAAGCTCGGCCAGGTCATCACCGGCATCCAGCGCCTCGGCTTCTATCATGTCATCGAAGCGGCGCTCGGCGCAGATATGGTTGCGTATAAGGAAGCGGCAGAGCTTGCGGAAAAGGGCTTCCTCACAAGTTCCTGCTGCCCGGCATTCGTTTCCTACATCAAGAAGAACTTCCCGACCATGGTTGATAAAATCTCGCACAACCTGTCCCCGGCAGCTGAGATCGGCCGCTACATCAAGGAGACCACTCCGGGCGCAAAGGTCGTTTTCATCGGGCCGTGCACCGCGAAGAAGATGGAGTTCAAGGAAGGCGAGCCGGCAAGCCAGTACATTGACTGCACGCTGACGTTTGAGGAGCTGCAGGCACTGTTTGACAGCCGCAACATCGACCTCACCACACTCGAAGAGGGCGTGCTTGACAACGCCTCCTACTACGGCCGCATCTTTGCGCGCAGCGGCGGTCTGTCCGACGCGGTTGTGGAAGCGCTCAAGGAGCAGAACAACGAAGACTTCAAGCTCAACGCCATCGCATGCGACGGCATCGAAGCCTGCAAGGCGGCTTTGCTGCGTGCCTCCAAGAATGTTCTGCCGAACAACTTCATTGAGGGCATGGCGTGCACCGGCGGCTGCATCGGCGGCGCCGGCACCATCGCCGACCCCACCCGCACCGCTGTCGCACTGAACAAGTACGTCAAGGAGGCTCCGTTCCAGGACCCCGAGCAGAGCCCCTTCATGACCAGCATCCACGTGTTGAAGGACGACCCCGACTTTGAGGTCTGAGTTTTCCTGACTTCTGCCGCTTCCCGTCCGCCGGGAGGCGGCTTTTTGTGTCTTCGGCAAAGTCTGCGTTTTTTCTTCCATAAGATGTGTCTTGTGTGAAACATTTTTGTGAAAATCTCACAAGCCGGATTGACTTTTTCTTCTGAATATGTTATTTTTGCGGTGACAAATTCCTTCGCGTTCCGTTTTGGAACGCACAGAGCCGCCTCTGCGGCTGGAAAGGTCGATTCTTGAATATGACGATTTCTTTGAAGCATATGGGCAGACGCACCGGGGCGGTCCTCGTCTCGCTGCTGCTGCTCCTGACGCTGGCGGTCAGTGCCAGTGCCGCCGCCGTCAAGATGACAGTGGGCGTCCGGTTCTGGCGGGAGTCCGGGGACAAGGAGTCGATGGCTGACAGTGCCGTGGACACCACCCGCGAAGCTACCCTTACCCGCCAGCCCAACGGCACCTTCACTCTCGAGCTTCCGGTCAAGCAGCTCTCTTCCATGAACATGACCGGCCGTCTCACCGGCATCGCCATCGGCGAGGTGAACTATGACGGCACTCTGAGCGGCGACCTGTCCAACGGCACCGCCGTGCTGACCCTCAAGAACCTGCCCGCCTCGGTGCTCACCGGCAGCGATTCCAGCAAAGCACTGGCCGTGACCTGCAGCATCAAGATGGACACCATCCTTCTCGGCGACATCTCTACCAGTGCGAAGATGTCCATCTGGGTCGAGCGCTGAAAAGCCAAACAGCACAAAAAGCGCCCCGCAGCTCTGTTATGAGCTGCGGGGCGCTTGCGTTGTTTCAGAAAAGGTTTACTCGGCGATGATGCTCTTGCCGGTCATCTCTGCCGGGACGGGCAGGCCGATATAGGGCAGCATGGTGGGTGCGATGTCGGCCAGGCAGCCGCCCTCGCGCAGCTTCACATCGCCGCAGCCGATGGCCACGAAAGGCACGACGTTGGTGGTGTGGGCGGTGAACGGAGTGCCGTCGGGGTTCTTCATCTTCTCGGCGTTGCCGTGGTCAGCGGTCAGGAAAGCGCAGCCGCCAGCGTTCAGCACAGCGGTGACGACCTTCTCGACAGCAGCGTCCACAGCCTCAACGGCCTTGACAGCAGCCTCAAAGACGCCGGTGTGGCCGACCATATCGCAGTTTGCGAAGTTCAGGATGACCACGTCGTACTTGCCGCTCTCGATGCGCTTGACGCACTCGTCAGCGACCTCGGGGGCGCTCATCTCGGGCTTGAGGTCGTAGGTAGCCACCTTCGGGCTGGGGATGACACAGCGGTCCTCGCCCTCGTAGGGAGCCTCAACACCGCCGTTGAAGAAGAAGGTGACATGAGCGTACTTCTCGGTCTCGGCGATGCGCAGCTGGGTCTTGCCGTTCTCGGACAGGTACTGGCCCAGGACGTTCTTCAGCTCCACAGGAGGATAAGCGACCTCGCAGTTGGGCATGGTGGCGTCATACTCGGCCATGCAGACGTAGTGGACCTGCTTGCGGCCGCCGCGGCGCTCGAAGCCGGTGAAGGCGTCGTCACAGAAGATGCGGGTCATCTGACGGGCGCGGTCGGGGCGGAAGTTCATGAAGATAACGGTGTCACCGTCCTGCACACGGCCACCCTCGCAGGTGACGCAGGGCAGAACGAACTCGTCAGTCTTGTCGTCGGCGTAGGATGCCTCGATGGCCTCCTGCGCGTTGGCGGCGTGGTTGCCCTCGCCGTAGACGAAGGCAGCGTAAGCCTTCTCCTCGCGGTCCCAGTTGTTATCGCGGTCCATAGCGTAGTAACGGCCAGAGACGCTGGCGATCTTGCCAATGCCCAGCTCATCCAGCTTGGCCTGCAGGTCGGCAAGGAAGCCCTTGCCGGAGTGGGGGTCGGTGTCGCGGCCATCGGTGATGCAGTGGAGGTAGACTTCCTTGGCCCCCATCTGCTTTGCCATTTCCAGCACACCGAACCAGTGGTCAGCGTGGCTGTGGACACCGCCGGTACCCACCAGACCCATCAGGTGGATCGCCTTGCCGGCGTCGATGGCAGCTTTCATGTTCTTGACGAGGACGGGGTTCTTGAGCATCTCACCGTCGCGGATGGACTTGGTGATAAGGGTCAGCTGCTGGTAGACGATGCGGCCGGCGCCCATATTGGTGTGACCCACCTCAGAGTTGCCCATCTGGCCGTCGGGCAGGCCCACAGCCATGCCGGAAGCTTCGATGGTGGTCATGGGATATTTTGCCATCAGAGAGTCAAGGAAAGGCTTCTTGGCTGCAACCACGGCGTTGCCGTAGGTCTCGTTGGGGGTCCAGCCAAAGCCGTCCATGATGCAGAGCAGAACAGGTTTCTTGGACATAAAATAGGATCTCCTTTGAAAATTCAACAAACAGCGCCCGGCTCCCTGCCGGAAATGCGGCGCAGCCGGGCGCAGAGAGAACGATTTTTTACCGCTCAGGGCTTAGCCCTTGGTGGCAGCGTTGACGATGACAGCAAAGTCAGGAGCCTTCAGGGAAGCACCGCCGATGAGGCCGCCGTCCACGTCCTTCTTGCTCAGCAGCTCCTCGCAGTTCTTGGCGTTCATGCTGCCGCCGTACTGGACGGTGGTAGCCTCGGCCACGGCTTCGCCGTAGACCTCGCCGATGACCTTGCGGATCTGAGCGCAGACTTCCTCAGCCTGGTCGGCAGTAGCAGTCTTGCCGGTGCCGATGGCCCAGATGGGCTCGTAGGCGATGACGACGTTTGCCATCTGCTCAGCGGTGACATCGCGCAGGGCGATCTTGGTCTGCATCCGGACCAGCTCCTCGGTGACGCCCTCCTCACGCTGCTGCAGGCTCTCGCCCACGCAGATGATGACCTTCAGGCCGGCGTTCAGAGCGGCCAGAGCGCGCTTGTTGACGGTCTGGTCAGTCTCTGCGAAATACTGACGGCGCTCGGAGTGGCCAACGATGACGTACTCGACGCCCAGATCCACCAGCATATCCGCGCTGATCTCGCCGGTGAATGCGCCGGACTTCTCGAAATGGACGTTCTCGGCACCGACATGGATGTTGGTACCCTTGGTCTTTGCCACAGCAGTGACCAGGTCGGTATAGGGAGTGCAGATGACGACCTCGCAGGATGCGTCCTTGACGGCGGGGATGAGCTCGTCCACCAGAACAGCAGCCTCGGAGGCGGTCTTATTCATCTTCCAGTTGCCAGCAATAATGGCCTTGCGCTTTGCCTTATCCATGATACGTTCTCCTTACCTTATTTACCTTTATAAATAAAAGATGCGGCGGCGAAACAGCCGCCGCACCGTTCATGATGCTGTGATGATTATGCGTTCTGGATGACTGCGATGCCGGGCAGCTCCTTGCCCTCCAGGTACTCCAGAGAAGCGCCGCCGCCGGTAGAGATGTGGGTCATCTTGTCGCCCAGGCCCATCTGCTGGACAGCTGCTGCGCTGTCGCCGCCGCCGATGACGGTGGTAGCGTCGCTCTCAGCCATAGCCTTGGCCACGGCCAGAGTGCCGGCAGCCAGAGTCGGGTTCTCAAAGACGCCCATGGGGCCGTTCCAGACGACGGTCTTGGAAGCCTTGACAGCGTCGGCGAAGAGCTTCATGGTCTCGGGGCCGATGTCGCAGCCTTCCATGTCAGCCGGGATAGCGGTGACCGGGACGACGGTGGTCTCGACAGGAGCGTCGATGGGGTCGGGGAAGTTCTCGACGCAGGCGGTATCGACGGGCAGGAGCAGCTTGACGCCCTTCTCCTGAGCCTTTGCCATCATCTCCTTGCAGTAGTCCAGCTTGGAGTCGTCGCACAGGCTCTTGCCGACCTCATAGCCCTGAGCCTTGATGAAGGTGTAGGCCATGCCGCCGCCGATGATGAGGGTATCGACCTTCTCCAGCAGGTTGGAGATGACATTCAGCTTGTCAGCGACCTTTGCGCCGCCCAGGATGGCGGTGAAGGGACGGACGGGATCGTTCACGGCATTGCCGAGGTACTTGATCTCCTTCTCCATCAGGTAGCCGACAGCGGTGTCCTTGATATAGTCGGTGACGCCTGCGGTGGAGCAGTGTGCACGGTGGCAGCTGCCGAAGGCATCGTCAACGTATGCGTCTGCCAGAGAAGCCAGCTCCTGAGAGAACTCAGGCAGGTTCTTGGTCTCTTCCTTGCGGAAACGGGTGTTCTGCAGCAGGACGACGTCGCCGTTGTTCATGGCAGCGACGGCAGCCTTTGCGTTCTCGCCCACGACGTTGTCGTCGTCAGCAAAGACAACGGTCTTGCCCAGCTTTGCGCTCAGAGCCACAGCAACGGGAGCGAGGCTGAACTTTGCCTCGGGGCCGTTCTTCGGCTTGCCCAGATGGCTGCACAGAATGACCTTCGCGCCGTCATTGACCAGCTTCTGGATGGTGGGCAGAGCCGCATTGATGCGGTTCTCGTTGGTGATGACGCCGTCCTTCATGGGGACGTTGAAATCACAGCGGACAAGGACCTTCTTACCGCAGTAGTTCTGATCGTCGATCGTCTTTTTACCTAAACCCATAGTGATTATTCTCCTCTCAATTCGTTCTTCGGAATCGAATTTCGCTCACTCTCGGGGTCTTAGCCCCTATGACACTATTATAAACAAAATATGTGTGTATTGCAAGGACGGGAGATGGATAATTTATTAACAAACTTTTCCCGTGATATCCGGGAATTGTGTCTATTTTGACAGTAGTCCGGCCGACTGCCAAAACGTCGCAGGCGGTCTCCCCTCCTGCGGCGCTTAAAACGTCCACCTTAATCCCGACGGAACAGGTCGCGGGTGTAGACCTTGTCCTACGACACAAATAGAACAAATTGTGGTTTTGCTTTATTGTATCATGAAGCGGATGAGGTGGCGAGTATCGACAAACAAAAACACCCTTCCCCTGCGGCGTACCGCAGAAGGAAGGGTGTCAAACTCACGGATTAGGCTTCCCGCTTATTCAGCAGGACACCTCAAGCACTTTTGAGCGTAGAGCTGTGATTAGCAGTTCTCAGCGAAGTACTTAA
>OMEQ01001618.1_pt1 | contig 10062 bp, 6 predicted proteins | sample 1645451 | NCBI WGS metagenome assembly OMEQ01 (sample SAMEA103958142, study PRJEB25191) | human gut metagenome | biome: human-associated habitat [ENVO:00009003]; feature: intestine environment [ENVO:2100002]; material: feces | place: Germany | collected 2013/2015
TATGACCTACTACGCCGTTGTATTTATTCCACCAACGATACGTTTGAACGGAATTACCGCTGGTGTTCATCGCACCGCCCTTGTAGCGGGTGAAATCCAAATCTGCATAAACATCATTGGACTCATTGATCGTCAGATTGAGACGACCGCCGATGTTGCCGGTAAAACCATCCGTGGGTGAATGCGCTGCATACGGATTGTTACCTGCCGTTGCATTCGGTTTCCTTAGGTGTGATGCCTCACGTTCAAGATAACGTCCGCGGAGCAAGAGTGACGCAACATTTTCTTTAAGCGGAATACCGAGATAAACACCCGTCCCCCAGCGATTGCCATAGTCATCGTCGTTTTGGAACTGTGTACGGTCAATGGAGATCGTTCCGGTGAATTGGTCGACATGCTTCTTGGTAATGATGTTCACCACGCCGCCGACAGCATCTGAACCATAGATGGTCGAGGCCGGTCCGCGGATCACTTCAATGCGTTCAATAGCCCCCACGGGCGGCATAAAGATACGCCCGGGGTCGAACCCATTGTTGACCATGCTTTCAGACGTGTTCTGACGGCGGCCGTCAACGAGGATCATGGTGTAGTTGGAACCAAACCCGCGGATAGAGATATCCGCTGCGCCCATCTTGTTCTGAGAGATATCAACGCCCGGAACATCACCAACGGCACTGCCGATATCGGTAATGGGTTTTGAGGCGAGTTCTTTCTCGGTGATGACGGAAACGCTTGCTGGCGCTTCAGAGGTGTCCTGCGCATAGCCGGCAGCAGAAACGACAGACGTATCAAGCGTCGTATAGGCAGTCTGACCGCCGTCGTCTGCATAGGCTGCGGATACAGCAGCGGCAAGCGGAAGCAGGATGAGGGAAGTGCGTCGGTAAGTCATGGGTTGATTCTGTAGTTGGCGGCCTTGCCCGAAGCGGCCGCGGTTTGCGGAACTGCGGTCGAAAGAGTTTTCACTTCTGCGGCCACACGCCCGCATACTACAGAACACAATCGAGAATCATTTTTATTAGCATTCTAATATAACTGCTAAACCGAAATGATTATCTATATCAAAATTTCTTCTTTGTTTACATAGCATTGCCGGATAAAACTCGAGGTAAATTGAGGTTCATCACCGTATTTCGTCTTTACGAAGGTATAGACGGCGGGAAAGCTGAAAAGTCTCAGCATTTTGAATTTGCTGAGTTTTTACTGAGGATCTTCGTAAATGAATGTAACTCAACGTAACGAGAAACACTAATTTTGTTTACGTTTATTGTTTACCATTCAGGCTAATCAGAGCCCCACCTCACAAACCGCCCGGATGTCTCTGTAGGCATCCGAGACAGTTTGCTGACTCAGAAGACTGCTGTGGGTTAGCGGCAATTAGAAGGTATACGTGTAACCCAGCCAAACATTGCGGCCATCAAAGAACTCACGATAGAGATTGCTGCCGTCAGCGTCATACTCAAGGCCTTTGTCAAAGACATTGTTGAGCGCGGCAGAGAAGTGATGCTGCTTCTCAAAGGTGTAGTTCACGCCGATGTCAACCTGTGTGTAGTTTTTGTATTTAGTGCTGCTGTAAGTGGCCGCACTGCCGCCCCTGCCGGTCGAAATCTGTTCGCTCATCGCATCAAGCTTAGCCAACGCTTTCACAAAGACATTCAGACCTCCGTTGTCATAGTCAGCACGAGCATTGATCGAGTGCCGCGGCATGGAGTTGGGGCGCAGACCATCGTTGACACCGCCTTCGATTTCTGCATGAGTGTAGGTATAACCCCCCTTGAAGCTCACTCCATAGAAAGCCGCAGTTTGGAAGAGCAGTTCGATCCCCTTCGCAGTGACCTTCCCGAAATTGACGTCCTGAGCGTCATAATCGTTTTCGCTAACGTAATTGATCTTGACGGTGTCAATCTTGTTCTTGAAGTCCGTATAGAAAACACCCGCTGTCACCGAAGCAGCCTGACCGAGCTTCACGGTTGAAGACAACTCGTAATTCCAGCTTTCTTCGGGCTTCAGATCTGGATTGCCGTACGTGTGATTGGGAGCCCCGCGAACCGATACGCTGTAGGCACCGTCCGTCAGCTGACGAGCTTCGGGCGTACGATAACCGTTGGCCACGCCGCCCTTAATGCTGAAGGCCTCAGCAGGCTTCCACACCAAGTAGGCACGAGGCGCAAAGTGGAAGTCGAAGATGTCGCTCCAATGGACGCGGGCGCCAACCGTTGCGATCCAGTTTTCATTAATGAAGTATTCCGACTCGCCAAAGACCGCAATCTGCGTCTGATCAAGCGTCTTTCCGGTGATTTCCGTGCCTTCGTTGAAATTGTCTTTGAAGGTCGAATAATCAACGTCCAAACCGGTCTGCACAATCATGTCGCCGTAGCCGTCAAGCGACACAGGCGTCTTTAATTTGGTGGCGAACACATAGTGCTTCGAAGACATGAGCGGGTCGGAGAGCGATCCTTTCGTGGTCTTGTTGGCGGTTGCAAGCATGCCTGGGCTTACACCATCTGTTCTGGTTGCAGGACCCGTTTTCGTCTTGATCAGGTCAAGCCCCTGAAACTGGAAATAGGTAGACAAATCGCCGAAGCTGAACCGCCCGTCGTGACCGACAACAACCGCGTATTTGTCAAACCAGCGGTGTGCCTCGTACCCCGCCTGACTTGTCGACATCGAGCCGCCCTTGAAATGCGTGTAGTCAACGTCAAGATAGAGGTCGTTATCTTCGTTGGGCGAAAGGTTAAGGCGGCCGCCGATATTGCCGGTGTAGCCGTCTGAAGGAGAATGGCTCGCATAGCCGCCGCTCGGCGAATGAAGGTTCGACTTTTCACGGTCAAAATATCGCCCGCGAAGAAGGAGCGACGCAACACCCTCTTTAAGCGGGATGCCGAGGTAGGCCCCCGCGCTCCAGCGGTCATCCCAATCGCTGTCGGTGAACTGCGTGCGGTCAATCGAAAGCGACCCTGTGAACTGATTGACATGCTTTTTCATGATGATGTTCACCGCGCCTCCGATGCCGTCGGAACCGTAAATGGTCGAAGCAGGACCGCGCATCACTTCAACGCGTTCCACTGCCCCGGGCGGCGGTATGAAGATGCCGCCCGCTTCAAAGCCGTTCAAGCTGTTCATGGCAGAGTCCGAGTTCTGTCGGCGTCCGTCAACCATGAGCAACGTGTAGTCCGAAGAGAACCCGCGGATATAAATCTGCGAAGTGCCCATCTTGGTAGTCGTGATGTCTACACCAGGCACATCACTGACAGCCGTGCCGATATCGCCGATCGGCTTTGTCATCAGTTCCTTGGAATCAATGACGGTGATGGAAGCCGGCGCTTCCCGCGTGTCCTGCGCATAGCCGGAAGCAGAAATAACGGAGGTGTCGAGCGTGGTATAGCCGTCGTCGGCCGCCCAAGCGGCGGAAACGGCAAGTGCAAGCGGAAGCGCTGCCAAAAACTTGTGGTGATGCATGATTGTGAGAAAAACGGTCAAAACAACCGTCTAGAGGATTGAGGAAATGGGCATTAAGGAACCGCACGCCGTCCATTGAGGCGGGATTCGTCTGGATGAATCGCAGTCTATTGGCGGTCAATGCGAATAATTCTCACCATCACTTTGCATAAACAAGTTTCTTTACAAAATAAATTTCCTGAATTTTCAATGGTTTATTATTGATATAACGTCAATACTTGACGGATGTGATTTGCAGATTTTTTCTATCGCAAACACCGAATTTTTCTTATTAATCAATATCTGCTCGAGCAGCCTGAACGCCGTTGGTTAAGGCCGACAAGCGCTGCTTTATTTGTTTACATGCGGGGCATTGATCCGTTTACCCCTTGGAACCCCTGCGCTTTCAGCGAATCCAGAAGAAACCCATTGGAGACTTACGGCCAAAGCAGTAAGCATTAAAGAAATGCAAAGATGGGGATCACGCTAAAAAAGGACCGCAGTTTCTAAGATGCTTGTTTATCCGCAGGATAGGTGAACTGCTGTTACGGCCGCCTCGTCTGAAGCATTTGCCAAGTATTCCATCATCTATCGGATATTTTTAAATTTTATCCGTTGTTCACTCGTGCAGTCCGTCACGTAAAGATATGTAAGCCGTGCGCAAGGTTATGTATCGAGAAGCGTTCTCATTTACCTTTGGGTTCGGTACAGTTTTGCTTCTGTTTGCGCTCAAACACATCACCCGCGACGACTTCCGGTCACTGCGGCACGTTTGTCTCTATGACCCGATCTACCTGCATCCTTCTTGTGCTGCTCACGCTGATGAGCGTTCTTTCGCTCTTCGTGGGTGCCGCTGACATCACGCCTGCTGACGTGCTCTCGGGCGATATTGAATCGCTCGAGCTCATGCTGATTTCCCGCTTGCCCAGACTTCTGGCCATTCTCTGCACCGGCATGGGCATGAGCATTGCGGGCCTCATCATGCAGCAGCTCTGCGCCAATAAATTCGTGTCGCCCACGACGGGGGCGACCATCTCTTCGGCTCAGTTCGGCATTCTCATTGCGCTGCTCTTTTTCCCCAATTCAACCCTTTGGTCGCGTGCGCTTTTTGCTTTTGCTGCCGCGATTCTTGGCACTTGGACGTTCGTTTGGTTCATTCTGCGCATGCCGATGAAAGATCCTGTGATGGTTCCGCTCGTCGGCATCATGTTCGGCAACGTGATCGGCGGCGTGACGAATTTTCTCGCCTACCGCTTCGACATGACCCAAGCGCTCTCCACCTGGCTTGTGGGACATTTTTCGCTCGTGCTCCGCGGCAACTTTGAGCTGGTCTATCTGGTCCTCCCGCTCATTGTGCTGGCCTGGATTTTTGCCAAGCACTTCAACATCGTCGGCATGGGCCGCGATTTTTCGAAGAACCTCGGCGTTAACTACACGCTCGTCCTTTTCAGCGGTCTCACTATTGCCGCGATGATCACCGCCGCGATTGTTTCCGTCGTAGGCTCCATTTCCTACATCGGTCTCATCGTCCCGAACCTCATCGCGATCTTCAAGGGCGACGATCTGCGCTCCACTCTGGCTGACACAGCGCTTTTCGGCGCGCTCTTTGTCCTCTGCTGCGACGTCATCGGACGCCTGGTTATCGCCCCCTATGAACTGCCGATTGAACTCATCATCGGCACGATCGGCAGTCTTCTCTTCATCGCGCTCATCTTCTACAGACTTCGTTTTGGGCGCATGTCGCTCGACAAAAAGCAGCTGCTCAGACTTTTTGGTCTTGACCGCCGCACACCTGCCTGCGGAGGCGCCAAATGACTTCCGACACCTTCACCGCCAACCCGCTCAAGACTGCCAGTTCGAGTGAAGCTGCCGCAGCCGCCTCGTCACTCAAAATTCAGCGCTCCCGCCGTCGGCGCATGCTTACCCGCCTAGGCTGCCTCATCGGTCTCGTGGTTCTTTTTGCTGCGCTCTACCAGTTTGCCTTCGTGAATCCGAAGTTTTTCAGCTATGCCATGAGCATCCGTCTGCCGCGCCTGATTGTGCTGCTGACGGCCGGCACGGCCATTTCTGCGGCAGCCATCATTTTCCAAACGATCATCCGCAACAACATTGTCACGCCGTGCCTTCTCGGCATGAACTCCCTCTACCTGCTCATCCATACCGGCGTGGTGTTCTTCCTGGGATCCAGGAGCGAATTTGCCACTAACCCGGTCTATGCCTTCGCGGTCGACATCATCGTGATGGGGACGGCGGCGAGCTTCATCTACTACTCGATCTTTCAAAAGACCGGCGGAAATGTTTTGTACGTGCTGCTGATCGGCACAGTGCTCACGACATTCTTCTCGAGCATGCAGAACTCGCTCACCCGCATCATGGATCCGAATGAATACGATGCGCTCCTCAATTCGCTCGTGGCGAGCTTTACCAACGTGAATGCTGCCTGCATTATCCCGGGCATTGTGCTGCTTGCCCTGCTCGCCTGGTGGCTGCGCCGCGATCTGTCCATTCTCGATGTCATCAGTCTCGGCCGGGAACAAGCCATCAGCCTCGGCGTCGACTACGAAACGACGCTGCGCCGTCTGATGGTGGGGGTTGCGCTCTGCATCGCCGTTGCAACGGCTCTGGTGGGACCGCTCTCCTTTCTGGGTCTCATCACAGCCAATGTCGCGCGGCAGATGTTCACCACCTACCGCCACACCTACCTGATTGCCGGAGCCTCCCTCGTCGGCATGCTCGTGCTCGCCGCCGGACAGTTCATTGTTGAACACGTGATGGTCTACAGCGTGCCGGTGAGCGTCTTCGTAACGATTGGCGGCGGCATTTACTTCCTCTATTTGATCCTCACGCAAAAGTGACCGAGTCCTTTTGCAACGTATTGAATTCTTCTCCATGCTCAGCATCAAGAACCTCACGAAGACCTATGAAGACGCAGCCGTAGTCGACGACGTTACGATCGATCTTCCTCCGGGCAAGGTGATCTCACTCATTGGTCCGAACGGCGCGGGCAAATCGACCGTTCTCGGCATGATCTCCCGCCTGATTGCCCGCACAGCCGGAATCGTGGAATTCAAAGGCCGCGATATTACGCATTGGGAAAGTCGTGAACTCGCCAAGCATTTGGCCATTCTGACACAGGCCAACTTCGTGCAGATGAAACTCACCGTGCGCGAACTTGTCGCTTTCGGGCGTTTCCCGCATTCAGGGTCTGCGCTGTCGGCCGACGATTGGACCAAGGTCGATCAGGCCATCCACTACATGGAGCTCGAAGCCTTTGCCGACCGCTTTATTGACGAAATGTCGGGCGGCCAGCGCCAGCGCGCCTTCATTGCAATGGTGCTCGCTCAGGACACTGAGTATGTGCTGCTCGACGAACCCACCAACAATCTCGACATCTATCACGCCACGCAGATGATGAAGCTCGTCCGGCGCCTTTGCGATGAGCTGGGCAAGACCGTGATTCTGGTGCTTCACGAAATCAATCTCGCGGCGTTTTATTCCGATGTGATCTGTGCTTTCAAGGATGGCCGGATCGCCGCACAGGGAACCGTTGACGAAGTGATGACGCCCGAAAACCTCAAGCGCATATACGGCGTCGACTTTGAAATTCACCGCATTGACGGCAAACCCCTTGCCATCTTCCACTGACCCCTTTCTGCTGGCCCCGCTGGTGCTCCATTGGGAGCAGCCCAATCCATCCCCTCCATTTCATTTCACGCTCTTCGGGAGTTTTTTTCAATGAACGCCACCCGCCGCACTGTTCTTATTGCCGGCGCTCTAAGCGCAATCACCGCGCTGAGCTTCTCTTCTGCCGTTTTCGCTGCCTCCGACCTCGTTGAAGTGCAGTCGCTCAACGCAGCCAATAAACCGATTACCGTCGCCGTTCCGAAAAATCCCCAGCGCATCGCCGTCGCCGATTTTTCCGTGCTCGACACCCTCGACCATTGGGGCTTGGGCGAGCGCATCGTGGCGCTGCCCCAGACCACGGCGCTGCCCTACCTTCCGCAGTATTTCAAGAAGTCTAAGAAAGTGACCAATCTCGGCACGCTCAAGGAAATCGATCTTGAAGGCTTGATGGCTGCCGAACCCGACGTGATCTTCATTTCCGGCCGACTCGCCAAGAAGTATGACGAACTCTCGAAGATTGCCCCCGTCGTTTTCATGACAGCTGATCATGAGAAAGGCACCTTCAAAAGCTTTTCGGACAACTTAATGAATCTGGCCAAGATTTTCGGCAAGGAAGCCGCCGCTCAGGCCGACATTGATCATTTCACCGGCCGCATCGACCGCATCCGCGCCGCATCTGCCGGGAAAACTGCCGTGGTGGGACTCGTCACCAGCGCCCACTTCAACCTCTTGGGCAACAAGGCCCGCTGCGCACTGATCGGCAACGAGTTCGGCTTCCAGAACGTTGCTCAGAACGCCAATGCCAACCACGGCAACGAAGCGTCCTTCGAACTGCTCCTGAAGCTTAACCCTGACTACATCTTTGTTCTTGACCGCGACTCCGCCATTGCCCGTCCTGGCGCCAAAGTTGCGGCCGACGTGATGAACAACGAGCTTGTCGCCCGCACGAAAGCCAAAGCGGAAGGTCACATTGTCTATCTCTCTGCCGCCTCCTGGTACCTCGCCGACGGCGGCTACACCTCGATGAACCTGCAGTTCCAGGACATCGAAAAAGCACTCGGCCTTACGAAGTAATATTTTGGAAAATACCATGCAGATCTCCCGCCGCCAACTTCTTGTCGTCGCCAGCACCGCTTCGTTCGTCGGTTTCTCTGGCTTTTCGCTCCAAGCACTTGCCGCTGAACTCACTCTCCCCTCGGTCGGCGCCGACAAGAAGTTCTCTGCCGTTCTGGAATACTCCGTCATCGAAAACCTTCAGGTACTTGGCCTGAGCAACCGCATCAAAGCGGCCGTTCAGACCCGCAATCTGCCTTGGCTCTCAGCGCTTCCTGCAGACTGCAAGCTCGTCAAAAGCGTTAAAAGCGTAGATATTGAAGCGGTGAGCTCCGTCAAGCCTGACCTCATCTTCATTTCAGGCCGCATTTCACGCAATATTGATGCTTTCAAACCGATTGCTCCCACCGTCTGCCTGATCCCCAATAAGGCTGAGGGCTGGAAGAGCTTCCGCGGGAACTTCCTCGCCTTGGCGGAAGTTTTCGGTAAAAAGGCGGATGCAGAAAAACGGCTTGAACCGCTCGAAAAACGCCTCTCAGCGCTGCGCAATAAGGCTGCAGGCGAACGCATCGCCGTCATTATGATGGTGAACGGCCGCATGATGGCCGCTCCCGCCGGTGGTGCCGCTGCACACCTCGGAGCAGACTTCGGCTTCACCAACGTCAAGCCCAAGCCCGCTCAGCCCGCTGCGCCCCGCAAGGCTCCGGCTCCGGGAGAGAAACCCGCTGCGCCCACACCAGCGGAAATCGCTGCCGGCAATGCGAAGACGATCGCTGAACTGGCAGCACTGAAGCCGCACCGTATCTTTGTACTCAATAAGGATGAAGCAATCGGCATGCCCGAACCCAATACGCTCGCGAAGGCCGTGGCCGACCAGCCTGAATGGGCAAAGCTCGATGCCGTCAAAGGCCATCGAGTTCATGAGCTCACGCATGCCGCTTGGTACCTTGCCGACGGCGGCATCCTTTCGATGGACAAGATGCTCGCTGACGCTGAACGCGCCCTCGGTCTATAACGGCTCCTTAATTAAAAACATTAAAGCCCGCATTTGCTCAAAAGCACTGCGGGCTTTGTCGTTTCAGCGGCGTCGACGATTACTTTTGCAAAAGGTGAATCTTCGAGAGCCGCGAGATAGCATCCTCGAGCACGCGATCATCCCCCTTCGCAAAGTGGAACCGGATGTAGCGATGAACCGGTTCGCGGAAGAAGCTCGAACCCGGCACCGCGCCGAGCTTCACTTTTTCAGCCAAGTCGAGGCAGAACTGATAGTCGTCGTCATAGCCGAATTCACTGATGTCCACCAAGACAAAATACGTGCCCTGCGGGCGGAAATATTTGAGGCCGAGCCCGTCCAGGCCGGAGAGGAAAACCTCACGGCGATGCGTATATTCGGCCTGAAGCTCCTCGTAATAATCGTCGCCGAACTTGAGGCCTACAACTGCAGCTTCCTGCAGCGGCGCTGAGGCGCCGACAGTCAGAAAGTCATGGACTTTACGCACTCGGTCGAGGGCTTCGGCCGGCCCCAGAACGTAACCCAGGCGCCAGCCCGTAATGGAATAAGTCTTCGAGAGCGAATTGCAGACAATCGTACGCTCGCGCATGCCCGGCAGTGCCGCGAAATAGGTGTGCACATTGGGTTTATAGATAATGTGCTCATAGACTTCATCCGTAATGACGAAGGCATCGAATTCCTTCACGATTTCTGCAATCTTGAGGAGTTCCTCACGGGTGAATACCTTGCCCGAAGGGTTAGAAGGATTGCAGAGAATGAGCGCCTTGGCCCCCTGACGGAAGGCTGCGCGCAGCTCTTCGGGGTCAAAATCAAAGGACGGCGGCTTGAGCGGCACAAAAATCGGCTGAGCCCCCGAAAGAATGGCATCCGCCCCGTAGTTTTCGTAAAACGGCGAAAAAATGGCCACCTTGTCGCCGGGATTGATCGTTGCGAGCACC
>OMEQ01001622.1_pt1 | contig 10034 bp, 5 predicted proteins | sample 1645451 | NCBI WGS metagenome assembly OMEQ01 (sample SAMEA103958142, study PRJEB25191) | human gut metagenome | biome: human-associated habitat [ENVO:00009003]; feature: intestine environment [ENVO:2100002]; material: feces | place: Germany | collected 2013/2015
GGGCCCGCTCGACCAGCCGCCGCGGGTCGAACCGCTTGTCGGCGTTGCGTTCCAGATAGTCCAGCGACGACTGATAGCCCGCCGCCAGCCATTCGCGGAAACGGGCTTCGTTCTCGGCCAGATGGCGGCACGGCGCGATGCCGCAGAGGTCGAACCCCTCCCCGGCGGCGAGCCGTTTGATGTTCCGATGGTCGAGCATTTTGATATTTTAGCCCAAAAATAGGGATTTTCAGGCGAAAATTAGTAATTTCGCCGCAAATTCCGCGTTATTCATACGACGTTAATTCGAAATTTGACATGACGATCAATACACTGTACGGACTGGTCCGTCAGAGCACGGAGCGGTTCGCGTCGCGGATCGCCTTTTCCATGTACGAGGGCGAGGAGCTGACCTACGCCGAAGTGGGCCGCCGTATCGCCCGGGTGCAGGAGACGCTTACCGGAGCGGGGCTCGGTCCCGGCGACAAGGTGGCCCTGCTGAGCAGCAACATGCCCAACTGGGGCGTCTGCTACTTCGCAGTCACTTCGGCCGGCATGATCGCCGTGCCGATTCTTCCGGACTTTTCGGGCGAAGAGCTGGACATGATCATCGAGCATTCGGAGGCCCGTGCGCTGCTCGTCTCCGACAAACTTTTCACCAAACTCTCGAAAGAGACCATCGGACGGCTCAACGTCGTGGTCCGCACCAAGAACCTCGGAGTCATCTCCCAGCAGGTTCATGCCCAAGGTTCGACGGCGGTGCCCAAACCCGACGATCTGGCGGTCATCATCTATACTTCGGGAACCACGTCCAAGCCCAAGGGCGTGATGCTGACCCATTCGGCGCTTTGCGCGCAGGTGGGCATTTCGTCGAGCATCTTCCCCGTGCAGCCCGACGACGTATTCCTTTCGGTGCTGCCGCTCTCCCATACGTACGAATGTTCGATCGGCATGATCTATCCCTTCTCGATGGGCGCGCAGGTCGTATATCTGGACCGTCCGCCCACGGCCTCGGCCCTGATGCCGGCGTTGCGCGCGGTGCGTCCCTCGGTGATGCTGATCGTGCCGCTGATCATCGAAAAAATCTACCGCTTGCAGGTGCTCGCCAAATTCAAGTCCACCGGATTCTGGCGCACGCTCTATAAGATCGGCTTCATGCGCCGTTACCTGCACCGCGTCGCGGGCAAGAAACTGCTCAAGCTCTTCGGCGGCCGCCTGCGTTTCCTCGGAATCGGCGGCGCGAAGCTCGACCGGGGGGCCGAGCAGTTCCTTCTGGAGGCCCGCGTGCCCTATGCCATCGGTTACGGACTGACCGAGACCGCGCCGCTGCTGGCCGGGGCCGCGCCGGCGCAGGTGCGCCTCGGATCGACCGGACCGCAGGCGCCGGGCGTCGAGCTGCGGCTCGAGAACGTCGATGCCCGGACGCGCCAGGGCGAGATCGTGGCGCTCACGCCGAGCGTCATGCTGGGCTATTACAAGAATCCCGAAGCCACGGCCGAAGCGTTCACTCCCGACGGCTGGTTCCGCACGGGCGACTTGGGCGAGTTCGACAAGGACGGGTGGCTCTATATCAAGGGCCGCCTGAAGAACATGATCGTCGGCCCGGGCGGAGAGAACATCTATCCCGAGGACATCGAGAGCGTGCTCAACTCGCACGTCTGCATCGCCGATTCGATCGTCACCGAGCACGAGGGGCGTCTGGTGGCGCTGGTGCATTTCAACCGCGAGGAGATCGAGGCGATGCTCGACGACTGGCGCGAGGAGTGGGCGACGCAGAAGGAGGCGTGGGAGGCCAAGACCGAACAGCTCAAGAAGGAGATCATGGATTTCGTGAATGCCAAGGTGAGCCGCTTCTCGCGCATCTCGGAGGTCGTCGAGGAGAAGGAGGAGTTCGTCAAGACCCCGACGCACAAGATCAAGCGCTTCCTCTACAATAAGCGCGGCAAGGCCTCCGGCGGGGAGGAAGGTCCGCAGGGCGGTCCCTCCGGTTCCGGAGCGCGGTAGTCGTGCGCGTGCCCCGTGCCCGCGAGGGCGGTGGCGACAGACAGGACGGTCCCGGATTCCCGGAACCGTCTTGTTTTCTGCCCGGTCCGGAGTCCGGAGCATGCGGCGGAACATCCGGCGTCCGGACCGTCCTTCCGGCGGCAGGCGGTGCGGAAAGGCCGTAATGAAAAAAGGTTGCAGTTTTGGCTGCAACCTTTTTCCGGCTTGGCCGGCGGCCCTGTCCGCCGGGCGTTTCGCCCCGGCGGTCACTCCCCGGCGGGCGCTATCTGCACCGTGTCGCCGTGGGGCTTGTCGCCTGCGTCGAGCAGGTTCTCTTCCGAGACGCCCAGCGAGCGGTAGTAGTCGTTCAGCTCGGCCACCACGTCGCGGCGTCCGGTGTAGCTGGCCAGGTAGTAAACGTCGCCCAACTGGTCGAGCTTCTCGTCGAGCGCACCCGAGATCATGTCGCCCTGCGCTCCCTCGAATTGCAGGTAGTACTCGATGTACTCGATGAGCGTCCGGGCGTATTCGCGCAGCAGGGCGTCGCCCTTCCCGGCGGCATCCGGCGCACCGAGCGCCGAAGCGGCGTAGTAGGCCTCGAGGAACGGGTAGGTGTTGGCGTCCGTGAAGCGGATCTGCGAGGTCGGGAGCCGTTCGAGCCCCAGGTCGAGCAGCTCGACGCCCTCCTCCACGCGGTTCTGCCGCAACAGCTCCTTGGCCACGCGGGCGAAGGCTTCCCGGGCGTGCGAGGCCGAGAGATTGTACTGGATGAAGTAGTCGCAGTAGATGTCCGGGTCCGAGAGGTTGCCGTAGCGGAACTTGTCGCGCAGCAGCGGCGCGGCGTAGTCGGGGTCGATGCGGCCGATTTCGTAGGCGTTCCGTACCGGGGTGAGGATCGGTACGAAACGGTAGGCGTAGCCGTCGAACTGGAGGTAGTCCATCAGTCCGAAGTTCTGCAGGATATAGACCTGCGTGAGGTAGATCGGGCGTTTCCAGTCGAAGTTGGCCAGCATGTCGAGGATCATCAGCTGGTTCTTGTCGATCGAATTCTTGCGCAGGTTGATGTAAACCGTGTCCACCATCTTGTCGCGGTCCTTTTCGGCGACGATGCCCGATGCGATGGCGTTCTCCTTGTTCACCGGCAGCGCGATGCGCTTGCAGGGAATGTAATCGGTCGGCGTGCCGTCGGAGAGCGCGGTCTTGCTCCGCGGATCCTCGCTGCGCACGAAGTCGATCACCTCGCGGATGTCCACCGGATGGTCAACGATGTCATATACCGGGATGTAGTCGTTCGTATGGGTGTATTTGCTCTTGGGCAGCGAGAAGGGCACGCCCGGAGCGTCGTTGGCGCGGGTCTTCATCTCGTCGATGTACCATTCGCCGCCCAGATAGGAGGTGTTCATGATGCGCACGTCGGGACGTACGCCGTAAACCTCCTGATTGTTCCACAGCGGGAAGGTGTCGTTGTCGCCGTAATTGAGGATGATCGAGTTGGGCAGCGTGGACATCAGGTAGTTCCAGCCGATGTCGCGTGCCATGTAGCGGTGCGAACGGTCGTGGTCGTCCCAGTTCTGTGCCGCGAGGATCGTCGGGACGACCATGCAGACCGCCGTCGCGGCGATGGCCGCGGTGACGTTTTTGCGCTTGGTGAGCCATGCGACGAGGTCGCGGACCGCCAGCACGCCGAAGCCGATCCAGATCGAGAACGCATAGAACGAACCCGCGTAGACGTAGTCGCGTTCGCGCGGCTCGCCCGGCGAGGTGTTGAAATAGAACACCAGCGCGATGCCCGTCATGATGAAGAGCCAAAGGACGATCGAGAAGTTGCGCTCGTCGCGGTTCAGCTGGTAGAGCAGGCCGATCAGTCCCAGCAGGAAGGGAAGGAAGTAATAGGTGTTGCGGCCCTTGTTTTCGGCGATTTCGCGGGGCAGGTCGTCCTGCGGGCCGAGGAATTTCTCGTCGATCCATTTGATGCCCGAGAGCCAGTTGCCGTCGGTGATCTGCGTGCGTGTGGGCTGTATGTCGCTCTGGCGTCCCACGAAATTCCAGAGGAAGTAACGCCAGTACATGTACGACAGCTGGTAGTTGAAGAAGAAGTTGAGGTTCTCGGCGAACGTCGGCTCGACGATCGTGCGGTCCTCGTAACCGTCGTTGTAGAGTTTCTTGCGGCCGAAATCGACCACCTCGCCCCGTACGGGACGGCCCTGTTCGTCGCGGAGGATTTCACCCTTGTCGTCGCGCATGACGTCGGTTCGGGTGCGGTAGGCGCCCCACTGCTTGTACTCCTTCTCGCCTTTGCGGGCGTCCCACATGCGGGGGAAGAAGTGTACGAATTCGGGGGAGTGGGTGTAACCCGTGATGACTGAGGCGGGTTTGTATTTGCCGTCTTCGTCGAGGTAGTAGAACGATTTTTCCTTGTAGCCTTCGGGCGGCGCGGAGTAATAGGCACCCAGCAGCAGCGGACGGTCGCCGTACTGGTCGCGGTTGAGCATCGACAGCAGTGCGTGCGGGTTGTTGGGGTTGTTGCTGTTCATCGGCGGATTGGCCGCGGCGCGGATCGTCACCGAAGCGTACGACGAGAAGCCGACGAGCACCATCGTCGTCGAGAGCAGGATGATGTTCCAGACGACCTTGCCTTTGCGGTGGGTGTACCATGCGGCCCAGCCGCAGCCCAGAATCAGCGCCAGCGCGAAGAGCACGATGCCCGAATTGACGGGCAGGCCGAGCGTGTTGACGAAGAAGAGATCGACCAGCGCCCCGACGTAGACCGTATAGGGGATGATGATGTTGTTGATGAAGAGCAGGATGGCGCCCGCGATCAGCGTGGCGTAAACCGTGCCTTTGAAGGTCACCTTCTCCGTCTTGCGGAAATAGTAGATGAATACCAGCGCCGGAATGGTCAGCAGGTTGAGGATGTGCACGCCGATCGAAAGGCCCATCATATAGGCGATCAGCACGATCCAGCGCGACGAATGCGGTTCGTCGGCCTCCTCTTCCCATTTGAGCATCAGCCACACCACGAGTGCCGTGAACATCGACGAGAGGGCGTATACCTCGCCCTCGATGGCCGAGAACCAGAACGTGTCGGTGAAGGTGTAGGCCAGCGCTCCGACGATGCCTGCGCCGAGGACGGCCAGCGTGTTGGCCTGCGTCAGCTCACCGCCGCCGCGGGTCACCAGACGCCGTGCCAGATGGGTGATGGTCCAGAACAGGAACAGGATGCAGAATGCGCTGGCGATGGAGTTCATGGCGTTTACGGCCACTCCCACGTAGTCGGGATTGCCGAAGGCGAACAGGGTCGCCAGCCGGGCCAGCATCATGAACAGCGGTGCACCGGGAGGGTGTCCGACTTCGAGTTTGTAGGAAGTTGCAATGAATTCCGAGCAGTCCCAGAGGCTCGAAACGGGTTCCATCGTCATCAGGTAGACCGCGGCGGCGATGGCGAAGACCGCCCAGCCGACGATGTTGTTCCAGCGTTTGAAGAATGTCATATTGTTTTCGGTATGTTCGCTTTGTTTCGTGCAAAAGTAATCATTTAACGGCGAAATCCAATCAATATTACCCGCCGAGGCGGAAAGTTTTTATTTTTAGGGCTTTTCGGCGGCCGGGCCGCGGGAGCTTCTGTTTCAGGCTCTCTGCCGGAGGCCGTCGTTTCCGGTCGCGGCAGGGCCGCCGTGCGGCGAATGCGGCCGGTTGTTTTTGCCGCCTGATTTTTCGTTATGTTTCCGATTTTGTTTAATTTTAACGAATAATTGTCCTTCCATGAAAAAAACGCTCTCCGTTTTTCTGCTCTTCGCGGCCGCATGCGGCCGCGTCGAAGCTCCCGCGCCGCTCTTTCCGGTGCCGAATGCCCGCCAGCTCGCTTGGCAGCAGCTGGAAACCTACGCCTTCGTCCATTACGGGCTTAATACGTTCAACGACATGGAATGGGGGTACGGCGATACACCGGCTTCGACGTTCGACCCTGCGGATCTGGATTGTGACCAGTGGGTGCGGACGTTCCGGGCCGCCGGAATGAAAGGCGTGATGCTCACGGCCAAGCACCACGACGGGTTCTGTCTCTGGCCTTCGGCCTATACCGAGTACAGCGTGAAGAACTCCCCGTGGCGCGGCGGCAAGGGGGATTTGGTGCGGGAGCTGTCCGATGCCTGCCGCAGGCACGGACTCAAGTTCGGCATCTATCTTTCGCCTTGGGACCGCAACCATCCGGAATACGGGCGGGAGGAGTATGTCGCTTATTTCCACAACCAGATGCGCGAACTGCTCACCGGCTACGGGCCGCTTTTCGAATACTGGTTCGACGGTGCGAACGGCGGCGACGGCTGGTACGGCGGTGCGGACGAGAAGCGCAGCATCGACGCCAAGACCTATTACGGCTACGAACGGGCGCGCCGGACGATCAACGAACTGCAGCCCGAAGCGGTGATTTTCGGCGGCACGTGCGCCGACATCCGCTGGATAGGCAACGAAGAGGGCCGGGCCGGACAGACGAATTGGAGCATGGTAAAGGGCCGCGGCGATGAACGGCTCAATGATTTCACCTGCGGCGAGTCCGACGGCGATACGTGGCTGCCGGGCGAGTGCGACGTCTCGATACGTCCGGGCTGGTTCTATCATCCGCGGGAAGACCACCAGCTCAAAAGTCTCTCGCGGCTGATCGACATCTATTATGAAAGCGTGGGGCGCAACGCCAATCTGCTGCTCAATTTTCCGGTCGATCGCTCCGGCCGCATCGCCTCTGCGGATTCCGCGCGTATCATGGAGTGGCGCCGTGCGCTTGATGCGGAGTTCGCGCACGACCTTTTCGCCGAAGCCCAAGCGACGGCCGACAACGTGCGGGGCGGGGCGCGCCGGTTCTCCGCGGCGAAAGCCGTCGACGGCAGGGCCGATACTTATTGGGCTACCGACGACGGCGTGACGGCGGCGACGCTCTCGCTGCGGTTTGAGCAGCCGCGCCGTGTGAACCGCATTTTGCTTCAGGAATATATTCCGCTCGGACAGCGCGTCGGACGCTTTGCTGTCGAATGGCTCGACGGCGATACGTGGCGGCCCGTCGAAACCGCGGAGGAAATGACGACGATCGGATACAAGCGGATCATTCGTTTCGCAGGGGTCACGACTCCGGCGCTCCGCGTCCGTTTCGGGCAGGCCCGCGGTCCGCTCTGCATCTCCAATGTGGAAGCCTACGATGCGCCCGTGCTGCTCGAAGAGCCGCGCATCGTGCGTAACGGTGCGGGCGAGGTGACGCTCGCTGCGGGCGACACGCAGGCGGAGATCCGCTATACGCTGGACGGGACGGAGCCGGGGCCTTCTTCGGAGCTGTACGCGAAACCTTTTCCGATGACGGGCCGGGGCGTTGTCAAGGCGCTTGTCCGGGACCCGGAGGACGGTCGTATGAGCGCCGTGGCTTCGCGTGGGTTCGATATTCCCTGCGGGGCGTTTCGCGTGAAGGAGCTTCCGGACGAAGAGGCCGTCGGGCTTTTCGACGGCGATGTCTCGACTGTCGTCTATCTGCCCGCGGGCGTTGCGGGATTCTCCGCCGATACGGGGGAGGAGCGGACTTTCAGGGGATTTGCCTACACGCCCGACCAAAGTCGCTGGGCGAGCGGCGTGGTGACCCGCTACCGCGTGTCGGTCGACGGCCGTACGGCGGCGGAGGGCGAATTCTCGAATATCGTCAACAATCCGGTGGAGCAGGTCGTGGAATTCGAGCCGCTGCGCGGGCGTACCGTCCGGTTCGAGGCGTTGTCGCTCGCTGCGGGCGACCGTCCCGGCATCGCGGAATTTTCGGTTCTGACGGAATAGTCGATATGCGTGTGTCGGATGGACGGCGCTATCTTCGGGGCTGCCGTTCATTTGTTTGGGAATGGCGTGTGCGCGGCGTTTGCGGCGGTTCCCGGAGCGGGGCTTTATTCGGACGGGCCGGCCTGCCGCGCCGGTACGCCCGACGGTGTCTTCTGATTTGCAGATAATTGATTATCTTTGAGCTGAAAAATGGAGATGTTGTTATGAGAAGAGTTTGGATGGTGTTTGCAGCGGTTATGATTTGCTGGGGCGTGCAGGCCCAAGAGGGCTTCGACGCCAAGATGCGCCGGGCGGGGCTGGTGGATGTGCTGGCCGTGGATTCGACGCTGCGGGAAGCTGATGTACTCGGCCCCGGATAATTTCATGCGCCGCGACGTCTACGGCGATCTGGAAACCGCCTACCTGCTTCCGCATTTCGCGCGCAAGGTGGCTGCGGCGCAGCGGCTGCTGCGGGAGCGCCGTCCCGGATGGCGGCTCTTGGTGTGCGACGCCGCGCGTCCGGTCAGCGTGCAGCGGCAGATGTACGAGTTGGTCAAAGGTACGCCGAATCAGGTGTACGTCGCTGACGGAACGCGCGGCGGACGCCATAACTACGGCGTTGCGGTCGATGTGACGCTGCTCGACGAGACCGGCGCTCCGGTCGATATGGGAACTCCGGTCGATTTCTTCGGCGACGAGGCCCACACGGGCAACGAACCCGCGCTGGCGGCCGAGGGACGCATTTCGGCCGAAGCCTGCCGCAACCGTCAGCTGCTCGGAAGCGTGATGCGCGAAGCGGGGCTGGTGCCTTACCGCCGCGAGTGGTGGCATTACGAGGAGCCGATGGCGATGTCCGAAATCCGGATCCGGTATAAGTTATTGGATTTCTGATCCGCGGAGGGCTGCTTTCGGCGCACTCCTCCGGATGACAAAAGGGCCGGTTGTCCGGCCCGGTTTCTGTTTTCGGCGTTTCCTTTTCAGGGACGCTTCCCCGCTCCGGGATGCTTCTCCTTTTCAGGGACGCTTTCCTTTTGCTGGGACACTTTGCTTTTCAGGAGCGCTGCCCTTCGGATTTCCGGTCGCTGCGTCTGCGGCGGTGCGGCCTGCGGCGGCCCGGTTCGCGGTTTTCGGACGCTTGTCCTCCGCCGTTTTGCGGTTGCGGCGCGTGTGCGCTCTGGGCCTGTCCTTCCCGTTTCGGGGCGTTTCGCCTGCGTCGGCGCGGCCCTTTTGCATCTCCGCTTTGTCCGGCCGGTGTCCGGCCGTCGGCGCCCTGCGCGGCCTGCTTCGGTGCGGCCGGCTTGGAGAATTCCTGTTTCCGCGGGGATTTCGTGTCGGTCTGCATGCCCGGCGTGAGGCGTCCGGAATCGGGATCGAGGACAAGTCCGGTCAGTTTCTGGATGTCTTTCAGCAGCGGGCGTTCGTCTTCCGAGCAGAATGCGATCGCCGTGCCGTCGTGTCCGGCGCGTCCCGTGCGGCCGATGCGGTGGACGTAGGTTTCGGCCACTTCCGGCAGGTCGTAATTGATGACCAGCGGCAGTTCGCTGATGTCGATGCCGCGCGCGGCGATGTCGGTGGCGATCAGTACGCGGCAGCGGCCCGCCCGGAAATCGTTCATGGCCCGTTCGCGGGCCCCCTGCGACTTGTCGCCGTGGATGGCGCGCCCCTCGATGCCCGCTTTGGTGAGGATGCGGGCGATGCGGTCCGCGCCGTGCTTGGTGCGCGAGAAAACCAGCACCGAGCCTTCGGAGCGTTGGCGCAGCAGGCTGATGAGCAGGTCTTTTTTCTCGGCCTTTTCGGCGAACATGACGCTTTGGCTGATCGTCTCGACGACCGACGCCGGAGGCGTGACGGTGACGTGCACCGGGTCGTGGAGCATCGAATTGGCCAGCGTGACGATGTCCGAGGGCATCGTCGCCGAAAAGAAGAGCGTCTGCCGCTCTTTGGGCAGCAGCGGAAGTATCCGTTTGATGTCGTGGATGAAACCCATGTCGAGCATCCGGTCGGCTTCGTCGAGCACGAAGAAGCGGATGTCGGAGAGCGAGACGTATCCCTGTCCGATCAGGTCGAGCAGGCGGCCCGGCGTGGCGACCAGCAGGTCGATGCCGCGCTGCAGGGCGTCCACCTGCGGACGCTGGTTGACGCCGCCGAAGATCACGCAGTGGCGCAGGTCGGTGTAGCGGGCGTAGTCGCGGCAGCACTCGTCGATCTGGATCGCCAGTTCGCGCGTGGGCGTGAGCACCAGCGCCTTGATGGAGCGGCGTCCTTTGGTGCGGGGCCGGGCCGAGAGC
>OMEQ01001629.1_pt1 | contig 9990 bp, 7 predicted proteins | sample 1645451 | NCBI WGS metagenome assembly OMEQ01 (sample SAMEA103958142, study PRJEB25191) | human gut metagenome | biome: human-associated habitat [ENVO:00009003]; feature: intestine environment [ENVO:2100002]; material: feces | place: Germany | collected 2013/2015
AATATTATGGAAAAACTTATATATATGGATAACGCAGCAACTACATCAACCGCACCAGAGGTTGTGTCTGCAATGCTTCCATTCTTTACTGAATATTACGGCAATCCTTCTTCTGTATATAATTTTGCCCAGAAAAGCAAGATGGCTATTGAAGATGCAAGGGAAATTATAGCTGACAGTATTGGAGCTGCTAAAAGCAATGAAATATATTTTACAGGCGGTGGAAGCGAGTCTGATAACTGGGCTTTAAAGTCTGCTGCATTCGGCCTTAGAGATAAAGGAAACCACATAATAACAACTAAGATAGAACATCATGCAATTCTTAATACATGTGCATATCTTGAAAAGAACGGATTCGAGGTAACTTACCTTGATGTTGACAGCGAGGGATTTGTTTCATTAGAAGATGTCGAGAATGCCATCACTGACAAAACAATTCTTATAAGTGTTATGCTTGCCAACAATGAAATCGGAACAATTGAACCTGTCTGTGAAATAGGTGAGATTGCACATAAGCATGGCATTCTTTTTCACACTGATGCAGTTCAGGCTATGTGTCATGTCCCAATTAATGTCACAGAGATGAATATTGACCTGTTAAGTGCAAGCGCACACAAGTTCCACGGTCCTAAAGGCGTCGGTTTCATGTACATGAAGAATACCGCTAAGTTAGAGCCTTTCATCCATGGCGGGGCACAGGAGCGTGCAAGACGCGCCGGAACAAGCAATGTTCCAGGCATTGTCGGCATGGGAAAGGCTGTAAAGCTTGCCTTAGATACACTTGATAAAGATACACATACAATTATTAATATGCGTAATTATATTGTTAACAGGATTCTTGGTGAGATTCCTGACATTACTTTTGATGGACCTTGTATTGATGCTAATGCCGATATCAATGCTGTTTCGGCAGGTTTGCCCATGTGCAGCCTGAAGCGTCTTCCGTCTAATATGCATTTCTGCTTTAAAGATGTTTCGGGTGATTCTTTACTTATTATGCTTGATATGAACGGTATATGTGCATCCAGCGGTTCAGCATGTGCTGCAGGCTCAATCGCCCCTTCACATGTGCTTCTTGCTATCGGACGAAGCAGCGATGAAGCAAAAGGTGCTTTAAGATTAAGCATAGATAAGGATTTAACCAAGGAAGATGCTGACTATGCAATAGATGCGCTGAAAGCCGCTGTTGCGAGGCTGCGTGGATAAAGCTAAACATTATATCCGTAAATCCACATAATATGGTCTTACATCCAGCAATTTTCATTAAAACAAAGTGAGTTTTCCCATAAATTCATAAATAATATAAGGTTTATAGGTATATTCTATCAATTTTACTATATAAAAAGTCTTTAATGATACCAATATACCTATAAACAATCTGCTTATTTACAACTTATAGGCTTACGCAACAACTATCTATATAGACATCAGCATTTTTGACCTATAAGACAATTAAATATACAACTATCTATAGGTATCATGTTGTATAGCATAATGCTGTATCATGAATCATCCGTAATGAATATCCTTCAGACTCCCCAATTCAACGACAAAAACAATATAATCTTTAAAATATTTTCAAAAAATATCATACAAACCTATTGACATAGTAGGGATAAGGGTTTATATTATCATCAACATCAAGAAAGCAATACATTTTTGAAATAAATTAAAAAGGATGGTAATTAATTATGGCAAAGAAATCTTACTCTGAAAGAAATTTAAAGTTTGAAACATTACAGCTTCATGTAGGACAGGAACAGCCTGATCCGGTAACAGATGCTAGAGCAGTACCTATTTACCTTACATCATCATATGTATTCCATAACAGCCAGCATGCTGCTGACAGATTTGGTCTTAAGGATGCAGGTAACATCTACGGACGTCTTACTAATCCAACAGAAGATGTATTCGAAAAGAGAATCGCAGCACTTGAAGGTGGTGTAGCAGCACTTGCTGTTGGTTCTGGTGCAGCAGCTTTAGCTTATGCTTTTCAGGCACTTGCTCATGCAGGAGACCACATCGTAGCAGCTAAGAATATCTACGGTGGAACATATAATCTTCTTGCACATACACTTCCAGATTACGGAATTGAAGCTACATTCGTAGATCCTTTTGATTATGATGCTATTGAAGCAGCAATCAAACCTAATACTAAGGCTGTTCAGATTGAAACACTTGGAAATCCTAATTCAGAAGTTGTTGATATCGAAAGAATTGCTAAGATTGCACATGCACACAACATTCCACTTGTTGTTGATAACACATTTGCAACACCTTACCTTGTAAGACCTATTGAATACGGTGCAGATATCGTTATCCATTCAGCTACTAAGTTCATCGGTGGACACGGTACAACACTTGGCGGTGTAATCGTTGATAGTGGTAAATTTGACTGGGTAGGGGCTGCTGATAAATTCCCATGGCTTGTTGAGCCAAATGTATCATACCACGGTGTTAGCTTTGCAAAGGATACAGCACCTGCTGCATTCGTTACATATATCAGAGCTATCCTTCTTCGTGATACAGGAGCTACAATTTCTCCAGTTCATTCATTCATCTTCCTTCAGGGACTTGAAACATTATCACTCAGAGTTGAGAGACATGTAGAGAACGCATTAAAGGTTGTTCAGTACTTAAAGGATCAGCCATTAGTTGAGAAGGTAAATCATCCTTCAATCTCTACTAACGAAGAACAGCAAGCTCTTTATAAGAAGTACTTCCCTAACGGCGGTGGTTCAATCTTTACATTTGAAATCAAGGGCGGTGCTGCCCAAGCACAGAAGTTCATTGATAACCTTGAGTTATTCTCACTTCTTGCTAATGTTGCCGATGTTAAGTCATTAGCAATCCACCCGGCAAGCACAACTCATTCAGAGTGCAACGAAGCTGAGCTTCTTGATCAGGGAATCAAGCCTAACACAATCAGACTTTCAATTGGTACAGAGAATATTGATGATATCATTGAAGATCTTGATGAAGCATTCAAGGCTTTACAATAATTTGTATCGACACATTCTTTACATATCCGACTAATGCTGATAAAATATATTTAATTAATAAATCGTGAATGTTTAGGAGGATATGTAATGTTTTGTCAATTATTTGGTAAATTTCTTATCGAAAAAGAGGTTATAGATAAGAATAAGTATAATTCTATAATGGAAAGGCTTGCAGAATCAAGAGCAAAGCTTGGTGTAATTGCTGTAGCTGATGGCATTATTACTGAGAAACAGGCGAATGAAATTAATCATTTACAGACAACTAAGGATGCAAGATTTGGTGAAATTGCTGTTGGAGAGGGTTATATTACTGAAGAACAGTTAGATGTTCTTCTTAAAAAGCAGGGAAGTGCCTATGCAATATTCCTTTCTGTTCTTTCAGAAGCAGCAGATATATCGGTATCGAAGGTTGATGAGCTTCTTAAGGAATTCCAGAAGGAGCATGGTTTTACTGATGAGGATATGGATGGTCTTAAGAATGATGATTTAGAACAGATTGTTCCGATATTTGCCTTTTCATCAAAGTCATATGTAACTGATATATGCAGGCTTGCACTTTCTAATATAGAAAGATTTGTAACCTCTGATTTCTATATAGACAGAATTAAGCATATTTCACAACTTGAATACAGATGTCTTGCTGGTCAGAAATTAGAAGGTGACCTTGATATTATTGTTGGTTTTGCAAGTGTTGGTGAACAGACAGCTATAGTTGATATAGCTAATGAATTCTCTCATAGTAATATAGCTAATCTTGGAATAGAAGTGTACGATGCTATAGGTGAATTTACTAACTGTATAAGCGGATTATTTGCAACAGCACTTTCTAAGAAGGGCAGCATGTTGGAGATTACTCCACAGTTTGCTTATGAAAACCAGTTTGCCAAAGGAGATGCTTATGTACTCCCTATTCATATCCATGACAGTGAAGTTCTGCTTTTCATATCTGCCTCTGATGAAACCAAAGCTGGAGATATGCCTGTTGTAAGAAAGATTATGGCAAAAGCAGGTGGAGAAGTGACATTAGACAGCAAAGGAACAGTAGTTATCGTTGATGATTCCGGAATGTCAAGAAAGATTCTGCGTGATATTCTTGAAGAAGCCGGTTACGCTGTATTAGCTGAAGCAACTGACGGATTAGAGGGCGTACTTGCTTATAAGACATATTACCCTGATATAATTACACTTGATATTACAATGCCTAACATGGATGGAACAGAAGCTCTTAAAGAAATTAAGGCTTATGACTCTAATGCCAAAGTAATTATGATAACTGCTGCCGGACAGCAGCATAAAGTAATTGAGGCTCTTAAGCTTGGTGCTGAACGATTTATTACCAAGCCATTTGATAAAGAAGAGATTCTTAAGAATATTGAAGAAGTTCTTGAGGGTTAATAAAAAATAATGGGATGATACCTTTAGTGATATCATCCCATTATTTTTATTTATTCTTTCTAAAATGCACTTCTGGAACTGCCAGACTGTCATATGTGACATGTGGCTTATCTCTATTATCATCCGGAACAATATCTGATGATATATCCGCATCATCTTCTTCACTTCCTGAATCTTTCTTGTGTATCTCAGGAATAGCAAGATTATCATACGACAGACTATAATCCTTTTCAGATGTATTCACTTTATTTTTTACCTTTTTGAATATATTAAACATATTTAACTCCTCTATAATTATAATATATTGATAAAAAAAGTTATAACCAGACTATTCAGGAAATCTGCAAAAAGACTTCCTATAAGTGGTATTAACAGATAAGCCTTAACTGATGGAACATATTTGTCACATACTGCCTGCATATTTGCCATGGCATTAGGCGTTGCTCCCATTCCAAATCCACATGTACCTGCAACAAGAACTGCTGCATCGTAATCTTTTCCCATAATATTGAATACAATAAAATATGTAAATAAAACAATAACAATTATCTGTGCACCAAGAAGTATAACAAGCGGAAGAGCTAGTGATGCAAGCTGCCATAACTTAAGTGTAATCATAGCCATTCCAAGAAATAATGATAAACTTATACCTCCAAGGTCGTTAATTTCTCCCATATGAATAACAAGCTTTCCATTTCCTGCATATTCTGCAATATTACGCATAAGCGCAGCTGCAATCATGGCCCCGATGTATATAGGAAAAGTGAGTCCTGTCTTCGTAAGAGCCCATGAAAAAATAGTTCCTATACCAATAGCAATAATAAGCTGGAATACGGCTGATGCATACATTCTGGAATGTCTTTCATGCTTCTTTTCGTCTTCAATAAGAAGACTGTCATCCTCTGGAATTGCTGTATCTAAAAGTTTTTTCTTCTCAATAAGTCTCTTGCCTAATGGTCCTCCTACAAGACTTCCAAATATAAGACCAAATGTAGCTGCAGCAGTACATATTGTCGTTGCACCCTTAACATTAAAATCTTCAAGTACCGGTCCAAATGCACCCGCAGTACCATGTCCGCCAACCATAGGTATTGAGCCTGTACACATTCCTATAAGTGAATCAAGCCCAATAATCTTAGATAAACCTACTGCAACACCATTCTGTATAAATATAAATACTATAACTAATCCTAAAAATATCACCATAGACTTTCCGCCCTTTTTAAGTACTTTAAGATTAGCCTGAAATCCTACGGATGTAAAAAAGAATACCATGCATACTTCTTTAAGTGTGTCATCAAATGAAAACTCTAGTATATGAGTAACATAACATATACATGTAAATATAGCAAACAACAGTCCTCCTACAACAGGTGCCGGTATACAGAACCTTTCAAGGAATTTAATTTTCTTTCGTAAATAGCTGCCTAGAAGCAGTACAAGTACCGCAATAGCCAGCGTCTGATACATATCTAACTGAACCTTCATTAAATTTCTCCATTCTTTATAGCATTAACCTGATATACAGAATTATTCTGTCAAAACATTGATGCCACGCTCTGTATAATAAGCTGCTGCACCTGAATGGAACGGAATATCTACTCCATCAGCCGCCGTATTTATATCAAATGAAATATCAAGAGATGTAGCATACTTAAAATCATCAGCATGCTCATATATTGTCTTAGTCACATTCTTAATAACATCGTCTGAGAGTGACTGCTTTGCAATCAGAACTGCCTTAACACCAATAGTTGTCACATCAGAATCCTGACCATTATAAGTTCCTGCCGGAATAGTATATTTTTCACAGAGAGAATACGCTGATAACATCTTATCTATGCATTTGTCATCAAGACTTATAAGACATATGTCACATTCCTTAGATAACTGTCCAATAACTTCTGTTCTTGTTCCTGCTGTACAGAAAAATGCATCAATTTCTCCAGCTTTAAGTTTTTCAGCAGCTTCTGTATAATCCATATTGACCTTATTAATAAGCTCGTCAGTAATTCCACTCATCTTTAATATCTGCTCTGCATTCTTTTCAGATCCTGACTCTGATGCACCGACACTTACAGTTTTATTAATCAGGTCATCAATACCTGTGATTCCAGAATCTTTCCTTACAACAATCTGGCAGCATTCTGTATAAAGGGAAGCAACCGCTTTGTAACCCTTCTGGTATTTTTTATCAGCAAATGTACCAGTTGCATTATATGCATCACTTAACAGATCTGCCTGGACAATAGCAAGGTCTATATACCCATCAGATATAAGCCTTAAATTAGCAACCGAACCAGCAGTAGTCTTTGTTTCAAATGTATATCCATCAATCTCTTTATCTGCCAGCTGTGTAAACGTGCTTGCAAATGAATAATACACTCCGCCTATATCTGCTGCGCCAAATTTCAAATTCTTACTATGCCCGCTACATCCTGCCATCACAAACAATAAACAGGACATTAATAAACATAATATTTTCTTCATTCATTTATCCTCTTAACAATAATTCTTTTTCATAAACTTTGCCATCCTTTATGTACATTCTAGGGACACGCTTACTTACTGCACATGTAAGCTCATAAGGAATTGTTCCTGCAAGCTGTGCCATATGCTCAATAGGATTAGCCTTACCAAATATCTCTACTTCACTACCAACATCAACATTCATTTTATCTGTAAGATCAATCATGCACATATCCATACATATCTTGCCTCTCTGTGGAGCAGGACCTTCTTCTGTCATAAGCTCATATCTGTTAGAAAGACATCTGAAATATCCATCAGCATATCCATAAGGAACAACTCCCATTCTTGTCTTTCTGTCAGTCTTGTATATTCCTCCATAGCTTATTGCTGTTCCGGCAGGGTAAGTCTTGATTGTGCTTACTGTTGTCTTAAGTGACATAACAGGCTTAAGTCCAAGTTCCTGTGCAAAATCTCCATATCCATAGAGCAGAAGTCCTGGTCTTACCATGTCAAGCCATGTTTCAGGATATCTTGCAACAGCACCTGTATTGGCACAGTGTCTTATCTTGAATTTCTTTCCAAGTTTTTTCTCAACTTCATCAATCACACTGGTAAACAATTCAAACTGATGCTTAGTATAGCTTTCATATTCTTCTCCAAATTCATCAGATACTGCAAAATGTGTGAATATTCCCTCAGCATCAAGACCTGGAAGAGTACAGCCTTCACATATTCCTTCAACACCACTTTCAAAATAATCTCCGTCACACAGATATCCAAGTCTTGACATTCCTGTATCAACTTTAATATGAATCTTTAATGTACCACCACATTTAACAGCTTCCTCACTGTATTCAAGTGCCTTAGCCCTGCATGTTACAGCCTGTGTTATATTATTCTTAATAAGCTCAGATACTTCTTCCTTAGGTGTATGTCCAAGTATAAGAACCGGCATTGTAATACCATTGTGTCTTAATTCTACAGCTTCATCTATACTGCTTACTGCAAGATAATCTGCTCCGGACTCCTGTAAAAGTCTGCTTACCTGTACAGAACCATGTCCGTAAGCATCCGCTTTTACAACGCCTAAAAACTTAACATTTTCTCCAATTCTTTTCCGTAATGTTTCATAATTATGTGCAAGTGCATCCATATCTATTTCAGCCCATGTTCTTCTTAATGTTGAATCCATAATAATCTGCCTCCATTATCTAAACATATTTTAATATTTTACCATTTTATTGATGATTAGTGAATATTTTTTAAATTAATTTTAGGTTGATATTTTATATTAATGTCAGAACAAAGATAAAAGATATCAGATTGGAGAAATTCATATGAAAAAGAACCTTTTTGCTTTATTAAATATATGTACTATATTATTAAGCCTGTTCTTAACAGGATGTTCTGGAAAAGAATCTAAGATAACATTAAACAGCTCTCAGACCGAATGCATTTTATCTAATAATGATAATATTGTTCTTGAGTCTTACACTAATGAATCAGTATTAGATGATGAAATCCCTGAACGCAGCATAACATGCTGGGGTGATAGTATGATGCAGGGAGCTGGATGTAACGAAGCATATATATACTCTGATAATGGTATTGAAGACATATCTTACTTTACAACTCCATCTGCTCTGCAATATTTTACATCAATCAATACCTACAACTTTGGTGTAGGTGGTGAGAATTCATATCAGATTTCTTTACGCGCGGGCGGAATTCCTATATACACTGACCGTGATATCTATATAACCGACCACTCATTAGCTTATGTAAAATTTGTTGATGAAAATGAAGAAACAATCACTATGGATGACTACAGCGGATATGGATATGAAGATAACACATATCCAGACACAGTATATATTAATGATGTTTTATGTTGTGTCAAAAGAGCTGATGAAGGCTTATATATTTCTATATGTTCTGATGCAGACTTTGATTCTGTAACTGAAATGTATATTAACGCATGGACAAGGGTTATTCCTAAAGCAGCTTATGACCATCGCAATGATATTCTTATTCTTGAGATGGGAAGTAATGGTGGCTGGGAGAATGATTATGATGAACTTATAAAACAATATCAGAATATAATTGATAACAGCTATTATGCTGATTATATAATTGTTGGTGATACTGATAATCCGGGAGAATCAGCTGACACATATCAGGATGTATACGATAATAATGGTAATTATGCAGGACTTCATGCAACATTATGGGAACAAGCTCTGTATGATGCATTTGGAGAACATTTCCTTAACACAAGACTTTATCTTATGGAAAATGCACTATCTGACTGTGGACTTACACCAACCGAAAATGATATAATTGATATACAGACAGGCAATCTTCCTGAACAGATTCGTGCTGATTTCACACATTTTAACTCTTATGGATATTATTCCAAAGCCAAAGCTATATACTTAAAGGGTATAGAACTTGGCTACTGGAATTAATATTATTCGACTGGAGGATTATATATGAGAATATTATTAGTTGAAGATGACCGCTCATTATCAAGGGCAGTTTCAACTATATTACAGAAGAATAATTATTCTGTTGACTGCGTTGAAAATGGTCAGACGGCCCTTGATTATCTAGAAAAAGATATATATGATGCTGTAATTATGGATATTATGATGCCGGTAATGGATGGAATTACAGCTTTAAAGAATTTAAGAAAACGCGGCAGCAACATTCCGGTTCTTATGCTTACTGCAAAGACTGAAATAGATGATAAAGTAGAAGGGCTTGATAATGGTGCTAACGATTATCTTACCAAACCATTTGACACAAGGGAACTGCTTGCAAGAATCCGTGTACTTACACGTTCTGAAAAACAACAAGATAATGTTATTACACTTGGAAATATTTCGCTCAACACAACTACATGTGAATTATCTTCTCCTTCAGGTTCATTTCTTCTTACTAATAAGGAATATCAGATGATGCTGATGTTCATGAATAATAAAACTCAGGTTATTTCGGCAGAACATTTTATGGAGAAAATCTGGGACAGTGAATCTGATTCTGATATCAGCACCGTATGGACTTATATATCTTATCTCAGGAGAAAACTTGAAGCTTTAAAGTCTGATTATTCTATTGC
>OMEQ01001632.1_pt1 | contig 9983 bp, 8 predicted proteins | sample 1645451 | NCBI WGS metagenome assembly OMEQ01 (sample SAMEA103958142, study PRJEB25191) | human gut metagenome | biome: human-associated habitat [ENVO:00009003]; feature: intestine environment [ENVO:2100002]; material: feces | place: Germany | collected 2013/2015
AGCTGCTTCATTGATCATTTCTATATCATTTTGTGAAATTCCAAGCAATTCTAAAACCTCAAACACATCCATCCCCTTTTCATACAGTCTTTTAAAACAATCCATTCTCGCATTTGTCTTTTCTTGTTTAATTACTCTTTCTAACACTTCTTGAATCATATCCGATTGTGCATAATAGAACATTCCATCTAATTTTATGGACAGCTTATCATCTACATCTGAAAACAACACCCTTAATGTATCCATATCACATCCTCGATTCATTAAAAGTAAATAAAAATCACGGACCTGTAAGTTGTACACTCTTTTGCGAAACAATTCAAATTCTACATCTAATTTTTTCATTTTATATTCTCCTTTTTTCTACACTCTCTTATACGTAAAAAAAAGAAGAAATTCACAAAAAAAGTGAGAAATTAATCTCACTTTTCAACTTCATAAATCATAGCACCAAAACTAGGTACGTTGACTTCAATCATATATGGTTGATTATGTCTTGTAAGACGCATAGCTTGTACTTCTTGAGGTGTATGGTCTTTTAAATTTCCATTATATTTATCCCACTCTGTATTTAAGATTTCCCTATATTTACCTTTACAAGGAACACCAAATTGTTGGTGATCATATGGATTTGTAGAGAAATTCATAATGATGACATAATCTTTCTTTGAACCGCGACGAATGAATGAGAATGTATTTTGTCCAACATTATCCGCATCGATCCAGCTAAAACGACTAGGATCATAATCCTGATCGAAGAATGCATCATTTTCTGCATAGATTTTACCTAAATCTTCACATAAGCGTTTAAACGCATCATGCATTGGATAATCCAATAAGAACCAGTCACAACTCTTTTGTTCATCCCACTCACGCAATTGACCAATTTCATTACCCATAAAATTCAATTTTTTACCAGGGTGTGCAAACATATATACATATAAAGCCCTTGCCTGGGCAAATTTATCTTCATAGCTTCCCCACATCTTATCTACAATGGTTGCCTTACCATGTACAACTTCATCATGACTAAATGGCAAAATAAATCTTTCAGAATAGAAATAAGCCATTGAGAATGTAATATCGTGGTGATGCCACTTACGATAAATTGGATCTCTTTTCAAATAAGACAATGTATCGTTCATCCATCCAAGATCCCACTTGTAGTCAAATCCTAAGCCTCCTGCATAACTAGGTTTCGTCACATTAGGGAAATCACTAGAGTCTTCTGCAATCAACATGATTTTTCCTTGATGTTCTTCATTCAACAAGTGATTCATACGCTTCATAAAATCACATGCACCTTCATTTACTCCATTATTTTTATTTCCATGCCAGAAAATCGCATTACTGATCGCATCCATTCTCAATCCATCTACATGATAAACGTCTATCCAGAAATTAGCTGCAGACATTAAGAATGAACGAACCTCTTCTTTCCATAAGTCAAAGTTAGCTGTTCCCCATTCACTGTTGGCATCTTCTGGTTTTGAATATTCATATAAAGGAGTACCATCAAACATGCCTAATGCATAATTATCCTTCACAAAGTGCACTGGAACAAAGTCCATGATCACACCGATACCCGCTTCATGAAGTGCATTCACAAAGTGCATCAATTCATGATTTGTTCCATAACGAGATGTACTTGAAAAATAACCCGTACATTGATATCCCCAAGAACCATCAAATGGATATTCACATAACGGCATAACTTCTACATGTGTAAAGTGATGTTTCTTACAATGTTCAATTAGATCCTTTTCAATTTCATGATATTGTACAAATTCTTCGTTTTCATCCTCTTTTTTCCACGAACCAACATGCATTTCATAAATATTCACAGGAGAATCAAAGCCCTTATTTCTTTGATTCAACCACTCTTTGTCAGTCCATCCATCATAACTTAAATCCGATATGATACTTGCCGTGTTCGGTCTTAATTCACTATAAAAAGCATATGGATCCATTTTATCTACCAATTCACCATTTGCCTGCCATACACGATATTTATAAGAATCCTGCTTCTTTGCACCTTGCACAAAACATTCCCAAATACCGCGTTTATCCTTCTTCATTTTACTTGCCTGATCATCCCAATTATTGAATGTACCTATGACTGAAATATTTTTTGCGTTTGGAGCATATACTCGAAAGCGAACGCCATCTCCTTCTAAATGTGCACCAAAAATATTATATGCATGTATATCACGCCCTTCAAAAAAGGCTTTTGTCTTTCTTTGATCCATAACGATATAACCTCCGTACATATATTTTATACCGGAACGCAAGAAACTTAAAGTGTATTTTTCAGATTTTGAAAACGCTTACCAACGCATAAAAAAGATGCAACTAACGCTGCACCTCCATGAATTGATGTAATATATTCTCTAAATCTTCCAATGTATTCATTTGTGACATCTCATTCTTAAAGATTCTTGAACTTGGAAGCCCCTTTAAATACCAACTAGCCAAACCTCGCATTTCACGAATAGCTACCTTTTCACCCTTCGTATTTGCTAAACCTCTGGCATGATCCATACAAATCTCAATGCGATCCTCCATTGAAAATTCATGTTTCTGACCTGTAATCGAATCCACGCATTCTTGAATCAAAAATGGATTTCCAACAATTCCACGACCTAACATAACGGCATCACACCCTGTTTCATTCATCATACGATGAAAATCTTCTACACTGCGAACATCCCCATTTCCGATAACCGGAATCGACACAGCATCTTTTACTTGTTTAATATAAGACCAGTCAGCTTTTCCTTCATACATTTGATTACGTGTACGTCCATGTACAGCTACAGCACTAACACCTACACTCTCCATAGCCTTCGCCATTTCAACACAATTGATATGATACGTATCAAAACCTAAACGCATCTTTACAGTTACTGGCTTACTTACATTTTGAACAATATTGGATACAAGCTCTTTGGCATAATCAATATCCTTCATCAAAAAACTTCCTGCCTGAGCTTTGATGACCTTATTTACAGGACATCCCATATTAAAGTCAATAATGTCACAATCTGTTTGTGTATCCAAATATTTAGCTGCATACACAACCGTATCAATGTCATGACCAAACAACTGAAAAGATACTGGATGCTCATTTTCATCAATGGCACACATTTGTTTCGTCTTTAATGAATCATAGTACAATGCCTTGTCACTTACCATTTCATTACAAACTAAACCGGCACCAAAACGTTTCGCAATTCTTCGAAATGCGATATTACTAATACCTGCCATCGGCGCAATGACTACAGGATTTTCAATTTCTACATTTCCAATCTTAATCATGCATCTTACTCGCAATCGCTCTTAATTCTTCTTCTGTAAAATGATACGATTCATTACAGAAATTACATGTGATATCACAACCATGTTCTTTATCGGCCATTTCTAACACATCTGATTTTTTAATAGTACCCAAAGCTCTAGCCATACGTACCTTTGAACAAGGACAATCATATGCCACTGGTTGTGTTGTTAAAATCTTAGCATCTTCAAACATATCATTTGCCAAAGCCTCTAAACTTGAATCATCATATTCCTGAATCAAAGTACTCATTGGTTTCAACCCTTCAAGCACGTGTTCACAAATAGAAATATCTGTTTCTGTTGCATCTGGAAGCATTTGTAGAATCATAGCTCCAGCACTGGCAACACGACCATCTGTTCCAATTAAGACGCCACATGATACCGCTGTTGGCGTTTGTTCAGATAAAGTAAAGTAGTAGGCAAAATCATCCCCAATTTCACCGCTTTGTAACTCAACCGAACCAGAAAAGTTTTCTTCCATACTTAAATCTTTTGTAACCGTTAAAGTTCCATCTGTACCTACAACAGCCCCAACATTTAGTTTACCCGGACGAATCAAAACATCCTCTACATGTGGATTTGAGACAAACCCACGAACATTTCCATTCGCATATGCATCTACCACAATCGAACCAATTGGACCATGTCCATTAATTGTGATTGATAACATTTCCTCTTCAGATTTCAACATAGCACCCATCATACTCGCGACAGACAATGTTCTTCCTAAAGCTGCACAAGCACATGGATGTAAATCAAAACGATCCTGCGCTTCCTGTACTAAATCAGTTGTGCGCACAATATATAAACGAACATGCTCATTTAAAACAAGAGCTTTTAATAGTTGATCTTTCATAATATCCTCCACAATAAAATTCACTAGCACCATTCTACTGAATTCTTGTATCCATTTCAAGCCAAGCTAAAAGCCATCAATCGATGGCTTTTATGTGTAATTAATCTTTTTTCTTAGTTAATTCATTGAACGCATCATCCAAATCCTTTTGATCAACACCAGTTGGAGTCTCCGGAATCTCTGGAACTTGAACTACTTCTTGTTCTGCTTTTTCCTCTTCTTCACTTGTTTCAACATTAGGATCTGTTAATTGTCCATAATTCATTAAATTAGTGATTTCTTCATTTGTTAATGTTTCATGTTCATATAAATTATTCGCAATCAAATCCAACAAATCTTTGTTTTCAGTTAAGATTTTACGACAATTTTCATGACACTCATCCACAATTGCACGAACCTCTTTATCAATTTCAGCTGCTACACCTGCAGAATAATCACTACCCTTTGTATAATCTCTTCCTAAGAAGACATTTCCTTGAGGATCCGCATATTGGATAGGACCTAAACTAGACATACCATATACACGAACCATGTTCTTAGCGATTTCAGTCAATTTTTCAATATCATTTACGGCACCCGCACTAATTTCTCCAAATTGGATTTCTTCAGCCGTACGACCACCAAGTAAACCAGTAATTTGTGCAATAAACTCTGATTTTCTGTGGAAATACTTCTCTTCACGAGGTGTCATCAAGTTATATCCACCCGCATCTCCACGAGGGATAATTGTAACTTTCTGAACCATATCTGCATCTTCAAGCTTCAAACCAATAACGGCATGTCCTGCCTCATGATAAGCCACAAGAATTTTATCCTTTTCTGTATACTTCTTACTCTTTTTCGCAGGTCCCATCATAACACGGTCAATTGCTTCGTCTAAATCTGTCATAGTGACCTTAGCTTCATTTTTACGAACCGCTAAAATTGCACCTTCATTCAAGACGTTAGCTAAATCAGCCCCAGAGAATCCAGGCGTACGTTTTGCCAAGTTTGCAAGTGAAACATCACTCGCCAATTTTTTATTACGAGCATGTACATGTAAAATAGCTTCACGGCCCTTAATATCTGGCAAACTAACCGTAACACGACGATCAAAACGACCACTACGTAATAATGCTGGATCTAGTACATCAGGACGGTTTGTAGCCGCAATTACCACAATACCCGCATTATCTGTCATACCATCCATTTCAACCAACAATTGGTTCAATGTCTGTTCACGCTCATCATTTCCACCGCCCATACCAGCTCCACGCTGACGTCCTACGGCATCAATTTCATCAATAAAAATAATACATGGTGCACTCTTTTGTGCTGTTTTAAACATATCACGAACGCGACTCGCACCTGTTCCGACAAACATTTCAACGAAGTCCGAACCTGAAATCGAGAAGAATGGAACATTGGCTTCTCCAGCTACAGCTTTCGCAAGTAATGTCTTACCAGTTCCTGGAGGACCTACCATTAAAATCCCCTTAGGAATATGTGCTCCCATATCCGTAAATTTCTTTGGTGAACGCAAATAATCAATAATTTCTTTTACTTCTTCTTTTTCTTCTTCACAACCCGCAACATCTTTAAAACGAACTTTTACATTTGATTCAACACGAGCTTTTGATTTCGCAAATTCGAAGGCTTTATTGTTGCCTCCACCACCAATTTTTGCGAACATGAAATAAAAGAATACAGCTATAATTAAGAATGGAATAATTTGAGAAAGAATCGAAATCCATACACTACCTTGATTAGGATCTTCTACAGTTAATTTTCCACCATTTCTCTGTAAAGACTTTTCTAACTTTTCAATATTCTTTTCTGTTCTTGGAACAATAACCTTGTATCCAACTGTCTTTGAATTCTGCTCATAAGTTCCTTCCAAATGGATTACAGTGGAACTAATTGTCATGGAACTCTTTTTAAAATCAACTTCATCTACAATTTTCTCAAATTGTGTATAATTCATTTGTACAGTACTGCCCTGTGAACTATAAAAAACCAATGATAATACAATTGATAAAATGAAGATGGTCGGTAAATAATTTAACCACTTCTTCATAATCTTCCTCCTACTGATAAATTTCCGGCTTTAAAACACCAATAAATGGTAGGTTACGATACTTTGGTTGTAATCCAAACCGTATCCAACCACAAATTCATTTGGCACTTCAAAGCCAACATAATCCGCCTCAATTTCACAAACACGACGGCTTGGTTTGTCTAATAATGTTACACAACGCACATCTAGACAACCTTTATTTTTAAACATCTTTTTTACTTCAACCAAAGTTCTACCTGTATCAATAATATCTTCTACAACCAAAATAGAACGGTTTTTACAAGATAAGTCCATATCCTTTAAAATATGAACATCTCCAATAGATTCTGTTCCATCGTATGAACTAACTGACATAAAATCAATTTCACATGGAAATTCAAAACGCTTGATCAATTCAGCCATGAAAGGAACACTACCCTTTAATAATCCAACTACGATTGGAGTATCTCCAGATTCTTTATAATCTGCTTCTATTTGATGTGCTAGTTCTACACAACGATTTTCAATTTCTTCTTCACTTAATAAAATTTTTTCAATATCTTGAGCTATCATATGGTGTTTTTTCTCCTTAAGTTACTTACACATTGTAACATAAACATTTAATCAAGACCATTTATTTTAAAATAGAACTGTTGATTTTGTGAATAATGCCCTACATCACAACCAAGTCCTGGTACAAAAATCACATTGCCCACATTATTTTCCACAACCAACCAATATTTTCTATATATCTTACTGATTTTTCGATCTACAAAAAATCGGTGTACATTCTTATTTCCAAATCGCATTTGAATTGTGTCATTTGCTCTAACACGACGTATAACCAAAGGAAAGTCAGATGCATCTACACTAAACATTTCAATCGTCTTGCCCTCATTTTTAATTACAAAATCCGCATAATCCTTAAATTCTAATTCATCCAATTTATAATACACATCTTTAGGACTAGGCATAAAATACAACTTACCACCATGTCTTTCCAATAAATAATTCTCTATTTCAATTAACACATTCCTTTTTAATTGAGCACATAATTCTTCCATATATTTTTTTGAGAAATGATGATGCAAAGAATGAAATAAGAAAGTATCTAAATAAAGCCAAGCATCTTCTTGATCCAACAAGGAATCTATATCCTTGTTCCAATCCTTAAAAAATTCTTCTATGGCTTTTCTTTTTATTTGCCATACTTCATTCTCATTTTGAATTTTTAATATCCACGCTTCCTTTTCGTCTCGACTCATTTTTTCAATTTGTGTATGACGAATTACATTACGCGTATAATGATTGGTTAAATTTGACTCATCAATTCCAAAAGATACGCCATTCTCATTACAATATTGTTGCAATTCACTCTTTGTGAAATTCAATAAGGGGCGAATAATTTGATACCCATGTCGTATACTCTTTTCTTTTAATCCATACCAGTCACAAATCATATTTCTATTCTTTTGAAACAAATATGTTTCAATCACATCATCCATCTGATGAGCTACATATAATATTTTTGCATCAAACGCATCCGCCACTTCTTCAAAAAAAGCATAACGAACATCCCTTGCCCATGCCTGAAAATTTCCTTTCTCATGTACCGGATAACAAACACGAACGGGAATATCATACTTTTCACAATAATCTTTTACTATATTCTCATCTCTGTCTGCTGTATCTCGATGTTTATAATTCACATGCGCAACAACAATGTCTTTGCCTTGTTTATTCAATTGATCTAATAAAGCCATACTGTCAGGTCCACCTGAACAGGCCACTACACACTTTGACATACGCCTATTATAGCATCATTTGTAAAACGCATTTCTTTATTTTATCAAACAAATATGAATTTGGATCAATATGCGCCTTAACATCGATCACACGAGCTGAATTGATCCATTTTGCATCATTCAAAAACAATACGCTCGATTTATTCAACCCCTCAATTTCTGGTAAGCGCATTAAATGACGCTTCCCTGCACGCAAGACAGGATCGTATGCCTTATGATATGCACTACTATTCCCACTCATAGGTACTACAAAAATTTTCCCATGCTTCATTGCCAGAACTAAGCCAAAGTGTTGATAACCAACCTCACTTAAATAAGCTAAACCAAAATCTGTAAAACAAATATCTCCTACCTTTACATATACTTTTGCCTCTAGACTCGAATACATTTGTTTCCTCTGACAAAAGTTCAGTTTAGAAAGCATATAATCATAAACCTCACTTTCATTTAACCCTGATAAAAGTTTTTCCTCCGCAATTCTAGCTTGTGATGTGATCCTTTGCGTATATTCTGTTGTTTTATTATTTTTCTTTTTTTGCCATTCATTCGGTTCCATAAACCCTATTCTAACAAGCCAATGTGAAAATAATATTAAAAGTAGGCATTTCAGCCTACTTTTTTAAAAATTTTTCTAGATTTTCTTTGAATACGATGCCACAACCCAATCAAAGGATGGAATTTTTCACTAATCATAGCCGATTTTTCAATGAATATTTCCACTGCCAACAAAATAGCTACCATGACAAAGAACCCAATATTTCGATTGATCATATACGCAAAGGCACTTAAACCAAATAACGCCGTTAAACCACACATAATGATCACCGTATTTCGATGACCAAATTGACGCATCAACAAATGATGAATATGACTCTTATCCGCTTCCATAAATTTCATACCCTTTAAAGTACGTCTTAAAATTGCAGAAAGCGTATCAATAATTGGCAACATCAACAATAAAATTGGCAATGCCAAAGTTAAAATAGTACTCGATTTAAACCCAAGCAAGGATATGGCTGAAATCATAAATCCCAAAAATAAAGATCCACAATCTCCCATAAAAATACTAGCAGGATGGGCATTATAGGCTAAAAAGCCAAATGTTCCCGACGCAAGAATAAAAGCTATACTCAACAAATCTAAACGTCTTTCAATAATTGCGATAGAACCAATGACAACAAGTACAATAACACTCATGCCACCAGCCAAGCCATCCAATCCATCAATTAAATTGACTGCATTGGTAATACCTGCCACCCAAATAATTGTAAAAACAAATGAAATAATACCCGTATCAATTTGTATACCCAAAGGTAAACGAATAATATCTACAGAAATCCCAAAATAAATTAATACTAAAGCAGCAATGACTTCTAAAGTCAATTTTACCAGTGGCTTTATATCAATCAAATCATCGATCAGCCCTGTAAAAAACATAATACTGCTTCCGATTACCAATCCCTTAATTTGTAAATCTGCCTTCACAAATATAGCCATTGTGATAATAAAAGATAAATAAATGGCAACACCACCAATACGTGAAATTTTTCCATGATGAACTGTACGCTTATTTTCCTTCGCATAAGCACCACAATAAATCGAATACTGTTTCACAACAGGTGTTAAAATCAAAGAAATTAAAAATGGTAATAAAATCATTCTATAATCAATCATGCTGACTTTACCCCCTTTAATGCATCTATCATATCGTATTGTCCACGTTTTGTACAAAGAACTGGACACGAAATATTCTGAGAAATAAATTGCGAAGGGCCAAAACAATTTGCCATGCCCCCACTCAATTCAATTCCATGCATTAAAAAATATTCCTGTAAAGAAGCTGGAAGAGTATCAAAACAATGCTTAACCCACAAAGAAATCTGCGATGAAACCATTTCAATGGCAGGCCATACTATACTTGATTCAATCTGAATTGGATGTAGGTTTT
>OMEQ01001633.1_pt1 | contig 9975 bp, 8 predicted proteins | sample 1645451 | NCBI WGS metagenome assembly OMEQ01 (sample SAMEA103958142, study PRJEB25191) | human gut metagenome | biome: human-associated habitat [ENVO:00009003]; feature: intestine environment [ENVO:2100002]; material: feces | place: Germany | collected 2013/2015
TCGAGTTGCCATCATTTATTTTATTCAATTCTCTTTTTTTTAATATAAGTTAAAACAACTAAACTTCCTATCAATAATAAAACAACACCTATAATATTTTCATCATCCCCTGTTTTTACTTTTTTAACTTCTTGTTTATTTTCAGCTTTTACTACTGGTTTTACTGTTTCTTGATTATTTGATGTTGAATCATTCTTTTTATTATCATCTTTTGTTTGTTCTTTGATGAGTAAAGTTGTTGTAGCTATACCATCTTCAAATGTTACTTTTACATGATGTATTCCTACAGCAAGCGTATTTAAATACATATCACCAAAAGTAAAAATTGTAGAACCTTTTGTTACTTTATAATGTACTTTATCAACTTCTTGATTATCTACTTCTACTTTTACATTTTCTGTATATTCATGATCTATTCTTATTGAAATATCTTTTCCACTTTCTTTAACAAAAGTTTCTCCTTCACCTTCAATAACTTTATAAGAAATATTTTTCTTTACAAGTCCTTCAATAGCTTTATTGATTGCATCTGCATAACCATCTACTGTTGTTTGTTCCGTAATATTCTTTCCTTCTTCTACTAATGCAAGTGCATCTTTTAATGTCTTTACTGTTTCATCTGTATATACACTTAAATCACTTGGTACTTTAGCTTTTACTTCATTGACTTTTGTATAGTCGGCATCTTTATATTTTAATTCACTTATTGCCTTATTAATTGCATCTGCGTAACTATCTACTGTTACTTGTTCTTGTTTACTTTTTGCATGATCAACTGCATTAATTGTATCTTCTACAATAGAATAGTTAGAATATAAATTAGCATCTATTTTTTTAGCATTTGCAATCGCTTCATCTACTTTTGTGTAATCAGCTAAAATATTTAATTTATCCCATATAAATGTTGGATGATTAATTCCTACTACCCATTCAATTCCTGTACTTGCATTATTTCGAAGATCAGTAAGTACGTTAGCAGAAGAAAAATTAGGACTTTCTCTTCCACAGATAGACTGATCAAAGTTTGGATCTGCGGATGCAGTACCTGCAGTCCAGTCTACAACAAGTTTTACAATTGCATTATAATTATTATCTGGATCATCAAGTGCTCTATCTGGCCAAATACAATTTGTAATATTAGCTACTGCAACAGCTGCAATCCAAGTGATATTGCCTGGTTCTGCACAATTAATATTCTTTGTCGCTACCATACAATTTTTAATTATTACACCTGGATTCCCATTAAAATCAAAATTTGCGCCGAGAATACCACCTACAGCTGAATAGATATTATTGCAGGAAACAGAACCACCAAACCAGCAATCAGTAATCGACGAGCTGTCCGCAGAGTTTTCCCACTGACCAATCAGCCCGCCAACGGTATCAACATGATCTTCATCGGATTCTGTACTGATAACCGTGGCGTCTGAGCCACAGCCTTTTACCTGTGTACTCCAAGTGCATTGACCAATCAGCCCACCAACGAACTTGTCGCCAACATTGTTTTCTATTTTTCCGCTTGTATAGCAGTTTTCAACTGTGCCGCCATCGACCCAATCTGCCAAAATGCCGGCAAGTAACGAACCATCATTTGAGGCAATATCAGCGTCTATAACAAGTAAATTCTTTAATGTACCACCGTCAGAAACAACTCCGAATAGTCCGTTTCGAATAAGTTCGTCACCAGTAGAGTGATGATGCAAATTCGTGATTTTGTGATACTGCCCATCAAAAGTACCAGCAAAATATCTGCCAAAGTTGCTGCCATTTCCAATGGGGGTCCACTGGAAGCCGGATAAGTCGAGGTCATTATCTAAGTAAATCGTTTTCCCTTCAAATGATACAGATGCAGTTTTGTCATTGACTAACTGCGCTAAACCGGCCAACTGTTCGGCAGTGGTGAAATGGTATTCAGTATCCGTCTTATGGTCGGTGTACCAGCTTGTATCTGCCGTACCGTCCCAATTATCCACTGAAGTTCCTTCAGCAAACGCCGTCATCGGAACAAGTGCCATCACAAGGCACAATGCAAGCAGAAGACTTAGAAGTTTTTTCTTCATTTTCATTCCTCCCAAATAATTCTATCCGCTATTTACTTCCTCCGACAGCGGACACGCCGGAGAAGGCAGAAGGTTTAACCGGAAAAGATCGATTTGCCGGTCGTGGTTAGGACTTCAATATCAAACCACCATCCTTTCGGCAAACGCAAAAAGCCGAAGCCAAGGCATAATGCACCCTGTCTCCGGCAATCGGTTCGTTATAAATTGTATGAAATAAGACTTGACACACTGAAAAAACGGCGCTATGCTCCTGCCGAGCCGAGCCGAGCCGAGCCGAGCCGAGCCGAGCCGAGCCGAGCCGACAATAATTGTCGCATTTCCGTTTGCCATAGTCAAGTCCTCCTTCCATAATTTCTAAGGCAAAAGGATATGAATTCGCCTACCCCATAGATATACAAAAACATTTTAGCAGATTTTCCCCAAAATTTCAAGTAGTTTTCAGAATATTGCTCTTCTCTATTTTCTCAAAGCGTTGGCTTCTTCCATTACTCACGAAACTTTATGACTTCTTGGATACTTCCCGAAAAGGAAAAGCCGCCGTCTGTGACAGCGACTTTTCTAACTTAGTATTAACAGTATATAAGCTCACTCGAAACAATGTCCATAGCGGCGTTGCGGATGTTATTCATCTTCTGTACCCACAGCATTTGGTTTTCCGCTTTGATCGCTTCCGTTACGTCTTCCTTTTCGGCGAGTTCTTTTACCAGCCGAGGGAACATTTCCTCTGCCTGCCGGTCAATGTCGGCAAGATAACTGTTCAGCTTGCCGCTTGTCAGCAGAATGTAGTAACATACCCTGTGATACTGCTTCAGATACCGCAAATGCCGCTGTCCCCATACGCCGATATACGCCGTTCTTTCTTCGGGCAGTTTCAGGCAGGGAAGATCGTAATCACCCTGCACTTCATACCAAAGCCCGTTTTTCTCGTTATAAATGTACTTGTCCATTTTGTGATCCTCCAATAGGATTGATTTTACCTACGATCCAATCATTCCGGCCGATCACAAAAACCCAAGGGAGAGGACTTCCTTACGAAGCCTCTCCCTTGGGACAGTCCTTGATTTTTATGTAAACTCTCGCTTACTTGTTGCTCAGATACTCGTCGATGGACTTGGCGCCCAGCTTACCGGCACCCATAGCCAGAATGACGGTGGCAGCACCGGTAACGGCATCGCCGCCGGCATACACGCCCTGACGGGAGGTCAGGCCATCCTCGTTGACGATGATACCGCCCTTCTTGTTGACCTCCAGACCCTTGGTGGTGGACTTGATCAGGGGGTTGGGGGTGGTACCCAGAGACATGATGACAGCGTCCACATCCAGCTCGAACTCGCTGCCCTTCTTCTCCACGGGACGACGGCGGCCGGAGGCATCGGGCTCACCCAGCTCCATCTCCACGCAGGTCATGGACTTGACGCAGTCCTGCTCGTCGCCGTTGATCTGAACGGGGTTATTGAGAGTCTTGAAGATCACGCCCTCCTCGATGGCGTGCTCCACCTCCTCGTGACGGGCGGGCAGCTCCTCCATGCCACGGCGATACACCACGTACACGTCAGCGCCCAGGCGCTTGGAGCAGCGAGCGGCGTCCATAGCCACGTTACCGCCGCCTACCACGGCCACCTTCTTGCCCTTCAGATCCATGATGGGGGTACCGGAATCCTCACGATAGGCTTTCATCAGGTTGATACGGGTCAGGAACTCGTTGGCGGAATACACACCCTTCAGGTTCTCACCGGGAATGTGCATGAACATGGGCAGACCGGCGCCGGAGCCAACGAACACGGCCTCGAAGCCGTTCTCCTCCATCAGCTCATCGATGGTGATGGTGCGGCCTACCACGATGTTGGTCTCCACCTTCACACCCATGGCCTTCAGGCCGTCCACTTCCTTCTGCACGATGCTCTTGGGCAGACGGAACTCGGGGATGCCGTACACCAGCACGCCGCCGGCCAGATGCAGAGCCTCATACACGGTGACCTCATAGCCTTTCTTGGCCAGATCGCCGGCGCAGGTCAGGCCCGCAGGGCCGGAGCCGATCACAGCCACCTTGTGGCCGTTGGGTGCGGGGACCGCCGCGGCCTCGGTGCTGTGGGCGTTGTGCCAGTCGGCCACAAAGCGCTCCAGGCGGCCGATGCCCACGGGATCGCCCTTCTTGCCACGGACGCAGTGCATCTCGCACTGGCTCTCCTGCGGACAGACACGGCCGCAGACGGCGGGAAGGGAGCTGGTCTGATGGATCACCTGATAGGCGCCCTCATAGTCCCGCTCCACGATCTTGGCGATGAACTCCGGGATGCGGACGTTGACGGGGCATCCGTTGACGCAGGGATGGTTCTTGCAGTTCAGGCAGCGGGCCGCCTCGTCCAGAGCCTGCTCCTCGGTGTAGCCCAGAGCCACCTCGAGGAAATTCTTATTCCGGACATTGGGGTCCTGAGAGGGCATTTCGTTCTTATCCAAACGCATATTGATCTTTGCAGCCATCTTACTTTACCTCCTGCTTGAACAGATTGCAGACTTCCTCGTGCTTATGCACCTCGAAATCATGATACATCTGGTTGCGCTTGACAGCCAGATCCCAGTCCACCAGCTGACCGTCGAAGTCGGGGCCATCCACGCAGGCGAACCGCACATGCCGGTGCCGTCGATCATGATGGGGCTCATGGAGACGGTGGTGGGTACGCCGTAGGGGGCCGTGGTCTTGCAGACGAACTTCATCATGACCATGGGGCCGATGGCAAAGATCTCATCATACTGATTGCCGGCGTCCAGCAGCTCCTTCAGTGCCTCGGTAACAAGACCCTTCTGGCCATAGGAGCCGTCGTCGGTGCAGACCTTCATCACGGAGGATACGGCCTTGAACTTATCCTCCAAGATCACCACGTCCTTGCTCTTGAAGCCCACTACAGCGTGGACCTCAGCGCCGCAGTCGTGGAACTTCTTCAGAACGGGGTAGGCAATGGCGCAGCCCACGCCGCCGCCGACAACGCAGACCTTTTTCTTACCCTCGGTCTCGGTGGGCTTACCCAGAGGACCCACAAAGTCATGCAGATAATCGCCCTGCTGCTTGTGGCTCAGCTTCTCGGTGGTTGCGCCCACGGTCTGCACGATGATGGTGACGGTCCCCTTCTCACGGTCATAGTCGTGGATCGTGATGGGGATACGCTCGCCGTTCTCGTCCACACGCAGAATGATGAACTGACCGGGCTGGGCCTTCTTGGCCACCATGGGTGCCTCGATCTCGTACAGGATCACAGTGGGCTTCAGCGCTTCCTTCGTTACGATACGATACATGGATGTTCCTTCTTTCCTCAAAAGTCATGGCTTGCTACGTTCCATGGGCACACACGGAACTCCTCACCCGTGTGCGCTCGTCTTATCTTATCACATCCGCCCATGGTTCGTCAAATATTTCCTTGCACTTTCCCTTTTTCATGCAAGGGCATGGTGCAGCGTCACCTGTCCCCGGTCGATATCCACCAGATGCTCCTCCTTCATTTTCCGCAGTTCCCGCATCATGGCACTGCGGTCGGCGGAGATATAGTCCGCCAGAGCACTGAGGGTAAAGGGCAGATGAAAGCTGCCGGTCTGAAGGCCGAAGTAGCACAGCAGTTTCTCCCGGATGCTGCGGCGGCTCAGAACCTCCACCCGCTCGGAGAGGGCGGCGGCCTTGCCGGTCATGATATGGAACATATTCTCCACCAGTCGGCTGTGATGGGTGCAGGCCTTTTCGCATCGCCGGGTCAGATGCTCGGCGCTCATGAACCACACCCGGCACGACTCCGCCGCCACCACCGTGATGCTGTCCCCGGCCACATTTTCGAACATCAGCATCTCTCCGAACACGCTGCCTGTGGGCAGATGCTCCAGAATGGTGCGTCCCCCCTGCCGGTCGATGCGCTGGATGACGGCGCTGCCGGCGGTCAGAAGCCCCAGCTCTCCCCGGCCCTCGCTGATGTCATAAATCACGGTGTCAGCCCGGAAGCGCTCCTCCCGGACGCCGAAGCATACCCGCATCTGCTCTACCTCATCGGGGCTGATGCCCTCAAGGATCGGTATGTTCTCCACAGGGGACCTCCTTTCCCGCTGCCGCCATGCGGCGATCCCGCCGCCCGCCGATGATCGTATAGATGATGACATAGGCGATGGCGCCCACCACCAGGGCCGCCACCACATCGATGAAGGCGTGCTGCTTGACAAAGAGTGTGGAGCAGATGATGATGACGCCCCATATGTCTGCGAAAGTGCGCCATCCGGTGCGCCGCAGTCCCGGCGTCCGGTGAACGGCATAGAGGGCGTCCAGCACCCCCAGCACATGGACGCTGGGCAGCACATTGGTGTTGGTGTCCAGATCGTAGGTGTTCTGGAGGAGCCACGTGCAGAAGTTGTGGTGCTCCATCACCGCCGGGCGCAGGTCCTGTCCGTTGGGTACCAGCGCACAGAAGATGGTGGCAAACCCGAAGGTCAGCATGATGCTCCACATATACCGCCGGAAGCCCTCGGCATCCTTGACGATCAGGTAAAGGCCCAGCGCCAGCAGAAGAAAGCCCCATGAGTCATAGGGAATGACAAAGTACTCGCAGAAGGGGATGTATTCATCGATGAAGGTCTGGGTGGCCCAATAGTTGTCGGTGATGAAGTGCTCAATAAGGAAAAAGCCCCCCAGATACACCGGCAGATACAGGCCCCACCACATATGGGGGTGGTCCTTGATGAAGGTCTTGATGGTCTGCATGAGAATCCTCCTGATTTCAACAATTTTCCGTGAGGGGCATTATAGCATAGCCCCGCCCAAAAAGGAAGTGTTCCTGTGATATAAGTCACAATTATTTTACAAATCCATTTCCCGGTTGCGGCGGCGGCAGATTTCGAGTATAATAGATTTGTTATAAATGAAAAGATATGGAGGAATCCCCATGATCCTGCAAAAGAAAGAGGAGCTGGCCAACCGCCAGCTGCGCCTGACCATCACCGTGGAGCGTGATGCGTGGGAGAAGGCCCTGAACGACGCCTATCAGGAGGTCAAGGCCCTGTACCCTGTGGAGGGCTACGCCGTGGGCAAGGCTCCCCGTGAGGCGCTGGAAAAGGCATACAGCCACGAGCTGTTCTATCAGGAGGCGGTGAACGAGACCTTCCCCGCCGCACTGGTGGAGGCCATCGCCTCCGAGGACATCCAGATCGCCGCCCCTCCCGCCCTGAACGTGGAGACCATCGGCCCAGACGGCTACACCTTCACCGCCCTCATCGACCTGTATCCGGAGGTGAAGCTGGGCCAGTACAAGGGCCTGTCCGCCCCGTGGGAAAATGCCGAGCTCTCCGACGATGACACCAACGAGGCCATCCAGCGCTTCCTGACGGAGCATCTGGTGGAGCAGGAGCAGGACCGGGCCGCCATGGGCGACGAGGTCACTCTGGACTTCGAGGGCTTCGTGGACGGCGTACCCTTCGAGGGTGGCAAGGGCGAAGGCTATCCCCTGCTGCTGGGCAGCGGGATGTTCATCCCCGGCTTCGAGGAGCAGGTGGCGGGCATTCGCCCGGAGGAGGAGCGGGATGTCCACGTCACCTTCCCCACCCAGTACGTGCCGGAGCTGGCGGGCAAGGATGCCACCTTCCACGTCAAAGCCCACCGCATCGTCCGGCGGAGCCTGCCCCAGCTGACGGACGCCTTTGCACAGGAGCAGGGCTTCGAGGACGTGTCCCATCTGCGCCGCAGCATCATGGAGCAGGCCATCCTGCAAAAGCAGCAGGCTGCCTCCAACGCCTTTGCCGAGGCCCTGATGCAGCAGGTGGTGGCGGGCATGGAGGTGCAGCTGCCCGACTCCATGGTGGAGAGCCAGCTCACCGGCATCCTTCAGGAGCTCCAGCAGCATCTGGAGAGTCAGGGCGCTTCCCTGTCTGACTACCTGCAAGCAGCGCAGCTGACCATGGAGGATCTGCGGGATCACGCCCGTGAAAACGCCGTGGCCGCTGCCCGGTATGAGCTGGCCATGACGGAGATCGCCCGCCAGGAGGGCATCACCGTCACCGAGGAGGAGCTGGAGGAGAAGTATCGGGAGATGGCCGCCCTCTACGGCATGACCGTTCCCCAGCTGCGGGAGCAGGTGCCTCCCGCCCGGCTCCAGCACGATCTGAAGCTGGCCAAGGCCCGTGCCGTTGTTGTGGACTCCGCCCTGCGGAAGTAACTCCCCTGCAAAGCCTTCTCCCGCAGAAGCCCTCATAGAGTAAAAAAGCACTCCCGGAGGATGCAAATGCGTCCTCCGGGAGTGCTTTTTTCAGTTCCGGTGCTTACTTCTTATACGGTACGTGCCAGATGATATCGGCATAGTCCGCCACCGACCGGTCGGCGGAGAAGATCCCGCTGCGGGCGATGTTGTGCAGGCTCATGCGGTTCCACCTCTCCCGATCCCGGTAGGTGTCCGTCACCCGCTGGGAGGCGGCTTCAGCTGATCCAGCACCCGGCGCAGCACCGGGTCACGTGTATACAGCAGATACGGGTCGTAGCCCCGGCTCATGTGGGAGGCCTCCTCCGCCGTCAGGCCAAAGAGGAACATATTCTCGTCCCCCAGCACCTCGTGCATCTCCACGTTGGCACCGTCCAGCGTGCCGATGGTCAGTGCGCCGTTCATCATGAACTTCATGTTGCCGGTGCCGCTGGCCTCCTTGCCGGCGGTGGAGATCTGCTGACTCACCTCGCTGGCGGGCATCAGCATCTCCGCCATGGAGACCCGGTAATTCTCCAGAAATACCACCTGCAGCTTCCCCTTGCAGATGGGGTCGTTGTTCACCTGATCCGCCAGAGAGTTGATGAGACGGATGATGCGCTTGGCTACGGCATAGCCGGGAGCGGCCTTGGCACCAAAGAGGAAAGTCTGGGGCGGGAAGTCCATGTCCGGGTCGTCCTGCAGCTGCTGGTACAGGGCGATGATGTGCAGTACGTTCAGCAGCTGCCGTTTATACTCGTGAAGCCGCTTCACCTGCACGTTGAAGATAGCGTCCGTGTTCAGCTGCACCCCTTGCTGTCGGCGGGCCCACCGGGCAAAGGTCTCCTTGTTGCAGCGCTTGATCTCCTCCAGCCGGGCCAGCACCGCCCCATCCTCAGCATAGGGGTCCAGTTCCTGCAAATGGCCCGCATGGGTCAGATAACCGTCCCCGATGAGTTCCCGGATCAACCCGTCCAGACCGGGGTTGATCTGGCTGAGCCAGCGGCGATGATCCACGCCGTTGGTGACGTTCTTGAACTTCTCCGGCTCCATTCGGCAGGCGTCCCGGAACACATCATGGCGCAGGATATCCGAGTGCAGAGCGGACACGCCGTTGATGGCCATACCGCCGGCGATGCAGAGGTTGGCCATCCGCACCACGCCGTCCCAGATGACCGCCATCTTGGCGGTCTTTTCGGGGTCGTGATAGAAGTTCTCCACCTTCTCCTGCCAGCGGCGGGCGATCTCCTGCAGGATCTGCCACACACGGGGCAGCAGCGTCTCGAACAGCTGCTGGGGCCAGCACTCCAGCGCCTCCGCCAGTACCGTGTGGTTGGTGTAGGCCACGGAGCAGGTGGTAATGTGCCACGCCTCGTCCCAGGAAAGGCCCGCATCGTCCACCAGAATACGCATCAGCTCCGGGATCACCAGCGCCGGATGGGTGTCGTTGATCTGGATGACGTTCTTCTCGTGGAAGTTTTTCAGGGTGCCGTAGGTCTGGATGTGCTGCCGTGTGATGGACTGCATGGTGGCCGAAACGAAGAAATACTGCTGCTTCAGCCGCAGGGACTTGCCCTCATAGTGGTTGTCCTCCGGATACAGCACCTTGGAGATGACGTCCGCCATGGCCCGTTCCTCCCCGGCCCGCAGGTACTGCCCCTCGCTGAACAGCTTCATGTCGATGGGCTTGGGACTCTTGGCGTCCCACAGCCGCAGGG
>OMEQ01001651.1_pt1 | contig 9861 bp, 7 predicted proteins | sample 1645451 | NCBI WGS metagenome assembly OMEQ01 (sample SAMEA103958142, study PRJEB25191) | human gut metagenome | biome: human-associated habitat [ENVO:00009003]; feature: intestine environment [ENVO:2100002]; material: feces | place: Germany | collected 2013/2015
ACTAAAATAGATACAGTATAGGAATGATAGATGTCCCTTTTTGCTGATAAAAGTATGATAGATACATTTTTTTAGAGCTATCTATCATAGATATTACAGTGATAATTAGAATATTATTAAAATGAATGATAGTATGATAGATGTTTTTTCCACTATGTATGACCGAATCCGTACAGTTTCACTCATTTTCGCACTGTTTCATTCATTTCCATACAGTTATGAAAGAACTTTTAATACCAGTCAATCGGCTGATGAAAGAGAAAGGACTATTCTACTGAAATAGAACCTTTCAACCTAACATCGTCCGAAGAACGACCAATCATTATCTGAAAAGTACCGGGCTCAACAACTTTTTCCAGATTCTGATTAATAATGGATAATTCATCTTTTGTCAAAGTGAAAGTGATTAGCTTTTTCTCTCCCCTCTTTAAGAAAAGACGTTTAAAATGTTTCAGCTGCTTTATCGGCTGAACCACTGAAGCATATTCGTCTCTTACATAAAGTTGCGCCACTTCTTCACCATCATATTTCCCTGTATTCTTCACCTTAAATGAAACGTCAAAATAATAAGGTTCTTTTCGTATGAGCTGTAAATCCGAGTATTCAAATGTTGTATAACTAAGTCCATATCCAAAAGCATATAACGGCAATGCGGACATTTCTACATAATCATGATTTTGAGGCGCCTTCTTATTATAATATATAGGTATTTGTCCTACCGAACAAAGTACGGTGATTGGCAGACGACCTGACGGATTATAATCTCCGAACAAGATATCGGCTATGGCATTTCCACCTTCTTGACCGGGATAATAAGCAGTCAATAGTGCATCCGCATATTCCGAAGCCCATTTTTTCTCTAACGGACGACCTTCTATATAAATTACAACCAAAGGCTTTCCTGTTCGCTTCAAAGCTTCCAATAGTTCTTGTTGTCTGCCAAGTAAAGATAAAGTAGCACGATCAAATCCTTCACCACATTCCATATCGCTAATGCTGCCTTTTTCAGCAACAGCTGCTCCTGTTTCTTTATAGTTCGTTTTAAAATCACGGGCACTAGAACCTCCTACTACCGCAATTACAACTTCGGAACGCTTGGCAACTTCAACCGCTTGCTTTATTTCATTTACGGTAGTATCACGGATAGCACAACCTTTTACATATTCTACACATAAAGGAGACAATTTAGCAAGTATTCCATCAAGAACTGTTTTCACATTACTATCTTCCTGCGGAGCTGTATAGTCCCCTAACATATTATATCGATTGTCAGCATTAGGGCCAATTACCGCCACCTTATTTATCGTCTTGCTCAAAGGAAGAATTGAATTCTCATTTTTGAGAAGTGTTATGGAAGACTGTGCAATTTTACGTGCCAGTTCGATATGTTCTTTACGGCGTACTGTTTTAGCAGCAATTTTCGGATCCACATAAGGATGCTCAAACAAGCCCATCTCAAACTTCATCCGTAACACCCGGCAGACAGCCGTATCAATCACAGCCTTATCCATTTGTCCGGATTGAACCGCATGACAAAGGTTGGTATAAGCATCCCCACCCAAGTCAACATCAACACCAGCCGTTACAGATTGTATGGCTGCATTCTCTTTGGTTGGAGCAACAAAGTGGCTTTCGTGAATCCCTTCAATACTATATAAATCGGAAACTACAAAGCCACGAAACTTCCATTCATTACGCAAGAGTTGAGTCAGCAAATAATGGTTCGACGTACAAGGTATCCCATCTATCGAATTGTATGAAGTCATTACAGACAATGCCCCTGCATCTATTGCCTTACGAAAAGGAGGAAGAAAATTCTGATGCAAATCACGAATACCGACTGAAGCATAGTTACCATTCTGTCCACCCTCCGGCACAGCGTATGCCAGAAAATGTTTCAAGGTAGCTATGGTAGCGTATTTTTGTGATAGATTACCTCCACCTAAACCGTCAACCATAGACGCCCCTAAAATACCGCTTAATACCGGATCTTCCCCAAATGTTTCTTCCACGCGGGACCAACGGGGATCACGGGTCAGATCAAGTACGGGACCGTAACTAATATGCCCACCTTGGGAACGAATTTCTTTAGCGATAACTTGACCAACTTCTTTTACTAACTCCGGTGACCAGGTAGCTGCCATTCCGATACCCGTAGGAAAAACAGTAGCACCAATTGCCATGTGCCCATGAGGGGCTTCTTCCGCTAAAAACATCGGAATTCCCAGACGGGTATTCTCCATCACATACTTTTGCAATGCATTTCCTGCCTTTGCTGCCAGTTCCGGATTAAGTCCATTTGCTATAGTTTTCTTTGTCCAAGGATCGGCACGATAGGTTGCCCAAAGCATTCCTACATTCCTTTCTTTGATTAATTGCTTGAACTTTTCGGAAGGATGAACTTCACTACCATGGATTTCATACATTTCCCAACCTAAAGGACAAAGTAACTGACCGACCTTTTCTTCTAAAGTCATGCGGGAAAGTAAATCTGAAAGTCTTATATCTATCGACAAACAGCGATCTTTGTAAGCAGGTAACGAGGGAGAGGATTGAGTAAACCCCAAAGTACATACCATCTGTACTATCACCAAGATATACAATCGTTTTATCATAATGTTATATGCAGTAAAATGACTCAATTAATTTATAGTGTATTTCTAATCTTTCAAATAGAGATATTCAATCCTACTTACCTATTTCTCCTTCAAATATAACTGTATGTACAGGTTGATGAGCATCATTTGTTATCAACTTGACCTTTGCATCCAATAGATGGTTTGAAGATGATACATTTAATTCAAACAGAACCTCCAGACACTCATTTTGCTTCAAAACCTTTTCACCCCGGATATTAGTAGAAACAAATTCCGGACATTCTATCTTGCGGATAATAAGAGGATTCGCCCCTTCATTAGTAACTTTTACTTTTCGCTGAATATGCTTTTTTAATGAGATATTCCCCAAATTAAAATAAGATTGTGAACATTTCATCCGGGGAGCAGTTGCCGTGCTTACTTTTCTCATATCATCAATCACTGTACCAAAGATTTGTATAGGAGAACTGTGTACGGAATTGGCACTAATAATAATCTTATCTTTAAATGTACCGTAAAAGCCTTTTAAAGGAGAAGCTGTTATTTTTATAGTCGCATAAGATCGACCTTGAAGAGATGATGGCATAGAAATCGACAAACATCCGCTCTTATCCAACAGCGAGTATGACAACCTGACCATTTTATCCGATCGGTTATAGATTCTAATTTCCAATTGTTTTGGCCTCCCATTATGTTGTAACAGATCATAAGATAGAGTCATTCGGTCTGCCAAAATATCTGATGATAAAGAATAAGGATATTCATCCTCTATACGATTCATTGTATTTATCGTGCCTTTTACCCAAAGAGTATTGACACTTTGCCCTGAATTAGAAACAACCCTTATACTCTTAGAGAAAAAGTTTGTTCGCCCTTTAGGATCGAAAGTTACGGTAATAGTGCCTGTATGCCCTGGTTTTACAGGTTGTTTACTATAAACAGAAATGGCACACCCACAAGTTGAAATCACTTCTTCAATCACAACCGGAGAAGTATGCATATTAGTAAAATGAAAAGTATGACTCACTTTGCCTCCTACTTCCTGAATATTACCAAAATTCCAAGTAGTAGTATCAAAACGCAATACAGCTCTTCCCTGTTGTTGCGCACATACGCCAACAATAGAGCACAGTAAAACGATCAAAGCTGACATAAAACGTTTCATCATCATTTCTTTAAGTTAATATTGGGAGCTACGTAAAAACACAATAACTCCCAATATAAAATCACATTTTAATTATCTTGAGGCAAATCATTGAATTCTGCATTCCAAATGATATTTGCCGAAGCCGGGAAAGTTAAATCACGCCCATTGCCCGAACTGTCCTTCAATGTATTTCCTTCTCCTTCATCCAATTTCCAATAGCCATATAAGTCCGAAGAAGATGGAGAAGCTATTGTACGCAAGTTAGCTTTTACTTCTTCCGCTGTCAGACACTTCTTCCACATACGAATATCAGAAATCAGACCATCAAAATACATACTTGAACTTGTATTACCAAACTGAATACCAGTCAACGTATATCCCACCTTGAATCTTTGAGAAGAGGATGGTCCCCAACGTTTAGTAGGTTTTGCAGAAGCAACTTCCTCACCGTTAATATATAAACGATAAGCAACCTCAGTATTCTGGCCCGTTTTTGTTCCGTCACAAGTAATAGTCAACCTAACCCATTGATTAGCCGGCAACGTTATATTTTGATTAGCCAATGTCAAGTCACATTGACGATTACCAATATTAGACGCTCCCGTTGCACCAGTTACACGTAGTTCACAACCACTAAAAACCTCATTATTATTGTTGGTATCCTTACCACGCCATGTACCTATATAATTAGTTCCACTGTGCCAATTATATGGATATACAAGCATTTCAAACGTATGTGTATTATCTTCAATCGTAACTACTTCATCATTTGCGAAACTTAACGTACGATACATATCCGTTGAATAAGAACTCATATTCAATCCCGGTATATAATCCAATTCCCCATCAATGCTAATCGTAAAATAAGAAACAGAACGAGTGTCCGTTACAAATTGTCCTACACACGTTTCATCTATTGTTGCAACAATAGGAAGCAAATATTCTTCACCTTCCACCAAACCGAACAATGATGAAAACTTAACTGATAAGGAATTGGATTCTTGCTGTCCTGCCTTCACTATCGCATTTTTAGCTTGCAACTCATAGACAAAAGCGGGCATCATCTTATAAGACGTGTTATTTGCAGCGTTATAAGCCTCTACCATACTTTCGTCCACGGCAATGTCACACAATAAAGTAGTAGCAGCAGGTTTATCCAGTTTGATAGTATAATCATAAACATAGCTTCCTGCATCCAGTATCTCCCTATAATCAATAGAAACAGGTCCTGCCTCCGACTGTGGCATCTCTATTGTCGGCAATTCAATAAAATCATTGTCATCATCCGAACAAGATGTGAATCCTACTCCTCCCAATAAAACAAGCAAAAGGAGAGTTAATCTATTTATATTGTTTTTCATTATCATACAGTCTATTCATTTATTATTACCTTATTCAAGACATTTATTCGTATCATCATAAGTCCAGTCAATCGTGATTCCATTCTTATAACTGATATCACGCTTTGACGGAGATAAATCATAGAAAGTAGTTCCTTCTCCTTCATTCATTCTCCAATAAGACACAAGCCCATTGGTAGAAGGATCTACCCCACATACATTTGCTTTAATTTCACGAGCAGACAAAGGACGAGTCCAAAGACGCATCTCACTCAAACGACCATAAAACAATTGTGAAGATTGATAACCTTTTGAAGGCATACCGATCTGTACTCCATAAAGCGCATATTCATACGGAGCAACTGTCATTGAGTTATCTTTCTCTCCATTGATATACAATGTCAACGTACTGCCGTCATTTACCAAGGCAACAGCATACCAGGTATTTAAAGCAAAGCGAGTATTCGATGACATTTTACCCTGTTTAGTTGTTACATGCAACTGGTTCGGTTCATCCGTTCCTTCACCAAAACGAAGCAGGTTCTGGTCACATTTAAAGCCTCCATCATCAATCGCTCCCCCTTCTACAGATGACTCATTGCCTCCAAAAGAACAAACACGAGTAGTACCGGAAGCTCCGGAAGAACGAAATTGAGTAGCATAAATCTTCACTTCCCATGTATAAGTAGGCAATGAAGGAATAGGCTCTGGAAGTAAAAACTGATAAGCCATAGAAGCCTGTCCTACATACGGAGCATGGAAGCGCAATGTTCGGGATACTTTCAGAAAAATAGTACGTCCTGCTTCTATAATATCCAAATCTCCTGTCGCACTTTTTATGGTAACCGGTACCAAATAAACACGTCCCGGCACAAATTCCGAATCATCGGCAATTGAAAGAGAGGCAGCAGAAGAAATTGCCTGTCCTGCTGAAATCGTAACCTCCGGATTTTCAAATGTATATGATTTATCCGGAATGGGATAATAATTGGTTCCCATTTCCTCATTATAAGTATCAACCAGACTTGCATCAACAGCCAAGTTCACCTGAATATCCGATTCAACGCGAGAAGTTGAAGTTACAGAAACAGCATACGCAGATGGAAATCCATCAATGGCGAACTTTACCAATCTATCCGAAGATGTTCCGGTCATTAACAACCCGTCACCTTTTTGAGCGGCTTCCTGGCATCCCTGCAGCATAAAAGAAGCTATTCCTATCAAAGCAACTCCCCATATCTTTTTTATATTATTCAATGTTTTCATACCTTGCATACAAATTTAAAATTCATCCATTTTCTTCTTCCGTTTCTTGTTTAGTAGACTGTTGTACAGGCTTTCCGGCAGGATTTTGTTCCTGAATACCACGCCGAAGGCTATAATAAGGAATAGCGGCTTTCTCTTTATCACCTATAGCCTGATTAGCAGGACGAGTGGTATTGTATTCATATTCAAAATAATATCCACCGAATCCGCCTTTTCGTCCTTGTGTAGGATTCCAGCGTGCCATACCTATTACAGAATAGATTGGATTGCCCCATGAATCTACTTTATTTCCATCGGCTTCCGTAAATTCGACTCCACCATTCTGCCAGTACCATCCCATTTGTTCCGTAGCAACGAATTTTTCAGGAGGACACCAGCTGCTAAGCTGGTCAAATTTAGATTGCAAACTTTGAGCACTACCGGTGGTGTAACATTGTCGTACAAAATAATCGACATAAGGTTCTGTTTCCTTAGGAGGCAGCTGATTATAGAAGTCAACAATTAATAATTTGCCTGTACCCGATTGAGGACCGAAATAATTTCCCAATACCTTTATAAACTTTGTAAAGTTATCATTTTGCAACCAGTCGCCTTCCGGTTCGTAGTCCAAGTCTAAACCATCCAGATCATTACGCAACACACATCTCGCAAGATGCAAAGCATAAGCCTCGATACCTGCGTCGGTTTTAGGAAACTCCGTACTTCCAATACGGCAAATCGTACACATCACAACGCGAGTCCCCTTTACTGTACGGATATAATTCATTTCCTCATAAGCAGTCGGCAAATAACGCTCGTTATAATAACTCGTTTCTACATAAGCCGGATTGTTGGAAGGAATACCTGACCACAGACTGACAATGTCCAGACTATCCGGCAGACCAGTGAAATGAAGCCCCTGCGAAGGAGATGCTTCTGAAGTATAACCGGCATACCAGCCGAAACAAATAGCATGATCTGTTTTCTTATATTCACGCAGGTTCTGATAATATTCTTCATTATAAGTATTAGCTGCCTGTATAACTTCCGGTTCAATATCCGTATCACAACCACTCACAACAAATGTCAAGAGACAGGTGAACAAAAAATATACATAATTTCTTTTCATATTCTGCATTATTTAAGTAACCAATTATTTATTAGGCACATCCCACCACAATCTGACACCCGGGTTATCTACGCCACCTAAAAGTGTGATGCCTTTATCCAACTCTGTTCTATTCGTATTATATTCCGATTCCGGATAAGGTAATCTGCGGATTTGTATATTTGTGTCTACAGAACCTCCGGAACTTTCGTTCACAACAACCGGAAATACTTTCGGGTAACCGGTACGGCGGAACTCTGTCCATGCCTCTTGTCCCACCGGATAAAGAGCAATGTACTTTTGAGTAATGATTTGTTCCAGATTTGTTTTAAAATCTCCCGATTCATCCCAAGCGATAGAAACAGTACCTAAAGCATCCATGGAATGAGATGATGTCACCGGATCCTCATAATTGGCTGGCACATATCCACCCGCCGCAGTTCTTGTCAGATACGCGTCAGCTCCCGATGCACCATGTTCATCAAAAGACATTCTTATTCCATCTTCATAATACTTTTTAGCATCGGCATTCGTTCCCCAACGCAAGGCATATTCCGCCAACAAGAAATATGATTCGGATGAACGCATCCACACTACATTGGAAGTAGCGGTTGCCTGTGGTTCGGCAAAGATTCCTGTTATATATTTATCCTTACTTACGTCCTTTGACATTCCGGCTCTTATACCCCGATATTTTCCACCCGTACCTGCCTCGAAGTAAGCAGAAAGTCGTGGATCCTGATAACCATTCATGTATGAATCCAGCGTCGCTCCCATACAAATATCATCCCATCCTTTCAGAATATACAGAGGACTTTCATAAGTCGCTATCGGAGTAATATGCTGAAGTTCTGCTAAATCAGACTTCACATTCATCAATCCATAACTATTGCCAATAGCCAGTTGGGCTTCACTTTTTGCCTTTGTTTCATCCACATAGGCAAGATGCAATGCAAGACGCAAACGAAGTGAATTGGCAAACTTTATCCAAGATGTAACATCACCGTTGAACACACAATCCCATGATGACAAAACTTTACTTCCGGATGCAGCATAACTATCCAAGTTATTGATAGCTCCATCCAATTCTTCAAAGAATCTGTAATAAACATCCTTTTGCGAATCATAAGGCACTTCTTTTGAAACTCCAAAATTCAAATAAGGAATAGGGCCATAGGTATCTGTCACACGATGCATTGCCGCTACTTTCAGAATTTGTGCCATAGAAAACCGGGGATCTTCGTCATTGTTAATCGCTTTTCTTATTTCACGCCAGGCATTCATAGTCGTCAGGTAATTGGTAGTGAACATATCACCATACCAACTTCTTTTATCCCAATTGTAACGACCGGCAGAATTGATACTGGGAGCAGGAAAACCAAAATAGCCGACATAACCATCTCCACCCATCACTTCCACAGTCTGATATCTGTCCGAACCGATATTAAGTCCCGGTTGTGCTACCACCAGTACGTTCTGCTCCATCTGTAAAAGAAGAGAACCAGTTCTCACATTATCCCAATCCGTCATCTCATCGGTTGCTTCATTAGGATTGGTATTGTACTCCAGAAAATTCTTCGTACAACCTACATTTATCATGATTACTCCAAGGAGTAAGTAGTAGTTCCTTACTTTAAAAAACTTACGTATGTTCATCATTATTTTTTTTAAAGGTTATCCAATTAGAAAGAAATCTTTGCAGAAAATCCCATCGATCTCAAACTCGGTTGCATGAAATAGTCCATACCCTGGTTATAAGTACCTGTGCTTGCGGTAGATTCCGGGTCAAATGGAGCCTTACAATATAGCATCCATAAATTACGTCCTACAAAGGACACATTCAATCCAGAAATCCATTTACACCATTTATTGATCGGAATATCATATCCCAATGTCAATTCTCCCAAACGAACATTCGTCATACTATATACATACATAGAACCTACATAACCTGTACCATTAGCCCCGATAGTCTGATACCATGTCTGGGCATCAATCATCTGACCGTTTACTTTCACGCCACCATTATCCCGCGCTTCTGCGGATGTCTTAGACACTCCATAATAGTCCATTACAGCTTGAGTGGCAGAAACTCCGATACCACCTACACGGGCATTCAACATAAATCCGAGACTGATTCCTTTCCAATTAAATTCATTTCTCCAGCTAAGAGTATATTTCGGATTGGTATTACCAGCATAGACATAATTATTCTTATCTGTTTCCAATGTACCCGTCATTGAATTCATCCAGATATGTCCATGCTCATCAGTTCTCATTGTATTCACATATACATCTCCCATAGAGCCCCCTACTGTTAGCCGCTGTTTGGCACCGCCTAACGAATAGACATCCATTTCGTCCAGATGTACTGTCACTCCCAACTCTTCATTTGTATATTCAGGGAGTAATTGGTCAATGCGG
>OMEQ01001653.1_pt1 | contig 9854 bp, 6 predicted proteins | sample 1645451 | NCBI WGS metagenome assembly OMEQ01 (sample SAMEA103958142, study PRJEB25191) | human gut metagenome | biome: human-associated habitat [ENVO:00009003]; feature: intestine environment [ENVO:2100002]; material: feces | place: Germany | collected 2013/2015
GACATCTGGTAGCGGCCCCGCCGCAGACGGTCCATCCTGACGAAATAGACCGGCAGTTTGCAGCGCAGCGCCAGCTTCTCCCCACCGTCGAAAAAAATCGTATCCTGATTGAGGAAGCGGAACCAGTGGCTGTCGGGACGGCGCGGCGGATTCTGGTCGGCGATAAGCCCCATGACGAGGTTTTTGCCGTCCACGCCGCATTCCCGGTTGCGCAGGTAGAAGCGCAGCGAATCCTTCATGGCCACGGTCATCGAATTTTCATAGTTGCGCAAACGCTGGTAAAGCCGCTCCATGACCTTGCTGCGCAGGGGATGATACACCGCCACCAACATCTGCGAGCGTTCGTAAAGCCCCCAGTAGGAACAATACTCCCAACAGCCGAAATGGGCCGTCATAGCGATCCAGTCGCGGCCGTGCACGGCCTTGTAATGTTCGTCGAATCCCTTCACCGTCAGCACCGTGCGGGCCTTTTCTTCGCCCATATGGGCCATATTGACCGTATCGACGAATATCTCGGCCAGCGTCCGGTAGAAATTGCGGCGGATGACGGCCAGCTCCCCGACGCTCTTTTCCGGGAACGAATTGCGCAGGTTTTCGTTCACGACCTTCATGCGGTAACGCAGGCAGTAGTAGAGTATGAAAAAGAGCAGGTTCTCGACGACGTAATATTTGAACCAGTACGGCAGCACGGCAAAGAAACGGGCACCGAGCCACAAAGACTCCAGCCATACCTTCTGCGCAAAATTCAGCTCAGCTCGTTTCATCCGGCAAGGCGTTAGGGTTCGACAAAAAGTTTCACGTTATCCACCTTGGTGCGTATCCTCAGCCAGCTGGCCAGCGTCTTCCGGTCGATTGAATCGGCGGGCGCCTTGGGCGTAACGACGCAAACGAGGGTCGTATCGAGCGGCGTACCCGCGACATCGAACGTAATGCCCTTCATCAGCGATATGGCCTTGATATTCTCCATCATGACGCCCACTTCGCGCGAAATGTCGTCCACTTCGACGTTCGTAACCCGGTAGCGTTTCAGCTGAGCCGTCATTTCGCCGATGCGCCGGTTCTTCTCCTCCAGCAGTTCGAGGTAGCTCTGCTGCAGCGACGCCACGTTTATCTCGTCCGTCTTGTTGGCCTGACGCACCACCAGTTCGGCCTTCTCCAGTCCGAAGTTGCGCATCTGCGCACGGGCATTCTCGATAATTTCATCGCCGATGGGTTCTCCCACGAGCAGCAGTTCGATTTGCGAGGGGTCTTTGCCGTGCGCATAATGCTTGTTACACTCGATCACGCGCGTATGCGGAAACTTGAAGACCTGCGCGACGTATTTGTCGGCCACGGCTTCGAACAGCGAGACGCGGACCATATGGAAACCGATGACGACGCTCGGAATGAAAGTCACGAGCGTAATAACCATCATCAGCCGCTTGACATTGCGTTCGCGCACCTTGTCGATAAAGGCGTTCTTCTCGTACTTCAGGAAACGGACCATGAGGTAAGTCGCCAGCGCGATGAAGACCGAGTTGATGAAAAAGAGGTAAAAGGCCCCGACGAAGAATTTTATCTGCCCCGTCGCCAGACCGAAGCCCGCCGTGCAGAGGGGCGGTATCAGCGCCGTGGCGATCGCCACGCCGGGGATAACGGTCGAGGTGCGGTCCTGCCGCGTCTGCGCCACGATACCGGCCAGACCGCCGAACAGGGCGATCAGCACGTCGTAGGTCGTCGGCACCGTGCGGGCCAGCAGCTCGCTGCTGTTCGACGAGAGGGGCGACACGAGGAAATAAACCGTCGAGGTGATAATCGCCACGATGAACATCAGCGCATAGTTGCGCAGCGCCTTTTTGAGCAGCTCGAAATCGTTGATGCCCAGCGAAAGGCCGATGCCCATAATAGGACCCATGATCGGCGAAATGAGCATGGCGCCGATAATTACGGCCGCCGAATTGACGTTCAGGCCGAGCGACGCGATCATCGTCGCAAAAATCAGCACCCAAAGGTTCACCCCGCGGAACACCACGCCCTTGCTGATGGCCGCCACGACCTCGTCGCGCTGCGCCTTGTCTTCGTCGAGGCTGAAGCGCCCCCGCAGGAATTCACGCATCTCCCCCACCCAGAGCGAGAAAGAGCGTTTTACATTATGCGTATCGTTCGTATTTTCCATTTCAATATGCACTATCTTTCATTTATTCCTCTTCGTCCGCCGCCGTCTCCCGCTTCGGTTTGGGTTTTCCGGCCACGACGATGACGAACTCGCCCCGCGGCTCCGTCGCGCGGAAATGGCCGAGCACCTCGGCCACCGACCCGCGCACGGTCTGTTCGAATTTCTTGGTCAGCTCGCGCGACACCGAAACCCTGCGTTCCGGCCCGAACACCTCGGCAAATTGTTCGAGACACTTCACCACGCGGTAGGGAGACTCGTAGAATATCATCGTGCGCTCCTCCGCGGCAAGCGACTGCAACTGTTTGGCCCGGCCCTTCTTCTGGGGCAGGAAACCCTCGAAACAGAACCGGTCGCACGGAAATCCGCTCTGCACCAGCGCCGGAATCAGCGCCGTGGCGCCGGGCAGGGTCTCGACCTCGATCCCCGCTTCGACGCAGGTCCGCACCAGCAGAAAACCGGGATCGGAGATGCCGGGCGTGCCCGCATCCGACACCAGCGCCGCATTGCGTCCGGCCGCGATCGACTCGGCGACCATCTTCACCGTGGCGTGTTCGTTGAACTTATGATGGGAATAGAGTTTCTTCTCGATGCCGAGATGTTTCAGCAGGAACGAAGTCGTCCGCGTATCCTCGGCGAGTATGAAATCCACGTCGCGCAGGACATTGACCGCACGCAGCGTAATGTCGTCGAGATTGCCGATCGGGGTGGGAACGATATAAAGCTTTGCCATGCAGCTATGCGAATTTACGTTCCAGCAGTTCCATCAGGAATTTGGCCCCGTCGGAATTGGCGTTCCACGCATAATTCTCGGCGATATAAATCATGCACTCGTCGAAATCGTCGAAACCGTTGAGCGTTCCGATCGCCGCCTCGTAAGCCACTGCATCGCCGCCGAACAAGTCGCGGATCATCAGGAACTTGTCATTGATGCCGATGGCGCGGCGCAGGTCGGTAACGTGTTCGCTGCGACGCAGTTCGGACGCCACGTCGCGCGGCGGCGCGATCGTGTCGGCCAGTGTCTGCACATTGTGGTTGATCACCTCGCCCAATACGGCGCCGGAGGTGTTTTTCGCTTCGAGCGTGATCTCTTCGAAATCAGGCTCGTCGTCATCCCCGGCATTGTCGGGCGCAGTCGTTTCGGCCGCTTTCGGCTGCGGAGCGGCAACCGGAACGGCAACCGAAGTCCGCGATGCCAAAGCGTCCGGTCCGGGTGCAAAGGTTGTCGCGGAGCCGAGAGAGGTTGTCGCAGAGCCGACGGAAGTTGTCGCGGATGCTGCGGGTTCCGTCACGGGCGCCGTAAATGGAGTTGCAGAAAGGGCGGACCCGGCAGTTGCGTCGGCGGAAACGGAGACTCCGGCGGCGGCAGTTCCGGCCGATACAGAATCGGACGCTGCGGAACCGGATGACGCGGAACCGGCCACCGCCGGTTGTGCGAACGACGCTTCGGCCGCAGGTTTCCCTCCCGCAACAGGTTTTGCGGTAGGCTCAGGGGCCGGAACGGGCGCAGGCTTCGGGGCAGGCGCAGGCTTCGGGGCAGGCGCCGCAGGCTCCGTATTATATAGCGACATGATGACGCGCTGTTTATGGCGGTGACGGACAGTCTCCTCTTCCAGTTCGAACAGTGTCGGAGCTATGGGTTGAGTTCCCGGCGCGGAATGCGCTTCGGCTTTGGCAGGAGCTTCCTGCGCCGGAGTCTGTTCCGCATCGACGGACGGCGCAGGTGAGACGGCTGATGCGGCGGCAGGCTCTGCAACCGCCTCGGAATGTGCCCCGACGACGGACTCGGCAGCGGATTCTGAGACGGACTCCGCAACGGATTCGGAAAGCGACTCTGCGAAAGATTCGGTCGCGGATTCGACGACGGGTTCAGCAATGAATTCGGGCTTTTCGGACGCTTCCTCCGGTTCTCGGACAGTTTCCGCCAGCGGCACTGACTGCTCGGCGGCAGGTTCCGCGGCATTTACGGCAACGGCTTCGGACGGAGTCGTCTCCTCAATGGAAAACTCGGATTCAGGCTCAGAAGCGACCGGTCCGGATTCGGTCACGGGTTCAGCGGCAGAGATTTCCGGTTCTGAAATCGGGTTCGTCCCGCCGTCGGAATCGGACTGCGCAACAAATGCTTCGGCAGAATCGGCAACAACTTCAGGTTCGCCCGCCGGCTCTTCGGCAGGTTCGGAATGTCGTGCGAAATTTACACCCGGTTCGACGGTCTGTTCGGACCCGAACTCAGGCTTCGATTCCGGCACCGTCTCCGGTTCCGGCTCGGAAACGGATTCCGACTCGGAGACCGCGCCAGCTTCGGCGACTGACTCCGACTCAAAGGCCGTCCCCACCTCGGCAAAAGATTCGGACTCAAAATCCGCACCCGCTTCGCCAACAACGTCCCGTTTGGCGGCAGCATCCGGTTCGAAGGCTGAAGCCGGTTCGGCCTGCGCCTCAACCGCGAACGGGTCGAGCGGAAGTATTTCGCCGAGGTCGATGCTGACCGGAATTTCGGTCGGAGCAGGCTCCGCCGCGGCCTCTTCCGCCGCATCTTCGCGGACAGCAGCAACAAAGTCCGCATCCGCGCCGAAACGCACGGCATCGTATAACTTCCGCAGTTTTTCGAGTACCAGATCCCGTTCGAGGGCCGCGGTCTCCTGCCGGGTGTTCCAACTGTCTATGATTTCAGAGAGCTTCTGCAATTCGCTCCGCACGTATTTCAAATCCATGATCCGTACACTTTTTGCCCTCAAAGATAGGAAAAATTTACGAACTGCCCAGCGGAATCGCCCATATAATATCGCAGCCCCTCCCCACTGCCGCCGGGAAACGGAAAAGGGGACGGCATACGCATCGTCCCCCCTATTCCGTCTGCGGAAAACATGTCACTTCCCGAAGATATGTTTCGCATAATTATATCCGCAGGCGTCGTAAATCTTCGCCAGCCTGCGTACGCGGCGCAGGTAGTCGCCGTAATCCTTCCGGTCGAGACTCCACCCCACTTCGGCCAGCGCGCTCAGGCGCGGCAGGAGCATGTATTCGGCATGGGGCCACGTAGCGATGTACTCGGTCCAGAGGTTGGCCTGCACGCCCAGTATACAGCGCTGTTCGTCAGCCGTCAGCATCTCGTAAGGATCGAGCGAATAGACCTTCTCCACAGGCAGATAACCGCCGATGGCGAGCGGTTCTCCGGCCGTATCGCGCGTCTGGTAATAGTCCAGATAGCAGTGCGTCGTCGGAGCCATGATGGCGTGGTTGCCCATCTTCGCAGCCTTGATGCCGCCTTCGGCGCCCCGCCACGACATGATCGTAGCCGTCGGCGTCACGTCGCCCTCAAGAATCTCGTCCCAGCCGATCAGCCTGCGTCCGTGGGCGTTGAGGAATTTCTCGACGCGGGCCGTGGCATAGTTCTGCAACCGGCGCGACCGCTTCAGCCGCTCGGCCTTCATGCGCGCTTTGCAATGCGGGCATTTCTTCCACATCACTGTCGGGCACTCGTCGCCACCGATATGGATATACTCCGAGGGAAACAGCTCCAACACCTCTTCGAGCACGCCCTCGATGAATTCGAACGTCGTCTCCTTGCCGATGCAGAAAACCCGGTCGTCGATGTCCCACGTCTGGCGCACTTCGTACTGCTCGCCCGTACAGCTCAGCCACGGATAGGAGGCCAGCGCCCCGACGGCATGCCCCGGAAATTCGATTTCGGGAATCACCGTGATGAAACGCTCCGCAGCGTAATTCACCACGTCGCGGATCTCATCCTGCGTATAGTAACCGCCGTAAGGCGTTTCGTCGAATTTGCAGTTCTCGTCGTACGTGCCGCCCGGATCACGGCCGATCAGCGTACGGCTGCGTACGGAACCTATTTCGCTGAGTTTCGGATATTTCCTGATTTCGATGCGCCACCCCTGATCGTCGGTCAGATGCCAGTGGAAGACGTTGAGTTTGTGCAGGGCCATGATGTCGAGCGCCTCCTTCACCTCATCGACCGTGAAGAAGTGACGGCCGACATCGAGCATCATGCCCCGGTAGCCCAGACACGGTTTGTCCTCGATCGTGACGACGGGCAGTTCGACGGCCCGCACGTCGTCGGCTTCGTACGCTGCCGCCGGAAGCAGCTGGCGCAACGTCTGCACGGCATAGAACGCCCCCTGCGCTCCTCCGGCGACGATGTCGATCCGGCAGGGAGTTACGAAAAGGCGGTAGGCCTCCGCAGGCATCGTCTCGTCGCGGGTGACGTTCACCGCATGGTCCGCAGCCTTGTCGGCATGCCTTACCCGCGGGCCGCGGCCGAACAGCGGCATCAGCACCTCGTTCAGCGCGGCAGTCACGCCGGCCAGACGCTCGTCGTCGAACAGCAGGACCACCTCGGCGTCGGAGGTCAGGCGGAAGGTGCCCTGCCCCTCCACGATATGCTCCGGGAGCGGCACGACGGCCACTTCGCCGTCGGTCGGAATCACCCTGCCGCAACTGCAACAGCCGCACAATACGGCGAACAATGCCAAAACAGGTAAAAGTCTCTTCATATCGGATCGTTTTCGTGGGTTTCGGTGCAACTTACCCGGTAAATATAACGAAAAAACGGATTTCGCCAAAGCACCGCGTCATTTATTCGCAGGCCGAAGCTCCCAGCAGTCCTACGTGGTCGATATTCGAACAGCAGATATGCAGTCCCTCGACGGTCTTGGCATAGGGGAACCGTTTCAGCTGTTCGTACATCGCTTCACGGAAAAAGCCGAACGCATGGGCGATGCTGCCGCCGAAGACGATCGCTTCGGGGTCATACGTATAGAGCACCAGCATCACCAGCTGGCCGACATGCCCCCCGAACTCGCACCAAAGCGCCAACGCTTCGGGATCGCCCGCCGCGGCGCGCTCGTAAGCCTCCTTTCCCGTCGTGCCGCGGCCCACGAAGAAGCGGCTGCTGCAATAGTATTCGTAATCCCGGTCCAGATACGGGATGCTTCCGATCTCCCCCGCCCCGGTATCCCGGCCGCAATAGAGCTTCCCGCCGATCACGACGCCCGCGCCGACGCCCGTGCCGAGCGCCACGCACACCACGTCGCTGAACGCGCTCGCCTCGCCGAAGCGGCAGACGCCCAGCGCAAAACAGTTGCAGTCGTTGTTGACATGCACCGGCACGCTGAAACGCTTTTCGAGCAGGTCCTTGAGGTAAACCTCGCGCCACGAAGGGATGCCCACCACATTATATACGATTCCCCGCGCGGCGTCCACCACCGACGGCACGCCGATACCGATCCGCGAAACCTCAGGTTGCATAAGCTCCCCGATAAGCGATGCGATATGATCCACCACCTCCCCTTCGGGACGGTCGGCTTTGCAGGGTTCGGAAAGCAGCCGCACGATATGTCCGTCTTTCACAAGGCCGGCGCGCACGTTCGTGCCGCCCAAATCCACGCCTATTCTCATCTCTTGTCTGTTAATTGCTGTTCTTGACTTTGCTGATCCTGCCGTCGCGGAACTCCACGTGATCGACGATCCGTCCGTCGCGCTCGTGAATCCACGTCTCGAAGCCCCGCTCGCCCTCGGTCAGCACCAGCAGACGCACGCCGGGGCGCAGGTTGTTGTAGGTCGTATCGTCGCCCGAAAAACGTCCGTATCCGAGCGCTATACCCTTCTCGGCAACGACGTAGTCGATGTCGTGGTCATGCCCCACGAACACCCCCATCACGTCGCCGCTCTCGACCATCGCCGCGAACATGCCGGGATTCAGCTCGCCCGGACACTCGTTCTCGGCGGCGCGGCCGATATGCGTATTGCCGGGATTGCGCCACGCCGCGACGTATTCGGGCAGGGCGATATGGAAAAAGGCCAGCGCCGGCAGCGGTTTCCCGCCGTTGGCCGCGGTATAGGCGGCGCTCCGGTCGCGGTACCAGCGTATCTGGTCCTGCGTGAACCAGCCGTAGCCGTCGATGCCTTCGACAGTCGAATAGTCGTGCGAATCGAGGCAGTAAAGCAACGCCGCAGGCGATTTCTTTCCGGCGATCTCCAGCACCACATCGGCCAGTTCGCCGTCGGCGTTCAGCGTGTTGAGCGTCCCGGCATACGAAGTGACGATGCGGCCGATTCCGGCGCGCGGAATATCCTGTTCGGCGTCGTGGTTGCCCAGCACCACGCAGAACGGCAGGTTACGCTCCGCAACGGGCGCCAGCACGCGCTTCCACCCTTCGGCGGCGGGTTTCCCCGTCACCACGTCGCCCGTGAAGACGACCAGATCGGGCCGCTCCGCATCGAGGATATAATGCATCTGAGCGATCGTCTTCTCCGCCTGCGCCTGCCGGTAGGGATTCCCCAGATCGAGGTGCACGTCGGTGAACTGCGCGATCTTGAATTTCCCCTCCCCGTTGAATTCCAGAGCGGGCCTCTGCGCCTGCGCCGAGCACCACAAGGCGACAGCGCACATAAGTGTCGTTATCTTTTTCATAAGCAGGTTGGGTTGCTCAGTTCAGTTTCACGCTGCCGCTCTTCTCCACGCGGACCGTACGGCTCCGGCCGTCGCCCCACGTCACCGTCAGGTCGAAGGGCACGTTGGTCTCAACGCTCACGGAGGGCGTCTCGCCGGCCGAAGCGCGCCGTTTGACCTTAAGTCCCACGACGCCGTCCGGCCCGTAGGGATAGCGTTCGATGCCGTGGGCCTCGGTATGGTCGATGTCCCAAACAATGCGGCCTTCGGAGTAATCCGACTTCACGCCGAGGATATACTCGATGAAGACGGCGATGGGCGGAAGTCCGGTCCAGCCCACGAAGTCCTTGCGTGCCATGAATCCGGGTTCGATCTTCTCCGGGGCGTAGTACTCCCAGAAGGTGCCGGTATTCTTCCACACCTCGAAAACTGCAGCGTAATGGTTCGCGGCGATCTCCCGCGCAAGGTCATGATAGCCCTTGCGATAAAGGCCGTCGATGGTCATGTAATTCGTACCGGGCCACACGCCGCCCTGCCAGTAGCGGCCCAGCGGATTGTATTTCGGATGGTCGGCCGAAAGCGACGGCACGCGGTGCGGACGGTCGAACTCGGTCGTATCGCTCAGATGCGCCACCATGCGGTCGAGCCGCTCCCGATCCAGCGCATCGGCCTGCAAAGCCCAGAATGCGCCGATTCCCTTGGTCGTGCAGAGCGTTCCGTCGCCGTAGCGGTCGTACAGGAAAGCCGTCCGCTCGTCCCAGAGATGTTCGTTCACATAGGCGCGCAGCCGCTTCATCTCGTCCTCCATATCCTCGATCTCCTGCCAGCGCTCGATATAAAAACCGATGTTCAGCAGCGACTCGTCTACCAGCATCTGCTGCAGGTTGGTATCGAGCCAGACCATATGTCCGTGCGAAAAGATCGGGTTGTATTCGGGCTTCACGCGGGGCATGTTGTCCATGCCCGTTCCCCAGCCGCTCGACCAGTAGGTGCCGTCGGGCCACGTGCGGTTGAGCCGCCACCATTTGGCGTAGGCGCACAGCGCGGGGAAGACCTTGTGCAGGCGGTCGATGTCGCCGAACTGGCGGTAGTACGTCAGTTCGACCCACGGCAACAGGTTCGGGCCGGTCGAAGTCGGATCGTAACGCTCGAAACAGTCGGAACCGTCGGCCCGGATTTCGCGGCAGATGAAGCCGTCGGGATGCTGCTTCGCATAGAAGTTGTCCAGCGAACGCTGGAACGGGAAGAAGCGGTAGCCGTAGCGGGCGAACATCATCATGAACGAGGCGT